>Ga0190269_10000008_pt1 | contig 82426 bp, 81 predicted proteins | sample Popmic249IS_FD_133749 | JGI IMG/M metagenome (GOLD analysis project Ga0190269, IMG submission 133749) | Populus adjacent soil microbial communities from riparian zone of Blue River, Arizona, USA - 249 IS | ecosystem: Environmental > Terrestrial > Soil > Riparian zone | place: USA: Arizona... | reverse complement strand
GGGCGACGACATGGTCATGTACGAGACCGAACGCGAGGAGCTGGAAGAGATGCCGCTGGTCCGCTCCGACGGGCTGCCGACCCAGCACATGCGGGCGCTCGCCTACTGGGCCGCCGCCGACGAGCTCGACGACGTGATCTCGATGCAGGTCTGCGGCAACGAGTGGGTCGCCCACGTCACCTGCCGCCGCAAGCTGATCGACGAGATGGGCCTCTCCAACGGCAACGGCAACGGATCGGCCCGCGGGGGAGGCCCGCCGACCTACGACATCTTCCACGGCATGGTCGCGCGGGAGAACGAATCGATCAGCTCCTCGAAGAAAGGGGCGCTGCTGATCGACGAGCTGGTCGAGTGGCTCGAGGACGAGCTGAAGCAGAACCCCGAGCTGGCCGAGGAGATGGCGCGCCACCCGCACCCCGAGTCGGTGCCGGCTCAGGTCGCGCTCGGCTACTTCCTCCTGCAGCCGACGACCAAGCAGGTCAGGTTCGGCAAAGAGAAGCTTCTGATCGAAGGAAAAGGGAGCCTTGGCTGGGACCTGGCGCGCGCGCAGGCCCACCACGCCTCCACCGAGATCGCCGGAGAGCGTCCGGCCCAGGACCCGGACTACCGCTTCGCCGTGGTCCAGTCGGAGCACTATCGGGTGCACCTGCGTAGCGCCGTCGAGGAGTTCGACGTGGCTCCGCTCTCCAAGTACCTCTCCCACTTCGCGCGCTGGTACCGAGAAGACGAGCGCGCACCGGAGGTCGAGGCGGTTGTGCAGCCGGTGCTCGAGCAGGGCCTGCGGGGCCTGGGACTAGAGGGAGCCTGACGTGAAAACGCTTTTGGTCGACAACCACGATTCCTACACCTACAACGTCTTCCACCTGCTGGCCGCGGCCTCGGGCGAGGAGCCGATGGTGGTCAACAACGACGCGGTCAGCTGGCGGGTGCTGACAAGGATGGACTTCGACGCGATCGTGCTCTCGCCCGGCCCCGGGCACCCCTCGCGCTGGCACGACTTCGGCGTCTGCAGCGACATCCTCCGCAAGAGCGAAGTCCCGGTCTTCGGGATCTGCCTCGGCCACCAGGGGATCGGCAACCTGCTCGAGGGCACGGTCAACCGGGCGCCGATGGCGATGCACGGCCGCCTCAGCCGGGTCATGCACGAAGGCAAGGGCCTGTTCAAGGACGTGCCGCAGGGCTTCTCGGTCGTCCGCTACCACTCGCTGGCGATCACCAGCCCGCCCGGGCCGGAAGGGAGCATCGTCGCCTGGTCCGACGACGGCGTCGTGATGGGGGTCGAGCACACGAAGCGGCCGATCTGGGGCGTCCAGTTCCACCCGGAGTCGATCTCGACCGAGTACGGGCTGAAGATCGCCCAGAACTTCTTCGAGCTGGCGGCCAACCACAAGCGCTCGGAGGAGCGGCCGGCCGGGCGGGCGACGATCGCGCCGCAGGTGTCGAAACCGGCGCCGAGGCCCCCCGTCAGGGACGACGCCCTGGGCGAGCTGGAGCTGCGGATGCGGACGCTGGAGGGACAGGCACCGACCGAGCACGTCTACGAAAAGCTCTTCGCCGAGCACGACCCCTCCTTCTGGCTCGACAGCGCCGACGCGCCGACCTGGCTCGCCCAGTGCTCCTACATGGGGACCACCGCCGGCGCCGATCGCTGCTTCGTCACCTACGACGTCGACGCCGGCGAGGTCTCGGTCGACCGCGCCGGGGTGGAGACGGTCGAGCACAAGTCGATCTTCGACTACCTGCAGCGGGAGCTGGACCGGATCGCCGTCGACCCGCCCGAGGGCGTCGACCGCGGCCTCGTCGGCGGCTACGTCGGCTACCTCGGATACGAGCTGAAGGCCGACTGCGGCTCGCCCAACGTCCACAGCTCCGACCTGCCAGACGCGGCGCTGATGCTGGCCAACCGCGTCGTCGCCGTCGACCACACCAAGGACAAGACCTACGTCTTCGCCCTCTGCCGCGGCGAGGACCCCGAGGCCGAGCTCTGGCTGGACGCAGCCGCGGAGCTGATCGCGCAGGCGATCGCCGAGCCGCCGGCGGAGCGGCCGCTGGCGCCGCCGAGCGAGCCGGGGGGCCACGTCGCCTTCCAATCGGGTCGCGGCCGCGAGCGCTACCTCGCCGACATCGAAAAGTCGCAGGCCGAACTGCTCGCCGGCGAGTCCTACGAGGTCTGCCTCACCGACCAGTTCTCGACCACCGCCAGCCCCGAGCCCTTCGACCTCTACCGGCAGCTGCGCCGCAGCAACCCCTCGCCGTTCGCAACCTTCCTGCGCTTCGGCGAGTACGCCGTCGTCAGCTCCTCGCCCGAGCGCTTCATCTCGGTCGACCGCCAGCGCCAGGTGATGGCCCGCCCGATCAAGGGGACGATCTCGCGGGTCGAGGACCCGGCCGAGGACACCGCCCGCCGGCAGGAGCTGGAAGGCGACGAGAAGACCTACGCCGAGCACCTGATGATCGTCGACCTGCTCCGCAACGACCTCGGCGTCGTCTGCGACGTCGACAGCGTCCACGTCCCCGATCTGATGGTGGTCGAGCCCTACGCGACGGTCCACCAGATGGTCTCGACGATCGTCGGCCGGCTCGAGGACGGCCGCAGCGCCGTCGACTGCGTCCGCGCCACCTTCCCCGGCGGCTCGATGACCGGCGCTCCGAAGGAGCGGACGATGGAGATCATCGACACCCTCGAGGAGGAGGCGCGCGGGGTCTACTCGGGCTCGATCGGCTACTTCGGCGCCGACGGCAGCACCGACCTCAACATCGTCATCCGCACGATCGTGATGCGGCCGGGGCGGACGACGATCGGGGCCGGCGGCGCGATCGTCATGCAGTCGGACCCGCAGGAGGAGTTCGACGAGATCCTGCTGAAGGCGCGGGCGCCGATGGCGGCGATCGCCCGCACCGTGACCGGCGACGACGCCCAGGGCGAGGCCTGGAGCGTGGAGCTGGAGCCGGTCGCCCGCCAGGCGGAGGCGGCGTGACCGAAGCGGCGGCCAGCGAGCTGACGGTTCGGGAGGCGGATGCCGGAGACGTCGAGGGGGTTGCCGCCGCGGTCGGCAGCCTCCTCGACGAGCTAGGCGGCCGCAGCCCTTCCCCGGGCGAGCTTCAAACTGAGGTCCGCGCCCTGCTGGAGGAACCGGCGGGCGGCTCGGTGCTGATCGCGGAGGCCGACGGCAGCATCGTCGGCGTCCTCAGCGCCAGCTGGCAGCGGGCGATACACGTTCCCGGCGTCTACGCGACGATCCAGGACCTCTGGGTCGATGAGGCCTGGCGCAGTCGCGGAGTCGGGGCGGAACTGGTCGAGGCGATCGCGTCCCAGGCGCGAACGCGCGGGGTCAGCCGGCTTGAGGTCGGCCTCCCGCGCGAGACCTTCGCGGCGATCGCTTCGACCGAGTCCTTCTACAGGCGCAACGGGTTCGAGCACCTCGGGCCGCGGATGCGGAGGCTGCTCGATGAGTGAGCTGTTGATGGTCGAGCAGCGCCAGGGCAGCGGCGACGCCGCCTTCTGGGTGCGGGAAGGGGAACGGCTGATCGAAGGCCAGGACTCGAACCTGCGCCTGGTCGAGCTGCGCGCCGGCCTCGTCCGCCACTCGGGGGTGCGGCCGGTCGAAGCCGACGCCGCTGACGAGGAGGTGCAGCGGACCCTGGAGGCCCTGCACGAGACCGAGTACCTGCGGGCGCTGGCCGAGCTGAAGACGGAGGAGCCGGTGGTCATGCCGGACTTCGCCCCGCCCGGTCTCGACCCCGACATCCCTGTGAACAAGGCGCTGGTCGCCGCCGCCCGGGAGGGCATCCGCACCTCGATCACCGCCGCCGAGCGAGTGCTCGAAGGGGCGCGCTTCACCTACGCGGTCTGCCGGCCGCCCGGCCACCACGCCGGCCCCGCCTTCCACGCCGGCTACTGCTACCTCAACAACGCCGTCGCGGCGGTCCGCCGCCTGACCGAGGGGGGCGTCAAGCCGGTCGGGATCGTCGACCTCGACCTCCACTACCCGAATGGGACCTCGGCCCTGATCGAGCGGATGGGACCGATCGCCGCCCTGCACTCGCTGCACGCGGCGCCGGTTACCAACCTGCCGCCGGGGACGCCGCTGCCGCGGATGGCCGGCGAACGCGCCGTCGCCTTCTTCGAGAGCCCCGACGAAGACACCTACCTGGAAGAGGTGGCGCACTCGATCCACGACCTCTCCGAGATCGCCCGCGCCCTCGTCGTCTCGCTCGGCTACGACACCGTCGCCGGCGACCCGCACGGCGGCTGGAGCTTCCGGCCGGAGATCTTCGCCGAGATCGGCCGCCTGCTGGCGCGCTCGGGCCTGCCAGTCTGCGTGATCCAGGAGGGCGGCTATGCCCTCGACGAGCTCGCCGACTGCAGCCATGCCTTCGCCACCGGCCTGCTGGGAGGGGAGTGATGAACGCCCCCGACGACGGCCTGGAGCCCTTCCGCCGCCGCCTCGACGAGATCGACGACGCGATCGCCAAGCTCTTCGGCGAGCGCCTGCAGATCTGCCGCGAAGTCGCCGTCCACAAGAGCGAGCACGGGATCCCGATGATGCAGCCCGACCGGGTGAAGTTGGTGCGCGAGCGCTACCTCGCCCGCGGCGCCGAACACGACCTGCCGCCGCAGTTCAGCTCCGAGCTCTTCGAGCTCCTGATCGGCACCACCTGCCGCCTCGAGGACGAGCTGATGGACGAGCTGGCGGCGCAGAGCGGGAGGGATGCCGCGTGAGCGCGCTGCCGCCCGGGCCGCGGCTCCCCCGCGCCCTGCAGGCCGTCGGCTGGACGCAGCGGCCGCTGCCCTGGCTGGAGAAGTGCCACCGCCGCTACGGCGACACCTTCACCCTGCGGATCCGCCACTACGGCGACTGGGTGATCCTCGCCGACCCCGACGACGTGAAAAAGGTCTTTACCGCCGGCCGCGCGGTCGGCGTCGACGTCGCCAACCCGCTGCTGGGGCCGCTGCTCGGCCCGCGCTCGGTGATGCTGCTGGAAGAACCCGAGCACATGACCCGCCGCAAGCTGATGCTGCCCTCCTTCCACGGCCAGGCCGTCCAGGCCGACGCCGAGATGATGGCGACGGTGGCGCGCGAGGAGATCGGGCGCTGGCCGGTGGGGGAGCCCTTCGCGCTCTGGCCGCGGATGCAGGACATCACCCTCGACGTGGTGATGCGGGCGGTCTTCGGGCCGGACTCGCGGACGCCGCGCCTGCAGCCGCTGCGCGAACGGCTACGCGGCCTCACCGACTGGATGAACGAGCCGCGCAACCTGGCGATGCTCGCCACCTTCGGCCCCGGCTGGGTGATCCGCAGCCGCGGCTACCGCGAGGCGATGGGCGCGGTCGAGAAGGAGGTGATGGACGAGGTGCGGCGGCGCAAGGCCGACCCCGAGGGCGGTTCGATGGGCGTCGTCTCGATGCTGGTCCGGGCCGAGTACGAGGACGGGTCGCCGCTGTCGGACCAGGACCTGCGCGACGAACTGGTGACGCTGCTCTCCGACGGGCCGACCTCGAGCACCCTCGCCTGGACCTTCGAGCGGCTGCTGCGCCACCCCGACAAGGTCGAGCGGCTGCGCGAAGACGTCCTCGGCGGCGACGGCTCCTACCTCGACGCCGTGGTGAAGGAGACGCTGCGGCTGCGGCCCCCGGTCCCGGTCGTCGTCCGCAACCTGCTGGAGCCGATGCGGCTCGGCGGCCACGAGCTGCCGGCGGGGACCACCGTCGCCCCCTGCATCCACCTGATCCACCGCGACGAGCGCCACTACCCCGAAGCCCGCCGCTTCCTGCCCGAGCGCTTCCTCGGCAAGCAGCCGGGCACCTACACCTGGATCCCCTTCGGCGGCGGCGTCCGCCGCTGCCTCGCCGCCAGCTACGCGGAAATGGAGATGAAGCGGGTGCTGCGGATCGTCTTCGAGACGACCGAGCTGCGCGCGGTCGAGAGCGACGCCGAGCGGGCGCGCAAAAGCGCGATCTCCTTCGCCCCCGATCAGAAGGGGCTGGTGATCGCCGAACCGAGGGAAACCGAGCCGGCCGGGCCGCGGCCGCTGGCGCCGGTCTAGGGGGCGAGCGTGAGCGAGAGCGACATCCTCGTCGTCGGCGCCGGGGCCAAGGCGGCCGCGCTGGCCGCCAAGGTGCACACGATCAACACCCTCGGCCTGGCCGAGATCTCGATGACCGTGATCGAGAAAACCGAGCCCGCGGCCTCCTGGCTCGGTCGCAACGGGATGACCTCCGGAGAGGAGCCGCTGGCGATCCCGCCGATCAAGGACGTCGGCTTCCCCTACCAGAGCAGCCGTCAGTTCGGCGAGGTCGGCGATGAGATCGACGCGGCGCTGCTGCCGCTGACCTGGCAGCGCTTCGCGATGGAGCGACACGAATACGCGGCCTGGGTCAACTCCGGCTCACCCTCGGTGATGCACCGCGACTACGGCGAGTACCTGGGCTGGGTGCTGGAACGGGCGACGGCGGGGATCTCGATCTACGACGGCCGCGTGACCGAGGTCTCGGTCGCCGAGGGGCACGAGAGCTGGCAGGCCGAGGTCGCCGAGCGCGGCCGTCCGGAGGACCCTGAGAGCCACCGCGGCCGCGTTCTCGTCCTCACCGGCCCCGGCGTCCACCGCCACTTCCCGCACGATCCCGAGGTCGAGTCCCGCGTCTTCCACTGCGACAGCCGCCGCGAGGAACTCGCCGGGGTGCCGGAGGGCCGGCCGGTGGAGATCGCGATCATCGGCGGCGGCGAGAGCGCCCTCAGCGCCCTCGTCTTCCTGCGCGACCTGCGGCCGCAGGCGCGGCTGACCGTCTACACCCCGACCCTGCCGCTGAGCCGCGGCGAGAGCTTCCTCGAGAACCGCGTCTTCGCCGATCCCGACAACGTCGACTGGGAACACCTCGACCTCGAAACCCGTCGGGACTTCGTCAAGCACTGCGACCGCGGCGTCTTCGACTCCAGCGTGCTGGAGCGGATCGCCGACGACGATCACCTCTCCTTCGTCTGCGGCCGCGCCATGCACGTCTCGCTCGCCGCGGATGGCGAGGCGGCGCTGCTCGAATTCGACAGCCCTTCCGAAGGGGACCGTTCCCAGCGCTACGACTTCGTCGTCAACTGCACCGGCTTCGACCTGCTGCGGCAGCTGCGCGGTCTCTTCCCCGACGCCGTCCGCGACGAGGTCGAAGAACAGTGCGGCCCGCTCTGGGATGGCCCGCCGAAGACCGAGGTGCCGGTCGGCCGCGGGTTGGAACTGGAAGGGGTCCGGCCGCGCCTCCACATCCCCGGCCTCGGCGGCCTGCGGCAGGGCCCCGGCTTCGCCAACCTCGGCAGCCTCGGCCTGCTCGCCAACCGCGTTCTGCAACCGCTGCTGAGTGAACTCGGTGTCCACTTTGCAGGCATTTCTGAAACGATAGAAGACAAGTCCTTATTACTCGACTAGGGAGGAAGTGGGATGTCGATGCCGTCTAGGTTCTGGAGGTTGCCGCTGCTCGCGGCGCTCGTCGCAGTGGGAGCGCTCATGGTGGGGTGCGGCTCCTCGTCGGATTCCTCGTCCTCCTCGGGAGACGTCAACTTCACCGGCGACGCCCTTTCGAACGTCGACGCCGCCAGCACCCGGGCGGTGGAGAGCAAAATCGACAGCGGCAACGTCTCCGAACTGGAAGAAGCCTGGTCGATCCCGATCAACGGCGTCGGCGTCTACGGCAGCTACGCCTCGACGCCCGTGATCGTCAACGGGGTGATCTACTCGCAGGACCTGGAATCCAACGTCCAGGCGATCGAGCTCGAAAGCGGCGAGGTCCTCTGGACGAAGAAGTGGGAATCGCCCAGCCACGGCCCCAACGGCCTCGCGGTCGCCGACGGCTTCGTCTACGGGGCGACCGCCTCCGAAGCCTTCGCGCTCGACCAGGAAACCGGCAAGACCGCCTGGCAGGTCGACCTCGAAGGGGCGATCGACATGGCCCCGGGGGTGAGCGACGGGCGGGTCTACGTCTCGACCGTGCCGGAGACGCCGGCGGCCGAATACGAAGCGGGCGCGGTCGGAACCCTCTGGACGATGGACGGAAAAACCGGCAAGAAACTGTGGCACTGGGACACGGTCCCGAAAAGCCTCTGGGGCAAGCCGAAGGTCAACTCCGGCGGCGGCCTCTGGTACCCGCCCTCCTTCGACAGCAAGGGCTTCGTCTATGCGGGCACCGGCAATCCGGCGCCGCTGCCCGGCGCCAAAGGCGAACCGTTCGGCTCGAGCCGGCCGGGGCCGAACCTCTACGCGGACTCCCTGGTCAAACTCGATCCGAAGACGGGCAAGCTCGCCTGGTACTACCAGGAGACCCCGCACAACATCTACGACTGGGACTTCCAGAACTCGCCGATCATCACCAAGGCAGGGGGCAGGGAAGTGGCGGTCGGATCCGGCAAGTCGGGCTTCGTCGTCGCCGTCGACGTGAAGACCGGGAAGCCGGTCTGGCGGACCAGCGTCGGCAGGCACAACGGCCACGACAAAGACAACATCTACGCGATGAAGGGCGAATACGACAAGATCAAGACGGGTGAGGTCTTCCCGGGCGCGCTCGGAGGGGTGGTCGCTCTGCCCGCCGCCGATGCCAAACGGATCTACGTGCCGATCGTCAACCACTCGGCGACCCTGGTCAACGGCGAAGAAACGAGCGAAGAAAGCGCCGCGACCGGCGAAGTTGCGGCACTTGACCTGGCCACCGGCAAGATCCTCTGGACGACGGAAATGTCGCAGCCGGCCTACGGCTCGCTGGTCGTCTCCAACGACGTCGTCTTCGCGACCACGGCCGACGGCGTGATCCACGCCCTCGACGCCGCCAAAGGCGGCGAAGTGTGGCAGGCGGCGCTGCCCTCGGGCTCGAACGCCGGGGTGATGGTCACCGGCGACATGCTCGTCACCGGCGCCGGGCTGCCGGCCGCCGAAGGGCAGACGGCGAAACTGGTTGCCTTCAAGCTCGGCGGCTAAGCGCTTCCTCGCTACGCCCCCGCTGCGGCGGGGGGCGCCCATCGACCCGAGTCGGTATGACTCGGGTCGATGGCGAGCAAGCACAGCGCCGGGATCCTCCTCTACCGCCGCGGTGCCGAAGGCGAGGTCGAGTTCCTCCTCGTCCACCCCGGCGGCCCGTTCTGGAAGCGCAAAGACCTCGGTGCTTGGTCGATCCCGAAGGGGCAGATCGAGCACGAGGAGGAGGCGCGCGCCTGCGCGATCCGCGAGCTCCGGGAGGAGCTGGGGCCGGCGCCCGACCTCGATCCCGAGCAGCTGATCGAGCTCGGCTCGATCAAGCAGCGGGCGGGAAAAGTGGTCGAGGCCTGGGCGGCTGAGGCCGAGTTCGACCCCGCCGAGCTCGACAGCAACACCTTCAGCATGGAATGGCCGCCGCGCAGCGGCGGCCAGCAGGAGTTCCCCGAGGTCGACAGGGCGGAGTGGTTCGACCTCGAGGCAGCGCGGGAGAAGATCCTCCCCGCCCAGGCCGAGCTGCTCGACCGGCTGCTCGAACGCCTCTAGAGCGGGGCGCCGGAGCGGTTGGGGAGGATGCGCTGGGCCAGCAGCGTCAGGGTGCCGCCGACGATCAGCAACGCGACGTTGATGGCGAGGACGACGAGGGCGCCCATCGCGTGCTCGATGCCGCCGGCGCCCAAGGCGACCCCCAGGTAGGCCGAGGCGGGGATCGTCGTCACCGAGATCGCGACCCCGACCGCGGTGCTCGCGCGGGTCTCGAAGGAGAGCATCCCGGCCACCACCGCGGCGAGCGCGATCAGCACCGTCGAATAATCGGTCTTGGCGAGCGTGCTGAGGCTGCTCTGCTCGACGTTGAAGCCGGCGGGGAGGAAGCCGAAGACGTCGAGGAGCAAGCTGAGCACGGCGGCGGTAATGACGACGAGGCCGAGGCCGACCGTGAGCGTGACGAAGGCGCGCCGGGCGATCTCGCGGTCGCCGCGGACGAGGCCGACGCAGGTTGCGCAGATCGGCAGCAGGTCGGGGCTGACGGCCATCGCGCCGACGATCAGGATCGAGCTGCTGGTGATGACGCCGAGGGCGGCGATCACGGCGGCGACGTTGATCAGCGCCAGGTAGCGGGCGAGCGGCCGGGAGTTCGCCCTCGCCTGGCCGAGGATTTCGACCCAGGCGAAGCCGTCGGTGCCGCCCTCGCCGAAGTGGTGGCGGTGCTGGGGGGCGACCACTTCCATTTTCGTCAGCACGTAGTCGTCGGCGGGGATCTCCAGCGCCGCGATCTGCTCGACCAGCATGTCGGCGCAGTTCGGCTCGACGTCGGCGACGAAGACGTAGGCCCTCGCGTCGCGTCCCTCGTCGGCCTGCTGGACGACCCTGCGCACGCCTTCGTGACCGCGCAGCAGCGCCCCGAACTCCTCGGCCCGGTGGTGGGCGACGGAGGAGCGCAGCCTCAACATCCGGACCTCAGGAGACCAGCTTGATGACCTTGAAGGAGCGGTCGCCTTTGGGCGTCTCGACGGTCACGGTCGAGCCCACCTTGGCGTCCATCAGGGCCCGCCCGATCGGCGACTCGGCGGAGAGCCGTCCCTCGGCCAGGTTCGCCTCGGTCGAGCCGACCAGGGTCCACTCGTTGGTCTCGCCTTTGGACTCGTCGAGCACCTCGGCGGTGCGGCCGAAGGAAAAAAAGTCGCTGTCGAGCTCGGAGACCTCGACCACGACGGCGTTCCGCAGCCGTTCCTGCAGCCGCTTGATCCGGGTCTCCATGTGCGCCTGGTCCTCTTTGGCGACGTGGTACTCGGCGTTCTCCTTGAGGTCGCCCTCCTCGCGGGCTACCTTGATCCGGGCCGCCATCGCTTTGCGGGCCGGGCCTTCGAGCTCGGCCAGTTCGGCTTTCAGCTCCTCCAGACCCTCCTGGGTGATCGGCTCACCCTGCTGCTCCTGGGCGCTCATTCGTGCAGCGTGCCATATCTCAGCGCTGGGGGCGGGGGAGCCCATCCCCCAAGATCAGACGCGCCCGGTAGAAGAGCGCCTCGTCGGCCCCGTTCAGCGCCGACTCCCGGTTGTCCGCCTGCGTGGTCCGGTTCTGCCCCGTCCCGGCCGGGTACTCGTCCCGCACCAGCCCGGTCAACCGACCCCTCGAGCGAAACGTCGTAGCCGCAACTCGCTTGGTCATCCTGTCTCCTTTCTTGCTTTGTGGACCAACTAAGTCAAGAATAGCAGAAGCCAGATGCGATCAACGAAGATGAGTGGCGAGTTGGGGCGGGGCGTCACCCGGCAAGAAGACGCCCCACCCCGTCGCCCCTTCAGACGGCTGCAGGTAGGCCTGCGTCGCCGCCGTCGTGAGACCCGAGGGGAGTCGAGGCCCCGTCGGGATCGGACGGCGACGAACCGTTGAAGCTTTTTGCCTGGACCGGGCGCAGGTAGGCGATCTGGCCCTCCCGCAGCTCGAGGCGCTGCAGCTCGGCTCGGGTGAGCTGCGCCCAGACCTCGGTCCCGTCGGAGAGCACGAGCTCGACCCGCACCTCGAAGCCGAGGGTGACGATCCGCTGGACCAGTCCCTCCGCCGTGCGGTCATCGGCGTCGAGGACGACTTCCATGTCGTGCGGGCGCACGAAGTGGTCGCCGAGCTGGTTGACCTCGCCGACGAAGCTCATCACGAACTCGTTGGCGGGATGGTCGTAGAGGTCGTTGGCGCTGCCCGACTGCTCGACCCGGCCCTGGTTCATCACCACCAGCTGCTCGGCGACGTCCATCGCCTCCTCCTGGTCGTGGGTGACGAAGATCGTCGTCACGTGCATCTCGTCGTGAAGGCGCCGCAGCCAGGTCCGCAGGTCTTTGCGCACCTTCGCGTCGAGCGCGCCGAAGGGCTCGTCGAGCAGGAGCACCTGGGGCTCCACCGCCAGCGCCCGCGCCAGCGCCATCCGCTGTCGCTGCCCGCCTGAGAGCTGGTCGGGATAGCGCTCGGCCAGCCCGTCGAGCTGAACCAGGTTCAGCAGCTCGTGGACGCGGTCGTGGATCTTCGCCTTGTCCCACTTGCGGATCCTCAGCCCGAAGGCCACGTTCCCGAACACGGTCATGTGCTTGAAGGCGGCGTAGTGCTGGAAGACGAAGCCGACCTCGCGCTTTTGCGCCGGGGTCCTCGTCGCGTCCTTGCCGTTGATCGTGACCCGACCGCTATCGAGGTCCTCGAGCCCGGCGATCGCCCGCAGCAGCGTCGACTTGCCGCTGCCGCTCGGGCCCAGCAGGGCCGTCAGCGAACCGTCCGGGACGTCGATCGAGACGTCGTCAAGCGCCTGAAAGTCACCGAAGCGCTTGTGCGCTCCCTCGACTGCGATTCCCATCAGGAACCCTCCTTGGTGTTGGAAATTGGGACCGGCACCTCAGCCACGCTTGGGACCGGGTTGCTGCTGACCTTCGCCCTGCGCCCGCCGACGCTCATCAGCAGCAGCGTGGTGAGGGCGAGCAGGGCGAGGACGATCGCGCCCGCGTAGGCCGCTTCCTCCTGGAACTGCTCGAAGGCCTTGGCCACATAGAGCGGCAGGGTTTCCGTCTCGCCCGAGATCGAGCCGGAGACGATCGTCACGGCGCCGAACTCGCCGAGCACCCGCGCCGTCGTCAGGACGATGCCATAGGCGACGCCCCAGCGGATCGCCGGAAGGGTCACCCGCCAGAAGGTCTGCCAGCCGTTCGCACCCAGGGTGGACGCCGCCTGCTCCTGCTCGGTGCCGATCTCCTGCAGCACCGGCACCACCTCGCGCACCACGAAGGGCAGCGAGACGAAGATGCTGGCGAGCACCATTCCCGGCCAGGAGAACAGCACCTGGAACCCCCATTCGGTCAGGGTCGGGCCGAACCAGCCGTCGTTGCCGTAGAGCAGGTACAGCGAGAGGCCGATGACGATCGGCGAGATCGCGAAGGGGAGGTTGATGATCGCGTCGATGATTCCGTTGCCCCACCAGCGCCGGCGGACCAGCAGCAACGCGCAGCCGACGCCGAAAATCGTGTTCAGCGGCACTGCCACCGCGACCATCAACAGGGTCAGCTGGATCGCGTGGAGCGCCTCAGGCGAGGTCATCGCTTCCCAGGGAGGGCCGAAGCCGTGCTCGAAGGTCTTGTAGAAGATCATCCCCACGGGGGCGAGCAACAGCAGGCCGAGGTAGCCGAAGGCGAGGCCGCGCAGGCCCCACTTGGCGGGCGCCGTCGGGGTCACGGGCCACCGCCCATCTGAGAGCGGCTGATGACGCGGTTGACGGCGTTCCGCAGCCGCCCGTTCTTGCTGTGGCGTCCGGAGCGGGCGATCAGGCTCACCGCGATCAGCATCACCACCGAAAGCGCCAGCAGCACCACGGAGACGGCGGCGGCACCGGACTCGTTGCCGGTCTCGATCTGGCTGCGGATGAAGACCGAGGAGACCTCGGTCTCGAAGGGGATGTTGCCCGAGATCAGGATCAGCGATCCGTACTCGCCGAGGGCACGCGCGAAGGCGAGCATCACGCCGGCGACGATCCCCGGCAGCAGGTTGGGGAAGATGACGCGGCGGAAGGTGGTAAAGCCGCTGGCGCCGAGCGAGGTGGAGGCCTCCTCCATCTCCCGGTCCATCTCCATCAGCAGCGGCTGCACAGAGCGGACGACGAATGGGAGGGTGATGAAGCAGAGCGCCATCACGATGGCCACCCTGGTGAAGGCGACGTTGAGGCCGATCGGGCTCTCGGAGCCGTAAAGGGTGAGCAGGGTGAGGCCGGCGACGATCGTCGGCAGCGCGAAGGGAAGGTCAATCAGCGCGTTGACCGCGCCCTTGCCGGGGAAGTCGTCGCGGACCAGCACCCAGGCGATGATCGTCCCGAAGACGGCGTTGATCGCGACGACGATCAGCGAGCAGACGATGGTCAGTTTCAGCGCCGCGACCGAACGGTCGCCGCTGACGGCGTTCCAGAAGCTGTCGAGGCCGCTGGCCAGCGACTCGTCGACCACCGCCGCCAGCGGCAGCAGCACCATCAGCGACAGGTAGAGGACGACCATGCCGCGGCCGAGACCGGTGCCGAGCCCGGGCAGGCGGATGCCTGCCCGGGGTGCTGCAGATACAGGGGGGAGGTTTGCCGGGTGCGCCTCCATCAGCCGCTCGTGGAGACTCCGAGTTCCTTCTCGATCGCGGCGACCTTGCCGGTTTCCTCGTCGAAGAACTCATCGTTGACTTTGTCCCAGCCGCCGAACTCATCGATCGTAAACAGGTCCTTGGGGGTGGGGAACTGCTTCGGGTCGACCAGCGCCTCGTTGGCGGGGCGGTAGCCATGCTCGGCCCAAAGCTTCTGACCCTCGTCCGACCAGATGAAGTCGAGGAAGGCCTGAGCGGACTCCGAGGCGTCTTTAGTGACGGCGATCGGGGTCTGGATGTGGATCGTGCTGGGCGGGATCACGTAGTCGACGTCCTCGCCGGCCTCCTGCGCGGCGATCGCCTCGTTCTCGTAGGAGATGAGGATGTCGCCCTCGCCCTGGGTGAAGGCGGCGAGCGCGTCGCGTCCGCTGCCCGGCTGCACGACGGTCTTCTCGAGCACGGTTTTGACCGCGTCCAGCGCCTCCTGCTCGGATTTGCCCTGGTGGATCTGGGATCCGTAGATCGCCATGATGTTCCAGCGGGCGGCGCCGGAGCTGAACGGGTTGGGCGTGATCACCTCGACGTCCTTCTCGATCAGGTCATCGAACGATTTGAGGCCCTCGGGGTTTCCTTTGCGGACCACGAGGACTGCCACCGAGGCCTGGCCGATGCCGTTGAATTCCTGCTTGTCCCAATCGGGGGCGACGAGGCCCGCTTCGACCAGGCGGGTCATATCGCCGCCCTGGGAGAAGTGGACGACGTCGGCGGGCTGGCCGGCCTCGACGGCGCGGCTCTGGTCGCCCGAGGCGCCGAAGGAGTTGCCGAAGCTGACGCCCTCGCCCTCGGGGGTTCCCTCGAAGCCGGGCTCGAGTGCTTCCTCGTAGACCACCTCCGGGGTGGAGTAGCCGACGACGTCAATGCTGCCGCCGCCGCCAGAGGCACCGGTGGCGTCATCGTTGCCACCGCCGCAGCCAGCGGCGAGCACTGCGAGGAGCAGGGCGAAAAGTGCGACGGGGAGGGCCGCCTTCGCGCTGCGCCGCCGGTTGTACCGAGGGTTCCGCATCTTCCAGATGTTCCTTCCTAAGTTGAGTGACTTACTTTCTTGAGCGACTTACTGCTCAATGAGGCGGGCACAGTAGCACAAAGTCGACCGAGAAAGTCCGGAATCCTGATCTGGATTCCTGGGATTGGAGTCAAGAATCCCTTTTCGCCATAGACTGCGGCGATGCCGCTCGACGCCGTCCGCACCCCGGACGAGCTCCTGGAAGGGCTGCCGGACTACCCGTTCGCCTCCCGCTACCGCGAGGTCGACGGACTGAGGCTGGCGCACCTCGACGAGGGGGAGGGGGAGCCGGTCGTCTTCTTCCACGGCGAGCCCACCTGGTCGTTCCTCTGGCGCAAGGTGATCCCGCCCGTGCGCGACGCCGGCTACCGCTGCATCGCCCCCGACTACGCCGGCTTCGGTCGCTCAGACAAGCCCACCGACGTCGGCTGGTACACCTACGACCGCCACGTCGAGCTGATGGCGGCGCTGCTGGAGGAACTCGACCTGCGCGACGCCACCGCGGTCGTCCATGACTGGGGCGGGCCGATCGGGCTGCGGCTCGCGGTCGAGCACCCGGACCGGATCAGCCGGATCGTGATCATGGAGACCGGCCCCTTCACCGGGCACCAAAAGATGAGCGACGCCTGGCTCGCCTTCCGCGAGTTCGTCCGCAACAGCGACGAGGTCCCGGTCGGGATGCTGGTCCGCGGCGGTTGCAAGAACGATCCGGGCGACGAGGTGATCGCCGCCTACGAGGCTCCTTATATAGACGGCGCCTCGAAGGCCGGCGCCCGCGCCTTCCCGCTGATCCTTCCGACCGAGCCCGACGCCCCCGGCGCCGCCGAGGGAAAAGCGGTCGCCGACGCGCTGCGCGAGGACGAGCGGCCGGCGCTGGTGCTCTGGGCCGACTCCGACCCGATCCTGCCCTTCTCGGTCGGCGAGCGCGTCTCCTCCCAGCTCAACTTCCCGCCGCCGCGCCCGGTCGAGAACGCCGGCCACTTCCTACAGGAGGACGCGGGACCGGAGATCGGCGCGACTATCGCGGAGTGGCTGCGAGCCGGCTGATCAGGTCGGTCATCTGCTCGTGCGAGTGCTCGAGCAGCAACTGCACCCGCCGCGGCGGGTCGTCCCCCTCGAGCCAGGTCACGGTTCCCGGCCAGTAGGAGTTCGGCGGCATCCCCGGCCGGTGGAAGGCGGAGGCGAAGACCCAGCTGCCGGTGTTGTGGAGGCGGCCGCCGCCGGGGAGGAGCCACTCGGGTTCGTCGGGAAGCGGGCCGCCGCGGTGGGTGTGGCCGGTGATCACCTGGACGTCGTCGAGGCCGAGGCGGGCGGTCAGCTCGATCGCGGCCTCGACGCCGCCGCGGAAGATCGCCCCCGTCGTCACGTCGGGCTGGAAGTGGGCGCGCAGGAGGCCGTTGAGGGCGCCGATCGCCAGCGGGAAGCCGGCGCGCGCGGCGCGGGCGCCGAGCGTCTGCTTCCGGGTTTCGCCGGCCAGCACCTCCCAGGCGCGCTCGAAGGGGCCGTTGCGCCGGCGCCTGGTCGGCAGCACCTGGGCGAGGCCGTAGGCGAGGCCATACAGGGGCCGCAGCACCCGTTCGTATTCGCCGGGCGTCATCCGTTTGGGCAGCGGGCCGCCGAAGCGGACCATCAGCGCCGCCGCTACGCACTCGGCCCGCGGCAGCGAGAGGTGGACGTCCATGTAGTGGCCGTGGGTGGCGTAGACGTCTTCGCGCAGCCAGACGCCGGGGTAGGCGATCCGCAGCTGCGCCGGTCCCAGCCACTCGTCGAGCAGCGCCGCCGGGCCGTTGGAGGGGGCGTGGTGGTGCTCGAGCCCGAGCTCCGGGCCGCCGGCGATCGAGAGGTCGTCCAGCAGCGGCTCGGCGAGGCGGTGGTCGTGATTGCCGGGCACGAGCGTCACCTCCGCCTCGCCCAGCGCTTCCCCGAGCTCTTCGAAGAAGGGGCGCGATCGCTCCAGCGACGGCCCTACCGGCAGGTTCCGCAGCTCGACGACGTCGCCGAGGAGGACGAGGTGGTCCGCCTCCGCGATCTCCTCGAGCAGGATCCGTCGCACCGCCGGGTCGCGCAGGACATCCTCGTCGGAGGCGACGCCGAGGTGGAGGTCGGAGATGATCGCCGTCCGCATCGGCACTTTCTACCGGGTGACAAGGGTCAACCGAGCGTTTGGCTGCTCAGCCAGGCTGGGTAGCATCGCCTTCATGCACGCATTCAGCGAGGAGCGCTTCGCCCCGGTCAACGACGGCATCGAGCTCTGCTACCAGGAGATGGGGGACCCCGACGGGGAGCCGCTGCTGCTTGTGATGGGCCTGGCGACGCAGATGATCGCCTGGAGCGAGGAGTTCTGCGGGATGCTGGCCGAGCGCGGCTTCCGCGTCGTCCGCTTCGACAACCGCGACATCGGCCGCTCGACCAAGCTGCGCTCCGCCGGCGCGCCCGGCACCCTCGACATGCTGATCGGTCGCAAGGGGAGCGCGCCCTACCTGCTGCGCGACATGGCCACCGACACCTTCGGCCTGATGGACCACCTCGGGGTCGACTCCGCCCACCTGGTCGGCGCCTCGATGGGCGGGATGATCGTCCAGACCGCGGCGATCGAGGAGCCGGCCCGGGTCCGCTCGATCGTCTCGATCATGTCGACGACCGGCAGCCGCCGCGTCGGCCACCCCAGCTACAAAACCTTCGGCCTCATGCTCGGCAACCCGCCGCGCGAGCGCGAGGCGGCGATCGAGCGCGTCGTCAAGACCTTCAAGTTGATCGGCTCCCCCGGCTACCCCTTCGAAGAGGAGCGGATCCGCGAGATCGCCGCCCTCTCCTTCGACCGCGGCCACAGCGAGGCCGGCATCGCTCGCCAGCTGCACGCGATCACCGCCTCCGGCGACCGCACCGCCGCCCTCCGCAAGCTCGGGGTACCCGCCGCCGTCATCCACGGCAGGAACGACCTCCTCGTCAACCCCTCCGGCGGCCGCGCCACCGCCAAGGCGATCCCCGGCGCGCGGCTGAAGATGATCGACGGCATGGGCCACGACATGCCCCGCGCCCTCTACCCGACCTTCGTCGAGGAGATCGCCTGCAACGCGGCCCGGGCCTCCCGGCCCGAGCCGACGGTCCAGGCGGCCTAGGGGTCCTCCGGCGGCGACTCCAGGCCCGGGGCCTCCTCCGCCGGGCTCTCGAATCCGACCAGGGCGACGGTTGTGGGGATGCCCTCCTCACGAGGGTTCCTCCGTAGCCGTGCTTTCGATTCGGCCTCGATCTGGTTCGACCGCTCGTAGCTCCTCAACAGGTCCGCCATCTGGTCCTTCCATCCCTTCGCGTCGAGGATTCTCGGCGCCCAGGTGAAATGGCTGTCCTCCCGCGAGTCGAACGTGTCGGCCTGCAGCGCCACAAGGCACCGCCCGTGGAAGCTCTTGATCACCGCCGAGCTGACCCGGTGCTGCTCTTCGGCCGCGAGCTCCGCGAATTCCCGGTCGGTGATCAAGCCCAGCCGGGTGGCTGCGTATACGTGCCGGCGGAAGCCCCGAACCGGCTCCTTGCGGACGATCCTGATGTACCCCTCCTTGAGGAGGGTGCGGAAGTGGTAGTCGGCCTTGGACTCCCGCACCTTCTCCCGCTCGGCGAATTCCCTGATCGTCGTCTCCCGCTCCGTGCAGGCGGCGAGTATTCGCACCCTCAGCGGATGCCGAAGCACTTCCCCCGGCGCCTTCTCGCTGCCGATCATCGCCTCTTGGCGTGACTCCATATGAACTCTCTCCTTCTGACGCCGGATCCTCCCCTCGGCACCTGGCGTCATCGACTTTCCCCAAAAAAAGCCTCAGGGGCCCTTCTTGGCCATGACCCCTGAGGAACCAGGAACGTACCCAGAGAGAGCTGGATGTCGTAAGGGTAAACATGCAATATCTTAAATTGAAGATTCTTTAGTAATCAAATAGCTTTTCCTCCTCATTCCGCAACCCAAAGGAGGTGGAGGAGCATGAAGGCAACGGCGACTGGAGCTGCCGTATCGATGCTGCGCATCCGCAAGGCGGCGTAGAACGGCAGTGCGAGGGGCGGCTCGATCGGCCACCGCCCCCTCCCTCCGACAAAGGGGAGCGGGTCGCCGAAGCTCGATGCGGCTGAGAGGAGTCGAACCTCCACGGGCTCTCGCCCACACGGACCTGAACCGTGCGCGTCTACCAGTTCCGCCACAGCCGCGCGGAGGAGGCAATTTACCGGTTGCGCGCCCCACGCCCCCCGCCGCCCCAGCGGCCCTCATGTGATCGACGTCGCGCGTCCCCGCCCGCCGGCTCGCTAAAATGCCCGCATCCTCGCCGCTATCGTCTAGGGGACTAGGACGCCGGATTCTCAGTCCGGAAACCGGGGTTCGAATCCCCGTAGCGGTACTCCAGACACAGAGGCAAATACGCCGCCCGAGGGGCGGCTTTTTTGTTCTCGGGTCAAGGTCGGGGTCAAGGGAATGCAGCCGGGATGCACTGCGAGCCCGCTCTGCGGCCCTTTTCGGCTGCTCCAAGCCTCCTGGTGCGGCGGGTTCCCAGGCGGCTGATCACGGCATCATGAGGTGGGAGATCCGGGCACAGATAGGGTCCGCCTCATGAGTCCCTTCCCGTCAATGAAGGCCAAGAAGCTGCTGGCGATCCTGGAAAGGAAGCCCCTTGGCTATCGCGTCGGTGCGACAGGCTGGTTCGCATCGTCGGATGGAGTCGCCCGGACTACCCGCCTTTGACCTTCGCCTTCCACGACAAGGCGACGATTCCCGCTGGTCTCGTGCGCAAGATCCTTGTCCGCGACGTGGGGCTTGCCGAAGACGAGGCCCGGAAGCTACTCTGAATCGGAGGAATCATGGAGATCGTCCGCGTCATTTATCACCACGAGAGCGACGGCTGGTGGGCCGAGTCGCCCGATGTTGAGGGCTGGTCTGCCGCTGGCGACAGCTACGCGGAGGTCGCCAAGATGGCTGAGGAGGGCATTCCGTTTGCCCTTGAGCATGAGGCCAAACTGGGGCACTTCGTTCCAGCAGGCGAGCACGTCGCTGCTTAGATCGGTTTGCTGAGCCACCAGCGCACTAAGCTCACTCGGGCAAGGTTCCCTGAACTTCTCGCTCCAGTCGAGCGATCATCGCGGCTGCCGCATTGATCGCATCCCAAGCGGCTGGCCAGTTTCCGGTTGCGGCTCCTGCAGCAGCACCGCAGGCCCCTGCCAGGGATGCGGCTAGCAACAAGGCTTCATCCCCCTCCTCGGTATCGACCCCGTGCCCATGAGCCTCGATCATCTTTAGGGAGGCCATCGCTGCGAAGTTGTTACAGACCGTAGGCCACCCTTCCTCTGGGCTGAATTTCGGCATTTCAGCAACGGCATTCTGAAGGGCTGCAGGCTCGATGAGTCGCTCCGAAAGCTCAACGGATTGGATGTCTTGGAGGTCCAGCGAGCACTTCGCCCATACTTCTCTCGCGATCGCACAGAGGAGACCGACCCGCATCACCTCGATCTCTGGGGCGGGGACTGGATCTTCAACTAAAAGTTCTCGGCGATTCGGGGCTCTTTCCCGGAGCCCTGCCTCGAAATCGAGCGCTCCGCCGAGGAATTTCTGACCAACAGGAGAACGAGCCAAAGCTCCATCGGGTGCCACTGGCTCCCCGCCGGTGACCTTGTTCAACCAGCCTTGGTCGAGTTCTTCTAGGTCGCGGTTCGCAGTCGTGGGGACTAGGCCGAACTCGAGATTGACTGATCGCGCCGCAACAATCGGCAGGTCGATGCCGGGATTATCAAAGGGATGGCTCCCTTCATCCTCCCCCCAGAATTCCCACCCAAAGACGAGCCATCCATAGGTCCATCGACTGCCTAGTCGGCCGTTGGGACCTGGATGCACAGCCTCCATCCCCATCGGTCTGATCCATAAAGGATCTCCTGCTCCCACCTCGTAAAAGCGGAGCCACGTAGGCTCGATCCACATTTCGCAAGCGAGGTGTGCGGGCGCTGGGCCGCCGTCTAAAAAGGCGAGCGCATCAACCGGAACTACTCTCTCCCCATCGACAGTGAGCGATTCTGCAATGCGGCAGCAAATGTGCTTCACGAAGTAGCGCAGCACGTTGTCGCTCATGCTCGACCACTCGGATCCGAAGGCCACCCGGAGATCGAAACTGCGAGCGGCGAGAACGTCTTCTTCGCGCTCGAACAACTCCTCAATAAAGCGGTCATAGGCGTTATCGAAGGGTTGGCTTCGCTCGTTATTGCACTTCGTGCAGAGGGAAGGCGCAAACTTCAAGGCATCGTTCTTGGTGCTGCGCGCCTCGCGTTGCTGTTCCCCGAAAACGACAAGAGTGCGTTCACCCCGTAGCTCGCCGCGGCCATGCTCGCGCACCAGGTCGCTTCGCTTGAACTTGTGCTCGCGGCTATCGGCTGGTCGTTCCCGGCACCACCAACACATGCCCTCATTGATCTTGACGGTTGGACCCATGGATCTAGGTTACGAAGAGGCATGGGTAGTTTTCACCAAAGCGCCGCGCAGGCTCTTACGCTCCCTGTATGGAGGCAGGCCTCTTTGCCCTTGGTGGCGTCATCCTCGGAGGAGTGCTGAACGGGCTGGTGTCGTGGACTCTGGCCCGCAACGCTGCTCGGTCGAATGCCCGAGTTGCTGCCCTGCTTGTTTACGAGGAGTTGCTGCAGTCATTGCCAGCGCTTCTTGGCCTCCGGGAACACAAGACCTGGGGATGGCTGCAAGCCGCACATGACTTTGGTCGACGGGACGTGTGGGACGAAAACCGCGCGATCCTCGGTCACGCCCTCGACCCCGATGCCTACATGGCAATCGCAGCCGGATACAGCGGCCTGGCCTCGGCGGCCGAGATGGCGGCTAGGGAAGAGTTTTCTGAGCAGATTTCCGACGCCCACGGCGAGTCTCTAGCGACTACCTACCTGACCATCAACAGGGGCTTGTCGTACCTGGGCCTGCTGCTGCATCGACCGAGCTGGTGGCACCCTCTGGCGAGGCGGGCGTTCAATCGCAAGACGCAGAGCCATATCGACGGACTTCAGCAGAAAGACAGGAAATACAGGACTTCTTGGCGAAGCACGGTAGATAGGGCAGGCATCGGCCAGAAAGTGCGTCCGATTGAAGCCTGATATTTGAGACATGGATAAGAAATCTCACCCGCCTCCTGGGTTGGGCGGCAACGCTCCAGAATTTCGGCGTCACTGCGCTCGTCGCTTGGCTCTTGGCGATCCTTACGGGAACTCAGGGGCTTCCCAGCCAGCACTCCCCAGTTCGGAGATCGGCTGCCCGTAGTTACGCTCTCTCCGGGCCTTAGCTATGCCGGCATGCCGACGGTCGCAGCGGTGCCCAATCCCGTGCCCCCAATGGCGAGTTCGGCAGCCGTTCTCCCTGAACGCCGCCCTTAGAAAATTCGCCGACTCGAGCTAGCCACCCCGCACCCTTACTCTTCGGTCTCGTGAGCGAAAACGCCGACCAACTCCGCAGGCACATCGAGATTCTGTCCGACTTTGAGCAGAAATACGACGAATTCCTGATCGCGCGCCATAACCGGCGGAAGATCCCCGAGGTGCAGTGGTCGAATGAGGAGTGGGCCGCGCGGGAAAGGGAGCTTCGGATGCTCGCGCCGCGGGCCGACGCTGCGATGGAAGCATCCGGCGTCGGAACGCTCGCGCTGCACTACCCCCCGGCACTCGGCGCCGGACTCAAAGCGGACGACCTGCCATCACTGATCTTCGACTTCAAGGATTTCGCGGGATTCTCCGTCGACGCCACCGACGATGAGTTCCAGCAGGCAATCCTCGACCGGATTCCCAGCCAGCTTGCCGGGCTGGAAATGAAGCTGGAGGAGGCCGAATCCGCCCCGCAGAAAGTCGCCGCTACGGTCGCGCCAACGAGGACACTGAGGCGGTGGGCCTGGCTCAACCACCCGTGGACCGTCGCCGTGGGCAGCGGGATCATCCTTTTGATTTTGGCGGCCGTCGTCGCCGCGCTCTTGCAATAGGAGCGCCAAGGAACCCGTCAAGGAGACGTACAAGGATTCAATGCCGCAACGGACCAACACTTTCCAGCAGGTGGTGCGACTCGTTCATGAGCACCTTGCCGCCGACGGCGCATCGGTCAAGGAATCTCACATGCTCGTAGACGAGATCACGGGCGAGGACCGTGAGGTCGATGTAACGCTCGCGACCGAGTTCGCCGGCCATGAGATCGTCGTCTCAGTTGAGGCGACGACTCGTAAGCGCCCAGCCGACGCCAAGTGGGTTGAGGGAGAAATCGCCAAGCACGAATCTTTGGCGACGAACAAGTTGGTTCTGGTTTCCGGCTCAGGCTTTACGGAGGGTGCGAGGGCGAAGGTCCAAGCGCAGAATGGGAAGGTCGTCGCCCTAACCCCGGAGGAAATTGAAACCGACCCAGAGCGCGTAATTGTCTCGCGGCTCGGCGTCGTTGTCGCCAAGACGATGAAAATTTGGCCTCCAGAGGAGCTGGTCATCCTGATCCGGTCACCCGATGGGGAGGTGGTGCAGGCTCGCGTCGAGGACGGGGACGATGCTGTGATTTTCACCAGCGACGGCACCGAGCAGGCAACGATCAGCGACGAAATCCGTCGGCGGCTCAAGGCAATCGCGACCAGCCTTCCTGATGAGCTTGGAATATCCGATGAGCCACAAACCCTAGATACGCGTTATCGCATGGGACTTCACGGATGGACATATGGCGTCCCCCAGCCGGACGGCAGCGTCAAAGACCTCGACGGCTGCTTGAAATGGAAATCGGAAGCCGATGATGAGGTCGGATACACGCCAATAGCAGACCTCCTCATCGGGGGCCGAATCGAGTTTGATGTGGCGCACGTTTCTCTTTCGCACATGCAGCTTGGTGACGCGGCGGCTTCTTATGGAAAAGCCGCACTTGCAGATGGAGAAGGGCTTGTAGTCGTCACCGAAGACAAGTCCGGCGACGTGCGGGCCAGCCTAAGAGCGCCCGACGGATTGCTCGCTGATCTGAGCCTGGACGAGAGCCTGAAAAGGCCGTCCTGACGCCTTCCGAAGTTCCCGACGGCGATGCCGGGACGCTCCTTGCGGCGGCTGATTTCTTCAGTAGCTGCTGTAGTCGCACATAATCCTTCAGGCTGAGACGCCAGCGCAGCTGCTCGGCAAGATCTTCAGCGCCAGGCCGGAAGCTCGAGGTAGTGATGAGGACACCCGCGCTGGCTCGCGTTAGATCGACCGTGCCGAGCAACTCTCTGACGGCGCTAGCTTCAACCTTGAGATCAGGCTTGTATCTCTTGGCTTGAACCACGATCAGAGTGCTGCCGAGGTCGTCCCTGCGGACTGCGTAGACATCTGCGCCGCCGTCCCCCGAGGCGGGAGTTAGCTCGACCTCGTAGCCAGACCTGCAGTAGATCTCGGCAACCAATTCCTCAAATCGGCGAGGCGTAAGCTCGTGCAGTAGACGTGGATTCTCGGCGAGGTGAGTCATGACCTCGTCGTTGAAGGCGGCTACGCTGAGATCAAGGGATCTCTTGGCCGGATCGTCTGGGGCCAGGGGACGCCCGTCGGGCCCGAGGACAGTCGCAATTTGCCCCTGCTCAAGGTAGTCAAGCGAATATCGCCGCACCTTCTCAAGTTCGTCCGCGATTCCTGGAATGCCGATTGCGGAATCAATGGCCACTCGGTCGGGGAAGGCCGGTGAATGGGCTGCTACTTCGGAGGCGGTGACCCCATGTAGCACGGGAATTACCAATGCGCGGCGTTCGAAAGTCTCCCTGGATGCGAGCGCGGCAAACTCCCGCTTCGGCCATCGCTTTTGGACAGATGCTGGACTGAGGATCACTATGGCCATGCGTGATTCCTCTAGTCCAGTGGCAATGCGAGCCGTGAGGTTGTCGCCGACTCTCAGCTCCGCATCGGCGAACCAGACAGACCAACTACGGCCTTGAGCTCGGATGCGAGAGGAAATGCGACCGCCTGCTTGTCCTCAGATGCGTAAGAAATGAAGCAGTCGAAAGCCATGTGTGACCGTAAGCTCGATAAAGGCTATCTACAGGAAGGTCAGCGCGCCAGCAGCTCTTCGATCGCCGCGAGGAATTCGCCGCTGCCTTTGACGAACTCGGCGGCTTCCCCTGGGCTCGCCGGCGTGGCCTCGTAGTCGCCTTCCTCGCGAGCGTCCTTGGCGCGACGAGCGAGTGCGCTGAGGCGCTGGTCGAACTCGCCGGGCGCGACGAAGATCTGGCTGAAAAGGGTCCAGGTGCCGCTGTGGGTCTTGGCGAACTCGCCTCGCTCGGACAGGGCAGCTCGGGCTGCGTAGAGCATCCCGTAGTAGGCGGCGCTGACGACTACGGCGGGATGGGCCATTCCAAGGATCGCTTCGGCGTCGGCCAGACGGTCGCGCGCCTGCTGCATGAACTCCTCGGAGCGGGGGCTCAATCCAGCGCGCTTCCGGCGAGGACGATCTTGTCCCGGTCGACCTCTTGGATAAAGAAGGAGTCGATCTCGCGGCGACCTTGCAGCCACTCAGGGTCATGAACGTGCACCGAGTAGTGGAAGGGGCTTTCGCCCTCGGCAATCGCGACTTCTTCGCTGAGGTCGCCGGCGATCCGCCCATAACGATCCCGGCCTCCATCGGCAATCACGAGCAGGTCGACGTCGGACTCGGAATGCGCCGCTCCCCGCGCACGGGAGCCATAGAGCCAGAGCGCACGCAGATCGCTGCCTAGCTCATGGTCCAGGCGGGATGCAAAACGCTCAAGCACCCGACGTTCGCTCTCGTTTAGCTGCGCTGCGCTCAGTCGATCGGGGGTTGCCTGCTCCATGATCGTCAAGGATAGGCCGAGAGGAGGCGAGGACGATCGAAATTTGTGTCCCGAAATATTTCCCCGACTCCACCGAACTAGATCGAACTCAACTGGACAACTGGACGGAGAGATGCCCGATCAGCCTCAAATGGCCTCGCAGAGGCAATCTTCAGTCTGGAAACCGGGGTTCGAATCCCCGTAGCGGTACTCCATCAGCAAGTCTCCACTCAGCGTCTCTGCCACCGGCCGAGTAGGTCATCTAGCAAGGCTCCAGTCCTTTCCCCCGCGGTGGGCCGCCACTCATATGGGATGTCTTTCTCCGCCTCCGGCGGCGGCGATGAGACCGGGGGAGCCTCACTGGTCTTCAGGAGCTGAAGGACTCGCTTGCGTAGCTCGTCCTCCCAGTTTTGTCCGCCGCGATGAGAGGCAATTGCGATCTGTCCCTGGATGGCATTGACAAGATTCGCCTCAACCTCCCCTCCAGAGCGCACGCAGATCGCTGCCTAGCTCGTGGTCCAAGCGGGATCCAGCCAGAGTCAACGAGGAGGCGGCGTCGATGCAAACCTTCCGTCGATCTCGGTAGGGCTTATTCCACTCGCTTTGCGTATTCGATTGCATGGGGATCAACCGGATCGGCGAGAAGAGCGACGGTGATCTCGTGCTTTGGTGGCGCCATCACGGTTCTCCCTCAGCAGGCCCTGGCCGGACCCGCAAACCGTACTGCCCGGTCCGCAGCCCACTGCGCCACGCTCGTCGCCATGCTCTGGCCGGTTTCAAAGCTGCCGTCATCGGGGAGCGCGGCGAGGGCGACTACGGTCAGCTTGCCGCCGCCGGGCTCGAAAACGCCCATCTGGCGTACCAAGTAGCCGCCGTCGGTGCCTGGCCCCCAGCCGCCCTTCCAGCGGGCGGGCAGGCCGGCGGAGCCGAGGCCCCAGGTATCGGAGCTGACTTCGCCCATCAGGCCGAGGACGTAGTCGGAGGAGGCGGCGGAGCCGACGCAGCCTGCCGCCAGCTGGCTCATGAACAGCTCCTGCAGTTCCAGTGACCATTGCGTTTGGCCGAAAGGGGTGAAGCCGTCGCGGCCGACGCTGGAGACGTGGGTCGTGGTGTCGCCGGCTTCGGCAAGGACTTCGTCGACGGCCGCCGCTGCGCCGACCGCCCCGCCGTGGGCGGCTTCTAGGTCGGCGAAGAGGGCGAGCGCCGCTTCGTTGTCCGAGAGCGTCAGCGCCCGACGCATCTCGTCCGCCTGCGACGTACTGAGGCCGCTCGGGCCCCCGGCTTCCTGCAGGACCCGTAGCGCCACCGGCACCTTGCTGGTTGACCAGGCGGAACCGGTCGTGAGGGCGCCGGCTACTGCCGCCGGGCGCGAGCCCGGCGGGCCGATCGCTAGACCAACCGCTCCGGGAAGAGATGCTTCGAGCTGGCCAAAGCCGGCCAGGCCGGAGCTGCCGCCCGAGGAGGAGTCGCGCCTGGGCTCGGCGGAGGATGCTGGGGTTTCGAGGATGGCCTTACTGGCTTCTAGAGACTCTTGCGCCTTCTCGGCCTTCAACTCCCGCTTCAGTTCCGCCAGTCTGCGAGCCTGCTCCTCCTGCCGCTGGCGTAGTTCGGCTGCGATCGTGCTGTCGCGATCATCCGATTCGCCACAACCGGTAAGGGAACCCAGGAGGGCGAGGCTGATCAGGAGAAGGGCGAGAACGTTCCGCAAGCGTTAGGGGAAGTAGACGGCCGCGTCATCGCCGCCGGTGCATTCGTGGGGCGAGCCCGCGGTGCAGTACATCGAGTAGGTCTGCCCCGTGGTGGGGCTGTAGGCGTAGACGACACCGGAGCCGCTGCCGACTTCTTCGTAATAGGCGCCTTCGACGTTTTCAGCGAAGCCGCAAGTGGTGTTTTCGTTGGCAGATAGGGAACCGCCGCAATTGCCGGAGCGCCGACGCTGCTGCTTCCCGCCGGGGTGACGGTCCCGGCTGCCGCGGCCGTCTTCCCCTTCTTGAGGTTCTTCAGTTCCTTTTCGATCTCCTGGATCTTCTGCTGTTGACGCGCCTTCGCCGCCCCCTGCTTACGGGCTGCTTCGATTTCGTCCTGGCTGGCCCCGGAGTCGCCGCAGGCGCCGAGGGTGACGCTGATGGGCGCGAGGACGAGTAGCGAAAGTGCAGGGATCTTCCACCTGCGTGAACTGAAATCGCAATGGAAACTCATGGGTACGGCAAAATCTATACATGAAGAAGCCCTGAATGCGTCGGTTCCCCCTAAAGATCAGCGCTCAGCCGCGCTAGTCGGGTCGTTCGGGCTCGCCTGTCTTGGGTCGTTCGACCAGGCCCCGGGTGGCTCGGGGACCGGGCCGTCGAGCAGCGGGTCCTCGGTGGCGCGCATCCACTCGAGCAGGCGCTCGCGGTATTCGTTGAGGATTTGCTGGCGGGTGGGGTCGGCGGAGAGGTCATTGAGCTCATTGGGGTCGAAGAGGAGGTCGTAGAGCTGCTCCTCCGGGACGTGCTGCTCGCCCCAGCCGGCCTCCATCAGGATCTTCTTGCTGGCGCTGTCATCGCAGTTGGCGAGGACAGGGCGGTCGTAGTCATCGAAGCGGCGGATGTACTTGAAGCGCTCGCTGCGGACGGCGCGGAGGGGCTGGTAGGCCGCGTGGTAGGTCATCTCGGCGAAGAGGACGTCGTTGACCTTGGCGCGCTCGCCGCGGACCAGGGGCATCAAGCTCGTCCCCTGCAGCCAGGGCGGCTCGGCGATTCCGGCCAGCTCGCAGAGGGTCGGGTAGAGGTCGAGGTGGCTGACGAGGCCATCGAGGACGCGACCGCCGAGGAAGCCGCCCGGGCCGCGCATGATCAGCATCACGCCGATGCCGCGGTCGTAGAGGGTCGCCTTGGCGCCCGGGAAGGCGAGGCCGTGGTCGGTGGTGCAGATGATCAGCGTCTCGTCCTGGAGGCCGAGCTGGTGGAGGCCGTTGAGGACGGCGCCGATCCCCTGGTCGAGCGAGCGGGCGCTGGCCTTGAAGGCGGCCATGTCGGCCCGGGTCTCGGGCGTGTCCGGCAGGTTCGCCGGCGGCAGCGAGTAGAGGGTGTCGCGGACCGAAGTCGGGACCTTGTAGGTGCGGTGGGTCTCGAAGAAGCCGACCGACATGAACCACGGGACCTCGGTGGCGCCGAGGCGCTCGATCGCGGTCGGGGCGATGTCGGCGGCGTGGTGGCTGTCGACCTCGATCACCTCGTCGTAGCCGATCACCTCCGGGTCCTCGGAGATGTGCTGCTCGCCGATCAGGACCGAGCGGTAGCCGGCCTCGCGCAGGGGGTGGACGAGGTGCTGGCCGTAGTCGTTCAGCTCCCAGCCGCGGTGGGCGAGGCCGAGCAGGCCGTTGTTGTGGCAGTACTGGCCGGTGAGCAGGGAGGCGCGGCTGCCCGAGCAGGTGGGGGCGGCGCAGAACGCATTGCGGAAGAGCACTCCCTGGTCGGCGAGCAGCTGGATGTTGGGCGTCGGCACCGGGAAGCCGTAGGGCTGGACGTAGCGCCCGGTGTCGTGGGAGTGGATGTAGAGGATGTTAGGGAGCTTGTCGATAAGAAAAGTATACAATCCGGATCCGAATGAACCTGTTTGGCCTCCACCACGTCTCTGCGATCGCCTCCTCCCGCAGTGCGTGCGAGCACTTCTACGGTGGCCTGCTGGGGCTCGAAACCGCTGCCGACGCGGGGGAGGGAACACTCGCCTTCGACGCCGGCCCCGAGCGGGGCGGGGGAGTCCTGAGCTTCGTCGTCTCCCCGGGCGCCGCCCCTGGCGTCGCCGGCCGCGGCCTCGTCCACCGGTTGCAGTGGGCGGTCCCCGACGCCGCCGCGCTCGACCGCTGGCGCCGCCGGCTCGAGCGCGCCGGCGTCGCCGTCACCGCCTGGCTCAACGGCGCCGGCGACCCTCTGGCCCTGCGCTTCAGCGACCCCGACGGTCTCGAGCACGAGCTCGCCCTCCCCTCGGCGGGCGAGCAGCGGCTCGTTCTCATCGGCGTCCGCGCCTACGCGGCCGGCAGCGTCCAGAGCGGGGACCTGCTCGCCGGGCGACTGGGGTTCGCAGCCTGCGGCGAGGGGGCTTGGCGGGTCGGGGCCGGGCCCGGCGAGGTGCGCTACGGGACCGAGGCGCCGCCGCCGTTGCGGCCGGTCGAAGGCGCCGGCTCGGTCCGTCACGTCGCCTGGAGCTGCCGGCCGGGCGAGGAGCGGGCCTGGCGGCAGCGGGTGATCGGGATGGGGGCGACGGTCAGCCGCCTGATCGATTGCGACGGCTACCGCTGCTTCTTCTTCCGCGAGCCCGACGGCGTTCTCTTCGGGGTGGCGACCCTGCGCGGCGTCCCCGCCGAGGCCGGCCCGCGCTTCGAGCTGCCGCGACCCTCGGAGATCCCGCCGCGGATCGCGCGGCCGATCGGGATCCTCGCCGCGGCGTAGCCCTCAGGCCGCTGAGCGCTCCGCCGCCACCGCCCGGTGCAGCAGCTCGCGGCGAAGGAGTATCAGCGGCAACCAGAGTGCCGGCAGGCCGGCCGCCAGGAGCGCCCCGGCGCGCCATCCGTGGCTCTCCACGAGCGGTCCCGCCAGGGCCGCGCCGGCGCTGGCGCCGACGGTCAGCGAGAGCGCCAGCCAGGTGAAGGCTTCGGTCCCGGTGCCCGGTGGCATCGCCGCCTGGGCGATCTGGTTGCGGAGGTTGCTGGCCGGGGCGATGTAGCTGCCGGCGAGGGCGGCGAAGGCGAACATCGCCGCGGTCGAGTTGGCGAGCAGGAGCGGTGCGACCGCGAGCGGCTGGTAGATCGCCAGCGCGATCGAGCCCTGGGCGGGGGTGCGGAAGCGGCGCGCCTGGGCGCCGTAGACGAGGGCGCCGATCGCCGAACCGATCGCCGTCGCGGCGATGAAGGGGCCGCCGAGCGCGGAGTTGCCGTGGTCGGAGCCGAAGGCGGGGTAGATGACGTCGAAGACGCCGAAGCTGATTCCGATCGGGACCCCGGTGAAGACGAGGAGGCGGATCGCCGGCGAGGCGAGGGCGCCGGCACGGGTGCGGTGCTCGGCCTGGGCGCGCTCGACCCCGCCGACGGCGGGAACGGCGGCGAACCAGAGGGCGCCGAGGAAGCCGAAGCAGGCGGCGGCGATCAGGGGGGAGGCGGGGCCGATCACGGCCGCCATCACGCCCGTCAGCAGCGGCCCGGCGACGAAGAAGATCTCGATCAGCAGCGAGTCGATCACGTAGCCGCCGACGAGGTCGTCCTCGCCGATCAGGCGCGGCCAGAGCTGCCGCAGGAGGCCCCCGATCGGCGGCGTCGAGGCGCCAGCGAGGCCGGCGGCGGCGACCAGCGCCGGGGTCCCGGCCGCCGCTTCGGTGAGGACGACGACGAGGACGAGCGCCAGCGCCGTCACCAGCGCGGCCGGGATGATCACCGGCCGCGGCCCGCGCCGGTCGACCAGCCGCCCGAGCAGCGGCGAGGTGGCGCCGAGGCCGACCGTGAAGGCGCCGGCGGCGAGGCCGGCGACGCCGAAGGAACCGGTGCGGTCGTGGAGGAAGATCACCAGCGCCACCGATCCCATCCCGACCGGCAGCCGCGCCAGCACCGAGGCGGCGCAGAGGGCGAGGACGTTGGGCTGGGCGAGGATCCGGCGGTAGGCCATCCAGCGGAGGTTAGGCTGACCGTGCCATGGGCCTGCTCGATCCCGCACCGCCGCCGTTCGAGGTCTCCGAGTGGCGGCGTCTGTCGCACCTGGAGCGGATCAAGCCGCTGGCGCAGGATTGGGCGCTGAACGGGTTCGGAACCCCGGTCGCGGTCTACTTCCTCTACGTCCTCAAGATCCTCGCCTACGCGGGGCTCGGGGCGCTGCTGATCTTCGCGACCAGCGGCTGGCCCACCTGGACCGCGCCGATCGTCTTCCAGAAGGCGGTGATCTGGACGATGCTCTGGGAGGTGCTCGGGCTCGGCGCCGGCTCGCTGCCGCTGACCCTGCGCTTCAGCCCGATGGTCGGCGGCTTCCTCTACTGGCTGCGGCCGGGGACGACGCGCCTGCCGCCCTGGCCCGACAGGGTGCCGGGGACGCGGGGAACGACCCGAACCTGGCTCGACGTCGCTCTATATACGGGGCTGGTCGGGACGGCGCTATACCTGCTGCTATCGCCGGGGGTGGAGGCGGACGTGCCTTGGGCGCCGCTCGAAGTGGTGGACAACTGGCCGTTCCTCTCGCTGGCGATCAAGCCCACCATGGCCCTCGACCCCCTCGCGGTTGGGGTCCTGCTGGCGTTCCTCGGCGCCCTCGGCCTGCGGGACAAGGTCCCGTTCCTGGCGGCGCGGGCGGAGATATACGGCACGCTCGCGATCCTCTTCCTCTTCCCGCTGGTCAACATGGTGATCGCGGCGCAGATCGTCTTCTTCTGCATCTGGTGGGGGGCGGCGTCCTCGAAGCTGAACCGCCACTTCCCCTTCGTGGTGACGGTGATGATCAGCAACACGCCCTGGAACCGGTCGCGTGCGTTCAAGCGCCGTCTCTACCGAGATCACCCCGAGGATCTGCGGCCCTCGCGTCTCGGAGAGCTCGACGCGCACCTCGGGACGCTGACCGAGTTCACCCTGCCGCTGATCCTGCTGCTCACCCAGGGCGGTCTGCTCGGGACCCTCGCCCTCGCCGGCATGGTCCTCTTCCACGTCCACATCTTCTCGACCTTCCCACTGGCGGTGCCCCTGGAGTGGAACGTGTTCATGATCTTCGGCCTCTTCTACCTCTTCGGCCACTACGCCGACATGCCCTGGTTCGCGCTCGAGGACCCGCTGCTGCTGGCGGTCCTGCTGCCGATCTGCGTCGGCCTGCCGCTGCTGGGGAACTTCCGGCCCGACCTCGTCTCCTTCCTGCCCTCGATGCGCTACTACGCCGGCAACTGGGCGACCAGCCAGTGGCTATTCCGCCGTGGCGGCGACGGCGTGGAGGAGGAGGGGGCGGAGGCAAGGCTCGACCGCGAGATCGTCAAGGCGGCGCCGATCGTCACCAGGCAGCTGGAGAAGTTCTACGACGCGGAGACGATCGACGTGCTCGTCTACAAAGGCCTCGCATTCCGCTCGATGCACTCGCACGGGCGGGCGCTGAACGCGCTTTCGATGCGGGCGGTCGACGACATCGAGGGCTACGACGTGCGCGAGGGCGAGCTGGTCGCCGGCGTCGTCCTCGGCTACAACTTCGGCGACGGCCACTTCCACGACGAGCGCCTGCTGGCGGCGGTGCAGGAGCGCTGCCACTTCGGTCCGGGGGAGCTGCGGGTGGTGACGCTGGAGTCCCAGCCGGCGCACGTGCAGCGCCAGCGCTACCGGATCTGGGACGCCGCCGAGGGCCTCGTCGAGGAGGGATGGGTCGACGTCCGCGACATGGTCGTGCGCCAGCCCTGGCTGGTCGGCGACGAGCCCTTCCCGGTGCATCCCGAGGGGCCGGACGCACTTGTCCCCGGTATGCGGGGACAAGTGTCCCATGAGTGATGTGACGGTCGTGGGCTCGGGGCCGAACGGGCTCGCCTGCGCGGCGACGCTGGCGAGCCGGGGCGTCGAGGTGACCGTGATCGAGGCCGAGGCGACGATCGGCGGCGGCACCCGCACCTCGGAGCTGACCGAGCCCGGGCTTCTGCACGACGAGTGCAGCGCCACCCACCCGATGGTCGTCTCCTCGCCGGCCTCCGTGGCCGCCGGGCTGGAACTGGAGCGCCACGGGCTCGAGTGGGCCTGGCCGGAGGTTGACCTCGCCCACCCGCTCGACGGCGGCGGCGGTGCGGCGATGATGCGCTCGCTCGAGGCGACCGCGGCCGGGCTGGGGGAGGCCGGAGACCGGTGGAAGCGCGTCTTCGGCCCGCCCTCTCAGAGCTACGAGGCCCTGACCGAGGACATCTACCACCCGCTGATCCACATCCCGCGCCACCCGCTGCGGCTGGCGCGGTTCGGGCTGCCCTCGGCGCTGCCGGCGACCGCGCTTGCCCGCTACCTGGGAACGCCGGAGGCGGCAGCGCTCTTCGGAGGCGTCGCCGCCCACGCCTACGCGCCGCTGGACCGGCCGCTGAGCTCGGCGATAGGCATGGCGCTCACCTGCGCCGGACACGCCTGCGGCTGGCCGGTGGCGAGGGGCGGCTCGGTCGCGATCGCCAACGCCTGGGCAGCCGTCATCCGCGAGCACGGCGGCCGGATCGAGACCGGCCGCCGGGTCCGCTCGGTCGCCGAGCTGCCCGCCGCCGACGCCGTCGTCTTCGACCTCGCCCCGCGCGGGGTGCTGGCGCTCGCCGGCGACCGCCTCCCCGCCCGTGTCGCCCGCGCCTACCGCCGCTTCAAGCACGGCCCCGGCGCCTTCAAGCTCGACCTCGCGATCGAGGGCGGCGTCCCCTGGACCCAGGAGGCCGCCCGCCGCGCCGGCACCGTCCACGCGATCGGCTCCTTCGAGGAGCTCGTCCACGCCGAGGCGGAGATCAACCGCGGCCGGATGCCGGAGCGCCCCTTCGTCCTCGTCGGCCAGCAGTACCTGGCGGACCCGCAGCGCTCGCGCGGCGACCTGCACCCGCTCTGGCTCTACGCCCACGTCCCCGCCGGCTACGCGGGCGACGCCACCGAGGCGATCCTCGACCAGGTCGAACGCTTCGCCCCCGGCTTCCGCGAGCGCATCGTCGCCCGCGCCGTCCGCGCCCCGGCCGAGTTCGAGGCCGCCAACCCCAACTTCGTCGGCGGCGACATCCTCTGCGGCGCCAACACGCCGCTGCAGACCCTGTTCCGCCCTCGCGTCGCGCCGGTCCCCTACTGGACTGGGGCCCCCGGCCTCTTCATCTGCTCCGCCGCGACCCCGCCCGGCCCCGGCGCCCACGGCATCTGCGGCTTCAACGCTGCCGAAGCCGTCCTGCGTACTCTCTAGTCGCCGGCCTCGACCGGGCGCAGCGGCGGCACCGAGCCGGTCGCGTCGGGGCGGGCTTCGAGGCGGCGGACGCCGGGGACGAGGAGGACGCAGGCCTGGCAGACGGTGACCATCGCGGCGCCGAGATAGAGCGTGGTCGAGTTTCCGAGCCCGGCCGCCATCGGCCCGACCAGCGCGAGGCCGATCGGCTCCAGGGCCAGGGCGCCGAACCAGTCGTAGGCGACTACACGCGAGAGCGACTCGGCCGGGACGTGCTGGGCGACCACGGTGTCGTAGAGGACCTCGCCGAAGCCGACGGTGGCGGCCGAGACGAAGGCGCCGATCGCGATCACCGCGGTCGAGGCCGGGATCGCCAGCAGCAGCGCCGGGATCGCGATCAGGCAGATCAGACCCTCGCCGACCAGCAGCGGGCGGCGCGGCCGCAGCGAGAGCGCGCCGACGGCGCCGAGCAGCCCCCCGGCGCCGAAGAGGGCCATGATCAGCGCCCAGGAGCTGGAGCCGTGGAGCGATTCGTTGGAGACCACCGGGCCGAGCACCTGGAAAAGGGGGAAGAAGATCCCGTTGCTGATCGCCGCCGAGATGACGATCGCGACCATCCACTTGCGGCTGAAGAACTCGTGCCAGCCGTGCCGTAGCTCGGAGAAGAACGCAGGCTCCTCGGTCAGCCGCAGCTTCGGCGCGTGCACGCCGAGCAGGCAGGCGGCGCTGACGGCAAAGGTGGCGGCGTTGACGGCCAGCGCGGTTCCCGGCGAGCCGAGCGCCAGCAGCACGCCGGCCAGCGCCGGCCCCACCACCTTGCCGCCGTGGCGGGAGATGTTCAGCAGCGCGTTCGCCTCCTGCAGCCGCGGCCCGGGGACGACCTGGGGGACGATCGCGGTGGAGGCCGGGTTGAAGAAGGCGGTGGCGGCGCCGTCGATCGCGTAGAGGAGCGCCAGCTGCCAGATCTCGGCGACGCCGGTGAGGAGCAGCCCCGCGAGCAGCAGCGTCGATACCGCCCTGGTCACGTCGGCGCCGAGCATCGCGATCCGCGGCGATACGCGGTCGCCGACGACGCCGCCGACGAGCAGGAGGGCGATCATGACCACGGCGTGGGCGGTGAAGACGAGGCCGAGGTCGGTCGTCGAGCCGGTCAGGTCGAGGACGGCGAAGGCGATCGCGATCGGCGCCATCCCGTCGCCGACGAGCGAGGTCGTGCGGCCGAGGAAGAGCCGCCGGTAGTCCGGTTCCCGCAGAATCTCGAGTCGTCCCCAGGTTGGCACCGAGCCAGGATAGGCCGGGGTTAAAGAAGCTTGCCGCAGGGGTAGCTCGCCATCACCGGGCCATTATGGGGACCTCATCCAAAACCGAGGGCGAGACCGCCCGCCGCGAGCACGAGTTCGGCTCCTCGCCGCCGCTGACGATCGGGGTCGAGGAGGAGCTGCTGCTGGTCGACGAGGGCTGCGGCCTCGTCGCCGAGGGCGAGGGGGTGCTGGAGCGGATCGGAGAGGCGAACCGAAAGTCCGTCTCGACCGAGATCTTCGCCACCCAGATCGAGCTGAAGACCGGCATCTGCTTCGACGCCGGCCAGGCGGCGAAGGAGCTGGCAGAGGTGCGCCGCGCCGTCGCCGCGGCCGGCGCCCGGCTGATGGGCTCGGGCCTTTACCCGGGGGAGAGCGGCGAGCCGGAGCTGGTCGAAAAAGCCCGCTACGAGACGGTGAAGAAGGACCTCGCCAGCCTGCTGGCGACGCCGCCCTGCGGGCTCCACGTCCACGTCGGCGTCCCCGACCCCGAAACCGCGGTCGCCGTTGCCAACGCGATGCGCCACCACCTGCCGCTGCTGGCGGCGCTGACCGCCAACTCGCCCTTCCGCGACGGCGCCGACTCCGGTCTCGCCAGCGCCCGGGCGGCCGCCGTCCGCAGCTACCCGCGCTTCGAGCTGCCCCGCGCCTTCCGCGACTACGAGGACTTCGTCCGCGTCGCCGACCAGCTGATCGCCGCCGCCGGCGTCTCCGACTACACCTACATCTGGTGGGACGTGCGACCGCATCCCAAACTGGGCACGGTCGAGGTTCGGGGGATGGACGTGCAGGCGCAGCCGCGGGAAAACGCCGCGATCGCGGCCCTGATCCAGGCCTTGGCGGCAAAGGAGATCGACCGCCCCAGCGCTCCCGGCCTCGCCCGCGAGGCGATCGAGGAGTCCTACTTCCAGGCCGAGCGCTACGGCCTCGAGGCGCGGCTGATGGTCGACGAGAGCACCGCCGCCCCGGCCCCGGAGGTCGCCCGCGGCACCCTCGCCGAGGCCCGTCCCTACGCCAAGGACCTCGGCGGCGAGGACGCCCTCGAAGAGATCGACCGCATCCTCGTCGACGGCAACGGCGCCGACCGCCAGCGCCGGGTGCACGGCGAGGGCGGGATGGAAGCGCTGCTCGCCGACCTGGCCGAGCGCACGCGCGTCCAGCGCTACTGAGGCGCCGGGATCTTCAGGCGTTTCCGGGCCGCGACGACGGCGGCGACGGAGGAGCGGCAGGCTTTGGCGATCTCGCCATTGCCGTGCCCGGGGCGGCGGCGGACCTCGAACTCGACGAGGGCGGCGCGGCGGAGCTTGGCGCGGTCTTCGAGGCCGCTGTTCTCGGGAGCTTCGTCGAGGGCGGCCTGGGCGGCGCGCTCACGCCGGCACAGCAGGCAGAAGGTGCCCTCGCTGGAGGACGCCCAGCTCGCAGGAAGCTCGACCTTCTCGCCGCCGAGGCGGCTGACGGTGACCCCGCACTGATCGCAGGTCCATTTTTTGGCGGTGGTAGTCGTGCTCATAGCTGAACGGCTCGGCGCGAAAAGGAGCCGCCGAACTCGTCTCTCTACGGTAGCAGGGTCATACGTTTGCCCTGCTAGGAAGCACGTTTCCCCCGACTCCTACACTTGTTGCATGTCCGCGGAAGGCGCTCCCGAGCCCACCTACACGCTCTACCGCCGCGGCCTCGAGCTGCTCGAGGACGGCGACTTCGAGCACGCGACGGCGCCGCTGGCCGAGGCGGCCCGGCGGGCGCCGGAGAAGAGCTCGGTCCGCGAGGCCCTCGGCCGCGCCTACTTCCGCTCCGGCCGCTTCGCCCCGGCGGCGGCCGAGTTCGAGGCGGTGGTCGAATCCCACCCGGTCAACGACTTCGCCCATTTCTGCCTCGGCCGCGCCCTCAGCAAGACCGGCCAGAAGCGCCGCGCCCGCCACCATCTCGCCCTCGCCTGCAACCTGCGGCCGGAGCGGCGCGACTACCGCTACTACCGGCGCCTGCTCGACGCCGAGGCCGGCTGAGCGGCGAGCCCGGCGACCAGCTTGGCGGGCCGGGGCGGTCGAAGGTGAAGCGGCTGCCGGGGTGCCGGAGCATCGCCCGCCCGGGGATAGAGAGGGGCGACTCTCACCCGACCAGCGGCAGGACGCAGCGGAATTTCTTGGTCGCCGTGGAGACGGCTGAAGCGACTTTGCCGTCGGCGGCCACCGTTGCAACGGCATACACATCAGGACTTGAAACCACAGGGATATCGCTCGACCACTCGTCCCCCGTCAGCGTTACCCCCGGCTGCTGCGAGAAGGCAGCCAGCGCCAGCGCCTCGGGCAGCTCGCCGCCCCGGACGGCGCAGGCCGTGGCTGCCGCCGGGGCGCTGAGCGCGGTGTCGCTCGCCGCCACCTGCCAGCAGGCGCCGGCGAAGGCGCGGGTGCCGGCCTTGCAGCCAACTTCGTAGCCGTTGACGGTCCGCGCGTTGGCGGCGTTGGCGGCATTCAGCGCCGTTTCCGCGTCGCGCGCCGACTCCGCCACGTCGGCGTGGATCGCCGAGGGAACCTGGCCGAGGGTGGAGGCGTCGATCTGGATCCCGGTGATCGACCCCGGCGCCAGCGCCGACCCCTGGATCGCCCCCGGCTTCAGCCGGTTGCCCGGCACCGATTCGACCGCGAGCCGGTTGCCCGGCAGCGACTTCACCTTGATCGTCCGCCCGTTGATCTTCCCGGCCGCGTAGACCGTTCCGCCCAAAGCGGCCACCAGAGCCGCTCCCGCCACCACCAGCAGCGGCACCCGCCGCAGTCCCCTGCCCATCCAACTCTCCTTTCAGACCGTTGATAGATCAGCCGCTCCGATTACCGAGCGGCGTCAAAGTGGCGGCACCCTAAAGGGCGAAATCCGAGCAGTGGACAGATGTCGACGCCCGGATAGTCAAAGGTTCGATGCGGCGACCGAAGACGTCTGCAGGTGGGACGTGGTGAGGACTCACCGTCTCTCGCCCCCGTCTGAGGAGAGGATTAGTCCTCTCGTCGCCTCGAAGCGGAGCGGAACGAGGCGAGCCCGACGACGGTCGGGATCAGGTCTTCGATCTCCGCACACCGCTCGACGGATTCGTGCTCGAGGTGGGGGAGGCGACCCAAGATCTCGTTCAGGTGCTCGCCGACCTCCTCCCAGGCTGTGCCATCGAGCATCACCGGCTTCCACGAGAAGTGGCGGTCCGCCTCGGCGTCGAAGGTTCCGCCTTCCATCGCTTCGACCACCCGTTCGACGTAGGAAGTGAGGAAAGACTGCGACATTTCTTCTCTCACCAGGCGCGGCAGCGTTTCCCAGGTGGCGGTGTCGAAGTAAGGGCGGCGGAGGCAGCGGTAGATCCGTTCGACGCCGCCGCCCCGCCTGCCGCCTTTGCGTTCTTCGAAGATCTCGATCAGACCGAGCTTGGCCAGTTCGCGGAAGCATCGAGATATATGGGTCATCGAGCCGCCGATCTCCTCGACAAACCGGGAAGGACTCAAGGGGCGGTGGGTGAGCTCGAGCAGGATCCGGCAGCGCCAGTTGTTCGAAAGGGCCTTTGCCATCGCCGGACCGAATGCGAAGTCGACCTCCCCCTTGCCGAGGGCCGGGGGCGATTGATGAAACCGCGATGCCTGCAGCATCGACAGCGGCGACTGCGGGGAGCGGAATGCAGCAAGGCCGACGATGGTCGGGATCAACGTCTTCGAGCCCTTGGACCGCTTGTCGCTTTCGACCGCCAACTCGGGGAGTCGCTCCAGCACCTCGTCGAGGTGTTCCCCGAGACGAAGCCAAGCCGCTCTGTCCAGTGCCACCGCGTCCCAGGAAAGGTGCCTGTCGATCTCCTCGTCAAAGGTGCGGGCGCTAACAGCCTCGCTGATCCGCGCCAAGTAGGAGCCGACCGCAGCGCGCGAAACGGCGTGCCGCCCAGAGCGCGGCACGTTCTCCCAGGTCGCAGTGTCGAAGTGAGCGCGCTGAATACCGCGGTAGACGTGCTCGATCGCCGCTCCACCCCGCCGACCCACCCGCTCTTCCTGAACCTCGATATAGCCCCATGCGGCCAGCTGGCGGAAGCAGCGGGAAATGTGGGTCAGCTCCCCACCCACCTCCTCGACGAATTGCGACGGGCTCATCGGGTGGACGCTTAGCTCAGCCAGGATCCGGACCCGCCAGCTGTCGGTGAGTGCTCGCGCCATTTTGGGGCTGATCCCGAAAGGCGACGGTGCAGTGTTTTTGAGCGATGCAGTCATCAGTTTCCCCTCAGCAGAACCTGAGTGCGAGAAGAAACATATTCGATTTATAGACAACGCGTCTTTTTCCCCCAAAGTCGTTTGTGGGGATTACTGCCGAGTTGCGCCAGCGGATAAACCAGTTCTCATCAAACAGACGAGTTTGGTGAAGGGGGGTGAGCCGTATGAAGATCGAGGTCACGACCGAAGCCCTGCCTGCCGTTAGCACGACGAAGGCGGGCTGATGCCATCGGCCCCCCTCCGCTGGGAATCGGAGGGGGGCCGTCGATTGAAGGAGAGGGATATGGACAAGCAGTGGAAAGCCGGGGATTTCGTGAAGGAGACGTACGACGCCTACGCCCCGGTCTACGAGGACTTCAACCGCGGCTACATGTATGAGCGTTGGACAGGGCGGCTATTGGAGCAGGCCGAATCGGTGGGGATGAGAGGCAAGAGGCTGCTGGACATCGCCTGCGGCACCGGGCTCAGCTTCCTGCCGATGCTTGATCGGGGCTGGTCCGTCACCGGCTGCGACATCTCGCCCGAGATGCTGCGGATAGCCCGGGAGAAAGCGGGGGACCGTGCGGAGCTGCTGGAGGCGGACATGCGGGAGCTACCCGATCTTGGCGAGTTCGACCTCATCTGGGCCGTCAACGACCCCCTCAACTACCTCCTCAGCATCGAGGAATTCGAAGCGACGCTTGACGGGATGCGCCGCAACCTCGACCCCGAGGGGATCGCCCTCTTCGACATCAACACGCTCGTCACCTACCGGACCTTCTTCAGCAAGGAGATCGTCGTCGAGGAGAACGGCCGGCGCCTCGTTTGGCAGGGCCAGCTCTCCGCCGCCGATGTCGCGCCTGGCACGTTCGCCGAAGCCCTGTTCGAAGCCGAGGGCGAGACCGAACTGGCGCACGTTCACCGTCAGCGTCATTTCGCCCAGCCGGAAGTGCTCGCTGCGATGGCGGCCGTGGGGCTGGAGTGCGTCAGCGTCTTGGGCGAGAGCGATGGCGCCCTGAGCCCAGGGGTCGACGAAGATCACCACACTAAGGCGGTCTATCTCTGCCGCCTGCCATAGCCAGCCCGGTGAATTACTGCCAGGTTTTGCCTTCGTAAACAGTCCGACCCGCTTCTAGGCTTCCGCAACGATCTCTTAGTGATCGTGATGGTTTTTCTGGTAACGAGCCGGAGGAGGAAGAGATGGGCGACGCGGGGGTCTTGGCCGACGACGGGCGCCTTGCCGCGGACCTCGTGGCGACGCTGGAGCCCCAGCTCCAGGATGCCCTCAACCACCCCACACGGCGCGACATCCTGCGGGTCCTGCAGGGAGCCGGGCAGCCGCGCAGCCTCACAGACATCGCCGGCGCACTGCCCCAGCTCACTCGCGGTGAAATCAGCTACCACGCCCAGGTCCTCGAGGATTCGGGCTGCGTCGAGGTCGACGGCAGCCGCCGCTGCCCCGGCGGAGAGGAGCGACTGCTGCGCTCCGCCGTCGCCGACAGTGCTCAGGCCTTGCTCGTGCTGGGCGCCACCGAGCGCTCGGATCGCGAGCACCGCCGCCGGGCGGCGGCCGAGCCCCTTTCCAGTCAGCTGACGATGTTCCGGGTCCCCCGCCCGGCCCGCACCGTTCGCTTGCTCGGTCGCCGCCGGCGCGAATCCCACTAGCCCGCCGCGGGGCATCGAAGCCTCCCGACGCCTCCTGGGCGACGAATAGCGTGCGGGCTCGATGCCCGACCTCCTCGTCCTCTTCCTCGCCGCCTGCGGCACCGCCCTGGCGACCGGGCCTCGGCGCGATCCCGGTCTGGTTCCTCGGCACCCGCGCGGCGGCGCTGACGCCGTTCCTGCTCGGGCTGGCGGCCGGGGTGATGGGGGTCGCCTCGATCGCGGGCCTGCTGATCCCGGCCGCGGAAGAAGGCTCCGCCCTGGACCTGGTGGCCGGGCTGGCGCTGGGGGGGGCTGCTGCTGGGGGTGGCGCGCAGCCGGCTCGACCATGAGTCCGTCTTCATGGGGCGGAGCGGGCCGGGGGCACGGACCTCGGCGCTCGTCTTCGCCGTTCTCTTCGTCCACAGCCTGCCCGAGGGCCTCGCGGTCGGCACCGCCTACGCCTCTGAACGGGCGGGGCTGGGACTGTTCGTGATCCTCGCGATCGCGATCCAGAACGTCCCCGAGGGGACTAGCGTGGCGATCCCGATGGAGGCAACCGGCTACGGCCGCGCGCGCCAGTTCTGGGCGGCGGTGGGAACCAGCGCCCCGCAGCCGGTGGGAGCGGTGATCGCCTACCTCGCCGTCGAAGAGGTCAAGGCGCTGCTGCCCTTCTCGTTCGCCTTCGCGGCGGGGGCGATGCTGAGCCTGATCGCGATCGAGCTGCTGCCGCAGACCTTCGCGGGGCGGCGCCGGTTGTCCCCGACGCTGGGGATCGCGATCGGAACGGGCGTGATGATGGTTCTCGACCTGCTGCTGGCCGTATGAGCTGAGGCAGAACCGCCCCATTCCTTGACAAAACTCGGGGCGGCGAACTACCTTCACCCCGGGTGGACGATCAGGGCTTTTTGCATAATAGAGTTCGTCGCAGCCTTGAGGATCTGCCGGCGAACGCCTCCGATCTGCGGACCGCGCAGGAGATCGAGCTCGAGCACCAGCGCGAGGAACTGCGGATGGCGCAGGAGGAACGGCGCAGCTTCGGCTGGGTGCGCAAGAGCTTCGTCGCCGTCCTCGGCGTCCTCGTCCTGGTGGCGGTGATGGCCGCTTCTACACTGACCATCGGCCTCCTCAGCGGCGCCGCCGAACTGATCGTCCCCGCGCTCTCGGTCCTCGCCGGCTCGGGCGGGGCGGGGGTCTTCTTCTGGCGGATGTACGCCGAGCGGATCCCGGCACGCGCCTGACTCCGGCCGCCGCGGCGGGATAGACTCGCCGCGTACATATCGGTCGGTGGTCAAGGGAAGTCCGGTGCAAGTCCGGCGTGGTCCCGCCACTGTGACCGGGTGGAGGAGTTCGCAGGCGCAACCCGCGTCAGCCACTGGGGTCGACACCTCGTCCCCGGGAAGGCGCGTCCTCCCTGATCCCGGAAGCCAGGAGACCTGTCCCCGGCCCAGCCAAATCAACCCTCGAGGAAAGGGTGGCGTAAATGCCAAGAATCACCCCGTTCCGGCTGGCGGCCGTCTGCGCGCTGGCTCTGTCCATCACGTTCGCCTTTGCCGCGGGCGCCGCGGCCAAGGGCCTGCGGGCCGACCTGCGCGTGGTCGGCGCCGGCGGCAAGGTGCTCGCCGAAAAGACGGTGGCGAGCGCCGACGTCTCCGTCAAGACCAGCTCCAAGGCCACCTGCTTCGGGCCGGGAACCGGCGGCAGTGGCGACGACGTGCAGTTGAAGGGCAACACGGCGATGGGCCTGCTCGCCAGCGGCTCGAAGACCATCCCGGCGCTGCGGCCGCTCTCGATCAGCGACCACTTCGACTTCGGCCTCGCGCTCTGCGGGATCGGGTCGAGCGTTGCCAAGGGAAGCTCGTCCTGGTACCTGAAGATCAACCACGAGTCGCTGCAGGTAGGCGGCGAGGTGGCGAAGATCAAGGCCGGGGACGAAGTGCTGTGGGCGCTGTCGAAGACCGAAGCTCCGGACTTCAAGTATCCGGATGAGCTGGTGCTGACCGCGCCGGATTCGGCGATGGCCGGGAAGTCGTTCACGGTTCGGGTCTGGGCCTACGACGAAAAAGGCCGCAAGAGCCCGCAGGCCGGGGCGAAGGTGACCGGGGCGGCGCAGCCAACCGGTGCCGACGGCCGCACCACGGTGACCCTGAGCAAGCCGGCGAAGCTGATCGCCCGCGCGACGGGGGAGATCCCCTCGGCCCGCGAGTCGGTCTGCATCGGGGGCAAGTGCCCTAAGTGAGCACTCGCCGCGGCACGGCGGTCGTGAGCGCGCTGCTCTGCGCGGCGCTCGCGACCGCCGGCTGCGGCCTCGGCCCCGGCGCCGATGTCGGCGACGTGCGGCTGACGGTGACGCGCGAATACGGCGCGACGCCGGTTCTGGACACCGCGGTGAGGGCGAACGAATCTGACACCGTGATGCGGGTGCTGGAAGGCGAGGCGGAGATCTCCACCCGCTACGGCGGCGGTTTCGTCCACTCGATCGGCGGCGTCGTCGAGAGACAGCGCGGGGGCGACCCGTACGACTGGTTCTTCTACGTCGACGGGGTCGAGTCCCCGATCGGCGCCGCCGAGTACGAGCTCGAGGGCGGCGAGCGGATCTGGTGGGACTACCGCGACTGGGTCGCGACGAACCACGTCCCGGCGGTGGTCGGCTCCTGGCCGGCCCCATTCAGCGACGGGATCGGAGGGGAGCGGCATCCGGTGGCGGTCGAGTGCGAGGGCGGGGGTGCGGCATGCGCAGACGTGCGGTCGGCACTGGCGCGTGAAGGCGTGGAGGTCGCCGACGGTGAGCCCGAGAAGGCGCTGCGGATCCTCGTCGGCCCCTGGGATCGGGTGCGGGAGGACCCCGCCGCCCGGGCGATCGAGGCGGGCCCGGCCGCAAGCGGCGTCTTCGCGAACTTCGAACCCGGCGTTCGTCCTTTGTCGGCAATAGGGCGACAAAGGACGAACGCCGAAGGTGTTTTCGGGCTGGTGGCGCTCGATGAAGGCGGGGAGGTGGACGAGGGTCTGGGACCCGACGCCGGCCTCGTGGCCGCCACCAGCCGCTACGGCGGCCTCCCGGTCTGGGTCGTGACCGGCGGCACCTCGGAGGCGGTGCGGGACGCCGCTGAGGCTTTGGACGGCGAGCACCTGCGCGACCATTACGCGGTGGCGATCGAGGACGGGAAGACGATGTCGTTGCCGCTGGAGAAACCGTGAAATCGCCCTTCGCCTACCAGCCGCGCCCGCGCCCGCTGCAGCTCGCCTCGCCGGGCGCCTCGGTCGCCTACCTCGGCGCGATCGTCCTCGTCGCCTTCCTCTACTCGAACCCGCTGGTCCTCGTCGCCGCCGGTGTGGCTGCCACCTCGGCGGGACTGCTCGCCGGCGCGCGGCGCGCGGTCGGGCTCGCTCTGAAGATGGGCCTCGCCCTGGGCCTGCTGATCGTCGTCGTCAACGCGGTGGTCGTCAACCGCGGTGAGACGGTCTTGGCGCGCCTCGGCGAGTGGCCGCTCTTCGGCCGCGTCGACGTCACCCTGGAGGCGATCGTCGCCGGCCTCTCCGGCGGATTGCGCGCCGCGGTGACGATCGTCGCCGCGGCCGTCTACTCGGCCTGCGTCGACCCCGACCGAGTGCTGCGGGCGCTGCGGCCGCTCGCCGGGCGCTCGGCCCTGACCGCGACGCTGGTCTCCCGCCTCGTCCCGGTGGCCGCCGCCGACGCCGCCCGCCTCCGCGACGCCGCCCGCCTCCGCGGCCCCGGCGCCGCCGCGGTCGGCAAGGGCCCGCTGGCACGCCGCCTCCTCGCCGGCTCCCTCGATCGTGCCGTCGACGTCGCCGCCACCCTCGAGCTGCGCGGCTACAGCCTCGACGCCCCGCGGGCCCGCAACCGCCGCTCCCGCTCCCGCTACGACCGTCGCTTCTACGCCGTCGCCGCCCTCCTCCTCGCCGCCGCGATCGCCGGCAAGGTCCTGGGCGCGGACGACTTCCAGACCTACCCCGCGGTGGAGATCGGCCTCGGTCCCGCCACCCTCGCCCTCAGCGCCCTGGTCGCCCTCAGCGGCCTGGCACCGCTGAGGCGTAAGCCGAAGCGCCAAGCGCCACACCACGCCGACGGGACGAAAGTACCCCTATATGGAGGGAAATCGTCCCGTCGGCAGAGCGGGGCGGGGGTGGCGCGTGTCTGAGCTGGCGATCAGGCGCGGGGCGGCGCCGGCGCTCGCGGTGCGGGGCTTGAGCTACGCCTATCCGCAGGCATCTCAGCCGGCGCTCGAAGACGTATCCTTCGAGGTCTCGCCTGGCGAGTTCGTCCTCCTCGCCGGCCGCTCCGCCTCGGGTAAGTCGAGCCTCCTCAAAGCCGCCTGCGGGCTCGTTCCGCACTTCCACGGCGGCGAGATCGAGGGCGAAGTCCGCGTCGCCGACCTCGACGCGATCGCCGCCGGCCCGGGAGAGCTCGCCGCCGCGGTCGGCTACCTCGCCCAGGACCCCGAGACCCAGGTCGTCTCGACCACCGTCGCCGCCGAGATCGAGCTGCCGCTGGCGATGCGAGGCGACGAGCCCGCCGCCCGCGCCCGCGCCGTCGAGGAGGTCGCCCTCGCCCTCGCGATCCCCCACCTCCTCGACCGCGCCGTCGACACCCTCTCCGGCGGAGAGCTGCAACGCGCGGCCCTCGCCGCCGCCCTCGTCACCCGCCCCCGCCTGATCCTGCTCGACGAGCCGACCTCGCAGCTCGACCCGGTCGCCGGCGACGAGCTGATCTGGCTGCTGCGCCGCCTCAATGAGGAGTGGGGCGTTGCCGTCCTCTTGGCCGAACACCGACTGGAGCGCTGCCTCGCCGCCGCCGACCGCGTACTCGCGATGGAAGCCGGCCGTCTCTCCTTCGACGGTGCCCCGGCCGACTTCCTCGCGTGGTCCCGCGACAATGACCCCGCTCTGGAGACTCCGGCGGCTCGCCTCTTCTCCCTGGCCGGCATCGACCCGCTCCCGATAGGCGTCCGCGAAGCTCGCCGTACCCTCGACCACTGTGGGGGGGAGGGCGGGACCCCCTCCGAGCGGCTTGTACTTCTCGGGCAGCCCGATCTCGGACGGCCGGCGACGCCCCACCCGAGCAAGTTGAGTGAGGAGGGGGTCCCGCCCTCCCAACCCCTGACCTTTGGCGCCACCGGGTTATGGGTCGAGCTGGACCGAGGCGAAGAACCACGGGACGTCCTGAAAGGCATCGACCTGAAGATTCGCCGCGGCGAACGTGTTGCCCTGATGGGTCGCAACGGCGCCGGCAAGAGCACGCTGCTGCGCGCCGCCGCCGGACTGCACGAGCCGACTGCCGGGAAGCTCTCGGTCGACTCGATCGCGCTCTTAACCCAAAACCCGAGCGACTACCTGGTCCGCGAGCGGGTTGGGGACGAGCTGCCGGGGGAGACGGGGCTGGCGGCCCTGCGGGTCGTCGATCTGGAGCACAAGGTGGACGCCGACCCTCGAGACCTCTCCGGCGGCGAGCGGCAGCGGCTGGCGCTGGCGATCGCGCTGGCCGGGCAGATGGAAGGCGAGCAGCTGCCCGGTCTCGTTGCCCTCGACGAGCCGACCCGCGGCATGGACCACGCGCGCAAAGGCGAGTTCGTCCGCCTGATCGGTGAGCTCGCGCAGCGCGGAGCGGCGGTCGTCGTCGCCACCCACGACGTCGAGTTCGCCTCCGAGTTCGCCGACCGCGTCGTCCTGCTCGGCGACGGCGTCGTCATCGCCGACGGTCCGATGCCCGAGATTCTCTCCGGTGGCTGGTACTTCGCCACCGAGGTGGCGAGGGTGCTCGACCTGCCCGGGGTCGTCACCCCCGAACAGGGCGCCGCGGCGTTGCGCGGGGAGGCGCCGTGAGCTGGGAGGTCGCCAGCTTCCTCGGCGTCGGCCTCGTCCTCTTCGCCGGCTTCGCCTGGTACGAGCGCTCGCGACCGCCGGCGCAGGTGGTGGCGCTGGTCGCCGCCCTGGCCGCGCTGGCGATCGCCGGCCGCATCGCCTTCGCGCCGTTTCCCAACATGAAGCCGACGACCGACATCGTCATCTTCGCCGGCTACGCACTCGGCGGCGCCCCGGGCTTCGCCGTCGGTGCCCTCACCGCCCTCGTCTCCAACTTCTTCTTCGGGCAGGGCCCGTGGACGCCGTGGCAGATGGTCGGCTGGGGGCTTTGCGGGGTGCTGGGGGCGGCGCTGGCCCTGCGAACGCGGGACGCCAGCCGGTACGCCCTTGCCGCAACCTGCGGCTTTGCTGGCATTTTGTACGGCGCTCTGCTGAACTTCTCGACCATGGCGACGTTCGGGGGGGACCTTTCGTTGCGTTACTTCCTCGCGCTCGAGGTGCGGGCGATCCCGTTCGAAATCGCCCACGTCGTAGCGAACGTGGTCCTGGCATTGATCGCCGGCCCGGCGATGGTGAGGATGCTGACGCGCTTCCGCCGTCGCTTCGAGTGGGAGCGGGGGACGCCCGCCGTTGCTCCGCCCGGACGCCGGGGGCCGCTGGGCGGAGCGCTCCGCAGCGGCGGCGTCGCGGCGCTGCTCGTCGTCGCCTTCCTCGCCTTGGCCGCGGCCCCGGCTCACGCCTCCTCGGTCAGCCACGCTGCCGACTGGCTCGAGTCGGTGCAGAACGGGGACGGCGGCTTCGGGCCCTCGGCCAGCGACGAATCCGGGACCGCGACCACCTGCTGGGCGATGCTGGGGCTGGAGGCCGCCGGCCGCAACCCGCTCGACGTCACCTCGACCAAGGGGCGAACGCCGGTCGACTTCCTGCGCCGGGAAGTCGGTTCGATCGGCAGCCCCGGGGACCTCGCCCGCACGATCCTCGCGCTGGAGGGGGCGGGAGTTGACCCGCGCGACTTCGCCGGCCACAACCTGGTCGCCGAGCTGCTGGCGAGCCGGCGCGACAACGGCTCCTACCACGGCTGGCCGAACTCGACCGCCTTCGCCGTGATCGCCCTGCGGGCGGCCGGGGTCGACGGGGTACAGAAGTCCCTCGACTGGCTGCGCAAGGTCCAGAACGAGGACGGCGGCTGGGGCGACACCCCCGGCTCCCCCAGCACCACCGACGGCACCGGCGCCGTCATGCAGGCCCTCTCGCCGGACTCCAAAGCCGCCGGCCACGGGCTCTTCTACCTGCGCCACCACGCCCAGCAAAAGGGCGGCGGCTTCCCGCTCGGCGGCAACGGCACGGTCAACACGATGTCCACCGCCTGGGCAATTCAAGGGATCCTCGCCGTCGGCGGCGACCCGGCCTCATTCCGCCGCGGCAGCGTCAGCGCCCCGGAGTACCTCGCGCACAACCAGCGCGGCGACGGCTCCTACCGCTACGCCAACCCGGAGCAGACCGGCTCGGAGATCGCCAACCAGACCCCGGTCTGGGTCACCGGCCAAGTCCTGGTCGCCGCCGCCGGCAAGTTCTATCCCGTCCCGGTTCCCCCGCGGGCCCCGGAGCCGAAGCAGAAGGCTCAAAGCTCCTCGGGGTCGGGCGGGGCCTCTCCGTCGCTGACCATCCCGCCGTCGGGATCCGCTCCCTCGGCTTCGGACCTGGAGCAGTTCTTCCAGAACTCCCAGGAAGGCTCTGCCGGCACGCCGCCCGCGGGCGGCGGCGCGGGCGGCGGCGGAAAGAGCGGCGCACCCGGCGCACCCGGCGCCGGCGACCTTCCCGAAATCCCGGCCACCGGCGGGGCGGTCCCCGAGGGGGACCTGGGGAGCGTCCCCGACGCCTCCGACACCCAGGCGTCCGGCGAGCCCGCTTCGGAGACGACCGCTAGCGACCCGGACAGCAGCACCGCCGGCGCCGTCCTCCTCGGTCTCCTCGCCGGTTGCGTCCTCTTCGGCGCCGGCCTCGCCGGCCGCCGCGGCTGGATGCGCTGGCGCTACGGGCTCTGAGCCTCGCTATACCCTCGACGGATGGACGTCGAGACCGCGATCTGCACCCGCCGCACCCACAAGGCCTTCGGGCCGGAGCCGCTGCCGCGCGAGCAGATCGACGAGCTGCTGGAGCTGGCGAGCTGGGCGCCGAATCACAACCTCACCGTTCCCTGGCGCTTCCGGGTGATCGGGCCGGAGACGCTGCGGCGGCTGAAGGAGGTCGCCGGGCCGGAGGGCGCGGCGAAGCTCGATCGGGCGCCGACCCTGATCGTCGTCTCCTGCGTCCTCAGCGGCGATCCGGTCGAAGAGGAAGAGGACCTGCACGCGACCGCCGCCTCCTCCTACATCGTCCTGCTCGCCGCCCACGCTCGCGGCCTCGCCGGCTACTGGCGCACCCCCGGCATCCTCCGCGGCGCCGAAGGGCGCGCCGCCGTCGGCCTGCCCGAGGAGGAGCGCTTCGTCGGCCTGCTGCACCTCGGCCACCCGCGCCAGGAGAAGCCGCCGCCCGAGCGTCCGGGCGCCGACCGCGCGATCGCCTACCTCGACTGATGCTCGCCCGCGCCCGCGCCATCGAGGAGATCGCCGGCAGCCACTTCGAGGTGGTCGTGATCGGCGGCGGCATCACCGGCGCCGGGGTCGCCCTCGACGCCGCCTCGCGCGGCTACTCGGTCGCCCTGCTGGAGCGCGGCGACTACGCCGTCGGCACCTCCAGCCGCTCCTCGAAGATGGTCCACGGCGGCCTCCGCTACCTGCAGAACTTCGATCTCGGCCTGGTCCGCGAGGCGCTGCTGGAGCGGCAGCTGATGGTCCGCCTCGCCCCGCACCTGGTCTACCCGACGCCGTTCCTCGTCGCCGCGCTGGGGGAGGAGCGCCGCGACCGCAAGCTGGGCCTCGGGCTGAACATGTACGACGTGATGGCGACCAGTCGCGCCGGCCGCAGACGGCGTCAACGGCATTCGAGCGAGATCGAGGACGACTACTACTGGTCCCCCGACCGCCACCGCACGATCGACGGCGAGGAGGTGCTGGAGATGGTGCCGGCGCTGGCCCCGCGCGAACCGCACGACGCCTACCTCTTCTACGACTGCCAGACCGACGACGTTCGCCTCGTCCTCACCGTCCTCGGCGAGGCCGAGCGCTTCGGCGCGGTGACGCTGAACGGGGCCGAGGTGACCGAGGTGCTCTCGAAGGACGGCAAGGCGACCGGCGTCGCCTTCGTCGAGGAGACCTCCGGCGAGCGGATGGAGGTGGGCGCCGAACACGTCGTCAACGCCACCGGCGTCTTCGCCGACCGGGTCCGGCCCGAGGAGCTGCTGGGGGAGGAGGACGTGCCCCGAATCGCGCCCAGCCGCGGCACCCATCTCCTGATCGACTCCGAGCAGCTGCCGATGGGGAAGGCGGCCTGCATCGTCCCGGCCGGCGAGGGGCGGATGATCTTCTCCCTGCCCTGGTACGGGCGCACCCTCGTCGGCACCACCGACAACGACTTCGACGGCGACATCGCCCACCCCCGCCCGGCGCAGGACGACGTCGCCTACCTGCTCGACGCCGTCAACGAGTTCTTCGGGACGGGGATCGGCGAATCCGACCTGGTCGGCGCCTACGCCGGTGTGCGGCCGCTGATCTCCACCGGCGACCCGCGCAAGTCGGTCGACATCTCGCGAAAAGCCGAGCTCTACGAGACCTCCTCGGGGATGCTGACGATCACCGGCGGCAAGCTGACGACCTGGCGGCGGATGGCGAAGCAGACGGTCGATCGCCTGGTCGAGCGGGAGGGACGCGAGGCGCCCTGCCACACGCACGAGATCCCGCTGGGGATGCAGGCGCGGCCGGAGGACCTGGAGGCGCCGGCCGCGGTGGGGGAGGAGGCGGTCGAGCAGCTGGCCTTCCGCTACGGGCACGCCGCTCGCCGCGTGCTCGAGATCGCCCGCTCGGACCCGAAGCTGGCGCGCCCGATCGTCCCGGGGCGCCCCGACCTGCTGGCCGAGGTCGTGCTGGCGGCCCGCTCAGAGCAGGCTCGCAGCGTCGCCGACGTGCTCCTGCGCCGCACCAGGCTGGGGATCCTGGCCGCTCCGCAGCTGCGCACGGCGAAGGCGGTGCGCCCGGTCGCCGACGCGCTCGGGGCAGAGCTGGGATGGGGGCGGCGGCAGCGCTCGCGCGAGGCCGAGGCCTGGCTCGAGACCGCCGCCGAGGAGGGCACCGACCCTGCCGCGATGCCGGGACGGTCGCCCGCCGCGTCGGTCGAATAGTCTGCGGCCTCGATGAACAAGGCTGAGCTGGAGAAAAAGCACCTGTCCGACCTGCACCTGCTGGCCGCCGAGGCCGGCGTCGAGAAGTACCGGCTGCTGAGCAAGAGCGAGCTTGTCGAGAGGCTTGCCGAGGGCAACGGCAGCGGCGCCGCCGACGTTGCGACTGCGACGCGGAGCGAGCGTGGCGGCGAGGAGGGCGAGCGCGGCGAGCGGCCGCGTCGCCGACGCCGCAGTCGCCGCACCGGCTCGCCCGCCGTCTCGGACGAGATCGAGGGAGGGGGAGAGCCCGAGGCCAAACCGGCGCGACAGCCGCGCGAGCGGCGGGACCGTCCCGAGAAGGCCCCCGAGCGCGAGCCCGCACCCGAGCCGGTCGCGTCGAGCGCCGAGCCCGCCGCTGCCGAGCCGGCGCGTCCCCGGCGCCGCCGCCGCCGACGCTTTGGCCGCCGCGGCAAGCAGGGCGTAACCCTGCAGGGACTGCTGCTGCCGCCGGAGGCCGGTCGCCAGGCGCTCGTCTTCGCCGAGAGCCGTGAGGGCTGCACGGCGCTGCTGCGCAGCGTCGCCGCCGACCTCGCCGGCGACAGCAAGGGACCCGACCCGGTGGCGCTGCTGATCGATCCCAGCCCCGAGGAGCTTGCCGACTGGAAGCGCGACGCGCCCCAGGCGGAGATCGTCTCCGCCGGCCAGCCGCGCCACGCCAGCGACGCCCTTGCCCAGGCCGCCACCCGCGCCGGCCGCGGCGAAGACGTGATCCTGCTCGTCGACTCCCTCACCCGCCTCGGCGAGGCCTACGGCGACGCCGAGGCCGCCAAGGAGTTCTTCGACGCCGGCCGCGCCCAGGGCGCCCAAGGTGGCGGTTCCCTCACCGTCGTCGCCGCCCTCGAGCGCCCTTCTTAACGCTTCAAAAGAGGGCCGGGTAGGCCCCGGAACGTCTTGTTCTTTTTCTCGGCGTCCGCAATCTCGGACGACCGTGGCGATGACCGAAAAAGTTAAGTGAGGGGCCTACCCGGGCCCTCGCACCTATCGCCTATAGGCGATGCGCCGCCAGGACGGCTCTTTAGACAGCTCGATCAGCTCGTCGCTGCGGTCCGGCTGGACGTAGCCGAAGGTCTGGGTGCGCTCGTCGAAGACGACGTCGAGCTCACCCTCCTTGACCCGCTGGTCGAGCCAGGCGCCGCGGAAGACGAGGCGGCGCAACCAGTGGACGAGGCTGCGGTTGGAGGGCCCGACGAGGTCCTCCCAGTTCTCGTTGATGTGCTCGCCGAGGCGGGAGCTGGGCTCGGCGATCTCGCCGCTGACCGCGAGGTCGAGAAGGTCGTCGAGCTCCTCGGTGCTGAGTCCCTGGTCGACGAAGCGGAGCTTCACCGCCGCCTGCTCGACGCGCTGCGCGAAGTCCTCCTCGTTGAAGGCGAAGCGAAGCTCGCCGTACTCCAGCACGTAATCGGAGCCGGACTCGTAATTCCCTCTGCGGGTCGTCTTCTTATCCATGAGTTGAAGCCAGTCCGCTGACGCAAGCCCGGCGTCAGCAGGTCCATGATCTTGCCGATCATCGTAGAGACGTGCCGGTTCGGGCCGGTCGCTGAACGCCTGGTTGCACCGTGACGGCGAGATTGCACTTCTTCAGCCCGCAACTGGGTAGAAGCTGGACCGGAGCCGCCGTGATCGACCTGCACTGCCACATCCTCGACGCAATCGACGACGGGGCCCGCGACGCCGACGACAGCGTTGCGATGGCGCGACAGGCGGAGGAAGACGGGATCGAGGCGATCTGCGCCACCCCGCACATCCGCCACGACCACGACGTCCGCATCGAGGAGCTGGCGGGTCGGGTGCGGGGGCTGAACGAGCGGCTGCAGCGGGAACTGGTGGCGGTGCGGATCCTCCGCGGCGGCGAGGTGGCCGAGACGGCGCTGGAGGGCCTGAGCGAGGAGCAGCTGGAGCTGGTCGCGCTGGGGAGCGGCCGCTGGATCCTGCTGGAGCCGGCCCCGGGACCGCTCGGCGACAGCCTGCTGCGGCGGGTCGCCCACCTGGGCGAGCGCGGATACCGGACGATCCTCGCCCACCCGGAGCGCCACCTCAGCGCCGACATGTTCGAGCGGATGGCGGCGCTGGTCGCCGAGGGGGCGCTGATCCAGGCGACCGCCGACTTCTTCCTGCGCGAGAAGATGGCGGCGGGGATGCTGGCGATGGCCGGGAAGGGCCTCGTCCACGTCCTCTCCAGCGACGCCCACACCGTCCTCGGCGGCCGCCCGGTCCGGATCTCCCCGGCGCTCGAGCGCCTGCGCGAGGTCGAGCTGCTGACGCCCCACATGGAGTGGATCGCCGAGACCGCCCCGGGCGCGATCGTCAACGGCGACCCCCTCAAGCCCCCCTTCTCCCCCCAGATCTAGGTCGTTTCCACCCTTTGAGCCCCTATAGGGGCCAAAAGTCTGGAAACGATCAAGCGAGGGGGCGGAGCTGGACGCGGGGGGCGAGCTCCTCGATCACTTTGCGGGAGCCGGTGCCGAGGCCGGCGCGGAGGAAGTTGGTGGCTCCGGCGGCGGCGCTGAGGCGGAGGACGTCCTCCCACGCGCGGCCGGCGGCGATCGTCGCTGCCAGGGCGCCCATCATCGAGTCGCCACAGCCCTCGCGGGAGCCGCGCTCGAACCTCGGCGGGGTCAGCTCGCAGAACGTGCCCTCGTGCAGCGCCAGCGCCGGCTCGCCGGCGCGGGTGATGATCACGCTCTCGGCGCCCTGATCGCGCACCCGTTCCATCGCCGCTCGCATCCGCTCCTCGGTGTCGACCGGGCCGGAGACGAAGCCGGCGATCTGCCAGTCGTTGATCTTGACCAGGTTGGGCTTCCCCTCCAGGGCGCTGTCGAGGCGGGGCGAGGAGAGATCGACGATCGCCGGCTTGCCGTTGGCCTTCACGTCGGCGACGAGCCCGCCGTAGATCTCCAGCGGGACCGTGTTCTCTGGGTAGGGGCCGCAGATCGCGAGCAGGTCGCAGTCAAGGGCGGCGGCGACGGTGACCGAGAAGAGGTCGTCGACCTCATGGCGCGAGGCGGGCAGCGCCGCGCTCTGGGAGATCGGCTCGCGCTCGCCGCTGCGGCGGTCGTGGATGTAGATGCCGCTCGCACCCGCCATCTCGACCAGCCGCAGCTCCACCGGCATCTGCTCCAGCAGCGGCCGCAGGATCGTGCCGGCCTCGCCGCCGACGAACCCGCAGAGGACCGGTTCGGCGCCCAGCTCCGCCGCCATCCGCGCAACCCAGACCCCCTGGCCGGCAGGGTGGACGTGGATGTCGTCGCCGCCGTCGGCGCTGAAGGACTCGATCGCGATCGAGACCATCGGGTTGGGGCTGAAGATCGCGACTTTGGGCTTGGCGGCCATCGATCGCTCGATCCTAGGCGGGGGAGAAAACGCGGGCCTCTGCCCTTAGAGGGTTATGGATCATCTTCACCCCGATCTCCCCGTTGCGAAGGATTTCCGAACCAGGTTGCGCGGGCTCGCCTTTCGCAACCGGGGGGACGCCGGGCCGGGCCTGCTGATCCCGCGCTGCGCCAGCGTCCACACCTTCGGCATGCGATTCGCGCTCGACGTCTTCTTCCTCGACTCCGAGGGCGTTGCGATCTCCGTCAGGCGGGCCGTGCCGCCGCGCCGGATCCTCTGGCAACGCGGATCTTCCGCAGTTTTGGAGATTCCCGCGCGGCGGGAGGGGGAGAGTTCGCCGCTCCCGTCCCTTAGGTCCGCATGCTTCCCCAACGAGAAGAGATAGCCAACCTCGTCGTCTGCGAGGACGACCACGTCACCCTCGACCTCCTCTGCGAGCACCTCGCCGCCGATCGCTTCGGCGTCATGCCCGCGCCCAGCGCCTCCGACGCGCTGCGGCTGTGTCGGTACAACCACCCGGACCTGTTGCTGCTCGACCTCTCGCTGCCGGACGCCTCCGGCCTTGATGTCCTGCGCGAGATCCGTGAGGCCGACGGCGTCGACTCCCGCTTCGACCCGCGACTGCCGGTGATCGTCCTCACCGGCCGCGCCGGCGACACCGACAAGGTCCGCGGCCTCGACTCCGGCGCCGACGACTACCTGACGAAGCCGTTCGTCTACAGCGAGCTCCGCGCCCGGATCGGCGCCGTCCTCCGGCGGCGCAATGACCCCAACGACGGTCCCAGCCGCGTCGGGGACCTCGCAATCGATCCGCTGCGGCGCCGGGTCACGGTGGGCGAACGCGAGATCCACCTCGCCAAGAAGGAGTTCGCCCTGCTGCGCGTCCTCGCCTCTGATCCCCTCCGCGTCCATACGAAGGAAGAGCTCCTCGACGCGGTCTGGGCTTACCGCGGTCCCTCCAAGACCCGAACCCTCGACTCCCACGCCAGCCGCCTGCGCCGCAAGCTCGACCCGGAGGGCCAGCGCTTCGTCATCAACTGCTGGGGCATCGGCTACCGCCTGATCAACGGCTAGCCGGGAGGAAGGAGACGCCCCCGCATGTCTCGCGGGGGCGTCGATGAGGCTCTACTTCTTGGCTTTGGCCTTCTTCGCGGCCGGAACCTCGAAGTGCATGATCGCCAGCTTGGTCGAGATGCCGTCGGCCTTGCTGTCGAGGCGCTTGGCGGCTTCCTTCTGGATCTCGCTGGACTTCTTCACCGTGTCGGCGAGAACCTTGTTGAGGTCCTTCCAGCCCTGCTCGTCGAGCAGGAGCGGCGTGTCGGAGAGGTGAGAGTCCTTGCGACCCTCGATCGTGCCTTCGGCCATCGCCTCGGTCGCGCTCTGGCCGATCGACTCGAGGATCGAGCCGGAGATCCCTTTGCGGGCCGAGGCGGGGATCTTGCCCCAGTCCGAGTCGCTGAGGAAGGCGCGGTCGGTGGCGCGGTAGAAGTGCTCGACGGCGCCGCGGCGCGGCTCGGTTTTCACCAGTTCGACGCAGTCGTATTCGAGCAAGGTTTTGACGTGGTAGCTGACGTTGCCGAGGGGCTCGCCGAGTTCCTGGGCGAGCTGGTTCGGGCTCGAGATCCCTTTGTGCAGGGAGCTGAGGATGCGAACGCGTAGGGGGTGGGCAAGAGCCTTGGCAAGCTGCTGCGTAATGCCCTCTGGTGACGTACGGGACTGTGGCAAGGGAGGACCTCCGTTTCTTCACCCGGGCGGGGGAGACGTTGGTGGCAAAGCACCCGAGTTACTAGACAAGTATTCCAAAACGTTCCGCCGGAACTGGTGTCGAAGGGAATCCGTGCAGTAAAAGAAATCGACTGGTTTACTCGGTTGCAGTCGCTGCCGATTTTGGACACCTTTGTCCAGGAGGCTGGTATCTGATCGCTCCGCCCATCTCGCTAGCGCCTGGGTCGGGACCGCTGGAGGGGGCGCACGGGCTGCCCCGCGGGGAATTCCGCGATTTGCGAGTTGCACTCGGCGTCGAGGGGGAGAGAAGGAGGTGCCTTGCTCCTTAACCCTCCATGACTCACCCCCAGGACGGTTGCTGAGATGTTGCCCGAGCTATCGGAGCTGGCCGGCGGGCTGCCGGTCGCCGCTTCCTTCGCGATGGCGACTGGGCTCACCATGCTGCGGGAGGGGCGGCGGCGTTCCGCCCTGAACGAGGCGATGCACGAGCTGCGCCGCCCGTTGCAAGGCCTGGCGCTCTCGCTGCCCACCGAGGGGCCGGAGGGCGGGCCGGCCGAGGCCTGCCTGCGGATGGCCGTCGCCGCGGTCGAGAGGCTGGACCGCGAGATAAACGGAGGATCGTTGGAGGCGCCGGCCTCGGCGGCGCCAGCGCGGCCGGCGGTCGAAGCGGCGATCGATCGGTGGCGCCGTCCGGTCCAAGCCGTCGGCCGCTCTCTCGGTCTCGAGTGGGGGGCCTGTGACCCGATTCTCGAGACGCCGCCGGCGGAGCTCTCCCAGGCGCTGGACAACTTGATCAGCAACGCGCTCGTCCACGGCAGCGGTGCGGTTGTCGTCGAGGTTGGTGAAGGCGGCGATCGCCTCCATCTCCTGGTGCGGGACGGCGGCTGCGGCGAGAAAGATCGGCGCCGACGGTCGCTGCGCGTGCCCTGGATCGGCGGCCGCGACCGCCACGGTCACGGCCTCAGAATCGTGCGGCGGGTGGCGGCGCAGCAGGGCGGCAGTTTTCGCCTCCGTCGCTCAAGCGGCGGCACCGAGGCCCGACTGGAGTTGCCGCTGGCGGGAGCGGGCCGGTGAGTCGTCGCGGCCGGGCCATTGCCTTCCTCCTCGCGGCGGTGCTGGCCGCCGCAGCGGCGGCGGCGATCGCCGACGGCTACGGGGACAGCGTGGTCAGGGGTTACGGCGAGCTGCGCCCCGTGCTGATCGCCGCGGGCGATCTCGAGGCCGGCAAGGAGATCGATCCGCGCGCCGCCGCCGAGGAGCTCGAGGTGCGGCGAGTGCCGGTTCGCTTTGCTCCGCCGGCCGCTCTCGCGGCGCCTCGGGAAGCGGTTGGGCTGACTCCGACCGTCGCCATTCCCCGGGGCTCCTACGTGCTCGCGACCCTGCTGCGCACGGCGGCGATGCCACGGGGCGGCGGCGTCCTGGGCGGGGACCGGCGGGCAGTGGAGATCCTCGTCACCGGCGCCGGTGCCCTCTCGGCTCTCGGGGTCCAGCCGGTCGGGTCGAAGGTAGACGTCGTCGTCACCACCGAACCGGGCGGATCCGGTAGCGGCCGCACTTACGTCGCCGCCCCCGCGGTTCCCTTGCTGGCCCTGGCGCCCGGCGGCGAAGGTGGTCCGGGGGAAGCCACCGCGACCCTCGGCCTGACCCGCCCGCAGGCGCTGCGCCTGATCGGCGCCCAGAGCTTCGCCCGCAGCGTCACCGTGATCCCTCGAGGCTGATGGGGGCGCGCGAGCGGGACATCGCCGATCTCGCGGCGGGGCTGAGGTCGCGGATCGTCGAGCGCCGTCGCGCTGCGGCTGCGTCCGGCGGCGCCCTTGCCGAGGAGTTGGCCGCGACCGCCCGTGAGGTGGTCGAGGAGCACGCCGCTGTCCTGCCGTCAGCCTCCCGTGAGGAGGTGGTCGAGCGGATCGTCCGCGACAGCGTCGGGCTGGGGCCGCTGGAGGTGCTGCTGGCCGACCCGGCGGTGGAGGAGGTGATGGTCAACGGACCCGGCTGCGTTTATGTGGAGCGGCGGGGGCGGCTGGAGGCGACCGAGGTCACTTTCGAGAGCGAGGAGGAGATGCGCAACACGATCGAGCGCATCCTCGCCCCGCTGGGGCGACGGGTCGACGAGCTGAGCCCGATGGTCGATGCGCGGCTCGCCGACGGTTCCCGGGTCAACGTCGTGATTCCGCCGCTGGCGATCGACGGACCGTCCCTCTCGATCCGCCGCTTCGGCGCCGACCGGCCCGGTCCCGACGAGCTCGTCGCGCTGGGGACGCTGACGCCGGCGCAACGGGACCGGCTCGCGGCGGCGGTGAAAGCCCGTCGCAGCGTCCTCGTCAGCGGCGGCACCGGCTCGGGGAAGACGACGCTGTTGAACGCGCTCTCCGGCTTCGTCGGCGCGGCGGAGCGGGTGGTGACGATCGAGGACGCGGCCGAGCTGCGGCTGCGGCAGCCCCACGTGGTCCGGCTCGAGAGCCGACCGGCGGGAGTCGAGGGACGCGGCGAGGTGACGATCCGCGACCTGTTGCGAAACGCGCTGCGGATGCGGCCGGACCGGATCGTGATCGGCGAGGTGCGCGGGGTCGAGGCGCTCGACCTCCTGACCGCCCTCAACACCGGCCACGAGGGCGCCCTCTCGACCCTCCACGCCAACTCGCCCGGAGATGCCCTGCGGCGACTGGAGACCTTGGTCCTGATGGCGGGGGTGGGGCTGCCGCACGGCGCGGTGACCGAGCAGGTACGTCGGGGGATCGACCTCGTCGTGCACCTGCAGAGGAGCGCGGACGGGAGCCGCCGGGTGACCGAGATCGCCGAGGTCGCTTGATCCTGCCGGTCCTGATCGCGGCGGCGGCCGGGGGGTTGGGGGCGCTGGCGGTGCGCGAGGCGCTTCTGGCCAGCCCGGAAGCGGCGCGCTGGCTCCGCTTCGCGCTGGAGCCGCTGCGGCGGGCCGGCGAGGAGGGGTACGCGCCCTCGGCGCCCGAGCGACGCCGGCTGGCGGTGCTCGGCGCCGGCGCCGCGATCGCCGGGGGCTGGTTCCTCGGCGGGCTGGCGCTGGCGCTGCCGCTGACCGTGGCGGGGCCGGCGGCGGTGGGCTGGGCGATCGGCAGCCGCCGGCGCCGCTACCTCCGCGCGGTCGAGCGGGCGCTGCCGGAAGTGGCGACGGCGATCGCCGACTCGCTCAGCGCCGGCCGTTCCCTGCGCGCCTCTCTCGCCGGTGCGGTCGCCTCGCTCCACGGTCCGCCGGCGAGGGAGCTCGCCCGCCTCGCGGGAGAGCTCGAGCTCGGGGCCGCCACCGACGAGGCGCTCGCAGCCTGGCGCCGGCGGATGCGCTCGGAGCGGGTCGACGCCTTCACCGCGGCGCTGCTCAGCCAGCGCCTCGCCGGCGGCGACCTCGCCAGCCTCCTGCGCCGCTTTGCCGACGGCGCCGCCGAGCGCGAGCGGGTCGCCGAAGACGCCCGCTCGGCCACCGCCCAGGCCCGCTTCACCGGGCTGCTGGTGGTGGCGATGCCGACCGGCGGCGCCCTCTTCGCCGAGCTGCTGCAGCCCGGGTTCCTGGCGACGCTGCTGGCTTCGCCGGACGCCGCCGTGCTGCTGGCCCTGGCGGTGGCGCTGCAGGTGGTCGGCTTCTTCGCGATCCGGCGCTTCTCGCAGGTGGTCGAGTGAGCGGCGCCGGGCTGCTGGCGGCGCTGGCCGTCCTGCTTGCCGCCGCGGCGGTGAGAGAGCTGCCGCTGGAACGCCTCGCGGCGGCGTTGAGTCGCCGCGCCCGGGTTCCGGTGCTGCTGCCGCGGAAGCTGCTCGGCGCCGCGTTAGGTGTGGCTGCAGCGCTGCTGGCGGCGCCGGCCGCCCCTGGCCGCACCGCCTGGCTTGTCGCCTGCGGCCTGCCTTTGGCCGGCTTCCTCGCACCGGACGTCCTGCGCGAGCGCAAGGCGCGCCGCCGCCAGCGCCGCCTGGTCGCGGCCCTCCCGGACGCCCTCGACCTCCTTGCCGTCAGCGCCGCCTCGGGCCGCGGCCCCGCCGCCGGGATCGAGCAGCTGGCGCGGGCGGGGGAGGGGCCACTGGCCGAGGAGCTGCGCCTGGCCGTCGCCGAGATCTCCTCCGGCGTCCCCCTCAGCGAGGCCCTCGACTCGCTGCGGCGGCGGGCGCCGGGTGGGGAGGTGGCGACGCTGGTGGCGGCGGTCGAGCGCTCGCGCCGGTTCGGATCCCCGCTGGCCGACCAGCTTCGCCGCCAGGCAACCTCTCTGCGCCGTGACAGCCGCCGCGCGACCGAGGAGCGCGCCGCACGGGCGGCACCGAAGATCCAGCTCGTCGTCGCCCTGGTACTCGTCCCCTCTGTCCTGCTGATGATCACCGCCGGCCTGATCGCCAACGCCGGCAAGCTGCTCGTGGGCTTTTAAGGAGCGCCCGGCTACTCCAGCGCCTCGTCGCGCAGTCGTTCGGCGACAGCGCCGGTGGCGGCGGCGATCGCGTCGAGGTCGGAGGCGTTCTCCTTGTGGCCGCTGACGTAGCAGCAGAGGGTGCCGTCGACGAGCTCGAAGGCGAACTTGTCCGGCGCCGCGTCGGCCAGCCAGACGATGAAGGTGGGGGAGAAGAGCCGGCGCAGCCAGATCGCGTCCTGCTCCTTGGTGGCGAAGATCTCGTACTTGTCGAGCAGCTCCTCGCTCTCCAGCCTCACCCGCTGTTTGTCGCCGCGGAAGGCGTCCTCGAACTTCTCCAGCGCTCGCAGGCCGAACTTGCGCTGGCAGTAGAGCTCGGGGACGAAGCCGGCGCACTCGGCCACCTCGACCAGGCCGACGGTGTAGCGGTAGTAGTTCGTCTGGGTGTCGCCGTCGGAGTCGCGCGTCTCTTCCTCGTAGGTGAAGAGCGCCAGGGTGCCGTCGAAGCCGTCGGCGATCGGCCCGGTAAGGGTGCGCTCGGCGTAGCGGTCGTCTCCCTTGCGCAGCAGCGGGGTGGCCTGCGGGAGTCGGCCGCGGCCGTGGATCAGGGTCAGCCCCCGGTTCGCCGCGTAGACCTCGAAGAAGTCGTCGGCGGCGCGCCTGTCGGCGATCGCGAAGACGACGATGATCCCGATCAGCAGGACCGCGATCGCAGCGCCGGCACCGATCAGGGCGCTGACGAAGACGAGGCAGGCGACGAACGCGACCGCGGTCAGCGTCGCGATCAGGACCAGGGTCAGCGGCGTCCTCATCAGGCGGCCGAAGTGGTAGCCGCGCATGTCGTTGGCGTCGGTCGGCAGTCCGGTGCTCACGGCTTCCTCGACCTGCGGCCGCGCCTGCTCAGGAGTTGCCACGGCCGCAACCTACCGCGCAGGCAGGCGGATGCAAACGGGGTTGCAGAGGGGGGTCGTGTTGCAAAGTGGGGGAGAGTGGGTTAATGTGGCGATCGAGTTGAAGCCCAGGACCGGGGTGGTGAGGCTCCTCCCACCTCATCACTCCGGTCCAACTCTTTCCGGCTCTCGCGTTTAGAAAGGACTTCGCCACAGTGGCGTTCAGGGGTCTCTACGAGCACAGCCTCGATTCCAAGGACCGCCTCACCGTTCCTTCTCGCTTCCGGGCTTCCCTGGCTGACGGCATCGTTCTCTCCAAGGGCTTCGACCCCTGCGTCTGGGTGCACACGACCAGCGAGTTCGAGCAGCTCTCCGACCGCTTCCTCTCCCCGCACAGCCCCTTCGGCGCCGATGCCCGCGCCCTGCGCCGCCGCTTCCACGGCGGCTCCTTCGACGAGAAACTCGACAGCGCCGGCCGCATCCGCGTTCCCAAGCCCCTGATCGAGCACGCCGGCCTCGACGGCAACTGCGTCGTCATCGGCGCCGGCGAGTACCTGGAGATCTGGAACGCCGACGCCTGGGCCAAGCAGGAGGAACAGCTCGACGCCGCCGCCCCCGAAATCGCCGAGGGCCTCGCCGCCGCCGGCACCGCGTGATCATGAGACTCAATGCCGCTGCCCACGCCTACTCGCCAACCCCGGTGCCGACGGGACGAAACCGTCCCTATATGGACCGGAATCGCCCCGTCGGCAGGGACGGGCGGGCGCTTAGTCCCGTGGAGGTGGTCATGAGCGCGCATGAGCCCGTTCTTGCCGACGAGCTGGTTTCGCTGCTGGCGCCGGAGCCGGGACAGACCGCGGTCGACTGCACCTTCGGCGGCGGCGGCCACGCCCGCCGCGTCGCCGAGCTGATCGGGCCGGAGGGAACGCTGATCGGGATCGACCGCGACCCCGCCGCGCAGGAGCGCTTCAACCGCTTCGCCGCCGAGGCACCCTGTAGAACGCTCTTCGTCAGCAGCGACTTCGCAGCAGGACTTCGCGCCCTGCGGGGCGAAGGAATCCGCCCAGACATGGTTTATGTAGATCTGGGGATGTCCTCGATGCAGGTAGACGCCTTCGAGCGCGGCTTCTCCTATTCCTACGACGCGCCGCTCGACATGCGGATGGACACCCGGCAGGAGTTCACCGCCGCCGACCTCGTCAACGAATGGCCCGAGGCGCGGATCGCCCAGGTTCTGCGCCGCTTCGGCGAGGAGCGCCACGCCGGCGGCGTCGCCCGCGAGATCGTCTCCCGCCGGCCGCTCTCCAGCACCGGTGAGCTGGTGGCGGCGATCAAAGCGGGGATGCCGGCCTCGGCCCGATTCGGCGGCGGCCACCCGGCCAAGCGCAGCTTTCAGGCGATCCGGATCGCCGTCAACGGCGAGCTCGAGGCGCTGGACGAGATGCTGCCCCTCGCCTGGTCGCAGCTGAAGGTCGGCGGCCGCTTCGCCGCGATCTCCTTCCACTCGCTCGAGGACCGGCCGGTGAAGCAGTTCCTCGCCGCCAAGGCACGCGGCTGCGTCTGCCCGCCCGAGCTTCCGGTCTGCGTCTGCGGTCACGAGCCCGAGGCCGAGCTGCTGACCCGCCGTGCGATCTCCCCGGGCCCCGAAGAGGCGGAGCGCAACCCGCGCTCGCGCTCGGCCCACCTGCGCGCGGCGCGAAAGATCGCCGCCGAGCAACCAGCGGGGGAGACCGGCTGATGGCCGTCGCCGCTCCCACCCGGCGCAGCACCGCGGCGCCCGCCCCGGCCCCGTCGCGCACCAAGCCGCCGAAACGCAAGGCGCCCGCGCGCAAACCGCAGCGCGCCCGCGCCGTCCCGGCACCCGCCAAGCCTCCTGCTCGCCGCGCACCTGCCCGCCGACCAGCGCCGAAGCGCGCCCCCGCGACTACCCGCCCCAAGCTCGCGGTGGTGGCCGGCCGCACCGCCGTCGCCGTCAGCCAGCTTCCGGATTCGAGCCTGGTCGTGCGGATGACCCGCGGCCGCGCCTGGATCGCGGTCCTCGGCGTCCTCCTCGTTGGGATCGTCGCCCTCAACGTCGCCACCCTCAGCTTCGCCGCCTCGGCTGGGAAGATCGACGAGCAGATCACCTCCCTCGAACAAGAGAACTCGATGCTCGAGAGCCGTGAGGCCAAGTACTTCAGCACCGCCCGCATCCGCAACGAAGGCGCCGCGGCCGGCTTGGCGATGCCGACCACCGAAGACCCCCGGCCGATCTCGTTCGAGCCCGCCGACGTCGCCACCGCCGCCAGCCGCCTCGCGGCCGCCGGCGGCTGAGGTGGTCTTCCGCCGATGCGCTTGATCGAGCGGCGGATCGGTCTCCTCTTCGGCGGCTTCCTCCTCTGCTTCCTCCTCATCGTCGGCCGCGCCTTCTGGCTGCAGGGGGTGCAGGGCGCCAGCCTCGCCTCCGAGGCGAGCTACCAGCAGACCGAGGTGGTCGACGTCCCCGGCCTGCGCGGCGACCTGCTCGACCGCCGCGGCAACAAGCTCGCCGCCTCCGAAGACGCGGCGACGATCTACGCCACGCCCTACCAGGTGAAGAACCCGCCGGAGGCGGCGAAGCGGTTGGCGCCGGTCCTCAAGGAGCCGAAGGACGAGGTGCTGGAAGCGCTGACGGCCGAAGGCGGCTTCTCCTACGTCGCCCAGAAAGTCGACCTGGGAACCGCGGCCAAGGTGAAAGCGCTCGACATCGAAGGGATCGGCCAGCTCCCCGACACCCGCCGCACCTACCCGCAGGGGGAGATGGCGGGGCAGGTGATCGGCGCCGTCGGCTCCGAAAACGAGGGCCTGACCGGGCTCGAGGAAGGCGAGGAAGAGGTGCTCGGCGGCGAGGACGGCGAACGCCGCATCGTCAACGACGCCCTCGGGGAGCCGATCCGGCTGGAAACCGTGCACGAGGCCGAGGACGGCGAAGACGTGCAGCTGACCCTCGACCCGGTGATCCAGCGCGAAACCGAAGCCGCCCTCAACGCAGTCGGCGAAGCGTATTCGCCGAACGGGGCGACGGCGATCGTCGTCGATCCTCGGAGCTCGGAAGTGCTGGCGATGGCAAACTGGCCGCCGGTCGACCCCGCCGACCTCTCCGAAGCGAGCAACGACGACCTGCTCAACAAGGCGACCGGATTCACCTACGAGCCGGGCTCGACCTTCAAGGCCTTCACCGTCGCCTCGGCGCTGGAGGAAAAAGTGGTGACGCCGACCAGCGAATTCACCCTGCCGCCGGTGCTCCAGGTCGCCGATCGGACGATCGAAGACTCGCATCCGCGCGGGACCGAAACGATGAGCGTCTCGACGATCCTCGCCCATTCCTCCAACGTCGGGGCGGCGACGATCGGGATCGAGATCGGCGAAGAGAAGTTCGACAAGTGGATCCGCCGCTTCGGCTTCGGCCGCCCGACCGAAATCCAGTACCCGGCCGAGGAGCGGGGGCTGCTGCTCGACCTCGACGAATACTCCGGCTCGACCCTCGGCAACGAGGCGATGGGCCAGGGACTATCGGTCACCCCGATCCAGATGGTCGCCGGCTACACCGCGATCGCCAACGGCGGCATGCTGCGGCCGCCGCAGCTTGTGAAGAAGATCGGCGAGGAACCGGTGCGCGAGCCGAAGGGGAAGCGGGTCATCTCCCCCAAGGTGGCGGCGGAGGTTCGCGAAATGCTCGAGGGGGTGCTGGCGCCGGGGGGTACGGCCTCCGAGGTCAGCGTTCCCGGCTACACGCTGGCGGGGAAGACCGGCACGGCGGAGAAAGCCGAAGACGGGACTTATTCGGACACCAAGTACGTGGCTTCGTTCATCGGGTTCGCGCCGGCGGAGAATCCGCGGTTGCTGGCGGCGGTGATCGTCGACGAGCCGCAGGGGGAAATCTACGGTGGGTCGGTGGCGGCGCCTGCGTTCGGGCGGATTGCGGAATTCGCGCTGCCTTATCTGGGCGTTCCCCAAGAATGAGGATGACCTTGATCGGGGCGGGAGCCGGGTGCCCCTCTCCCAGAGACCGTCGCGCTGGGGCGTCCCTGCTGGGCGCCGGTGTGGACTCAGGAGCCTCTGGGAGAGGGGCACCCGACTCCCTTCCTAGACTTGGGCTCGGATGATGAGACTGGGGGAGCTGGTTGCGGAGCTGCCGGGGGCGCGCGTTGTCGGCGACAGCTCCGTTGGGGTCAAGGGGCTGGCTTATGACAGCCGCAAGGTCGAGCCTGGGACGCTCTTTTTTTGCGTCGTTGGGGAGAAAGCTGATGGGCATGATTTCGGTCCGCGGGCCGTTGAGGAAGGGGCTGCTGCGCTGGTTGTGGAGCGGGAGCTGACGGAATTGGATGTGCCGCAGGTTGTGGTCTCGGATTCGCGGGCGGCGATGGCGCCGGTGGCGGCTCGGTTCAATGGAGATCCGACGGGGGAGCTGCGGGTCGTCGGCGTGACGGGGACGAACGGGAAGACGACGACGGCGTTCCTGGTGCGGGAGATCCTGCGGGCGGCCGACTACTCGTGCGGGCTGCTGGGGACGGTGAAGCAGATCGTCGGCGGGGTGGAGAAGGAGGTGGAGCGGACGACGCCGGAGGCGATCGAGCTGCAGAAGACCTTCCGGCAGATGCTCGAGGGCGGCGACGAAGCCTGCGCGATGGAGGTCTCCTCGCACGCGATGACCCTGCACCGGGCCGACGCGATCTACTTCGAGGTGGCGATCTTCACCAACCTCACCCAGGATCACCTCGACTTCCACGCCGACATGGAGGACTACTTTCTCGCCAAGCGCAAGCTCTTCGAGGCCGAGGGGACGAAGGTGCGGATCGTCAACGTCGACGATCCCTACGGCCGCCGGCTTGCCTCCGAATTCGAGTGCCTCACCTTCTCCGCCGAGGGCGCCGAGGCCGACTACAGCGCCCGCGAGGTCGCCTTCGACGCCTCCGGCGCCGGCTTCGCCGTCGGCGAGCTGCAGCTGCGCACCGGCCTCCCCGGCCACTTCAACGTCGCCAACGCCCTCGGCGCCTTCGCCGCGGCGGAGGCGATGGGGGTCGGGCCCGAGATCGCCGTCGCCGGGCTGGCGCGAGCGGCGCGGGTGCCGGGGCGGTTCGAGCCGATCGACGAGGGACAGGGGTTCTCGGTTTTGGTCGACTACGCCCACACCCCCGACTCGCTGGAGAACGTGCTGCGGGCGGCGCGGCGGCTGACCGCCGGCAGGCTGATCTCGGTCTTCGGCGCCGGCGGCGACCGCGACCGCGACAAGCGGCCGAAGATGGGCCGGGCCGGGGCCGAGCTCTCCGACCTGGCCGTGGTCACCTCCGACAACCCGCGCTCGGAGGACCCGGAGTCGATCGTCGCCGAAGTCGCAGGCGGCGCCGAAGGCGTTGCCGACGCCGCCGAGCTGGCGATCGTCGTCGACCGCCGCGAGGCAATCGCGCTGGCGCTAGGGCGGGCCGAGCCCGGCGACACCGTCGTCATCGCCGGCAAGGGACACGAGCAGGGCCAGGAATTCGAGGACGGGCGGAAGGTGCCCTTCGACGACCGCGAGGTCGCCCGCGAGGAGCTCTGGAAGCTGGGAAGCCCGGCGTGAAGCTGACCCCGCAGGAGATCGCCGCCGCATTGGGCGCGGAGATCGTCGCCGAGGGCGAGCCCACCCCGCCGCGCCGCGCCGTCATCGACTCCGCCGAGGCCGGGCCCGGCGACCTCTTCTTCGGCCTCCGCGGCAGCCGCCACGACGGCGGCAAGTTCGCCCCCCAGGCGGTCGAGGCCGGCGCCTGGGGCGTGGTCGTCTCTCCCGGGCGGCGTTCGTCCTTTGTCGCCCAGAGGGCTACAAAGGACGAACGCTGCGCCTGGGTCTTCGTCGTCGACGACCCGCTGGGGGCAATGCAGGCGTTGGCGCGGGCCTGGCGGCGGGCGCTGGGGGCTCGCGTCGTCGGGGTCACCGGCTCGGTCGGCAAGACCTCGGTCAAGGACATTGCCCGCGCCCTGCTCCCGGGCCGGGTCCACGCCAACAGGGAGAACCTCAACACCGAGATCGGGTTGCCGCTGACGATCCTCGACGCGCCCGACGACACCGAGGCGCTGGTGTTGGAGATGGCAATGCGCGGCAAGGGGCAGATCGCCGAGCTGGCGGCGATCGCCGAGCCCGAGGTAGCGGTGATCACCAACGTCGGGCCCGTCCATGTCGAGCTGCTCGGCTCGGTTGAGGCGATCGCGGCGGCCAAGGCCGAGATCCTCGACGGGCTGCCGCCCGGGGGAACCGCGGTGGCGCCGGTCGAAGCCGGCGAGCTGGAGCCGCACCTGGCGCGGGCGCCGCAGCTGCTGCGCTTCGGCCCCGGCGGCGACGTCGAGGCGACCGAGGTAAAGGTCGCGGAGGGAGTGACCGAGGCCGTCGTCTCGACCCCCCGCGGCAGCCAGCGCTTCCACTTCCCCTTCGCCGAGGCGCACAACCTCACCAACGCCCTGGCGGCGATCGCCGCCGGCGTCGCCCTCGGCGCCGAGCTCGCCGGGATGGCCGACCGCGCCGCGGGCATAGGATTCTCCCGCTTCCGCGGCGAGCGCCTGCAGCTCCCGGGGGGCATCGTCCTCGTGAACGACTGCTACAACGCCAACCCGGTGTCGATGCGCGCGGCGCTCGACCACCTCGCCAGCCTGGAGGCAAGCCGCACGGTCGCCGTCCTGGGCGAGATGGGGGAGCTCGGCGCCGATTCGCCCGGCTACCACCGCCAGGTCGGGGAGCACGCCCGCGCCCACGGAATCGACTTCGTCGTCGGGGTCGGCCTGCCGGCTCGCGACTACGACCCCGACGAGCTCGTCGCCGACCCCGACGAGGCAGCGGAATTCCTCGCCCAGCAGCTCCAACCCGGGGATGCCGTCCTGATCAAGGGCTCGCGCTCCGCCGGCCTTGAGACCGTCGCCGAGCAGCTCGCCGACCTGGTCCCGGCAGAGGACGGCTGATGGGCGAAGTCCTGATCGCGGGGATGGCGGCGATGCTGATCTGCATCTTCCTCGGCCCCAAATTCATCGAATACCTGCGGGTGAAGGAGTTCGGGCAGCACATCCGCGAGGACGGGCCGCAGGAGCACCACACCAAGGCCGGGACGCCGACGATGGGGGGGCTGATCGTCTTCGCCTCGATCTGCGTCCCCTTCCTCGTCCTCTCCGACCGCGATGCCCAGAGCATGGCCGTCTTCGGGGTGGCGATGGGCTGTGCCGTCCTCGGCTTCGCCGACGACTACATCAAGATCGTCAAACGCCGCTCGCTCGGCCTCGCCGGCCGCTGGAAGCTGATCGGCCAGCTGATCATGGCGCTGGCGCTGTGGTGGGTCGCCCGCCACGAGGTCGGCTTGGAGCCGACGCTCTACTTCCGGATCGGCGACGGCAGCATCGACCTCGGCCCGGCGCTCTACTTCGTCCTCGTCTTCCTCGTCATCGCCGGCACCTCCAACGGGGTCAACCTCACCGACGGACTCGACGGCCTCGCCGCCGGCTCCTGCGCGATCGTCCTTCTCGCCTACACGGCGATCGCCTTCGTTGCCAACGAGCAGCAGAACCTCGCCCTGCTCTCCGCCTGCCTTGTCGGCGCCTGCGTGGGGTTCCTCTGGTACAACGCCTTCCCGGCCTCGATCTTCATGGGGGACACCGGCTCGCTCGGCCTCGGCGGCGCGATCGGGGCGCTGGCGGTGATGACCCAGACCGAGGTCCTGCTGATCATCATCGGCGGCATCTTCGTGATCGAGGCGCTCTCGGTCCTGCTCCAGGTCTTCGCCTTCAAAACCTTCCGCCGCCGCGTCCTGCTGATGGCGCCGTTGCACCACCACTTCGAGATGATGGCCTGGTCGGAGACGAAGATCATGCTCCGCTTCTGGATCATCGCCGCCGTCTGTTCGGGCATCGGCTTCACGCTGTACCAGCAGTCGATCGGCTCTTAGGGGTCTGTGTGACCGATTCGGTGGAATCGGGCGCCCGGCTGAGGATGATCTGAGGCCGTGCCGGAGATAGAGGTCAGCGCGGGGCCGATCGATTACGGCGACTCCGGCGGCGAGGGCAGACCGCTCGTCTTCATCGGCGGGCTGCCGCACGACGAGAGCCTCTGGGACGGAGTGGTTGCCGAGCTGGCGCCCCAGTTCCGCTGCCTGACGCCGGTGCTGCCGCTGGGGGCCCAGCGCAAACCGCTGCGTCCGGACGCCGACCTCTCGCTGCCGGGCCTGGGGCGGATCGTCACCGAGTTCCTCGAGCGCCTCGACCTCGCCGACGCGGTCGTCTGCTTCAACGACTGGGCCGGCGCCCAGACGATGATCTCCCACGGCGGGGTCGCCCGCGTCGGCGCCTTCGTCCTCATCTCCTGCGAGACCGACCGCAACTACCCGCCCGGGGTCGCCGGCCAGATCGCGGCGCTCTCCGGCTTCCTGCCGGGCGGCTTCGGGGTGATGCGCTTCGCCCTCTCCTCGCCGCTGCTGCGGAAACTGCCCTTCACCTACGGGCGGATGAGCAAGCGGGGCGTCTCCGACGAGTTGATGCACCGCTGGCTGCAGCCGCTGAAACGGCCCGAGATCCGCCGCGACACGCGTCGCTATGTCCGCGACGTCCGCCACGGCAAGCGGGAGATCCGCGCCGCGACGCCGAAGCTCCGCTCCTTCGAGCGGCCGGTGCTGGTCGTCTGGGACGAGGAGGGGACGATGATGCCCAATTCCGAGGGCCGCCGCCTGGCCGAGTCCTTCCCCAACTCGACCTACGTCGAGCTCCCCGACTGTTACACCCTGATCCCGATCGACCAGCCGCAGGCGCTGGCACGCGAGATCAGGCGGTTCGCCGCTCAGTAGGGGGCGCGCAGGCCCTCGAACATCGGGAAGTGCTTGAGGTTGTTGGTAGCGAGCGGTATCTCAAGGAGGTCGGCACTGGCGGCTATCAACAGATCCGTTACACCGATACCAGGATGGCTTCGGAGCCAGTGCTGCCCCAGCTCACCAGCGCGTCGGGATACTTTCTCTTCAACCGGAATCCAGGCGATCAGCGCGAACAGGCGCTCGATACGCCGAGGTTCCGCGGTGTGCGCGCCTTGCAAGACCTCGACTCGCGACACCTCCGAGCAAGACGGAGGAACGCCGAGGCTGGCTATGTAATTTCCTGCGTGGGGGACTCCCCGGAGGTGATCGATGAGGACGGTCGTGTCGAGGAGAACGCTCACCAGTCCAGTTCCTTGAGCCTCTGGACATCCGCGCGGCGAAGTTTGTCGACGTACTCGACGCCGTTTTCGAGGTGGGGAGCTATCCCCGCCGTTTCGGCGACGGCCTCCTGCCATTGCTCCTGCCAAGTCGCCGCGTCCTGCAGCTCCTGAGCGAGGTAGGCGTCGATGGCGCGCCGGATCAGGCTAGAGCGGGTGGTCCCCTCGGCGGCGGCTCGCTCGTCGAGCTTTGCGGTCTGTTCCTCGTCGAGGTAGATCTGGGTGCGGCGGCTCATGGTGTACGAGCGTACATCACGGGTGAGACGCGCTCCTGCGGAGGGGCATCCGGGGCGCTCGCGAAGCTTTGGCATGTGTCGATAAGGGTTCAGGCCAAGGAAGTTCGCCCCCCTCTGCCCGAAGGACCTTTCCTCATCGTGGGACTTGCCCGCTCGGGGCAGGCCGCCGCGCGGCTGCTGGCGGCGCGGGGGGAGACGGTGCGGGCGGTGGATTCGGGTCATCCCGAGGGGGCGGCAGGGCTGGAAGGGGCAGGCGTCGAAGTCTTCCTGGATACGGATGGATTGGCACAGCTCGAGGGGACGCGGACCGTCGTCAAGAGCCCGGGCGTTCCCCGGGCGGCGACGGTGATCGCGAGAGCCCTTGAGCGGGGCATCGAGGTGATGGGGGAGATGGAGCTGGCCTGGCGGGCGCTGCCGAACCGGTTCGTCGGCGTCACCGGCACCAACGGCAAGACGACGACGGTCGAGCTGCTCGGACACCTCTACCGCAGCGCCGGCGAGCCGGTGGCGGTTGCGGGGAACGTGGGCACCGCGCTCTCGGAGCTGGTCGGCGAGGTGGAGCCCGACACCACGATCGTCTGCGAGTGCTCCAGCTTCCAGCTCGAGGACACCGTCGCCTTCGCACCCGAGTGTGCCGTCTTCCTCAACCTCGCCCCCGACCACCTCGACCGCCACGGCGACCTCGAGCACTACCTGGCGGCGAAGCTGCGGATCTTCGCCAACCAGGGCAACGACGACATCGCCGTCTACAACGCCGACGACCCCTTTGCCGCCGGCACCGACCTCGGCGGCTGCGCCCGTCGCGTCGCCTTCTGCGCCGGCGACGCGCCCGACTGCGAGATCGCGGTCGCCGAAGGGACGATCTTCTACGACGGCGAGCCGCTGCTGCCGGTGTCCGAGCTCGGCCTCTTCGGTGAGCACAACGTCGCCAACGCGATGGCCGCCGCGGCGGCGGCGCTGGCGATGGGGATCGACCGCGACGCGGTCCGCGCCGGGCTGCGTAGCTTCGCCGGCGTTCCCCACCGGCTGGAGACGGTCGCCGAACGGGGCGGCGTCCGCTTCGTCAACGACTCGAAGGCCACCAACGTCGCCTCCGCCACGGTCGGGATCCGCGCCTTCGAGGGCGGCGTCCACGCGATCCTCGGCGGCAGCGAGAAGGACGAGCCCTTCGCCCCCCTCGTCGAGCCGGTCCAGGAGCGCGCCGTGGCCTGCTGGCTCCTCGGGGCGACCACCGAGCGTATGGCGCGCGAGCTGGCGCCGGTGGTCGAGGCCGGGGTCGACCTGCATCGCTGCGACGGGCTCGAGGACGCGGTGCGACGCGCCGCCGCCGCCGCCCGCCCCGGCGAGGTGGTCCTTCTCTCGCCCGCCTGCGCCAGCTTCGACGCCTTCGAGAACTACGAACGGCGCGGCGACCGCTTCCGCGAGATCGTCGGGGAGCTGGGATGAAGAAAGCGAAGAAGCGCTCGCGGCCGCTGCCGCCCGAGTACAACATCCTTCTCACCGCAACGCTCTGCCTGCTGGCGCTGGGCGCGGTGATGGTCTTCTCGGCCAGCTCGACCACCCGCATCCTTCAGGACGGCGGCCTCTCCGACAGCGCCTTCTACCTGAAGCGGACGCTGCTCTTCGGCGCCCTCGGCCTGGCGATCATGTGGTTCGCCTCGCGCCACGGGCTGCGGTTGATCCGCCAGCTGACCCCGTTCCTGCTCGGCGGCTCGATCTTCCTCCTGCTGGCTGTGCTCGCCGCCGGGACCGAAGTCAACGGCGCCACCCGCTGGATCGGCGGCGGTTTCCTCCAGATCCAGCCCTCCGAGCTGACCAAGGTGGCGCTGATCCTCTACGGCGCCGACCTGCTGGCGCGCAAGCCGAAACGGGTGCGCTCGCTGGAAGGGATGGTGCCCTTCCTCCTCGTCGTCGGCGCCTCCTGCCTGCTGATCATGCTGCAGCCGGACATGGGGACGACGATGGTGATCTGCTTCTCCGTCGCCGCCACCCTCGTCGCCGCCGGCGCCCGCCCCGCCGACCTCGGCAAGATCGGGCTGGTGATCGGCGTCCTGGCGCTGCTGATGGCGGTGGTCGAGCCCTACCGGATGGCGCGGCTCACCTCCTTCCTCAACCCGACCGCCGACGCCTCCGGTGCCGGCTTCCAGGCGGCCCAGGCGAAGATCGCCCTCGGCTCCGGCGGACTGACCGGCGACGGGCTCGGCAACGGCGTCCAGAAGGCCTTCTACCTGCCCGAGGCCCACACCGACATGATCACCGCCGTGATCGGCGAGGAGCTCGGCTTCGCCGGCATCGCCGGCGTCGTCGGCCTCTTCGCGATGTTCGGCTACTCCGGACTGAAAACGGCGCAGAAGGCGAAGGACGTCTACGCGAAGATCCTCGTCAGCGGCCTCACCTCGCTCGTCCTCGTCCAGGCGACGATCAACCTCTTCGCGGTGATGGGGATGGCGCCACTGACCGGGGTGCCTCTGCCCTTCGTCTCCTACGGCAACAGCAGCCTGATGGCGACGCTGCTGGCGGTCGGGCTGATCCTCAACGTGGCCCGCGGCGGCAGCGCCAAGGCGGCGCGCGCTTCGACGCCCACCCGCGCTGGCAAACTGCGCGCCATCGAGGGCGGCCGCTCTCCCGCGCGTGAAAGGAAACGAGCTCAAGGTGCCAGGAAAGCCAAAGGTAGTGGTGGCGGCGGGGGGAACCGCGGGGCACGTCGTGCCCGCAATGGCGGTCGCCGACGAGCTTCGGGCTAGCGGCGCCGAGGTCAGCTTCCTCGGTGCGCGCGGGCGGATGGAGGCGGAGCTGGTGCCGGCCGCGGGCTACGAGATCGACTTGGTGAAGGTGCGGGGGATCGACCGCCGCAAGCCGCTGCGGGCCGCGCGGGCCGGCTTCGAGGCACTCGGCGCGGTCGGGGCGGCGCGCAGGGTCCTGCGCCGGCGCGGAGCGGACGCCGTGGTCGGCGGCGGCGGCTACGTCGCCGGCCCGGCCGGGCTGGCCGCGGTGGCGACGCGGACGCCGCTGGTCCTGACCGAGGCCGACAGCCACCTCGGTCTCGCCAACCGCCTGCTCGCCCGCCGCGCCCGGCGCGTCTGCCTCGCCTTCCCGATCGCGGGCAGGGAGGGGGAGCGCTACCTGGTCACGGGCCGGCCGGTGCCGCGGGCGGTGCTGGAGGGAGATCGGGCCGCGGCGCGGGAGCGCTTCGGGATCTCCCCCGACGCCCGCTGCCTGCTCGTCTTCGGCGGCAGCCAGGGCGCGAAATCGATCAACCTCGCGGCGGTCGAGGCCTTCGTCGGCGACCGGGGGCGCACCTTCCACGTCCTCCACATCGCCGGCAAGCGAGATTTCCCTGAGGTCGAGAGCCGGCTTGCCGCCGCGCCCGATCGCGACCTCTACACGCTGCTCGAGTACGAGCCGAACCTCGGCGACTCCCTGGCGGCGGCCGATCTCGTCCTCGCCCGCTCTGGCGGCTCGATCTTCGAGGTCGTCGCCGCGGGGCGGCCGGCGATCCTGGTTCCCTACCCCTTTGCCACCGCCGACCACCAGACGGCGAACGCCAAGTGGATGCGGAGCAACGGGGCGGCGACGGTGATCGTCGACACCGAGCTGACCGCCGAGCGCCTTCGGGCGGAGGTGACGGCGATCCTCGACGACCCCGAGCGGCTGCGGAAGATGGCGGTGAGCGCTCGCGGACTGGCTAGGCCCGACGCCGCCCGCGCGATCGCCGACGAGGTCCTGGGGGCGATCGGATGAGCGACTGGAGCGGGCGGCGGCTGCACTTCATCGGCATCGGCGGGGCCGGGATGAGCGGGCTCGCCCTCGTCTGCGCCCGGCTCGGCGCCAGCGTCAGCGGCAGCGACCGCGCCGACTCCTCTTATATGGAGCGGCTGCGCAAGGCGGGGTTGGAGCCGGTCGTCGGCCACGAAGCAGCCAACCTTCCCGAGGGGGCGGAGGTGGTGGTCTCGACCGCGATCGGCGCCGAGAACCCGGAGCTGGCGCTCGCCCGCGAGCGCGGCGCCGAGCCGATCCACCGCGGAGCCCTCCTCGCCGAGCTCTGCGCCGAGAAGCGGCTGATCGCGATCGCCGGCACCCATGGCAAGACGACGACGACGGCAATGACGGTCTGGGCGCTGCGCGAGCTCGGCGCCGATCCCGCCTTCTTCGTCGGCGGCGAGGTGCCCGGACTCGGCCCGGACGGTGCGGCGGCCAACGCCGGCTGGGGCGAGGGCGAGTGGGTCGTCGCCGAGGCCGACGAGAGCGACGCCAGCTTCCTGCGCCTGCAGCCCGAGATCGCGGTCGTAACCAACGTCGAGATGGACCACCACTCGCGCTGGGGCTCCCTGGCCGAGCTGCACGAGGCCTTCGTCGCCTTCGCGGAGCCGGCGCGCGGCCTCGTCGTGCCGGGCGACGAGGAGATGGGATGGCTGCCGGGTAGCGGGGAGGCCGCAAGCTTCGACGGGGCGACGCCCGGCCCGGCCGAGTTGAGCCTGGCCGTCCCGGGCGAGCACAACCGCCGCAACGCCCGTGCCGCGGTCGCAGCCCTCGAGCTGGCGGGCTTCGACGGCGCCCGGGCCGCGAGGCCGCTCGCCGGCTTCCGCGGCGTCCACCGCCGGCTCGAGCTGAAGGGGAGGCGCGGGCCGGTCTCCATATATGACGACTACGCGCACCACCCGACCGAGGTGCGGGCGGCTCTTTCCGCGCTGCGCGAGCAGGGTCCCTCTCACCTCCTCGCCGTCTTCCAGCCCCACCTCTACTCGCGGACGAAGGCCCTCGCCGAGGAATTCGGCGCCGCCCTCACCCTCGCCGACGAGGCGATCGTCCTCGACGTCTACCCGGCGCGCGAGGAGCCGGTGGGGGAACTGGCCGGCGTCAGCGGGCTCCAAGTCGCCCAGGCGGCCGCCGAGCGGGGCGGGGGGATGCCGGTGTGGTGGCTGCCGACGGCGGAGCTGGCGGAGCGGGCGCTGGTCGACCGCCTGGATCGCAGCCGGGAGCTCGTGGTATCGGAGTCGGTCCTGGTGACGATCGGCGCCGGCGACGTCTTCAGGCTCGGCGAGGCGCTGGTCGCCGAGGGCCCCGCCGCGGAGGGAGAGGGATGAACGCGCTGCCCGAGGGAGTCAAAGCTGGTCACCCCCTGGCGCGGTTCACGACCGTGCGGACCGGCGGCGCCGCCGACTACTTCGCCCATCCGCGCGACCTCGATGGCCTGGTCTCGGTCCTGCGCTGGGCCGACGCCGAGGGCGTCGAGGTCGGCGTGATCGGCTCCGGCTCGAACCTCCTCGTCGCCGATGCCGGCTTCCGCGGCCTCGCCCTCAAGCTCGGCGGCTCGCTGGCGACGATCGAGCGCGACGGCGACCGCATCCTTTGCGGGGGCGGCGCCCGGCTGCCCTCGGCTGCCGCGAAGACGGCGGGATGGGGCCTCTCCGGTCTCGAGTTCGGCGTCAACATCCCCGGCACCGCCGGAGGGGCGGTGCGGATGAACGCCAACGCCTACGGCGGCAAGCTGGCGCGGGTGCTGGAGTGGGTCGAGGTCGCGACCGGCGCCGGGGTCGAGAAGCGCGGGCCGGACGACCTCGGCTTCGAGTACCGGCGCTCGAACCTGCGCGAGGGGGAAGTCGTCGCCCGGGCGGCGTTCCACCTCACCCCCGCCGATCCCGACGAGATCAAGGCGACGCTGGCGAGCATGCGGGAGCGACGGCGCGAGGCCCAGCCCTCGGGGATCAAGACCTTCGGCTCGACCTTCAAGAACCCCGAGGACGAGCGGGCGGAGGGGAAGTCGGCCGGGCAGCTGCTCGAGGCCTCCGGCTGCCGCGGGCTCCGACAGGGGGGCGCGCGCTTCTCCGAGAAGCACGCCAACTTCGTCGAGAACATGGGGGAGGCGACCACCGCCGACGTACTGGCGCTGATGGCCGAGGGGCGCCGGCGCGTCCACGAGCGCTTCGGCGTCGAGCTGGAGCCGGAGGTCCAGGTGCTGGGCGAGGTGCGCTGGCCGGACGGTTGGGACCTGTGACCCGCCGGCGGCTGCTGATCGGCCTCGCCGCGCTGCTCGTCGCCGTCGCCGGGGCCTACTGGTTCGTCGTCCGCGCCGGCTCGGCCGAGCCCCGCGTCCTCGTCCCCGACCTCAGCGCCTCGATCGGCGAAGGCTCGGGCGCGGTCGGGGTCGCCGCCAACGGGGCCGTCGTCCGCTGGCTGCCGCTGCCCGAGGACCCGCCGCTGCCGCAGCTGCCGCTGGACGAGGTGCCGAAAGGGGGCCGGGTCGAGGGCACCGCGCTGGAACAGGTGCGGGTGCTCGCTGCCGTCCCGGACGCCCTGCGTCCGTACCTCGCCCGCAGCTTCTTCGGCGAGAGCGGGGTGGTGGTGGAACTGACCACGGGGATCGAGATCCGCTTCGGCGACGCCTCGCAGGCCCGGCGAAAGTGGAATGCCGCCGCGGCGATCCTCGCCGATCCCGAAGTTACCGCGGTGGATTATGTAAACGTGATCGCGCCCAGCCGTCCCGTCTACGAGGGGTCGGAACATGAACTTCCGGCCGCACCCTGAAGCCGGCGAAAGCTCGGTTAAAGGGCTTTGCAGAGCGGCGTCGAAAAGTCTCGACCTGAGGGTGAGAGTAGCTGAACCCTCAAGTCATGGTCGAGATATGGAGGCTGCACGATGTCGGTCGGGCGTTTGACAGAGGAGCAGGAATGCCCTACGTTGAGCGCAATTTCCGTGCTTGAAGCGGCAACTCGAACCCTAGAGTGTTGCTGAAGGCTCGGACGGAACAAGGGCTCAACTCAAGATGGAATCCACTTACTTGGCAGTGATCAAGGTCGTCGGCGCGGGCGGCGGCGGCACCAATGCCGTCAGCCGGATGATCGACGCTGGAATCAGGGGCGTCGAGTTCGTCGCCGTCAACACCGACGCCCAGGCCCTGCAGGCCTGCGACGCCGACATCAAGCTTTCGATCGGCCAGGAGCTGACCCGCGGCCTCGGCGCCGGCGGCAACCCCGAGGTCGGAGCCGGCGCCGCGGCCGAGAGCCGCGACGAGATCAAGGAGGCGCTGAAGGGCGCCGACATGGTCTTCGTCACCGCCGGCGAGGGCGGCGGCACCGGAACCGGCTCGGCCCCCGTGATCGCCGAGATCGCCAAGGAGGAGATCGGGGCCCTGACGGTCGGCGCCGTGACCAAACCGTTCGAGTTCGAGGGCAAACGACGGATGCAGCAGGCGCTCGAAGGGATCGAGAAACTGCGCAACAAAGTAGACACCCTGATCATCGTCCCGAACGAGAAGCTGCTGCAGGCCGTCGAGCGGCGCACCAGCGTCCTCGAGGCCTTCCGCCAGGCCGACGACATCCTCCGCCAGGGCGTCCAGGGCATCACCGACCTGATCACGATCCCCGGCCTGATCAACCTCGACTTCGCCGACGTGCGGACGATCATGCGCGACGCCGGCTCGGCTCTGATGGGCGTCGGCTCGGCCTCCGGCGAGGCCCGCGCCCTCGACGCCGCCAAGGCCGCGATCACCTCGCCGCTGATCGAGGAGTCGATCAAAGGCGCGACTGGGATGCTGCTGAACATCACCGGCCCCGAGGACCTCGGCCTCTTCGAGGTCAACGAGGCCGCCCAGCTGGTCCAAGCAGAGGCTGACGACAACGCCAACATCATCTTCGGCTCCGTCGTCGACCAGTCGATGAAAGACGAGGTCCGGGTGACGGTCATCGCCACCGGCTTCGAGGGCTTCGAGCTCTTGGCTCGCTCGCCCCAGCGAGTGCGGCGGCGTTACGAGAGTCGCCCGCGGGTGTCCGCCGAGGACACCGAGATCCGGAAACTTCGGGTCTCCGAGGACGACATCGACGTCCCCGGCTTCCTCAAAGAGTAGGTGTGGGGGGCCCGCGGGTACCCCCTCAAAACCCGCTCGCTTCGCTCGCTTTTGGGAGTGTTTTGAAAGGGGGTACCCGCGGGCCTGCCGACCGACTCTGGTGAATAGCCTCTGGGTCGATGCGTACTCCTCTTTATGGGCAGCATGTCGACCTTGGCGCGAAGCTCGTTCCCTTTGCCGGCTGGGAGATGCCCGTGCAATACGAGGGGATTCGGGAGGAGCATTCGGCGGTCCGGCGGCACGTGGGGATGTTCGACGTCTCGCACATGGGCGAGGTCGAGGTCGAGGGGCCCGGGGCGCTGGCGTTTCTGCAGCGAGTGCTCTCAAACGACGTCGCCAAGATCCAGATCGGCGGGGCTCAGTACTCGTGCCTCTGCCAGGAGGATGGCGGGGTGCTGGACGACCTCTTCGTCTACAGGCTGGGGGGCGACCGCTACTTGATCGTCACCAACGCCGCCAACCACGAGAGCGACCTCGCCTGGATCGGGCGCCAGAGCCGCGAGTTCGACGTGATCGTCCGCGACGTCGCCGATCGCTACGCGATGCTCGCCGTGCAGGGGCCGCACGCCCGCCAGGTGCTCGGCCCGGCCCTGGGGATCGAGCTGCCGCCGCGCTTCCACGTCGCCCACGCCCGCGTCGGCCGCCGCCCGGCGCTTGTCTGCGGCACCGGCTACACCGGCGAGGATGGGGTCGAGCTGCTGATCGACCCGGAGGTCGCGGCGCCGATCTGGAGCGAGCTGCTCGACGCCGGCGTCGTCCCCTGCGGGCTCGGCGCCCGCGACACCCTGCGGCTGGAGGTCTGCTTCCCGCTGCACGGCAACGAGCTGATGCCGGAGCGCAACCCGATCGAAGCCGGTCTCGGCTGGTGCTGCAAGGAGGAGACGGGCTTCGTCGGCTCCGGGGCGATCGCCCGCGCCCGCGCCGAGGGGCCCGCCGAGAAGCTCGTCGCCTTCGAGATCGAGGGCCAGGGGATCCCGCGCGAAGGCAACCCGGTTCTCCACGACGGCGAGCCGGCCGGCGTCGTCACCAGCGGCACCTTCTCCCCCTCGCTCGAGCTCGGCGTCGGCATGGCCTACATGAAGGCCGCGCTGGCCGAGGTCGGGACCGGGGTCGAGATCGACGTGCGCGGCAAGCGCCGCCCCGCCCGGATAGCTTCCAAGCCCCTCTACGCGAAAAGGAGCTGACCCTTGGCACCTGGATCATCCGACGCCACCTACCCCGAGGACCTGCGCTACCACGAGGAACACGACTGGGCCAGGATCGAGGGGGACCAGGCTACGCTCGGGATCACCTGGTTCGCCCAGGACTCGCTCGGCGAGGTCGTCTTCTTCGACCCCCCCGAGGTCGGGTCGACGATCCAGAAAGACTCCTCCTACGCCGAGGTCGAGTCGGTGAAGGCGGTCTCCGACGTGATCGCGCCCCTGTCCGGGGAGATCGTCGAGGTCAACGACGCCCTGGCCGACGCGCCCGAGCAGATCAACGAGGACCCCTACGGCGCCGGCTGGCTGGTGAAAGTGATGCTGACCTCGCCGGAGGAGGCCGAGACGCTGCTCGGCGTCGAGGAATACCGCAAGATGCTGGACCGATAGCAGTCGAGCCCGGCCACCTCGTTCCCTAGCCTTAGCTGCGTGACCCGCTACACCTCCGCCACCCCGGACGACCGGCGGGAGATGCTCGACGCGATCGGCGTCGGCTCCGCCGCAGAGCTCTTCGAGCAGATCCCCGAGCCGCTGCGCCTGGGCAGGCCGCTGGCGCTGCCGGACGGGATGGGCGAGGCCGAGGTCTACGAGCGGCTGGCGGCGCTGGCGGAGCGAAACGCCGACGCCGAAGCGCAGGTCTGCTTCGTCGGCGCTGGGATGTACGACCACTACGTGCCGGCGATCGTCGACGCGATCACCTCGCGCAGCGAGTTCCTCACGCCCTACACGCCCTACCAGCCGGAGATCTCCCAGGGCGGGCTGCAGGTGATGTTCGAGTTCCAGACGGCGATGTCGGAGCTGACCGGGCTGCCGGTCTCCAACGCCGGGCTCTACGAGGGGCCGTCCTCGGTCGCCTCCGCCGGCTACCTGGCGATGGGCGCGACCAAGCGGCGCAGGTTCGTCGTCTCCCGTGGCGTCCACCCGCACAGCCGCGAGACGCTCGCGACCTACTCGGTCGGCTACGGCGCCGAGGTCGTCGAGGTCGGGCTCGAGGGCGGGCTGACCGACGCCGCGGCGCTGGCCAAGGCGGTCGACGGCGAGACCGCGGCGGTCATCCTCCAGAGCCCCAACTTCCTCGGCGCGGTCGAGGACGTCGAGGCGCTCGGGGCGGCGGCGAAGGAGCACGGAGCGCTCTTGGTCGTCGCCTGCGACCCGATGACGCTGGGGATCCTCAAGCCGCCCGGCGAGTGCGGCGCCGACATCGCCCTCGGCGAGGGGCAGCCGCTCGGTAACCGCTTGGACTTCGGCGGCCCGTCGTTTGGCTTCTTTTGTGCGACCGAGGCGCAGATCCGCCGCATGCCGGGCCGCATCGCCGGCGAAACCGAGGACGTCGACGGTCGCCGCGGCTTCGTCCTCGCGCTGCAGACGCGCGAGCAGCACATCCGCCGCGAGAAAGCCACCAACAACATCTGCACCGCCCAGGCGCTGAACGCGCTGGGGGCGATGGTCCATCTCGCCTGGCTCGGCCGCGACGGCTTCCGCGAGCTCGGCGAGCTGCTGGTCCAGCGGACCGCCTACGCGCGCGAGCGGCTGGCCGCTGTGGATGGAGTCGAGGTGCTGCACGAGGCGCCGGTGGCGCGCGAGTTCGCGGTCCGGCTCGCCGCGCCCGTCGAGAAGG
>Ga0190269_10000007_pt1 | contig 84036 bp, 74 predicted proteins | sample Popmic249IS_FD_133749 | JGI IMG/M metagenome (GOLD analysis project Ga0190269, IMG submission 133749) | Populus adjacent soil microbial communities from riparian zone of Blue River, Arizona, USA - 249 IS | ecosystem: Environmental > Terrestrial > Soil > Riparian zone | place: USA: Arizona... | reverse complement strand
TGTGGCACGTCAGCAACGAGCTGGGCGGCGGCAACCGCCACTGTTACTGCGACGTGTCGGCAGCGGCGTTCCAGCGCTGGCTGGCGCGTCGGCACGGCAGCGTCGACGCGCTCAACCGGGCCTGGGGTACCGCGTTCTGGGGCCACCGGTACAGCGACTTCGCACAGGTGCTCCCGCCCCGGGACAGTGAGTCGGCGGCCAATCCGGGATTGCTCCTGGATTTCGACCGGTTCAGCTCCGACGCCCTGCTCGAGCACTACCTGGCCGAGCGGGACCTGCTGCGCTCGATCGTGAGCGACACTCCCGTGACCACCAACTTCATGGTGGGTACCGGCCCGGGCGTCGTCGACTACGCGCGGTGGGCGCCGTACGTCGACGTGGTCGCCAACGACCACTACACGATCTCCGCGGACCCCCTGCGCCACGTGGAACTCGCGTTCGCGGCCGACCGCACTCGAGGCCTGGACCGATCGCGGCCCTGGCTGTTGATGGAACACGCCACCAGCGCTGTCAACTGGCAACCGCGAAACCGCTCGAACGCGCCGGGGGAGCTGATCCGGCACAGCCTGGCGCACGTGGCGCGAGGCGCCGACGGTGCGATGTTCTTCCAGTGGCGGGCCTCGACGGCCGGTGCCGAGCAGTTCCACTCCGCGATGGTGCCGCACGCGGGTACCCGCACCAAGGTCTGGCGCGAGGTGTGCGAACTCGGCGCGGTGCTGGGACGGCTGGCCGAGATCGCCGGCTCGGAAGTGGCGGCGGACGTAGCGCTGCTCTACGACGACGAGGCCGGGTGGGCGTGGCGGGCGGGTCAGAAACCGCACCACGACCTCCATCCGGCGCATGCGGCGCGCGACTACCACCGGGCCCTCTGGCGGCGGGGCGTGACCGTCGACGTCGTTCCGCCGTGGGCCGACCTGTCCCGGTATGCGGTAGTGGTCGTTCCCGCGCTGTACCTGGCCTCCGACGACACCGCCCTGGCGGTGTCGGTGGCCGCCGAGCGAGGCGCGACCGTGCTCGTCACGTATCTCTCGGGGATCGTGGACGAGACGAATCGGGTGCGCGCCGGTGGATACCCCGGCGCGTTCCGCGACTTGCTCGGCGTCTTCGTGGAGGAGTTCTTCGTTCTGGCCGACGACGAGCGGGTGGAGCTCGACATCGGGGCGTCGGCGGCGGACTGGACGGAGTGTGTTCACGCCGACGCGGCGGACGTGGTCGCGCGGTTCACCTCCGGGCCGCTGGCCGGTGGTCCGGCGGTGACTCGCCGTACGGTCGGCGCGGGGGAGGCGTGGTACGTCGCGGCCCGGCTCGACGAAGCGGGGCTCGACCGGATCCTCGACGCGCTACCGCTGCGGCCGGTGGTGCCGCCGCGGGACGGGCTCGAAGCCGTCCGCCGGGGACGGTATCTGTTCCTTCTCAATCATTCCGATGTGGATCTCGTCGTCCCTGCTCAGGGATGGGACTTGGTGGCCGGTGCCGCGGTCGACGGAAGTCTGCGGATCGCCGCGGGCGGCGTGGCCGTCATCCGCTCTTGATTTTTGTTCCGGGGTGGCACAAAATCTGTCACCTGCTGTTAACGGCAGCTACCGGAAGGAATTCCTGTGACTACCCACCGTCGTCGCCGGTTAGTCGCGGCCGTGCTCGCCCTCGTGACCGCCAGCACGCTGACCACTGCCTGCTCGTCCGACAGTTCGAGCGAGGACTCCACCGAGGCCGCCACCGGAACCGTCGAGTTCTGGGGCTGGGTGCCCGGTCTGGAAGACCTCGTGGCGAAGTGGAATGGCAAGAACAACGGGATCAAAGTCAACTTCCACCGGATGACCGGGGACGACGGCGAGAAGGTCGAGGCGGCGGTCGACGCCGGCGCCGGTCCCGACCTGGTGCAGCTGAGCACCCACGACCTTCCGGACTACGTCATCGCCGGCCGGGTCAAGCCGATCACGAAGTACGTGCAGGACATCAAGGACAACAACACGGCCAGCTCCTGGGCGTCGGTCACGTTCGGCGACGAGGTCTACGGCGTCCCGCAGGGGATCGGGCCCGCCGGGCTGATGTACCGGACGGACCTGCTGGCCAAGTACAAGATCCCGGTGCCCAAGACCTGGGACGAGTACCTCGCCGCCGCGCGCGCGATCCACAAGGCCGACCCGAAGGTCTACCTCGCGAACATCTCGCCCACCGAGATCGGGCAGTGGATGCAGGAGATCCAGCAGGCCGAAGGCAGCTGGTACGGCACGAAGGGCGACGCGTGGACCGTCGGAGTGAACGACGACGCGAGCAAGAAGGTCGCCGCGCGCTGGCAGACCCTGGTCGACGAGAAGCTGGTCCTCACCGAACAGATGTGGACGCCGGAGTACTGGGCAGCGGTCAACGCCGGTCGGATCGCCACGATCTCCTACGCGGCCTGGTTCCCGTCACAGCTGGTCGAGAACGCCGCGAAGACGTCGGGCAAGTGGAAGATCGCCCCGCTGCCGACCAACGCCGGCTCGAAGAACTCCGGTGACTCCGGCGGCGCCGCGGTCGTGGCGCTCAAGGGCGCCGCGAACGTCAGCATCGCGGCGAAGTTCGCCAGCTGGCTCAACGACTCCGACGAGACGCAGGAAGCGCTGATCTCGGTCGGTGGCCTGTTCCCCTCCACCAAGAACGGACTGGCGTCGCCGGCGCTGATGAAGCCGCAGCCGTTCTTCGGCAACCAGGTCATCAACGAGGTGTTCGCGGACGCCGCGGCCCGCACCCCGGCGACGTGGAAGGAGGGGCCGAACTACGGCACCGCTCAGACGGCGGTCACCGACGAGTTCTCGAAGGTCGTCACCGGTAAGCAGACGTTCGTGCAGGCGCTGGACAAGGCGCAGGCCGCCACCATCGACGACCTGAAGAGCCGCGGGCTCAGCGTGGCGCAGTAGATGAACCGCCCTCGATTCGCCCCGTACCTCTTCCTGCTCCCGTTCACGATCCTCTTCCTGCTGTTCCTCGTCGCGCCGATCGGCGTGGCGATCTGGAACAGCCTGCACGCCACGAAGTCGTCCGGACTGGGTTTCGGCACGGCCCGGACGGTCTTCGTCGGCGTGGAAAACTACACCCGCGCGTTCCGCGACTCCGACTTCGTCACCGGGTTCGGCCGGGTCGCATTGTTCGGGGCGGTCCAGGTGCCGTTCATGATGGTCGTCGCCGCGGGGCTCGCGCTGCTGTTCGACTCGGCCGTGCTCAAGGCCAAGCGCTTCTTCCAGTTCGCCGTCTTCCTGCCCTACGCGGTGCCCGGAGTGATCGCGGCCCTGCTGTGGGGCTTCCTGTACCAGCCGTCGGTGAGCCCGGTGATCGGCTGGATGCGTGACGTCGGCATCGACGTGAACCTGCTGGCGCCGGGCACGGTGCTCTGGTCGATCGCGAACGTGGCCGTCTGGTCCAACACCGGGATCAACATGATCATCCTGTACACCGCACTGCAGTCCGTGCCCCGCGAGATGTACGAGTCGGCGCGGATCGACGGCGCCGGCCAGTTCCGCATCGCGTGGAGCATCAAGCTGCCGATGATCGCGCCGGCCCTGGTGCTCACGACGCTGTCGTCGATCATCGGCACGCTGCAGCTGTTCGGCGAACCCCAGGTGCTCAAGTCGATCACCTCGAACATCCCCAGCGACTACACGCCGAACATGTCGGTCTACGCCGCCGCGACGCTCGGACAGAACGAGAACCTGTCGTCGGCGATGGCCGTCATCCTCGGCGCGGTGACGCTCGCCGTCTCACTGATCGTGTTGCGGCTGACCAACCGACGAACGATGGTGGCCGAAGATGCCGCGTAACTCCCGCACCGCGGCCGGCGACCGCGGCAGCACCGGCTGGACCATCGCGGTCACCGCCGCGATGGTGCTGGTCTCGCTGTACTTCCTGGTGCCGGTCGCATGGCTGGCCGTCGCCTCCACCAAGTCGAACGGCGACCTGTTCACCACGCCGGGCTTCTCGTTCGCGGCGTTTCACCTATGGGACAACATCGCCGAGCTCAGTAGGTACGACGGCGGCATCTTCTGGCGCTGGGCGGCCAACTCGGTCATCTACTCGGTGCTCGGCAGTATCGCGACGACGCTGGTCAGCGCGCTCACCGGGTACGCGCTGGCGATGTACCGGTTCCGCGGCCGCAAGCTGGTGATGGGCGTGATCCTCGGCAGCATGCTGATCCCCGGCACGGTCATCGCACAGCCGACCTACGTTCTGCTGGTCGATCTCGGGCTGAACAACACCTACGCCGGTCTGCTGCTGCCGGCGCTGGTGTACCCGTTCGGCGTGCTGCTCTGTTACGTGTACGCGCAGTCGTCCGTGCCGTTCTCCCTGGTCGAGGCGGCCCGCCTCGACGGGGCGAGCGAACTGCGGATCTTCGCCTCGATCGGCCTGCGGCTGATGACCAGTGGGCTGGTCACCGTAACGCTGTTCGCGTTCCTGGGCAGCTGGAACAGCTACCTCCTGCCGCTGCTCGTGCTCACCGACCAGGAACTGATGCCGCTGACCGTCGGACTGACCGGCTGGAACCAGGCATCGATCACCATTCCCGCCCTGCAGACGCTGACGATCATCGGCTCGCTGCTGTCGGTCGTACCGGTAGCTGCGGTGTTCGTCTTCCTCCAGCGCTTCTGGCGAGCCGGCCTCACCGCCGGTGGGATCCGGTTCTGACGTGGTGTACCACCTCACCTTCGACGCGCCCGCCGGAACCTGGCTGGAAGCGCTGCCCCTGGGCAACGGCCGGCTCGGCGCGATGGCGTACGGCGGATCACGCACGGCCCGGTTCGACCTCAACGACGAGACCGCGTGGTCGGGCAGCCCGCGGAGCGAGGGGCGCCAGCCACGCCCCTCGGCGGAACAGGCGCGGTCCGCGCTCGACGAGGCACGGCAGTTGATCCTCGCCGGGCGCGGCCGGGCCGCCGAGGCGGCGGTACGGCGCTTGCAGTCGGACTACTCACAGGCTTACGTGCCGGTGGCGACCGTCGAGGTACTGCGCTGCGACGGGGAACCGGTCGACGGGGAACCGGCGACCGACTACCGGCGGACGCTCGGCCTGCGCACCGGCCTGCACACCGTCACCGGTGCCGGGACCGTCCAGCGCACCGTGGTCTCGGCGCCGGACGGCGCGCTGGTGCACGTCGTCGACGGAGTGCCGGACGAGGCGTCGTTCACGGTGCGGCTGTCGAGCCCGCTGCGGGAGCTCTCGCGGACCGGGGATTCCCTGGTGTTGCGGCTGCCCAGCGACGTCGCGCCCACCCACGAGCCGGAATTTCCGGCCGCCGAGTGGGGCCCCGACGCGCTGGAAGCGGCGGTCGCGATCCGGATCGCGCGGCTCCCCGGCCGGGTCGTGGTGCTGGTCACGACCGAGACCACGTACGCGGGGTCGGGCCAGGAGCCCGCCGGCACCGGACGAGACGCGCTGGCCCGGGCGTCGGCGCGGCTGTCGGCGGTGGATCCGGCCGACGCGGACGCACTCCTCGACCGGGCGTGCGCCGACCATGCTCGGCTGCTCGGCCGGGTGGAGCTGGACTTCGGCCCGCCGGCCGTGAACGAGCGGACCGTGAACGAGCGGACCGCGAGCGGAACGGCCGCGGGCGGGACGACCGACCGTCGGCTCGCGCGGGCCTTCGCCGACCCCGCCGGGCCACTGGCCGCCGACCCCGGCCTCGCCGCGCTGCTGTTCCACTACGGCCGGTACCTGCTGGTGTCGAGTTCTCGGCCCGGCGGGCTGCCGGCGAACCTCCAGGGCCTGTGGAACGACTCGATGCAGCCGCCCTGGAGCTGCAACTACACCCTCAACGTCAACCTTCAGATGAACTACTGGCCGGCCGAGGTCACCAACCTGCCGGAGACCGCCGAACCGCTGCACGCCTTCATCGCCGCGCTGGCGGAACCGGGCGCTGAGACGGCCCGCCGGATGTACGACGCCGGTGGCTGGACCGCGCACCCCAATAGCGACGCGTGGCTCTACACGTCGATGGTCGGTGTGCGCCGCGGTGACCCGTCCTGGGCGTTCTGGCCGCTGGCCGCTGCGTGGTTGGTGCGCCACCTGACCGACCACGTGCGCTTCGGGGCCGGTGACGACGCGTACCTTCGCCGGGTCTGGCCGGTCCTCGCCGGCGCCGCCCGGTTCGGGGTGGACTGGCTGGTGCGGCTGCCCGGCCGCGGCTGGGCGACCGTGCCGTCCACATCGCCGGAGAACAAGTACCGCGACACCGACGGAGAGCCCACCGCACTGACGTACGCGTCGGCGATGGACCTCGCGCTGCTGCGTGACTTGTTTCGGGCGACGCTCGACGCTGCTTCTCGGCTCGGTGTCGAGAACGAGCTGACGGGCGTCGTTCGCGACCGGCTGGCGGAACTGCCCGGCCCCGCGATCACCGGGTCCGGCCTGATCCGGGAGTGGGGCGACGACGCGGTCGCCGTCGACCCACGGCACCGGCACGTGTCCCACCTGTATTTCGTCTATCCGGGTGAGGAACCGCTGACTCCGTCGTTGCAGGACGCCGCCGTCGCGACCCTGCGGGAGCGCGGCGACGACTCCACCGGCTGGTCGCTGGCGTGGAAACTGGCCCTGTGGGCTCGCCTCGGCGCCTCGGAGAAGGTGTCCGACCTGCTGAAGCTGATTTTTCGCGACGCGGGAGGCGCAGACGGCCCGTGGCGGGGCGGTCTGTACCCGAACTTGTTCGCGGCCCACCCACCCTTCCAGATCGACGGCAACCTCGGGTACGTCGCGGCGCTCTGCGAAGCGCTGCTGCAGAGCCATGCGGGGGTGGTCGATCTGCTCCCGGCGCTGCCGGGCGAGTTGTCCAGCGGGCGGGTGCGCGGGCTGGTGGCCCGGCCCGGGATCCTGGTCGACCTGGACTGGCGCGACGGTGACCTGACGTCCGCCACGCTGCGTGCGCGTGCACCCCGGCACGAAACGCTCGGCCTCCCGGTCCGGTACCGCGGGAAGACGCTCACCGTGGCCGTCGCCGGATCCACTGTTCTGACTGGGGAGGACTTCCGGTGAAGTTCACCGACGGCTTCTGGGAGCGGCGACCAGGCGTCGCTGCCCTGTACGCGCAGGAAGCGTACGACCTGATCGATCTGGGCGACGGCCGGCTCCAGGTCACCGCTCCGACCAAACGGATCGAACGGCGCGGTGACACCCTCAACCGACCCGTGCTCACCCTGACCCTGAGTTCGCCGCTGCCGGGGGTCATCGGGGTCCGGATCGAACACTTCACCGGCGGACCGGACGGATTCGGCTTCGACCTCGTCGGCGCGGAAGCCGGGCACGGCCGGGTCGAGGTCGGCCCGCACCGGGCGACGCTGTCCAGCGGCGAACTGACCGCGACGATCGAGCAGGGAGCGCCGTGGAGTCTGACCTTCGCGTCGGCCGGAAAGCCGCTGACCGCATCGACCGGCAAATCGGTCGGCTACCTCACGGTGGCGGACGGCGCGGAGGCCGGTAACTACGTCCACCAGCAACTCTCCCTCGACGTCGGTGAGCTCGTGTACGGCCTCGGCGAACGGTTCGGCCCGCTGGTCAAGAACGGTCAGAGCGTCGACATCTGGAACGCCGACGGCGGCACCTCGAGCGAGCAGGCGTACAAGAACATCCCGTTCTACCTGACCAACCGCGGGTACGGGGTGTTCGTCGACCACCCCGGGCGGGTGTCGTTCGAGGTCGGGTCGGAAGCGGTCGGCCGGGTGCAGTTCTCGGTGCCGGGGGAGCGGCTCGACTACTACGTGATCGCGGGTGACCCGAAGCAGGTGCTCGATCGGTACACCCGACTGACCGGCCGGCCGGCGCAGGTGCCGGCCTGGTCGTACGGCTTGTGGCTGTCGACGAGCTTCACCACCGCGTACGACGAGGAGACCGTCACGGGTTTCGTCGCTGAGATGGCCCGCCGGGAGCTGCCGCTGTCGGTGTTCCACTTCGACACCTTCTGGATGCGCGAGTTCAACTGGTGCGACTTCCAGTGGGATCCGCGGGTCTTCCCGGACCCGCAGGGAATGCTGTCCCGCCTGCGCGAGCGGGACCTGCGCGTCAGCGTCTGGATCAACCCGTACATCGGGCAACGGTCGCCGCTGTTCGACGAGGCGAAGTCCGCCGGATACCTGTTACGCCGGCCGACCGGCGAAGTGTGGCAGTCCGACATGTGGCAGGCCGGAATGGCGCTGGTCGACTTCACCGATCCCGACGCCACCGCATGGTTCCAGAACAAGCTCGAGGCGCTCGTGGTGCAAGGCGTCGACGCGTTCAAGACCGACTTCGGGGAGCGCATCCCGACCGACGTGGTCTTCTCCGACGGGTCCGACCCGTTCCGGATGCACAACTACTACACGCACCTGTACAACCGGGCCGTCACCGAGGTGTTGCGACGAACGCGCCCGGCAGGCGACGCGGTCGTGTTCGCTCGGTCGGCGACGGCCGGGGGACAGGCGCTGCCGGTGCACTGGGGCGGAGACTCCACCTCGTCGTTCGCGTCGATGGCCGAGACTCTGCGGGGTGGTTTGTCGCTGGCGCTGAGCGGCTTCGCGTTCTGGAGCCACGACATCGGCGGGTTCGAGGGCGACCCCGAGCCGGCCGTGTTCAAGCGTTGGCTGGCGTTCGGCCTGCTGTCCAGCCACAGCCGGTTGCACGGCAGCGGCTCCTACCGGGTTCCCTGGTCGGTCGATGCCGAGTCGGTGGAGGTGACTCGTCGGTTCGCGCAGCTCAAGAACCGGCTGATGCCGTATCTGTTCGAAACCGGCCGGCAGGCGGCCGAGACGGGGCTGCCGGTGCTCCGGCCCATGCAGCTCGAGTTCCCGGACGATCCGGCGGTGGCCTACCTCGATCGGCAGTACCTACTCGGCCCGGATCTGATGGTGGCGCCGGTGTTCACCGCGGAGGGCACCGTCGAGTTCTATCTGCCCGCCGGGGACTGGACGGACTACTGGACCGGAGCGCGTGTGACCGGCGGCCGGTGGCTGCGGGAGACGCACGGGTTCACGACCCTGCCGTTGTACGTCCGGGAGGGCGCGGTCATACCCGTCGGGGCTCGTAGCGACCGGCCCGACTACGAATACCTGCCGGGGCTGGAACTGCAGGCCTATCCCAGTCGTCGGCCGACGACCCGAACGGTCGCGGTGACCGGCCCGCACGGGCGGCGCGAGACGTTCACCGTGACGACGACGGCCCGGGGTGTGAGCGTCCGTTCGGCGGTCAGCGCCGGATGGTCGTTGCGGGTGCCGGGTGGTGAGCCGGTGACCGCGGTCGACGGCGTCGCGGCCGCTGACTGGCCGGATGCCGGCGATCCGCTTCCCGGCTGACGCCTGTTTCGGTCCGGCCGCGGAGTCGTCCTACTGTGTCGCCGGGACGATCGCTTCCCCGGCGAGGTCGGTCGGGGCCGGCGCGGTCAGATAGCGCTGCAGGGTCGGGGCGAGCCAGGCCACGGCGACGTCCGGCGGCAGGTCTGCGATCGGTGGGAGCCGGAGGACGTACCGGGTCAGGGCGAACCCGAGTATCTGGCTGGCGATCAGCCCGGCGCGCGTCGGCGCGTCCACACCGGAGGGCGTGCCTGCCCCGGGGGCGAGCGCCGCGGCGACCGGCTCGAGCTGCGTCGCGAAGATCTCGCGCATCCGTGCCTCGGCCGAGGCGTTCGTGACTGCCGCGCGTAGCAGCGCGACCAGGGTCTCGTCGTTCTCCCAGCGGTGGAGGAAGTGCTGGGCGAGCACCGCGCCGAGCCGGTTCGGATCGGCCGCGGAGAGGTCGGGCAGCTGCAGGTCGAACTCGGCGGCGGCCGCGAACAGCCTCTCCTTGCTGCCGTAGTAGCGCATCACCATCGACGGGTCGATCGCGGCGTCCGCGGCGATCGCCCGGATCGTCGCGCGCTCGTACCCGTCGGAGGCGAAGCGCTCGCGGGCCGCTCGCAGGATCGCCGCGCGGGTCGCGTCCGAGCGCCGCGCCGGCCGCGGCTCGATGCCGGGCCGCCCGGCCGGTTCCGGCGCCGGTTGAGCGGGCGGACGGGAGGTGGAAGGCATGTCAACGAGTGTAGGCCAACGGCTGTTGACGTCCCGACCCCACGTGGCTTACGTTTGCCAACGACCGTTGGCCAACGGTCGTTGGCTCAGTCGCCGGACCAAGGAGAGCGTCATGACCACGTCGGATGTGATCGTCGTCGGAGCCGGGCCGGTCGGCCTCGCCACTGCCGTGACCCTCGCCCAGAACGGCATCGACGTCACGGTGCTCGATCGGCAGCGCGAAGGTGCGAACACGTCGCGGGCCGCCGTGGTCCACGCCCGCACCCTGGAGGTCCTCGACACGCTCGGCGTGGCCGACCCGCTGGTCGCACGCGGTATCCGGTCCGGACGTTTCACGATCCGCGACCGCGACCGGATCCTCGTGCCGGTGGACTTCACGAGCCTGCCGACGCGGTATCCGTTCGCGCTGATGGTTCCTCAGCCGGTGACCGAGGCGATCCTCCTCGAGCGGCTGATCGCGCTCGGCGGCCGGGTACAGCGGCCGACGACGGTCGTCGGGGTCACCGGGTCGACGGTGCACACCAGCGACGGCACCGTCCTGCACGCGCGGTACGTCGTCGGTGCCGACGGTATGCACAGCACGGTGCGGAAGCAGGCCGGTATCGCCTACCCCGACGACGGCCGGCCGGGCCAGTCGTTCTCGCTCGCCGATGTCCACGTGCGGAGTGCGCTGCCCCGGGACGAAGTGGTGCTGTTCTTCTCCGGCTCCGGCATGCTCGTCTGGGCGCCGCTGCCCGACGGCACCGTCCGGATCGTCGCGGAGGTCCTCGATCCGCCGGAGCGCCCGGCCATCGGTCACCTCCAGCAACTGCTCGATCAGCGCGGGCCGCTGCGCGACCGCAGCGTGGTGACCGACCTGGTCTGGGGCAGCCGGTTCCGCGTCCACCATCAGGTGGCGGCCGCCTTCCGCGCCGGACCGGTGCTCCTGGCCGGTGACGCGGGGCATGTCCACAGCCCGGCCGGCGGTCAGGGCATGAACCTCGGGCTACAGGACGCGGTCGCACTCGGTCAGGCGCTCACCGACGCCCTGCGGCAGGGCACCGAGCAGCCGCTGGACGCCTATGCCGCCGCGCGCCCACCGGTGGCCCGGGAAGTCGTCCGGTTCGCCGACCGGCTGACTCGGCTGGCGACGGTGCCCGCGCTGGCCCGCATGCCGCGCAACACCGTGCTACGCACGCTCGCCGGCAACGGACGCTTCCGGCGGGCGCTGGCCCGGCGGCTGTCCGGCCTGGTCTATCGGCCGACGTGACGGTCCAGCCGTACGTGCTGACGCGGCGATCGCCCGAGCTCCTGGCCGGTCGACGGCGCTCAGGCGGGCAGGAACCTGGCACCCGGTCCGGGCGCCCGATGAACGTCCGAAGGAGACAGGTGGGTGTGCCCGCCGGCGCACTCGAGGACCACCGTCACCGGCTCCTCGCAGTCCGGGCGGTGCCGGACGACGACGGACGGGCCCTCGGGGGCCGGGAGGTAATCGTCGGCCCACTGCAGCAGCGCGATCAACGTGGGCCGCAGCGCCTGGCCCTGCTCGGTGAGGTGGTACTCGTGGCGCTGGCGGTCGCCTGGTTCCCGGTACGGCACGCGCCGCAGGACGCCAGCCGTCACCAGCGTGTCCAGCCGGGCGGAGAGCAGGTTGCGGGCTATCCCGAGGCGGGACTGGAACTCGGCGAAACGGCGGGCGCCGTCGAGGGCCTCGCGGACGATGAGCAGGGACCAGCGCTCACCGACCACGGACAACGCCCGGGCGACCGAGCAGTTCGCGGGGTCGATCCGCCGTCCTTCCATGGTCGCACCGTACCACCTGGGTTGACTTTCTCTACGCAGCATTCCTAGGGTTGCCCCCTGAGTTTCAGAAAGAGATCCAGGAGGTTGCGATGCCCATGCTCGACCTGTACGTGCCAGCGGGAGCGCTGACACCTGAAGCGGAAGAAGCACTGGCCGGCAGGATCACCGAGATCTTGATTCGCCACGAGGGGTTCGATCCCGGCGATCCGACCACCCGGTCCGTCTCGTGGCTCTTCCTGCACCGGCCCGCCGCCGTCTACGTCGGCGGGTCGCCTGCGGACGCACCCCGCTACAAGATCGTGCCGTCCGTGCCGGAAGGGCAGCTCGACGAGGCCGGGCGAGCCGGCGTCATCGCCGAGATCACCGACGCCGTCCTCGACGCCGAGAACGGCGCCTGGCCCCGCGACCCCGGCCGGATCTGGGTCTTTCCCACCGAGATCCCCGAGGGTCACTGGGGTGGCCGCGGACGGATCACGCCGCTCGCCAGCATCCTGGCCCGCCTCACCGGCGGGGACACCGAGCGAGCGCGGTCGCTCGCCGCCGAGCGGATCGCCGCAAGCCGTACCGCACGGCTCTGAGCACATTCGCTGCGGCCTGACCGCTCGTGAAGTTCGGGGTTCCGACGGGTGGGTGACGCGGGTTGCGGGTGGCTGGCCGCCGAGGGTGGTGGCGCGGTTGATGCTCGCGGACGCCGGCATCGGCTGAGCCGACCTCGAACCGGCCGGCGACGGCGGGCCGCGGCAGCGGGATGACCGCATCCGCGTCGCCCCGTCGGTTCACCGATCGGCAGCGAACGACTCCGGGCGATCAGACGATCTCGCGGGCCGCGGTGCGGCCGGCCGTGCGGCCGGAGAAGAGGCAGCCGCCGAGGAAGGTGCCTTCCAGAGCGTTGTAGCCCATCATTCCGCCGCCACCGAAACCGTTGACCTCGCCGGCCGCGTACAGGCCCGGCAGCGGTGTTCCGTCTGCGCGCAGGCAGCGACCGTCCAGGTCGGATTCGAGACCTCCGAGGGTCTTGCGTGAAATGATGTTGAGCCGCGCGGCGATCAGCGGCCCGGCCTTGGGATCCAGCAGCCGGTGCGGCGCCGCGGTGCGGCTGAGCCGGTCGCCGCGGTACGCGCGTGCGCCGCGGATCGCGGTCACCTGCGCGTCCTTGGTGAACGGGTGAGCGGTTTCCCGGTCCCGCGCCTCGATCAGGTACCGCACCGCCTGTTCAGTGAGTTCCGGCGCGTCCGGATCGGCGATCTTGTTCATTCCCGCGACCAGCTCGGCGAGCGTGTCGGCGACGACGACGTCCGGGCCGTGCTCCTTGAACGCCTCCACCGGCGCCGGCGCTCCGCCCCGGACGCGCGACAGTACGAGCTTGATGTCCTTGCCGGTGAGGTCGGGATTCTGCTCGGAGCCGGAGAGCGCGAACTCTTTTTCGATGATCTTCTGGGTCAGCACGAACCACGAGTAGTCGTAGCCGGTCTGCCGCAGATACTTGAGCGTCCCCAGCGTGTCGAACCCCGGGAAGTACGGCGGGGGCAGCCGCTTGCCGGTCGCGTCCAGCCACAGCGACGAGGGACCGGGCAGGATGCGGATGCCGTGGTTTTCCCAGATCGGATCCCAGTTCCGCAGGCCCTCGACGTAGTGCCACATGCGGTCGGGGTTGATCACCCGGGCACCGGCGGCCTCGGTGATACCCAGCATCCGACCGTCGACGTGGGCCGGCACTCCGGCGACCATCGTCCCGGGCGGTGTGCCCAGCCGGGCCGGCCAGGCTTTGCGCACCAGATCATGGTCGCCGCCGATGCCGCCGCTGGTCACGATCACCGCCTGCGCGCGTAACTCGAAGTCGGCGATCGGCGTGCGGGAGGTGGGACGCCCGCGTTCGGCGTCGGTCGGTTCCAGCTCGACGCCGTGCACGCCGACCACCGCGCCGTCCTCGACGAGCAGGCCGTCGACCCGGTGGCGGAACGCGAAGCGGATACGCCCGGCGTCGTGGTGTGCGCGCACCAGGCGCTCGAACGGTGCGACCACGCCGGGTCCGGTCCCCCAGGTGATGTGGAACCGCGGCACCGAGTTGCCGTGTCCTTCGGCCCGCCCGTCGCCGCGCTCCGCCCACCCGACGAGCGGGAAGATCCGGTGGCCCATCGCCCTGAGCCAGGCCCGCTTCTCGCCGGCGGCGAAGTCGACGTACGCCTCGGCCCAGGCCCGCGGCCAGCGGTCCTCCGCGCGGTCGAACTGGGCACTGCCCAGCCAGTCCTGCCAGGCCAGAGCATGCGAGTCGCGGATACCCATCCGGCGCTGCTCGGGGCTGTCGATGAGGAAGAGCCCGCCGAGGGACCAGAACGCCTGGCCACCCAGGGACTGCTCGCCCTCCTGCTCGACCAGCACGACCGAGCGGCCGGCGGCGGCGGCCTCGGCGGCCGCCACCAGACCGGCCAGCCCGGCGCCGACCACGACGATGTCGACGTCAGCCACGGCTCGCTCCCGGAACGCGGAGAGCGGCGAGGGGGACGTGGTGCTGGCCGGCGTGCATGTCGCGGTCCCGCAGCGATCCCTGCGTGACCGGGCGGGGGAAGGAGATCTTCACGACGTTGAGCGACGGGATCCGGAAGAACTGAATCGTCCCGACGTCGACGCGGTAGAGGTCGGCGATCACCGACTCGTTGAGGAACGTCTCGTCCGCCACGACCCGGTAACCGTCCGCGTTGCGCATGAACAACTCCATCGTCACCCAGAACGGGCCGGCGTTCTTCGAGCGCACCTCGAGCGCCAGGTCGCCGATGCTGGTCTCAGCCATTCGTCTGGTCTCCGTACTCGATCCGGAAAAAAGCGGTGGGCGTTGCGCAGTCCACGACGTGGTTGAGCACGAACTCGTACGCCGGACCGCGCTCGACCTCCGCGGGTGAGGTCGCGAACGCGAGGCTGGGCAGGTAGTGCATCTCCGGGGTCGGCAGGTGCAGCATCAGCGGGTTGGCGATCTTGGCCACGGCGGTGGCGGTGGCCTGATCCGCGGCGCTGACCAGCAGCATCACCCCCACCTCGCGCGGCGGGCCGGTCTCGAACTCCAGGTCGCCGAGTACCGCGTTGTGGCCGTACAGCCGGAGGTCGAACGCGTACCGGTCGTCACCGAGCCCGAGCGTCCGGCTCACCCACCGGCGGAGGTAGGTCGCCAACAGGTCCGCCCAAGCCTCGACGTCGGCCAGGATGAGCGGGTCCCGGACCGCGGTGAAGGACATGGCCTCGTAGCCGGTGATCCGGGCGCCCTCCAGCTTGACGGTGTGCTGATCGGCGAGGTGGAACTGCGAGCCCTCGACCCGGACCGCGCGCTCGTCCACGGCCACGTAGGTCGCGTCGCGCACGTCCAGGGTTCCGGCCGGCTCGCGCATCTCGTACGGATTGACCGTCTCGTACAGCATGTGCGCGGCGACCGTGTACGGCGTGCAGGCGCTGTCCGGGTCGAGCGGCTCGATGGTGAAGCCGGTGGCGTCGATCGTGGTGTGCACGCCACCCGCGCGTGGATTGGTGGTGCACTGGCCGCCGCACTCGACGATCTTGGCCGCGTGCCAGCACGGTCCGGCAGGCATACCCTTCATCAGCGGATACGCCGCCGCCACCGCGGTGTCGGTGGCACGACCGGCGAGCACGACCCGGGCTCCGGCCGCTAGTGCCTCGACGATCGGCTCGTGCCCCATCATCCCCACGATGTGGGTGCAGTCCTCCAGCGTCTCGGCACGCAGCTCACCCAGCGGCGGCAGCGGGTGGATCCGGCCCGCGTCCAGATGGTGTTTGAGATCGGTCGCGTTCTGCTCGCTGTAGATGCGCGCGACCGGCAGGTCCAAGCCCTCCTCCGCCTGGATCTCGGCGACCATGCCGGCGACCCAGTCCACGCCGTTGTCGGTGCCGCTGGTGCCGCACGACCCGATGATCAGCGGCGCGTCCGCGCGTGCCGCAGCTCGCAACAGGCTCCGGAGGTCACGGGCCACGGCCTTCGCCGCTGTCTTCGCCGTTCCCGACCCGAGGTAGTAGGGACCCGAGTCCGTTGATCCGCCGTCGACGGTGATCACGTCGACGCCCAGCGCCAGCCCGCGCTCGATCGTGGCCTCGTCCCAGCCGGCACCGAGCATGCCGGTGGGCGTCATGATCCGGACCGAGTCGACCGGTTGGTTGTTCATCAGCACTCTTTCTGCGGGGGGAGGGTGGATTCCGTGCGGTTGACCGCGAACCGCGGCACGCCCTCGAGCGACGCCACCAGCTCGGCGGCTCCCGCGAGCCCAGCGGCCCGGCGGGCCTGCGCCGATTGGCCGGCCAGGTGGGAGTAGACGACGATCCGCTCGACGCCTCGCAGCGGGCTGTCGGCCGGAAGCGGCTCGACGTCCGTCACGTCCAGCGCCGCGCCCGCGATCTCGCCGCTGCCTACCGCGTCGACCAGCGCCGACTCCTCCACGATCGGTCCCCGTGCGGTGTTCACCAGCACGGCGGTCCGCTTCATCCGTGCGAAGGCTGCGGCGTCGAGCAGGCCGCGGCTCCGCTCGGTCAGTGCGGTGTGGACGGAGACGTAGTCCGCGGCGGCGAGGAGTTCGTCCAGCGGCACGAATTCGACGTCCGGCCGGCCGTCCGGCACGCTCGACGTGCAGAGGATCGACATTCCGAACGCCGCCGCGAGCGGGATCACCGCGCGGGCGGCGGCGCCGTAGCCGATCAGGCCGAGTGTCGCACCCCGCAACTCCTGTCCGTCGGTGCGGGGCCACTCCCCGGCGGCCACCCCCGTCGCACTGGCCACCAGGCCGCGGGCTGCCGCGAGCAACAGGGCCATCGTGTATTCGGCGACCGCGTTGGCGTTGATGCCCGGGAGGTTGCTGACCGTGATACCGAACCGGGCGGCCGCGTCGACGTCGATCGAGTCGTAGCCGACGCCGGTGCGCACGACCACCCGCAGCGACGCCGCTCGCGCCAGCACGTCGGCGGTCATCGGCTCGTTCGCGACCAGCGCGGCGTCGATGCCCCGCAGGAGGGCCGCCAACTCGGCCGGGTCCCGCCGCCCGCGCATCGGCGCGTGGACCGTCTCGAACCCGAATCGCCGCAGGTACTCGTCGACCTCGTCGCCCGGCACGAGGTAGTCGGTGGTGATCAGGACCCGCGTCACGACTCCTCCGCGACGGGCGCGAGCGGACGACGACGCTGCAGCGCCGCGACCCGGGTGAGCGCCGCTACCGAAGCTCCGAGAAGACCGGCGATGGCGAGCAGCATCCAGGCCCAGCCGGTGAGGTCGACGACGCCGCCGATCAGGGCCGGACCGAGGAAGCCACCGGAGGCCCAGACGACCGCGTGCAGCCCGGTGTACGTGCCGAGCACACGGGAGGACGGGGCGAGGCTCCAGAGCGCGACGACCGCGTTGATGATGACGCCGGCCGCTCCGGTGGCGGCCACACACATCGCGACGACGGTGCCGGTGGGTGTCTGGACGAGCGTGCCGCCGACCATCGCGACGGCGAACACCGCCATGCCCGCGGCCATCACCGGTAGCCGTCCGAACCGCTCGGCCAGCAGCGCCGCCGGGTACGCGGCCACGATGTAGGCGACGCCGCTGGGCAAGGTGAGCCCGCCGGCGTCCCCGCGGGAGAGCCCGAGCGTCTCCATCCCGTAGGGCGTCAGCAGGGATCGTGAAGCGGCCCAGGCACCGGCGAACAAGAAGATCGTCAGCATCAGCAGCAGCCGGCTGCGGTCGGGGTCACGGAGCAGCTCGGCGATCACCGCGCGGAACGGGATCCGCGGAGTCCCGGATGTCTCCGCGGCGTCCTCCGCCAGCGCGACCTGGTACGCCGGTGACCGGCTGTCCCGCACGCTGACGATGAGCACCAGCGCGGAAGCCAGCATGATCGCGGACGGGATCGCGAACGCGGCGGCCGGGTGCTCGTCGACGACCAGCAGGCTGATCAGCGACGCGACGATGATCGTCAGCGCGGACGCGATCTTCACCGCCGCGTTGGCTCGGCTGCGGCGCTCGGGCGCGATGAAGTCGGGCATGAGCGACTCCGCGACCGGCCGGAACGCGTTCGACACCACCGCGTACAGGAACATCGCGGCGATCAGCGTCGCGAGCGTCGGCGCGTGCGGGATGAGGAGGAAGATCACCGCGGCAAGCGGCATGCCGACCGCGAGGTAGGGCATCCGGCGTCCCCAGGCGGTCCGCGTGTTGTCGGAGCGGTGGCCGATCCAGGGCTGGATGAAGACGCCGAGAATGTTGTCCATTCCCATGCAGAGACCGACCAGAGCCGCGCTGGTCAGATGCTCACGCAGGAGGACCGGGACCTGGTTGTCGTAGAAGTTCCAGGTCGACTCCTGGGCGAAGATCGCCAGCGCGACGAAGAAGGTGATCTTCCTGGTGCTGCCTCTGCGGTCGAGCCCAGCGGTAAAGGCCATGCCGGTCCTCCTCGGCGTCCGCGACGACGGCGACGGCGGACGATGCGGCGTGACGCTAGTTTGCTATAGCAAAATCGTCAAGGATTGCTTGCCGGGACGCTGTGGCAGTTAGAGTGGGCTCGTGCCGGACCCCTCCACGAGCGACACGCTCGCCGATCGCGCGTACCAGGACCTTCGGGCGGCGATCGCGTCCCGAGAGCTTCCTCCCGGCGAGAAGGTGACCGAGCGGGGCCTGGCGGAGCGACTCTCGATCAGTCCGACGCCGGTGCGCGAGGCGATTCGCCGGCTGGAGTTGGACGGCTTGCTGGAGCGGATCGGTCCGCGCACGGTCCGCGTCGCCGCCATCGGCGTCGAGACCGTCGACGATCTCGCGGAGGTGGAGGTCGCGCTCCGAGGCCTGGTGGCCCGCTTCGCGGCCCGCCACATCACTCCCGAGCAGCTCGACGTGTTGGACGCACTGCTCGACGACGCCGACGACATGCTCATCGTCCTCAAGACCCGGCGGGCCGACGGGCAGGACCTGACCAGACCGCTGAACGCGTTGTTCGACACGATGCAGCGGTTCAACGACGTCGTCTCGGCGGCCGCGCACAATCCCGTGCTCACCCGGATGCTCGAACAAGCCCGCGTCTTCTCCGCTCCGGAACGGCGAGCCCGGCGCCTGGAGCGGGCGACCACCGACGACGGATTCGGCCTCGACCGCTACACCAGCCACCGTGCGCTCGTGCGCGCGCTCCGCGCCGGTGACTCGGCCGCGGCCGAACAGATCGCGCTGCGCGACGCCCAGGGCGGCCTGGACGCGCTGCGCGACGACCCCCTCGGGATCCGGAGCCGGTCAGCGGCCGGTCACGCGGGCTGATGACCAACAACGTCCAGAGGAAGTAGGCTCCGCCGTGTCGCAGCGTTACCGCATCGCGGTCATTCCGGGGGACGGAATCGGCTGTGAGGTCGTTCCCGAAGGCCTCCGCTGTCTCCGCGCGGCGGCCGACGCCTTCGACTTCACCCTCGATCTCCAGGAGTTCGACTTCGCCAGCGCTGCCTACTGGGAGCGCCACGGCACGATGCTGCCCGGCGATTGGCAGGACACGCTCCAGGCCTTCGACGCGATCTACTTCGGAGCCGTCGGCTGGCCGGCGGTCGTCCCCGACCACGTCTCGCTCTGGGGAAGTCTCCTGCAGTTCCGCCGCGTCTTCGACCAGTACGTCAACCTACGACCGTGCCGGCTCATGCCCGGGGTCCGCAGTCCGCTGGCCGGGCGGCAGCCGGGCGAGATCGACTTCGTCGTCGTCCGCGAGAACACCGAAGGCGAGTACTCCAGCATCGGCGGACGAATCTTCGAAGGCACCGACCGTGAGACGGTGCTGCAGGAAACCGTCATGACCCGGCACGGCGTCGACCGCGTACTGCGGTTCGCGTTCGAGTACGCCCGCCGTCGCGACGCCCGCCACCTGACGTCGGCCACCAAGAGCAACGGCATCGCGATCTCGATGCCGTACTGGGACGAGCGGGTCGAGGTGATCGGCGCCTCGTACCCCGATGTGGACCGCGACAAATACCACATCGACGCGCTGGCCGCCCACTTCGTGCTCAACCCGGATCGGTTCGACGTGGTGGTGGCGAGCAACCTGTTCGGGGACATCCTTTCCGATCTCGGACCGGCCTGCACCGGCACGCTCGGCATCGCGCCCAGCGCGAACATCAATCCCGAGCGGCGCCATCCCAGTCTCTTCGAACCGGTGCACGGCTCCGCGCCGGACATCGCCGGGCAGGGCATCGCCAATCCGATCGGCCAGATCTGGTGCGGCTCGATGATGCTCGACCATCTCGGTCAGCCCGCGGCCGCTCATGATCTGCTCGCGGCCGTCGAAGCCGTTCTCGCCTCGCAGCCTGCTGTGCTCACCCCCGACCTGGGCGGTACGGGCACGACGGCAGGGCTCGGTGCCGCGATCGCAGCCCGAATCGGCGCGACGACCGGGCGCTGACTCAGGAACTCCCGGCAGGGCCTGCCCGCCGGCAGGCGCCGCGGAGTGGCTGAACACAGTGTTCTGGGCCGACGCCCCCTCACGACTCCCTCTGGGGAGAGGTCGTTCCCCCGGTCGGGAGAGCCGGCTGGAACGCTGGTGAGCGGCCGACGGCTACGGCGCTCGCCCCACCGCCGGCGAGCCGCGCAACGTTGCGGCGGAGGTCGTCACGCGCCGTGGTGACCTGCGGTCGGCCGCGCGGACGAACCGTTCCGGCCCGAGCGCGCGGCCGGTGCTCAGGCGCGCGTGCCGCTCACGGGGGAAGCGGGGAAAGGCCCGGCTTTGACCTGGCCGGTCATCGTGTCGCCGGCGATCGAGACCGTGTACGCGAGCGTCATCGCGAACGGCGCCTCGACCGAGACCTCCCAGGTCAGCTGGTCGCCCGCGACGGCACCACCGTGGATCGGGTGGGTCGCGCCGTTCTGGGCCGCCGTGCCGGTGATCGTCGTCCCGTCGACGGCGAGCTCGAGGGTCACCTGCTGCTTCCCCATCGGGGTGTCGATGACCGCGTTCCAGACGCCGTCGACGACCACGGGGCCGTCGACTCGAACCGCTGCGGGGACCGCGACCGGCAGATCGGTGCGGTGCTCGGCGCGGATCTCGTCGGGGCGCAGTGCCGGGAACCGCTCGGCGTCCAGCTGCGGCATGACTTCGTCGACGAACAGCTCGAACGACGCGTTGATCTGCTCGGGGTTGTAGGCGCCGACGGTGAAGCGGGTGAGTAGCTGGGCCACTCCCGCGTCGTCGTACGCGCGCAGTTGCCGGGTGACGCTGTCGGGATCGCCGGCGATGATCCAGGACTGCACCCAGACGGCGTTGCGGTTCGCCGGATCCGTGGTCGCGCCCGGTGCGCTGAGGTCGACGGTGGACAGCTCCTGGAGCGATCGGGTGTCCACCGACCGGTCCATCATCGGGTTGGCGCCGGCCATCGCTTCCGCGCGTTCCCACGCCTCGTCCTCGGTCTTGCCCACGATGACGTGGCGCGTGACGAGGCTGCGCGCGACGGTCGCGTCCACCTCGTCCGCGTCTCGGCCGCCGGCGACGAGCGTGTCGCGGATGAGCTGGAACTTCCGGGCGGCGTCTGGCTGCGGGCACGGCCCGAGGAACACCGAGAGCCCGTCCTGCGCGGCGCTGACGATCTTCGCGTCGGTGTTGGTGCCGACGGCGAGCAGCGGGCCGCCGGCGCGGTAGGACACCGGCATCAGGCGCCCGTTGAGGGCACCCTTGTCCCACTCGGTGTCCATCACGATCGGGTCGTCGCCGGGCTGGTGGGCGAACGCGCGGCGCAGCAGGTCCAGCTTGCTGTCGAAGACCTCCTGCCGGCGGGCCGGATCGACGCCGAAGTTCTCGAAGTCGGGTGAGAAGCCGACCCGTCCCGCGGACATGCCGAGCACGAAGCGGCCCCGCAGCAGCAGGTCGACGACGCTGCTGTCCTCGGCCAGCCGGAACGGATGGTGGAACACCAGGGGCACGATCGTCGTCCCGAACCAGGTGTCGCCCAGGTCCGGCGCGAGCCGGGCCGCCATCAGGAACGGATTGCAGTACGGCTCGTAGTTGTTGTAGTGCTGTTCGCCGAAGGTGACCATGGCGAACCCGGCTTCGGCCGCGGCGGCCGCCTGGGAGAGGCACAGCTCGATGTTGGGCAGGTCCTGCTTCGGGCCGAAGGAGAACGGCCCGAGGAAGACGGATACGTGCACGGCGGTCAGTCCTTGCCGGTCGTGCCGGACAACGCCGGCAACTGGAGCAGTGCTTGGGCGTTACGGTCGAGGACCGCGACCTTCTCCTCGGCGGTCAGGTACGGCGAGTCCTGCAGGTAGCTGACGACCTCGGTGAGAGAAGCGAAGATCGAGTCGCTGCCCAGCAGCAACCGGTCCACGCCGAACGTCTCCTTCACCATCTGCATGGTCAGCGGGGTCTCCTGGGTGCTGGAGTCGTACCAGAACCGCCGGAACGCGCTCATCGGGTCGTCCGGGTCGAGCGGCAGCTTCTGCACCCAGGCGAAGTAGTTCCCGCCGACCGCCTTCTCCGCCGAGCGATCCAGCCCGCGGCGAAGATTGCGGTCCAGCCGGGGCCACAGGTAGGGGAGGATTCCGCCGCAGACACCGAAGACGAACTGGATGGTCGGATAGCGGAAGGTCAGGCCGGAGAAGACCATGCGGGTAGCGGCGGTGGCGAGCTGGAGCGGGCTCCCGTACGCGGTGTGCAGTCCCCAGTCGGCCAGGCCCGGGTGGCAGCTGGAGTTCGAGCCGACGGGGTGGATGTAGACCACCGCGTCGTGCCGGGCGAGGTTCTCCCAGAACGGCTCGAACGTGGCGTCGTCCAGCGGCTTGCCGTCGACGGTGCAGGGGAGCGCGATGCCGGGGAAGTTCAGTTCGCCGAGTACCCGGTCGGATTCGGCGATCGCCTGGTCGACGAAGGGGAGTGGCACGCTGCCGAACGCTCGGAAGCGTCCCCGGTAGCGCTCGACGACGTCGGCGTAGATGTCGTTGATCCCGGCAGCGGCGCGGCGAGAGCCCTGGGCATCGGGAACCTCGGTGTTGAGCCCGATCGCGCTCAGGATCTGCACGTCGACGCCGACCCGGTCCATCTCCGCGACGCGCTCGTCCAGGTCGTCGGCCTGCCGTCCGGCGAAGGCGAGATCGGTGCGACCGAGTTCGACCAGGAGATCGATGTACGCGGCGGCCCAGTAGTGGGCGTGGACGTCGATTCTCACACTGCCTCCTCGTGGTCGGCTGGCGCCGGCCCATCAGTTACCAAGTGATTGCGGCGGACGTTACGGACTGACTCGTCAGTCGGTCAATAGCGCGTGAAGATGACTTTGCGTATTCGGTTGCGGGGCGATCCGCTCACGAGAAGTGACTATTTACAACCGACTGACGAGTCAGTACGTTGCGCTGACATGAACGCGCTGTTCTGCGCGTCACACCTCGCGTCGGCTCGACGCGAACGGATCCCACCCTCCCTTCGCCCCGGACGGGGATCGCATGGATCAACTTCTTCTGTTCGTTCTGCTCGGCCTCGGCCCCGGCGCGCTGATCGCCGGCTTGGCGCTGGCGCTGGTTCTCACCCACCGCGGGTCGGGGACGATCAACCTCGCCGCAGGCGCGTTCGCGCTGCTCGCGGCGTACGTCTTCTACGGCCTGCGCAGCGGGGGATACCTCTTCCTGCTCCCGCTGCCGCTACTGCCCGACCAGATCGACCTGGGCGGCCCGTGGAGCACCGCACCCGCTCTGCTGGTTTCGCTCGTGGTGTGTGCGCTCGCCGGCGCGCTCGTCGACTACGCCGTGCTGCGTCCGCTCAGGACCGCCGCGCCGCTCGCCAAGCTGCTGGCCACGCTCGGAGTGCTCGTGGTCATCCAGTCCGCCGTCACGCTGCGCTTCGGCAGCGACGGGCAGGTCGCCCCCGATGTCTTCCCCGCAGGGCCGGGCGACGTGGTGCGGGTCTTCGGCGCCACCGTGCCGCAGAACCGCTTGTGGCTCGCCGCGGTCGTCGTCCTCGCCGCCGCGGCACTCGCCGTCGCCTACCGCTTCACCCGATTCGGCCTCGCCAGCCGCGCGGCGGCGGAGAACGAGACACTCGCCGTCACCAATGGCCTCGCGCCGACGGCGATCTCGCTCGTCAACACGATCGGCGCCGCGGTCGTCGCCGGTGCGCTCGGCATCCTGGCAGCGTCGCAGACCCAGCTCGATCCACGGACCATCCCCCTCGCGGTCATTCCCGCGCTCGGGGCGGCACTGCTGGCCCGGTTCTCGTCGTTCCTGGTGGCGGCCGGTGCCGGGCTGGTGCTGGGAATCGGCCAGTCACTACTGGTGTACGCACAGACTTGGCCCTGGTTCCCGACCGCGGAGGATCAGCCCGTCCCCGGGATCGCCGACCTGCTCTTCTTCCTCGTCATCGTCGGCACCATGCTCTGGCAGGGGGCCGGTCTTCCGCAGCGCGGTGCGGCGATCGAACAACGACTGCCGTCAGCGGTGGCGCCCACGCGGTTGGCGCGTCCGGCGCTGATCGGTGGGTTGGTGCTCCTCGCGGCGTTCCTGATCCTGCCGTTCGGCGTCCGGCAGGCGCTGATCAACTCGCTGATCGCCGCGGTCGTGTGCCTCTCCCTGGTCGTCATCACCGGGTACGTCGGCCAGGTGTCGCTCATCCAGGTCGCCCTGGCCGGCGTCGCCGGGTTCACCGTCTCCCGGCTCGCCGAATGGACGGGGATCGGGTTTCCGCTCGCCCCGGTGCTCGGCATCGCCGCGGCCGTGGTACTCGGCACGGTGACCGCGTTCTCCGCGCTCCGGGTCCGCGGCGTCAACCTCGCGATCGTGACGATCGCGGGCGCGGTGGCGCTCCAGTCGTTCGGATTCCAGAACCCTGTCTGGGGAGCGGGCGTCGACGTGCTGACGGTGCCGCAGCCGGCCGTCTTCGGCGTGGACCTCGGCCCCACGGCGGCCTTCCCGATCAACTTCGCGGCCCCGCCGAGCCCGGTCTTCGGGCTCTGCTGCGCGGCAGTGCTGGTCGTGGCCGCCCTCTTCGTCGGAAGCCTCCGCCGCAGCACGTTGGGCAAACAGTTGCTGGCGGTGCGCTCCAACGAGCGAGCGGCTGCGGCCGCGGGGATCAGCGTCCGCAACGTCAAGCTGCTGGCGTTCGCCCTCTCCTCCGCGCTTGCCGGGGTCGGTGGGGTGCTCTACGCCTACAACTACGGTGCGGTCAGCTCCGACCGGTTCGACCTGATGCTCGCACTGACGTTCGTGGCGTTCGCCTACGTCGGCGGGATCGCCACCGTGCCGGGCGCGCTGATCGCCGGGCTGGGAGTCACCGCCGGCCTGGTCGGCTACCTGCTCGACTCCTGGATAGGCCTCCCGAGCGCGTGGCAGCTGCTCCTGGGCGGCCTCGCCCTCGTTCTGACGATCGCCCGCCAGCCGGACGGCATCGCCGGGCAACTCCGAAGGGGAACGAGCCGGTTGCGTCGGCCCGTGCCGGCTGCGGTCGGGGCAGTCCGATGACCGCGGTCCTGCGCACTGCCGGATTGTCCGTGCGGTACGGCGGAGTCAGCGCTCTCACCGAGGTGGACGTCACCGTCGAGCCCGGCGAACTCGTCGGGCTGATCGGTCCCAACGGCGCCGGAAAGACCACGTTCATCGACGCCGTGACCGGGTTCGCACGCTCGAGCGGGGCCGTGGAGCTCAACGGCCGGAACCTCGCCGGATCACCCGCGCACGCTCGTGCCCGGCACGGCCTGGCGCGCACCTGGCAGGCCGCCGAGCTGTTCGACGACCTGTCCGTGCGCGAGAACCTCGTCGTCGCGGCCGGTCGTCCAGGACTACGCCGAACCGTTCGGGAACTACTGCGCGGACGCGGCGAAGGCGCCGCGGCCGCCGACGATGTCCTCGACCGGCTCGGGCTCACCGCGCTTGCCGACGCCGAACCCCACCAGCTCAGCCAGGGCCAACGCAAACTCGTCGGGGTCGCTCGCGCACTGGCCGGACGACCGGCGCTTCTGTGCCTCGACGAGCCCGCCGCGGGACTCGACAGCACCGAGAGCACAGAGCTCGGCAAACATCTGCGGTCGGTGGTGGACAACGGCACACCGATGCTGCTGATCGACCACGACATGGGGCTCGTGCTCTCGGTCTGCGACCGAGTCGTGGTCCTGGACTTCGGCCGGGTCATCGCCGACGGCCCGCCCGCCGAGATCCGGACCGACCCCCGCGTTCTGGCCGCCTACCTCGGTGGGGCCACGACCCCCAGGGAGGTCACGCAGTGACGCACCTGCTGGAGCTCCGGTCGGTGTCCGCCGGCTACGGCGGCGGCACCGTCGTCCGCGAACTCGACCTCCACGTCGCGCGCGGCGAGGTCGTCGCGCTGCTCGGGGCGAACGGGGCGGGCAAGACCACGACACTGCGCGCGATCTCCGGGCTGATCCCGGCCAGCGGCGGTCGGATCGACCTCGACGGACAGGACGTCACCGGGTTCCGGCCCCATCGACGTGCGCGCTCCGGCCTCGCTCACGTGCTCGAAGGACGCGGTGTCTTCGGCGGTCTGACCGTCGGCGAGCACTTCCGCCTCGGACACCGCGGCGAACACCTCGACGGCTCGGTCGCGCGCGAGTACTTCCCGGCCCTGGCCGACCTGTGGCGGCGGCCGGCCGGGTTGCTCTCCGGTGGAGAGCAGCAGATGCTCGCGCTGGCCCGCGCCCTCGCGCGGAAGCCCACACTGCTGCTGGTCGACGAGCTGAGCCTCGGCCTCGCGCCGGTGATCGTGGAACGCCTGCTACCGACCGTCCGTAGTTACGCGGACAAGGCGGGCGCCGGCGTGCTCCTCGTCGAACAACACGTTCACCTCGCCCTCGAGATCGCCGACCGCGGATACGTGCTGTCCCACGGCGAACTCGTCCTCGAACGACCGGCCGCGGAGCTGCGCGACGACCGGAGCCTGCTCGCCGCCAGCTACCTGGGCGAAGCTGCGACGACCCCGTAACGGACCGCTCCCACCCGCCGCCCCACCTCCGTGGGCGGACGATCCCACGCGTCCTTTCGAAGGAGACCGATGCGCACTCACCGGAGCACCATCGCCGCTGCCCTGGCCGCGACGCTGTTCGCCGCCGCGCTTTCCGGCTGTGACAAAGCGCCCGAGACCACCGCGGCGCCCAGCACGAGCGTCACCACCGGATCGCTGTCCGCGCAGACGGTCAAGACGCTCCTCGCCTACACCGGCGGTAAGGAAGGCGCCGCCGACAAGGCGCCGATCACCATCGGCTACGTCAACAGCCAAGGCGGCGCCAATGCGTTCCCCGACTACACCACCCAGATCGAGTCCGCGGTCGCGCTGGTCAACACCCGTCTCGGCGGCATCGACGGCCACCCCATCCAGCTCAAGAAGTGCTTCGTGCCCGGCGTCGAGGAACAAGGCCAGAAGTGCGCGCAGGAATTCCTGAGCGACCCGAAGGTCGTCGCAGTGCTGGAAGGCGCGCTCGACACCGGGGCCCAGTCGTTCCACGCCACGCTCGCCGGGAAGCTGCCGGTGCTCGGCATGATGGCGGTCTCGCTGGCCGGCGCGAACGATCGCAACGCGTACTACCTGTCCGGGGGCCAGTTCGGCGCCCCCAGCTTCGTGACGTACGCGAAGGACCACCTCAAGGCCAAGTCGGTCGCGATGATTTCGGCGGCCGGCCTGCCCGTCGCCGTGCAGGCGGCCACCCTGTTGAAGAACGGATTCCAGGCCGCGGGCATCGAGGTCACGCAGGCCACCTACGCACCGACCAGCACCGACTACGTGCCTTCGATCACCGCGAGCGGGGCCCAGAAGGCCGACATGGTGCTCCCACTGGTCGTCGCACCGGGCCAGTGCCTCGCGTTGGCCAAGGCGCTGCAGCAGGTCCCGGTCACGGCGCCGGTCGTGACGTTCAACAGCTGCCTCGGCCGTACGGTGAAGGACGGACTCGGCGACTACCCGCAGTGGACCTTCATGTCGCCGACCGTGAACGGCGACAGTACTGACCAGGCCCCGGACACCGCCGCGCAGATCAAGGCGTACCAGGAGTGGTTCGGTCCGCTGCGTCCGGCGGTCACCACGGCCGCCAGCGGCGTCCAGAGCCTGCAGCTGACCCTGACCCTCGCGAAGCTGCTCCACGGCACCGGCGACGCCGTGACCGCGCAGACCGCCGCCGCCGCGTTCAAGGCGTTCACCGGCCCGGTCTTTCTCGGATCGCCCCGGAACGCCTTCGGTGCGAATCCGGCCTTCCCCGCGGTCGGCTCGCTGGCCAACCGCTTCTACACCTACGACGGCAAGGACAGCTGGAAGGACGCCACGGCAGGTCAGTGGGTCGTGCCGGCGATTCCCGGCCGCTGAGCCGACGCGCACCCGAGCACCGGCCGCCACCGACGAAACGGAGTACTGCCATGACAGCTCGATCCCTCGCCACCGTGCTGCCGGTCGACGATCTGCCGACAGCGGTCGCGATCTATACGCGGCTGCTCGGCATCGACCCGACCTTCGTCGACGGCGACCGGTGGGCCCAGTTCGACCTCGCCGGCCGACGACTCGCCCTGGCCGGAAGCGATCGCGTGTCCGAGCTACCCGGTCTCCTCATCAGGGTCACCGACCTGGCCGCGGCCCGCGCCGACGCGGCCGGCCTGGGCCTGCACGTCGGCGCGATCCAGGCCGGCCCCCACGAGGACCGGTGCGTGGTCACCGGCCCGGGCGCGTGGCCGGTGATCCTCTACGCCACGCCCGTACCCCACCAGGAGCAGCAGTGAAGGACTCACCCACGCTGATCGACCAGGCCCGATTCCGCCACGTCCTCTCGCACTTCTGCAGCGGCGTCATCGTGGTGACCGCCGTGGACGGCGGCGCACCGATCGGCCTGACCTGCCAGTCCTTCTCCGCGTTGTCGCTGGACCCGCCGCTCGTCCAGTTCAGCCCGTCGCGGTCCTCGACGACCTGGCCCCGGATCCGCGCGACCGGCCGGTTCGCGGTCAACATCCTCGGCGCGCACCAGGAAGGCGTGAGCCGCGCGTTCGCGATCAGCGGCGGGAACAAGTTCGCCGGGCTGCTCTGGCACCCCGGTCAGCACGGGCAGCCGCTGCTGGACGGCGCGGTCGCCCACGTCGAATGCCGGTTGGCCGACGTCCACCCCGGGGGTGACCACGAGATCGCGGTCGGGTCGGTGCTGGATCTCTCGACGTCCGACGACCCGGTCGACCCCCTGCTCTACTTCCGCAGCCAGTACCGCCGGCTGCGCCCCCACCACCTGGAACAGGAGCACTGAACCGTGCGCGCGTCCCTCCTACGAGGCTTCGACCGGCCGCCCGTGTTCGGCGACGTTCCCGTTCCGGAGCCGGCGCCGGGAGAGGTTCTCGTCCACCTCGAGGCGACGTCGGTCAACGGCTACGACCTCTCCGAAGATCGCCGTGGCGGGGACGTCCGGTGTCGCCGGATGAGGGGGATCGCGGGCCGAGTTAGGATCCTGCGGTGCAGCCACCGACCGACGAGTCAGTAGCACCGACGGGCCCGGCGACGCGTCGCCGCCGCCGGGTTTCGCAGCGCCAGCTCGACGAACGAGCGGAGATCCGAGCCGCGATCGTTGCCGCGGCGCTGCCGGTCTTCGCCGAACGCGGGTACACCCAGACGACGCTGGACGCCATCGCCAAGCTGGTCGGCATCACCCGCTCCGGGATCCTGCACCACTTCGCGTCCAAAGAACTGCTGTTCCGTGCCGTGCTGGAGCGACAGAAGGCATGGGCGCAGGAGCAGGTCGACTCGGCGGATCGTTCCTCCGTGCGAGGGCTCTCGGCGTTTCTCGGCCGCGCGGGCGGCGCCCGGGTTCCGCTCCAGTTGGTGCACGTGCTGGAAGCGGAAGCCATGGCCGGTAACGAGGCGGCCACCAGCTACGTCGTCACGCGGGCCGACTTCGTACGCGGCGAGGTCCACCGTCGGCTGGAGGAGAGCCGCGCGCGCGGTGAAGTCGATCCCGCGATCGACCTCGACGAGGCCACCACGTTGGTCGCGGCGGCGCTGCACGGGCTCCAGGCGGCCCGCTTGGTCAACGAGGAACTCGACACCGAGCGCGCGTTCGACCTTCTCCTGCGACGCCTCGCCCCACCGCCGCACCAGCCGTGACCACCCCCGCTGGTGATTGTCGAGATGGTCGATGACTGTCGGTATCGGTCGTCGTTCAACCGGCGGGGAGTCGGGAAGCTTCACCCAGGCGGTGCCAGGTGCGATTGTGGTAGACCAACGGCTCGGCGGAGTTCTCCTGCGTATTCGTCTGGAGGGCCTGCACCACTGCCACCGTGGACCCGCCAGCCGTCATCCGGTCGACGATCCGGCCGCGGATCCACACCGGCGCGCTCGGGAAGTACGGCTCACCGGTGTCCAGCCGCTTCCAGAGCGACGTATCGGCGAACCGGTCGACTCCACTGGTCGCACAGAGTGCGGCAATGTTTCGCTGCGCCGCGCCGAGCAGATGGACGACCACTGAGCCGGCACGGAGCAGCCCGGGCACCGCGGACGAGGTGCTGGACGCCGAGAAGACGAGCAGCGGCGGGTCAGCACTCACCGAGAACACAGATGTCACGGTCATCGCTACGGGCCCGTCGCCGGGGTCGGCGGTGATCACCGCGACGCCTGCCGGGTGACTGCGGAACGCTGCCGCGAACTCGGCGGCGCTGACCGGTGTGCCGGTCAGCGGTCGCGCCACCAGCGGACGCCAGGTCGGCGCGTGGTCGTCGAGCCCGATTCCTTCGGACGTCCGGACAGCGTCCATCTGCGTCGCCTCCCTACGAGTGGATGTCGTCATCGCATCACGGCACCCCGAGGCTGCTCTGTCGCGGAATGCGACAGGTCTCTCGCTGTGACCTTGCCTACGGTCGGGCCACCCCACGCGGACGCCCGCACCTACTCGTTCCGAAGGACACGCTCATGGATTACGCGCCGCTCGAATTCGGAGCCTTTCTCGCTCCGTGGCACAAGGTCGACACCGATACCAATGCAGCGATTCATCAGGACATCGAGATCGCGGTGGCGATGGACCGCCTCGGCTTCTCGGAGTTCTGGATCGGCGAACACCACTCGGGCGGAGTCGAGATCGTCGCTGATCCCACCGTGTTCCTCGCCGCGGTGTCGCAGCGGACGACTCGGATCAAGCTCGGTCTGGGTGTGGTGTCGCTGCCTTACCACAACCCGTTCCTCCTGGCCGACCGCTTGGTACTGCTCGATCACCTGAGTCGCGGCCGCCTGCTGTTCGGCGCGGGCCCGGGTCAGCTGCTCGACGACGCCCGGATGATCGGCATCGACCCGCTCGAGAACCGTCGGAAGATGGAGCAGTCGTTCGACGTCATCACCCGGTTGCTCGACGGCGAGACGGTCACGGAGAAGACCGACTGGTACGACCTCAACGGCGCGTACCTGCAGGTTGCCCCGTACTCGCGGATCCCCACAGCGGTAACGGCAACGGTCTCACCGACCGGGCCGAAACTGGCCGGGAAGTACGGCTCGGGTCTTCTCTCACTGGCCGCTACCGATCCCGCGGGCGCCGAGATGCTCCAGAAGCACTGGGGCATCGTCGAGGAGCTGGCGGCCGAGAACGGTCGAGCCGTCGACCGGAGCAATTGGCGGCTGACCTGCCCGATGCACATCGCAGAGACCGAAGCGAAGGCGCGCGAGAACGCGCGTCACGGGCTGCTGTATCTGATGAATTACCTGGCCCACGTCAGCCCCGGCCTGCAGCAGGTGGACGACGTCGACGTGCTGATCGACGGCATCAACTCCAGTGGCTTCGGGGTGATCGGCACGCCGGAGATGGCCGTCGCGCAGATCAAGCGGATGCAGGAGAAGTCGGGCGGCTTCGGCAAGCTACTCGTCCTGCACGGGGAGTGGGCGAACATCCGGGACAGCGTCCGGAGCTTCGAGCTCATCGCCGAGCGGGTGATGCCGGAGTTCAACGGGTCCACGGCACGCCGGCAGCGCGGCTACGACGAGACCGTGACCAGCGGTGGTGCCGGGGCCAAGGCGACGATGGAGGCTCAGGCGGCCGCGCAGCAGCGGTTCGAGGCCGAGCGCGCCGCCGCGCGGTAGCCCGCACCGTCGGCGGGTCGGCCACGCGGCCGGCCCGCCTCCACTCGACGAGGAGTAACCACCGATGATCGTTCGTGCATCCGTCCAGGGTGTGGTCGTCGAAGACCCGCGCAACCTCACTGCGCTGTCTCTCACGCTGGACGGCGAGGGCGCGGAGACCACGGCGGCCCGGATCGGGGAGTGGGCCGACCCGGATCACCTCGTCGTGCCGGCACGCACACTCGTGGAACTCGCCGGACCGGTGGCCGCGGACCCCGAGTGGCGCGCGGGCTTCGACGCAATGATCGCGTACGCCACGAGCAGAGGCTGGGTGGACGCGGACGGCGGCGTGCGGATCCACGTCGAGCGTGGCTGAGGTCCGCGCACCCCGCGCACCCCGCGCGGCGCTCGGGCGACTCAGGCCAGGCCCTGCCAAACGGTGACGATCTCCGCCACGCACGCCGGTCGGGCGCTGCCCTCGAGCTCGGCGGTCAGCTTCACCACCGTGCGGCACCCCGACGTGATCCGGACGACGTCCAGCAGTTCGGCGGCAGCGCGCAGCCGGGAACCGACCGGCACCGGCGCGAGGAACCGCACCTTGTCTGACCCGTAGTTGATCGCCATCTCGGCGCCGTCGATCCGGTAGATCTTGGCGACCAGCATCGGTAGCAGCGACAACGTCAGCCAGCCGTGGGCGATCGTGGTGCCGAACGGGCCGGCTGCGGCCCGCTCGGCGTCCACGTGGATCCACTGGTGGTCCCCGGTGGCCTCGGCGAACAGGTCGATGCGACGCTGGTCGACGGTCAGCCAGGCGCTGTGGCCCAGCGGCCGTCCGACGGCGGCCTCGAGCTGATCGACCGCGTCGAAGACGCGGATGCTCATGCCGGGTTCCCGGCCAGCAGCACGGTGGCTTCGCCGAGAACGGCCCGCCGACCGCCGACGACGTCGGCCCAGACCTCGGCGGTCACCAGGGACCCGTCCGGCGTCTCTTCGACTTCGGTGACGCGGCCACTGACCACGACGTCGTCGCCGGCCAGGACGTTGCCGCGGAACGAACACGAGATCCGCCGGATCGCCGCGCGGGAACCCGCCCAGGCGATGAGCAGGTTCATCACGTACGCCATCGTGGCGCCGCCTTGGTTCACCAGCCGGTCACCCAGGCCGGCGCGGCGGACGGCGTCCGGATCGAAGTGGATCGGGTTCGAGTCGCGCAGGAGCAGGGCGACGATCTTCATGTGGTCGGCGTTGACGAGGGACACCGTGTGAACGGGCAGCTCGTCGCCGGGCCGGGGAGTCATGCGGCCTCCGTCGCGCGCTTGAACAGGTAGACGCTGGTGACGCGGCCGGCGTCGGCAGCGGGATGGGACACCGTCACGCTGACCGTGAGGTGGTCGAGCCGGGATCCGTCGCGGGTCGTCCGGGACCCGACGTCGGTGATCTCCGCGTAGGTGCGGTAGCGCGTACCCGGCGTCAGCGGCCGGAACTGCTCGACCTCGCAGTTGCCGAACAGGAGGGTGTCGCCCGGTTCCTGCTCCGCCAACGCGCAGAGCTCGTCGACGGAGATCCCCATCCCGCGCAGGGACGCGATGATGAACCAGGCCGGGTGCGCGAAACCGCCGGCGTCGTCCTCGGCGCGGAACGCCGCGTCGGCGATCGCGCTCTCGTATTCCTCGAGGACGAGTTCGCCGCCGGGCAGGGCGGTGCCGGCGAGCTTCGCGCGCAGGTCGTCGATGCTGATGGTCATCCGGTGGTCCTGTCAGAAGATGGTGTAGCCGCCGTCGACGACGACCTCGTTGCCGGTGTGGAACGTCAGCGTCGGGTCGGCGAGGAACGCGGTGACCGCGTGGAACTCGTCAGCGTCGGCCCAGCGGCGCACCGGGGTGCGCGCGGTGGTGGCAGCCATGAACGCGTCGTCGGCCTGCAGGTCGGTGTTCATCGCGGTGCGGGTCCAGCCGGGCACCAGGATGTTGACCCGGACGCCATACCGGGCCAGCTCTACGGCGAGCGTGCGCCCCAGGCCGATCAGCCCGTTCTTACTGGCCGTGTACGCGGCCTGCCGCGCACCGCCGTACCGGCTGACCATCGAGGACACGACGATCATCGATCCGCCGCCGCCGCGCTCGACGTAGTGCCGGGCGGCTTCGCGAGTGCAGAGGAACGTGCCGTCGAGGTTGGTGCGCAGCACCCGGTGCCACTGCTCCAACGACGTGTCGACGTAGGGCGCGGCCTCGGCGATCCCGGCGTTGGCGATCAGGCAGTCCACCGCCCCATGGGCGTCGACCGTCTCGCGCATCGCCGCGGCCACGGCATCCTCGTCGGTGGTGTCGCAGGCCACGGCGGTGGCCGTGATCCCGGCGTCGGTGAGTTCGGCGACCGCGCTGTCGTTGCGTGTCTTCGTCCTGGCCCAGATGACCACGGTCGCGCCCGCCCGGCCCGCGCCGTGCGCCATGCCGAGCCCGAGCCCGCTGTTTCCGCCGGTGACGACTACGACCCGGCCGGTGAGATCGGTCATCAGTAGGACCTCGGCAGGCCGAGTGTGTGCTGGGCGACGTGGTTGAGCACCATCTGGGTGGAGACCGGGGCGATCTGCTGGAGCCGCACGATTCCCCACAGGTCGGAGAGGCCGAACTCGACGGCGAGGCCGTTGCCCCCGTGCGTCTGGATCGCGCTGTCGAGTGCCTTCATTCCGGCTCGGGAGGCGAGGAACTTGGCCATGTTGGATTCCTCTCCGGCCGGTCGGCCGGCGTCGAACAGCGCGGCGGCCCGCCAGGTCATGCCGCGGGCGGCCTCCAGTTCGATCGCGGCCTCGGCCAGCGGATGCGCCACTGCCTGATGGGCGCCGATCGGGACGCCCCAGACGTTGCGTTCCTTCGCGTAGGCGACGGCCTTGTCCAGCGCGTACCGCCCGATGCCGGTGCAGATCACGGCGCTGAGCACGCGTTCGGGGTTCAGTGCGTCGAACAAGGCATGCAGGCCACGGCCGACCTCGCCGACGACGCTGTCGGCGGGCAGCCGCAGGTCGTCGAAGAAGACCGTGAACTGGCGTTCCGGCGCCTGGAGCGCGGTCGGGATGAGCTGCGTGCTGATCCCGGCGGCCTTCGGGTCGTCGACGATGAACAGGGTGAGCAGCCCTCGCCCGGTGCGTTCGTCGGTGCCGGTACGGGCGACCAGCAGGAAGTGGTCGCAGTGATCGATTCCGGAGATGTAGTACTTGGTGCCCTTCACCAGCCAGTCGTCACCGTCCCGGCGGGCCGTGGTGGTGATGTGGTGGGAGTTGGATCCGGCGTCCGGCTCGGTCAGCGCGAACACGAACTTCTCCGCGCCGCTGGCGATTCCCGGGAGGTATCGCTCTTTCTGCGCCGACGTGCCGTGCAGCGGGAGCACGCAGCCGGCCATGCCCTGGGAGAGCACCAGTGCCAGCTCGGGGCAGCCTCCGGCGGACATCTCCTCCAGGACGATCGCCAGCTCGGTCAGCCCGGCGCCACCGCCGCCGTACTCCTCGGGGATCGCGAGGCCGAGGAAGCCGCCGCGACCGAGGTCGTCCCAGAGCGCCTGCATCGGCTCACCGGACCGGGACGCGGTGAGGAACAGCTCGTGCCCGTACCGCCCCACGATCGCGCGTACCGTCGACCGAAGTCCACGCTCTTCCTCACTGGGTTCCAGCGGCAGCGCCGCTGCCGTGGTGGCGGTCATCGTTCGCTCCTCGTCGAAAGGGTGGTTGCCGGCCGGTCGAGTCCGACCAGCGCGCCGAGCCAGCCGCGATGCCGGGCCGCTCCGCCCAGCGCCAGGGCGTCGGCGCGAGCGCGCTTGAGGTAGAGATGGGCGGGATGCTCCCAGGTGAAGCCGATCCCGCCGTGAAGCTGGACGCATTCTTCGGCGGCCGTGACGGCGACCCGGGAACACACCACGCGAGCAAGGGCGGCGGCCACCGGAAGGTCGGCATCCTCGGTGGAGGCACAGGCGGCGGCGTACCGCGCCACGGCTCGGGCCTGGGTGATCGCGGTCCAGAGGTCGGCGAGGCGGTGCTTGAGCGCCTGGTAGCTGCTCAGCGTGCGACCGAACTGACGTCGGACCTGGAGGTACTCGGCGGTGAGCTCCAGGCAGCGCTCTGCGAGGCCGAGCTGCTCGGAGGCGAGCAGCGCGGAAGCGATGTCGCCGGCGGGTTCCAGGACGTCGGTGCCGGCGAGCCGCGGTCCGGCGGGGGCGTCGATGCGCAGGTCGGCCAGCCGGCGGGTCTGGTCGAGGGACAGCGCCGGGCGTCGCTCGGCCCGATCGGCGTCGAGCGCGAACAGGCCGGCTTCGGTCGGGACGAGGAGAAGATCGGCTTCGAGCGTTCCCGCGACGAGTGGGACGTCACCGAGGAGCCGTCCGTCCCGGTAGGTCACCGAGACGGTGGTCGGCGACGCCGCGAACGGAACGACGAGCGCGGCGGTGCGGTCGCCCTTGGCGACCTCCGCGAGCGCGGTCGTGGCGGCTCCGATGTCTCCGCGCTGAGCCGCGGTGGAGCGTCGGGCGGCATCGAGCACCGCGGTCGCCAGGACCGCGCTGGTGAAGTACGGCACCTCGGCGACCGCCCGCCCGAGCTCTTCGAGCACGACCGCGGCTTCCCGCCACGTCGCTCCGGCGCCGCCGGCGTCCTCACCGACCGGGAGTCCGGCGAGCCCGAGATCGTTCGCGAGCAGCATCCACAGTGCGCGGTCGGTCGGTTCGTCCCGGTCGAGCCGGTGGAGGATGTCGGCCGGGTCGGCGCGGTCGCGTAACACCTGGCGCACGGTGCCGCGCAGGTCCTCCTCGACCTCGGTGTAGAGCAGCGACGGCATCACTTCGGCAGGTCCTTCCACGGAGTGTCGCGATCGGGCCGCGGCTCGGCGGGCAGCCCCAGCACCCGTTCGGCGATGATGTTCCGCATCACCTCGGACGTCCCGCCCTCGATGGAGTTGGCGCGCGCGCGCAGGTACCGGTACGACGGCGCGCGCTCGGGGACCGACGTGAAGTCGGGGCGGCGCAACGTCCAATCGTCGTAGCGCAGCGCTTCCGGTCCGAGCAGGTCCAGTGTCAGCGACGACGCTCGCTGCGCCAGCGCCGCATAGGCGAGCTTGAGGCCTGAGCCTTCCGGGCCCGGCGCGCCGACTTCGAGTTGTTGTGCCAGCCGGGCGCTGGTGAGCCGGAGCGCTTCGGCGTCCACCCAGGCGTCGAGCACGGCGTCGTACCGGTCGGGGTGACGGTGGGCCGGGTCGCCGCGCCAGGCGTCGACCAGCGCCCGGATCGGGCCGCTCTCCCGGGGTGCTACTCCGCCGCCGATCGCGACGCGCTCGTTCATCAGCGTGCCCTGGGTGACCCGCCAGCCGTTCCCTACCTCCGAGATGCGGTCGGTGTCGGGAATCCGGACGTCGGTCAGGAAGACCTCGTTGAACTCCGCCTCGCCGGTCAGCTGCCGCAGCGGCCGGACGTCGACGCCGGGCGCGTGCAGATCGGCGACGAAGTAGGTCAGCCCGCGGTGCTTCGGAACCATCGGATCGGTCCGGGCCAGCAGCAGAGCCCAGCGGGACTCGTGGGCCAGTGACGTCCAGACCTTCTGGCCGTTGACGACCCACGAATCGCCGTCACGCCGGGCGGTCGTGGCGACGGCGGCGAGGTCGGAGCCCGCGCCGGGTTCGGAGAACAGCTGGCACCAGATCTCCTCGCCGGTCCAGAGCGGCCGTAGCCAGCGGCGCTGCTGCGCTTCGGTACCGAAGCGCAGCAGTGTCGGAGCAGCCATGCCGAGGCCGATGACGTTGCCCTGCGGGCGGTTGTCGGGCGCATCGGCCGCGGCGAAGGCCCGATCGACGTCCGGCTGCAGTGCGGCGTCGAGACCGCGTCCGCCCAGCCCTTCCGGGTAGGCGATCCACGCGAGACCGGCGTCGAACCGTGCCCGCAGGAACGCGATCCGGTCGGTGCTCGCAGGGGGGTGGGCCGCGAGGAACGCGGCCACGGCGGCATCCAGCGTCGCCGCGTCCTCGGCGCGCGTAGGGGAAGACGTCATGGGCCCCACGCTGCCAGCGCCTGCTCCCGCCCGGGTGTCTCACTCTGCGCCACTTCCACGTTCGCGTCGGAATGTCCCGCGATGGGACATCAGCCGGATCGTCCGCGCGCCTAGCGTCGCGACGACAGTCCAGTGCCCCGGCGCTCGCCGGCAAGGAGAACCATGACTACACGACCTCCGCGGACGGGCCGCCGCGTCGATCCGGTGCACGTCGTCGGGCTCGCCGCGACCCCGTTCCTCCCCGAGCACGACGCGATGCTCGACGAGCTCGTCTTCGCAGCGGTGTCCGCGGCGCTGCGCGAGTGCGGTCTCCGCAAGCAGGACGCAGGCCTGTCCGTACAGGCATCCATGGACGTGCTGGACGGCCGGAGCATCTCCAGCGGGCTCACCGCGATGGCGGCAGGTGGATATCTCGCCGACTCCTACCGGATCGAGGGCGACTCCGGGCTCGCGATTCAAGCCGCGGCGCATGCGGTGGCCGCCGGTGACGTGGAGGTGGCGATCGCGGTCGGCGTCCACAACCCGGAGACCCGCTCGTCCGACCCGGTGCTCCGGCGGGCCTTCGCCGAACAGATCTCCAACCTCGGGTTCGAGCCGCACGCCGATCGCCCGGTCGGGTTGACCGCCGAGGTCGTGTACGCGCTGCACGCGGCGTCATCGGCGGCGAACGGCGGCCCGGATACCGGGGTGCTGGCCGAGATCGCAGCCGCCGAGATCACCCAGGGTGCCGGTCGTCCCCGTTCGGCCCGCCGGGAGCCGGTCACCGCCGCGGAGGTGCTCGGCTCCGAGCCGGTCGCCTGGCCACTGCACGATCTGATGCTCCCTGCCCACACCACCGGGGCAGTCGCGGTCGTGCTCGCATCGCCCGCGCGGGCCGGACGGTGCCTGGGCCGCTCCGCGGTTCTCACCGGCTTCGGTCACGCGACCGGCCGCTACACCTGGGACACCGAGTGGCTCACCGCCCCGGCGACCACGACCAGCCGCGCGGCTGAGCTGGCCTTCGCCGCAGCGGGTGCCGACCCCGCGGACGTCGGGTACGCCGAGGTCAGCGCCCCTACTCCGGCGCTGCTCGGCGGCTATCTGGACGCGCTGGGACTGCGCGGGCTCGCCGGGAAGGACGTCAACGCCAGCGGAGGTCTCCGCAGCGCGTTCCCCGGCCTGGCCAACGGCGCTCTGCGTCTGCTGGAGACCGTCGAGGAGCTCGAGTACCGGGGACGCGGGAGCACCGCGGTGTCGCACTCGGTAGACACCGAGACCGGCCTGGTGTCCGAGGACGTCACGGTCCTGATCGTGGAGGCGGCCTGATGGCGTACCGCGCAGCTGTGGTCGGGGTCGGCATGACGCCTGCCACCTCACCTCGCAAGCAGGAGTTCTCGACCGCTGAGCTGTGCCGCCAGGCCGTGCACGCGGCGCTGGCGCACTGCGGGGCCGACCCGCGGACGCTCGACGCCGTCGTCATCGGCAACATCGACGGCTTCGAAGGCACGGTGCTCGGGGGAAAGAGCCTGACCCGGCAACTGGGGATCGGACCCGACCTGCCGGTCGTCGTCCTCAACACCGGAGGCACCACCGGCGGCAACCTCATGCAGGTCGCCGCCCGGATGGTCCGGGCAGGCACCCACCGCCGTGTCCTGTGTGTCGGCGGGCCGACGTTCTTTGGCGCCGAGGACCTGCAAGCGGCGATCAACACGAACTCGCCGATGATCATCGAACAACCGCTGGGTATGGGGGCATACCACATGGGGGCGTTCGCCGCGAGCGCCTACCAGGCGCGCTTCGGGGTTGACGCCACGGACCTCGCCGCCGTGGCGGTCGCCGATCACGCCAAGGCCCTGAAGAACCCGAACGCGCACCTGCGGTACGAGGTCACGGTCGACGACGTACTCGCCGCACGGCCGCTGTCCTCGCCGCTGACGCAGGCGATGGTCTGCCCGGTGTCCACGTCGGCGGTCGCGATGATCGTCGGGGACCCGGACGAGCACGATCTGGCGACCGCGCCGGCGCTCATCCGGGCGATGGGGACGTCCAGCGACCCGTATCTGGGCGGCGGGAAGGGCGACTTCTCGCAGATGCAGAACCTGGCGACGCTGGCCCGTCGCGTCTACGCGCTCGCCGATGTCCGCGCCCCGCGTCGGGAGTTCGACGTGGTGGAGGTCTTCGCGCCGTACGTCCACATGCAGCCGATGCAGCTCGAGGCGCTGCAACTGGCCGAGCCGGGGGAGGGCGTCGCGCTGATCCGGTCCGGCGACCGGGTACTCGCGGTCAACCCTTCCGGCGGCCCGAAGTGCACCAACGCGGGCGTCGCGGGTGAGCTCGCGCCCTACGCCTACGCGGCTCTCCAGGTAATGGGTGACGCCCCGCCGGAGCTACAGGTGGAGGGCGTCCGCAAGGCGCTCGCCCACGGCACCGGCGGCACGTTCTTCCAGTTCGAGAACCTCGCCGTCTTCGAAGCCCTCGATTCCGTCAGCTCCGGGAGCACTTCATGACCAGCGTCTCAACCCAGCCCGTCCACTGGGATCTGCGGTACGACATCCACCTCGGCACCACCTGGAGCCGGTTCATGGACGGCCTCCGGGACCGGCGCATCCTGGCGAACAAGTGCCCGGAGTGCGCGCGGGTGTTCGTGCCGCCGCAGGCCTACTGCGAGTCCTGCTACGTGGCCACGGACGAGTGGCTGGAGCTGCCGCCGGAAGGCATCCTCGAGGTCTACACGGTGGCCTGGCTCGGCTTCCGCGGCGGCCCGACTCCGCCGTACGCGATCGGCGGGATCCGCCTGGACGGCGCGAGCACGCTGCTGATGCACTGGCTGGTCGGCCCGGACTTCTCCGATCCCGCGTCGATCGGTTCCCGGCTGCCGTTCGGTAGTCGCGTCCGGGCGGTCTGGGCCGCGGAGCGCACCGGGCAGATCCTGGACATCGCGCACTTCCAGCCCGTCGCCGACTGAGCGCGAAGAGGCCGCCACCCCAGGAGCGGGTGGCGGCCTCGTCGCGGGTCAGACGAACGTGCGCTTGAGCAGTGGCCGGTCGACCTTGTTGGTGGCAGTGCGAGGGATCACCTCGACGATCTCGATCCGGCGCGGCCGCTGCAGACCGCGCAGATTGGGGTCGGACTCGCAGTAGGCGGCGATGTCCTCGACCGTGACACCCGGACGGCTGGGTACGACGATCGCCGTCACCTGATGGGAGAGCCGCTCGTGCGGTGTGCCGATGACGGCCACCTCGGCGACCAGCGGGCAGGCGGCGAGATAGCTCTCCACCATCTGCGGGAAGACGTTCTCACCGCCGCTGATGATCATGTCGTCGGTGCGGTCGACGTAGTAGAGGTAACCGTCCGGGTCCTGTCGCACCAGGTCGCTGGTGCGGAACCAGCCGTCGACGAACTTCGTCGCGTTGGTCTCCGGCAGCTGCCAGTATCCCGGTGTCACCGCGTCGCCGCGCACCCACAGCTCGCCGACCTCACCGACGGGTACGTCCACCGGCGCGTCCCCGGTCCATTCCACGACTCGGACTCGCAGGATCTGCGCCAGGGGCTTGCCGAGTGAACCGGGGCGTCGCTCCTCGTGCGGAGGCTCGGTGATCGCCAGGCCACTCTGCTCGGTCTGCCCGTAGATGTTGACCGGCACGATCCCGGTCGCCTCGGTCAGCGCGCGGAGGCGGCTCTCCGGCGGGGCCGAGCCGCCGATCGCGCACACCCGGACCGAGTCCAGCGGGAACCGCGCGCCGTTGAGCTCGTTGATGATGTCGATCATCATCGCCGGGACGAGAGCGATCACCGTCGGCCGGAGCTTTGTAGCGTCCTCGAGGTACTCGCGGACCTTCCAGCGGCGCAAGGTCACCGTGCCGCCGACCAGCAGCGTGGGTAGCGAGATCAGCTGGAGCCCACCGACGTGGAACAGCGGCGTGCAGACCAGAGCGTGGTCCTGTTCGGTCAGATCCCAGATGTCGATCGTGGCTTCGCAGGCCGCTGCGGTGTTCCGGTGGGTCTGCCGGACGCCTTTCGGTGTGCCGGTCGAGCCGCTGGTGTACATGAGCACCGCGTCGTCACCGTCGAGGCGAGGCACGACCTCCCGGCTGCTCGGCCGGGCCAGTACGGCCGACCACGGCACTGCGGCTTCTTCGGACGCGCCGAGGCTGACGATCCGGTCGGCCACCGGGAGTCCCGCCAGCGCCGCACGGAGACGCGGAACGTCCTCGGCCGGTGCGAAGATCCAGGTGACGTCGGCGTCGACTGTCGTGTGCCGTAGCGCCGCCGGGTGAAACAGGTAGTTGTACGGCACGAGGGTTCCGCCGGCCTGCCAGATGCCGGCCATGATCACCAGCCATTCCGGCTGGTTGTGCATGAGGATCCCGATCCGCTGGCCCGGTTCGGCGCCTTGCTCACGGAGCCAGGTGGCGACCCGGCCGGCCCGGTCGAGTAGTTCGGCGTAGGTGGTCTCGGTGCCGTCGGATCGAACGGCGACCTGGTGCGGCGCGCGGAGCCCGGCGCGGCGCAGGGCGAGGGCGATGTTCACGGGGCACGTCCTTCGGTGCGAGGAGTGCCCGGAACGTTAGGCCTGCGGCGAGGTCGCCCGGTGTCGCACCTTGGGACGCTGTCTAGAACGTGTGGCCGGCGAGGTCGACGCCGAGTGCTCGGACCTTGCGGTAGAACGTCGAACGGGCGATACCCAACGCGTCCGCGGCGGCCTTCTTGTTGCCGTTCGCGCGCGCGAACGCTTCCATGATCGCCTGCGCCTCGATCCGCTCCAGTCCGTGCAGGGGCCGACGGGCGGCCCGGGCGCGGATCGCCGCGGGGAGGTGCGCCGCGGTCACCTGGTCCATCGCGCGGCCGGACACCACCGTACGAACGAGCGCCTCGAGTCCTGCGACGTTGGTCGGCCAGGTGGCGCGGGTGACGATCTGGACGGCCTCGGACGTCCACCGGTTGCGGCGCAGACCTCCGGTGATCCGCCAGGACAGCTCTTCCAGCAGCGGAGCGATGTCATCGGGACGGTCGGCCACGGCGGGGATGTCGACCGTCGCACCGAACAGGTCGAGGACCGTGGGCTCGGACGCGAAGGCCCGGCGAGTGCAGGTGCCGATGATCCGGACACCGTTGGCGGCCGCCGTCTCGAGAACTCCGGCCAGCACGGGCTCCTGCTCGGTGGTGACGTGGTCGAGGTGCCGGAGCAACACGGTGGGCACCGCGCCGCCCACGGCGGCCCGCAGTTCGGCGATGCAGTCCGTCCGGTCGGCACTCGCCAGACCGGTCAGATCGACGGTTCGCGGTTCGGCTGCTCCGCAGCCGGCGAGCCAGGCGTGGGCGATCGCGGTCTTCCCGGTTCCGCGCTCACCGACGAGTGCGACCGCAGCGCAGGACAGGGCCGCCAGACGTCGCCGGACCGCGGTCCACGCCTCGCTCCGGCCGACCAGATCGGGGAGCGGCGCGAGGGTGCTCGGACCCGCGGGCCCTCCGGCGGGTCGCTGCCCCGTCGTCCCCGCTCCGGTCGTCCCCGCTCCGGTCGTCCCCGTTCCGGTCGTCCCCGCTCCGGTCGTCCCCGCTCCGGTCGGACCCGCGACCCGGCGGAGTCGCACGAGTGCTCCGACGGTGCTACCGGCGTCGCGGACGGGCTCGGTGGAGACCTCGACCGTGCTGCCGTTGGTGAGCACGAGCCGGTCGGAGCCCTGCGGGACGTCCGAGTGCACCCGGCGGCCGGCCCTCTCCCAGAGCACCGCCTGGTCCTGCGGCGCGAGCATCCGGGAGGCGGTGGCGTTGCTGACGATCGTCCGCTCGTCCAGGCAGACCACGGCTTGGGCGGCGTCGTGGTTGGCCGTGAGGTAGGCGGCGAGCAGCGCCTGCTCGTGAGTGCTCATCGCAGCGGTGAGGTTGCGTTCGATCTCGGTGGCCAGCTCGGTCACCCAGGCCAGCAGCAGCGGCGACGTCTGATCGTAGGTGCAGGTCAGGTCCAGCGTGCCGAGAATCCGCTTGGTCAGCGGATGCCGGACCGGCGCGCCGACGCAGGTGAGCTGCAACGACTCGGCGAAAAAGTGCTCGGGTCCCACGACGATCGCGGGCCGCCCGGTCTCCAGCACCATGCCGCCGCTGTTGGTGCCGATCGTCGTCTCGGCGAACGAGAAGCCGGGCAGGACGTCGTGGTGATCCAGACGGCGCTTGAAGCCCGAGTCCTCGACGTATCGGATCAGTAACCGGCCGGTGTGATCGGTGAGCGCGAGACTGGCCGAGGCGTCGGATAGGTGGTGCCGTCGGGAGTCCACTACCCCGCGGGTGGCCTGGACCAGCAGGTCGGCGTCCCCGGGTGCGGCATAGGTGGGCCGCGACCGCTCCGGCTGGAGACCGTACTCGAGGGACCTGCGCCAGGAGGCCAGGATGTCCGGCCGCACTCCGGGCAGGGTCTCGAGTGCCCCCCGGTGCTCCAGGAATCGTTCGCGGCTCCGGTGAAGAGTCCGCACACGGTCGTCGAGCATCATCGGCATCCCCTCGCCCGCCCGCGGTACTGCCGCGGACCACCGTCGCCTGTGACAGCGGTAACAGCATCATGCGAGCGCTACTGACAGGGTGTCAAGAGGGTGTCAGTGCTGGTTGATGGCGCGCTGCACACTCAGTAGCGACTCGGTGACGAGGGCGTGCACGTCCGTCTTGGTGAGGGTGCCGGCCTCCAGCCACTCCGCGGTCGCGGTCGCCACCAGCGACTGGAACGACCGCAGCATCGCCGAGTGCCGCGGCACTGCCGGATCCACACCGACCAGATCGGCCAGCCGGCTCTCCCAAGCCTGCATGCTGCTCGTCAGCGCCCCGCTGACCTGCGGATCGTGGCTGGAAGAGGCGTGCAGCATCGTGATGAAGACCTCGGCGTTGCGCTCGACGGCGTCCAGCCATCGGCCGAGGACGACTCGCGCCTCGTCCTCGACCGACGCAGCGGGGGTGGTGTGGCCCAAGGTGGTCGGGATCTGCGAGAACCGCTGGATGACCTCGAGGAAGAGGTCACGCTTGGTGCGAAAGTGGTAGTGAACATTCGTCCTGGTGGTACCGGCCGCAGCGGCGATCTCCCCGGTCGAGATCGACTCGTACGGCCGCTCGGCGAAGAGTCGCTGAGCGGCTTCGACGAGCCGTTCGCGCCGGTCGTCGGCGTCCAGCCGCACACGCGCCGGCTTGTCCGCCGACGACCGCGCCTCGGAGGGTGATCCGGCCGTCACGGATGCCACCCTAGCCAGCCCGCGGCCGACTCACATCGCCAAGCCGCCGTCCACCGGTAGCACGACGCCGGTGACGTAGCCGCTCTCGTCCGCGGCCAGGTAGCCGACGGCGGTCGCCATCTCCGACGGTTCGGCGAACCGCCCGGCCGGAACGAGCGCGGTCATCTCGGCCAGCCGCTGTTCACCGACGGCGCGCACCATGGCGGTCGCAGCGTTCGGGGAGATCGCGTTGACGGTGATGCCGAATCGCGCGGTCTCCTTCGCGACGGTCTTGGTGAAGGCCACGATGCCACCCTTCGCGGCGGCGTAGTTGGCCTGGCCGATCGTGCCGTGCAGACCGGTGTAGGACGTGACGTTGATGATTCGGCCGTGCCCGGCGGCACGCATCAGTGGGATCGCCGCGCGCGTCAGGTGGAAGGTTCCGCGCAGGTGGACGTCGAGAACTGCGTCCCACTGATCGTCGGTCATCTTCCACACGACGGTGTCCCGGGTGATCCCGGCATTGTTCACGACGATGTCGACCGAACCGGACCAGGCCGCGACGGCGGCGACCGCCGCGTTCACCGCGGCGGCATCCGTGACGTCCACGGCGTGCGTGGTGACCGTCTCCGGGGCGTCGGCCCAAGCTTTCGCGAGAGCCTCCGGATCGCGGTCGAGCGCGGCGATCCGGCCGCCGGCGCGGTGGAACATCGCGGCGATCTCGTAGCCGATCCCCTGTGCCGCGCCGGTGACGACCGCCGTGCGGCCGGTGAAGTCGAACGTGATGCTCATCGGTTCAGATCCGCTCGATGATCGTGGCGTTGGCCATGCCGCCGCCTTCGCACATGGTCTGCAGCCCGTACCGGCCGCCGGACTCCTCGAGGTTCGTCAGCATCGTGGTCAGCAACCGGGTGCCGGAGGCGCCCAGGGCGTGCCCGAGCGCGATCGCGCCACCGGAGGGGTTGAGCCGCTTCTCCTCGGCGCCGGTATCGGCGAGCCAGGCCAGCGGAACCGGAGCGAACGCCTCGTTGACCTCGAACGTGTCGATGTCCCGGATGCTCAGCCCGGCCTTGTCGAGTACCTTCTCGGTGGTCGGCGTGACACTGATCAGCATGAGTAATGGGTCGCTGCCGGTCACCGCGAACGAGTGGAACCGGGCCCGTGGGCGCAGGCCCAGCAGTTGAGCCTTCTCCTCGCTCATGATCAGCACCGCCGACGCCGCGTCGGTGAGCGGCGACGAGTTGCCCGCGGTGATGCTCCAGCGGATCTCCGGGAACCGCGCGTCGAACTCCGGGTGCTCGAACGACGGGCGGAGCCCGGCCAGGCCCTCCGCGCTCGTTCCGGCCCGCAGCGTCTCGTTCACCGTGTGGGTGCTGCCGTCCGGCAGCCGGACCGGGATCGTCTCGCGGTCGAACACCCCGGCGGCGACGGCCGCGGCGGCCAGCTGGTGCGAACGGGCCGAGTAGTCGTCGAGCCGGGCCCGGTCGAAGCCCCAGCGGGCGGCGATCAGCTCGGCCGAGACGCCCTGGCCCACCAGACCGTCGGGGTAACGCTCGGCGAGCGGGCCGACGGTGGGGTCACCGCCCTGCGAGCTGGCCCCCATCGGGATCCGGCTCATCGACTCCACGCCGCACGCGACCACGATGTCGTAGGCACCGGCGATCACGCCCTGGGCGGCGAAGTGCGCGGCCTGCTGACTCGACCCGCACTGGCGGTCGACGGTCGTGCCGGGCACGCTCTCCGGCAGCCCGGCGACCAGAGCGGCCGTCCGGGCCACGTTCAGCGCCTGGTCGCCGACCTGCGAGACGCAGCCGGCGATCACGTCGTCGATCTCGTCGGGGGAGACGTCGTTGCGCTCGAGGAGCGCCGTCAGGGTCTGCGCGAGCAGATCGACGGGGTGGACGCCGGACAGCGCGCCGCCGGGTTTGCCCTTGCCCGACGCGGTCCGGACGGCATCGACGATGACGGCTGCTGTCATGGGTGTCCTCTCTCGAATGGTCGGAGCGCGAGTGCGCCTCCGCCTCCGACGCTAGGAATCGTGAATGTGCGGCGGGTGTCCCGTTCCGCTACTCGTGTCCGGCTCACGCTCGCCAGAGGTGGGGGCCGGGACGCGTCAGCACGAGCCGCGGGACCACGGTCCGGCGGGACAACCGGGTGAGCGCGACGGTCGCGGCGGCGACGTCGGCGACCGGCAGCATCGTCTCCGGTGGGACGGAGTCGGCCAGGCCCTCGGTCATCGCCGTGGCCACGTAACCCGGGCAGATGGCGGTCGCGGTCACCCCGTCGAGGGAGTGTTCGGTGTTGAGCGTCTCGCACAGGCTGATCAGCGCCGCCTTCGTCGCACCGTAGGCGGAATTCAGCGGCTCGCCGGCCACCCCGGTCATCGACGCGATCGCCAGCACCCGGCCGCCTTCCGGTCGCTGCGTCCCGGCCGTCTCGAGGAGCGGCAGGAGTTCCTGGATCAGCACGTAGGCCGAGCGCACGTTGATCGCGAACATCTTGTCCAGGCGGCGTACCGGGTAGTCCGCGAGCGGGCCGATGGCGCCCATCCCGGCGTTGAGGACGAGGGTGTCGAGCCTGCCGTGCGCCGCGCGATGCACGGCGGCGATGTTCCGCACGTCGGTCTCGCTGCTCATGTCGGCACCCACGACCTCGACCCGGACGCCGTGTGACGCAGTCAGCTCGGCGGCCAACGCGTCGAGGGCGTCCCGACCGCGTGCGCTGATCGTGAGATCGTGCCCGTCGGCGGCCAGCATCCGTGCGATCTCCGCGCCGATTCCACGCGAAGCGCCGGTGACCATTGCCGCCCGGCGCGTCATCGGGGTGCCATCCGGATCGCCCCGTCGAGCCGGATGACCTCGCCGTTGAGCATCGGGTTCGCGACGATCGCGGCGACCAGGTCCGCGTACTCGTCCGGGCGTCCCAGCCGGGCCGGGTGCGGCACCTGGGCGGCCAGCGACGCGCGGGCCTCGTCGGAGAGGCCCCGCAGGATCGGTGTCTCGAACATGCCGGGTGCGATCGTCACCACGCGGATCAGGTGCCGGGCCAGGTCGCGGGCGAGCGGCAGGGTGAGCCCCACCAAACCACCCTTGGACGCGGCGTAGGACGCCTGACCGATCTGTCCGTCGTAAGCCGCGACCGACGCCGTCATGACGATGACCCCACGCTCACCGTCCACCGGTGCCGTTTCGGCCATTCGCGCCGCCGCCAGCCGGCAGACGTTGAACGTCCCGATCAGATTGATCTCCACGACGCGGCGGAAGCGGTCCAGCGCGATCGGACCGCTCCGGCCGAGCGTGCGCGCGGGATCACCGATCCCGGCGCAGTTCACCACTACCCGCAGGTCACCGAGCTCTTCCGCGCGGTCGAGGGCGTGGCCGACCTGCTCGGAATCGCGAACGTCGGCGGGGACGAACACGGCGTCCCCGCTCACGGAGGCCGCGGCCTCGGCGCCCGGGGACGACGGCAGGTCGAGCAGGACGACGGGCAAACCGGCGTCGGAGAGGCGGCGGGCGGTGGCCAGGCCCAGCCCGGACGCTCCGCCGGTGACCACCGCCACCGATCCTGGGGACAACTGCACGGGGGCTCCTCGAATCGAGCGGATCGGAACGGGCTGACGTTAGGAGTCACGAGGCCGCGGGGACTGTCGCGGATTGCGACAGTCGGACCCGGGCAGGCGCTCCTACCGTCGATTCGCCAGTACTCAGCAGCAGGAACAGCGAGGTCCGATCATGGCGGGACGCGTCGAGGGCAAGGTCGCCTTCATCACCGGTGCAGCACGCGGGCAGGGGAGGAGCCACGCCATCCGCCTGGCTCAGGAAGGCGCCGACATCATCGCGATCGACCTCAACGAGGCGATCCCGGGCACCGGCGCGCCGGGGGCGACCGACGAGGACCTCGCGGAGACGGTCAAGCAGGTCGAGGCCCTCGACCGGCGGATCGTCGCACGCAAGGCCGATGTCCGGGACCTCGACGCCGTCAAGCGCGTCGTCGACGAGGGTGTCGCCGAGGTCGGGCGGCTGGACATCGTGAGCGCCAACGCCGGGATCTCGTCGCTGCCGTACCTCACCCACGAGCTGCCGGAAGAGACCTGGCAGACGATGATCGACATCAACCTGACCGGCGTGTGGCACACCGCCAAGGCGACGATCCCGCACCTCATCGACGGCGGCCGAGGCGGCGCGATCGTGCTCACCAGCTCGGCGGCGGGCCTCCGGGCCTACGCGAACATCGCGCACTACGTGTCGGCGAAGCACGGTGTGGTCGGGCTGATGAAGACCCTGGCCGTCGAGCTGGCGCCGCACAAGATCCGGGTCAACAGCCTGCACCCGACGCAGGTGGACACCCCGATGATCCAGAATCCGGCGACGTACGAGCTGTTCACCGGGAACCCGAACGCGTCGATCGAGGAGTTCGCGCCGGTGTCGCAGGCGATGAACAAGCTCCCGATCCCGTGGGTCGATCCGATCGACATCAGCAACGCGCTGCTGTGGCTCGCCTCCGACGAGGCCCGGTACGTGACCGGCGTTCCGCTGCCGATCGACGCCGGGACGGTGCTCTGACCACGTCTCCGGCCGAGCCCGCCGGCTCCGCTCATCGAGCGGAGCCGGCGGGCTCGGCCGCACGCCCGACTACCTCGACCTACGGAATTTCGAGGAGGCCACCTCGTTCTCCCTGCGCGGCTTAGTACTGCGACGGTGGTTGGGTGGGTGGCGGGGCTCGGGGTGAGCCGTGGGCCCCGCGATCCGCGGGACGATGCCCCTAGTCGGGATGAGGTGGCGAATGTCCGCTAGCGTCCTGTCCGGTTCGGGGCTCATGCCGGTTTGAGCGGTGGGGCGAGGTGCGTCGATGTCAGTTTTTGTGCGTGGGGGCGCGTGAAAACTTCCATTGACAATGGTTTCTGGCGGTCGGCGCGCAGGGCGCAGTAGCTGCCGTTGCAGTATTAGGGCCCGATAATGGTGGGACCGGTGCGCGACCTGCCGGCCGAGGAACCCCGACCGTCCCTCGGCGCGGCGGAACGTGTTGCCCAGATGAGTGCCGCCGTGCAGCGCTCATGAGGTGCTCCATCTCCGTCGACCGAGATTGACCTTCTCTGTTTCAACGGACCCGGGTGCCGTAGGCGCGGATCAAAAGGTCGACGGCGGGTCCGACCTCGTCGGTGGGGGTGGTGACGGCCGCGCGGCGATCGTGCGGCGCCATCCCCAACGCGTGCATGAACACCGCGCCGAAGAGTGACTCGACCACTGCCTGGATCGGAGTGGCGGAGTCGAGTTCACCCCGCGCGACAGCACGCTGGACCATGGCGCTGGCCGGTTCGCGGTGCATGCGGACGATTCGTTCGTAGAGCTGCTGATGGAAGCCGGTCGGCTCGCCGACCCCGATGACGGCGTCGACCGCGATCCGCAAGGTGACCCATCCGATGGGGTCGAGAAAGTACCGAAACAGCTCGGTGGCCAGCGCTGTCGCGTCGGTCCGGAAAGCGCCGGTATCGGTCGGCGCCAGTGGTGCGGCGTGGGCCTCGATCGCGTCGAGCAGGAGCCGTTCCTTGTCCGGCCAGCGCCGATAGAGGGTCGACTTGCCGACGCCGGCGCGGCGCCCCACGCCGTCCATGGTGAAGGACGGCCAGCCGCCGATGGCGTACTCCTCCAGCGCTGCCGCCAGGACGCGACCGTCCAACGCCGGATCGCGCGGCCGGCCGCGACCGGCGCCGAGCTGGGGAGCGGGCATGGTTCTCCTCGGGTCGCCTCTGGCTGGATTCTGCCTTGCGACCGGGTCGATCACGGCAGGGAAGAACTGTCCCAACCGGTGATCAATCGCACGGCGACCAGCGGGACGTCGAGCAGCACGGCAAGGTGACATCGAAGACCACGATCCAGGCCAGCAGCCGCAGCCCCCCGAACCGCCAGGTGCCGAGCGTCGGGTCGAGCACCGGCGCCCCCAGGGTGGCGATGACCGGCCCGCCGCCAGGCGTCGGCACGTCGGCCGATCCCGCCCGGGGCGCCCGCGACCACCCAGGGCGCGCCAGGAGCCGATCGAGGATCTGGCTCACCGTCCCTGGTCACTTTGAGTAGCCGCTCTCGCGGGCGGGGCACCTCTCGTCCCTCCGCCTCCCGTGGGTTGGGGCCACAGCTTGTCCGCTCGCAATCGGTCACGCACGGGGAGCGGCTCCACGGTGGACCGAATTTCACGACGCCGCGACCACCGGTTGGAACCCAGCTCCCTCGACCGAAGCGTGCTGTACCTGAGGAGCCCCTTTCGCCCTCTTATAGGTACCGGAAAGAGTCGATCGTTCCGAAAAACTAAGTTAACTTTTTCAGCCAACACCTTGAGGACGAACTCCGTCCCTAATAGCGTGTGAGCAGCGCAACGCCTCGCTCGACAACGTATCCACGGAGTGCCGATGCGCATCTTCGTCCAGCCCGATCGCTGCCAAGGCCACACCCTCTGCGCGGAAGTGGCTCCGGATCTCTTTTACGCTCGGTGAGGAAGGCGGCCATGCGATGACCACTGCGGCCGACGTTGCCACCCCCCCTGCGGCCGGCCGCGGCACTGGCCGCCGAGAGCTGCCCGGAGCGGGCCGTCCGGTTCCTGCCCTGAACTCGTCCAGCGCTGACAAAGCCGTCGGGAGGCTGAGCATGACCCGCGTGTCGTTCGATCACCACTCCCCGGAGTACGCCGAGAACTGGCGCGAGATCAACACCGATCTCCGGCAGCGGTGCCCGGTCGCCCACACCGACGCCCACGGTGGGTTCTGGGTGGTCAGCAAGTACGACGACGTCGCCGCGGTGGTCCGCGACGACGCCACCTTCTCGTCCTATCAGGAGTTGCCTGACGGGAGCCGCGTCGGTGCGACCGTTCCCGTCAGCCCGCTACGCCAGGTGCCGATCGAGATGGACCCGCCTGAGTTCTTCGACTACCGCAAGCTGCTGAACGCGCCGTTCTCCCCGGCATCGGTCAAGCGCTGGGAGCCGTTCCTGCGCGACGTGACCACCTTCTGCATCGACCGCGTCATCGAGGCCGGGCAGGTCGACCTGGTGCGCGACCTCGCCTCGCCGGTGCCGGCGATCCTGACGCTTCAGCTGCTCGGACTCTCCACCGACGACTGGCAGGCGTTCTCCGACACCACCCACTCGATGATCCACACCCTTCCCGGCACCCCGGAGAACGGCGCGGCGACGGCCAGCATGATGGTACTGGTCGGCCAGGTCTTCGAAATCATCGCGAAGCGGCGGGCCGAGCCCGCCGACGACCTGATCTCGCACCTCGTCCAGGCGAAGATCGACGGCGAACCACTCACCGACGAGCGCCTGATCGAGATCATCACGCTGGTGATCTTCGGCGGCGTCGACACCACCGGCGCCCTGATCGGTAACGCACTGCACTGGCTGCAACAAAATCCGGCCGAGCGGAACCGCCTGCGCGAGAACTCACAACTGCTGATCACCGCCACTGAGGAGTTCCTCCGGTACTTCCCGCCGGTACCCGCACTGGCACGCACCACCACGAAGGCCTGCGTGGTCGGCGGCCGGGAACTGGGCGCCGGCGAGCGGGTGCTCGTGTCCTGGGCATCGGCCAACTTCGACGAGGACGCCTTCGAGCGGCCGGACGTGGTCCTGCTCGACCGCAGCCCCAACCGGCATCAATCGTTCGGCCTGGGTATCCACCGCTGCCTCGGCTCGAGCTTCGCCCGGCTGGAGTTCCGCGTCGTGGTCGAAGAGATCCTTCGCCGGCTGCCCGACTACGCCATCGACGCCGCGAGCGCCGAGCCCTACCGGTCCATCGGCGTGGTCAACGGCTGGATCACACTGCCGGCCACCTTCACTCCCGGTACGCCCGAAGGGTCCACTTTCGCCGACAGTAGAGGAGATCAACGATGACCACTCCTATCGACCACACCCCGCCGCCGGTGACGCTGCGCATCGGTGCCGAGAAGCGCGCGACCGGCTCCGGTGGCGTCTATGGGCACATCAACCCCAGCACCGGCCAGGTCGACGCGCAGATCCCGCTCGCCGGTGCCGCCGAGGTCGACGAGGCGGTGCAGACCGCTCACGCCGCCTTCGACGGCTGGCGCACGACACCACCGGCCGAGCGTCGCCGGCTGCTGATGCGCCTGGCCGATCTGATCGACGAGAACGCCGCTGAGTTCGCCCGGCGCGGAACGCTCGACAACGGCACCCCGATCTCGGTCGCCGGTGGTTTCGTCCCCCTATCGAGCGAGTGGACGCGCTACTACGCCGGCTGGGCCGACAAGACGGCCGGTGAACTCACCTCGTCGTACTCCAACGGTGGCGAGGTGGGCTACACGCTTCCGCAGCCCTACGGTGTCATCGGGATCATCATCACCTGGAACGGGCCGCTGATCTCGCTGGCCATGAAGGTGCCGGCTGCACTGGCCGCCGGGAACAGCGTCGTGATCAAGCCCTCGGAGCTGACGCCCTTCAGCGGCGAGCTCTTCGCCGACCTGGTCGAGCAGGCCGGCTTCCCGGCCGGTGTCGTCAACATCCTGCCGGGTGACCCGGGCGCGGGCGCCGCCCTGGTCGAGCACCCGCTGGTGCAGAAAGTGACGTTCACCGGCGGACCGGCGACCGCCCGCAAGATCCTGCACGCTTGCGCCGAGCAGATGAAGCCGGTCGTCCTGGAGCTGGGGGGCAAGTCGGCCAACCTCATCTTCGAGGACGCCGACCTCACCGCCGCCTGCACCCTCGGGGCTTTCATGTCGGTCGGCACGCTCTCCGGCCAGGGCTGCGCGCTGCCGACGCGGATGCTGGTCGCCCGGCCGATCTACGACCAGGTCGTCGCCACCGTCGCCGAGATCGCCAAGAACATTCCGATCGGCGATCCGTTCCTGCCGACGACGGTCTCCGGACCGGTGGTCAACCAGGCTGCGCTGGACCGGATCCTCGGCATGATCGAGCAGGCCAAGCTCGACGGCGCCCGGCTGGTCACCGGCGGCGCGAGACTGGAAGGCGCCCTCGCCGACGGCTACTTCCTCGAGGCGACGGTCTTCGCCGACGTCGACCCGCACTCGGAGTTGGCTCAGACCGAGGTGTTCGGCCCGGTGCTGGCGATCACGCCCTTCGACAGCGAGGACGAGGCGATCGCGATCGCCAACGACACCAAGTACGGGCTGTCGGCGTACGTGCAGACCAACGACCTCAAGCGGGCGCATCGGCTGGCCGAGGAGCTGCAGGCCGGTGAGGTGCTGATCAACGGGGCCGCCAACCTCGCAGTGCACCGGCCGTTCGGAGGGATCGGCATCAGTGGTGTGGGCAAGGAAGGCGGTCGCGCCGGGATCGAGGAGTTCCTGCGCACCAAGGCTGTCGGTATCGCGTAATGACAAAGGAGAGTCCCATGGGTTCGTTGGAGGGCAAGGTCGCCTTCATTTCCGGTGCCGCTCGCGGCCAGGGCCGATCGCACGCGCTGCGGCTGGCCCGGGAAGGCGCCGACATCATCGCCGTGGACATCTGCCACGACATCGAGACGATGGTCTACCCCAACGCGTCGTCGGCGGATCTGGAAGAGACCGTCACGTTGGTCGAGGCACTCGACCGGCGGATCATCGCCACCGAGACCGACGTCCGCGACGCCGTCGCCGTGCGGCAGGCGATCGACGACGGTGTCGCACGATTCGGGCGGCTGGACATTGTCCTGTCGAACGCCGGGATCGTCCGGCTCTTCGACGACACCGGTGCGGACCCGGCGTCGATCTGGAAGGAGACGCTGGAGACGAACCTCAGCGGCGGCTTCCACGTCGTCCATGCGGCGATCCCGCACCTGATCGCGGGCGGCCGGGGCGGCGTCATCATCCTCACCGGTTCCACCGCGGCCACCCGGCCGTCCCCGGCCCTCACCAGCGGTGCGCTGGCCTACACCGCCTCGAAGTTCGGCCTGCTCGGCATCGCCAAACAACTGGCGTCCGCGCTGGCCGAGCACTCGATCCGGGTCAACATCGTCCACCCCACCGGGGTCGCCTCCGGCATGACGATGAACGCCGCGATGGGCGAGCTGATGGCCGCTGCCGCGGCCGGCGGCGAGAACACGATCAGCGTCATGCAGAACGCCCTGCCGGTCGAGATCCTGCAGCCCGAGGACATCTCGGACGCGATCGCATTCCTCGTCTCCGACCAGGCGAAGTACATCACCGGCGTCTCGCTCCCCGTCGACGCCGGTTTCACCGTGCGGTGACGCGGCGGCCACCCGAGCCCGGCGTAGGCCTTCGGTGGCCGTGCCGGAACGGGTGATCCGCTGGATGAGGCTCGGACGCAGCGGGGGCGGTAGCGGATCCCGATCAACCCGTCGCAGCCACCTGGCGGTCCACCGGTCCTGGAATCGTGTCGACCCCCAGCCGTGGCATGACCTCGCCGGTGAACAGGCCGAACGAGCGGCGGAAGACGTCCGGGTCGTCGAGCGTGCCGAAGATGAACCGTAAGTGCGCGTGCGACAGACCGGCATCCCGGTAGGCGGCCAATTCCGCGGCGACCGTCTCCGGGCTCCCGACGATCGCGGTGCGGTGCAGGAACGCGCCCTGGCTCTCCGGGATGCCCATCGCGGGCGCGAACGGACCCGGGTCGGCCCGGTAGATCTTCCGGAGTGACCAGCCGTCCTGGGCGGGGTCGCGCCGGATCCACGGTGCCATCACCATCGGCCCGGTGAAGAGTCGTTCGGCCACGTCCCACGCCTCGTCGTCGGTCTCGCCGACGAGGACGATCTTGGTGTGGATGAGCCAGCGCAGGTTCTCCTCGACCAGTTCGGCCGGGTGTCCGTTCTCCTCCATGGCCGCGCGGTAGCTCGCGGCGAGGCGTCCGGCGTTCCCGGCGTCGAACGGGCCCAGGTGGACTTTCTGGCCGCGTCGTCCGGCTTCGACGATCTTGGCCGGCGTGTTGGTGCCGATCGCGTAGAGCGGGTGGGGTGAGCGGTAGGGCGTCGGCATCATCCGGCCCTCCATCACGCCCTGCTCGTCCGGCGTGCTGAACTCCAGCGGGGGATCCCCGGCCCGGTGCGCCCAGGCGCGCAGCATCACGTCGAGCTTCGCGTCGAACAGCGCGGATCGCTGCTCCGGGGTGAGCGCGTCCTTGTGCCAGGTCTTGCCTTCCCGCGGGCGGCCGCCCGACATGCCGAGGATGAAGCGCCCGCGGGTGAGCTGGTCGAGCAGGTTGGCGCGCTCCACCAGGTTCAGTGGGTGGTGGAGCACCAGCGGCACGACGCTGGTGCCCAGGTACGCGTGCTCCAGGCGGCCGGCCAGGAACGCGGCCATCGTCAGACCGTCGGCGTAGGGCTCGTAGTTGTTGAAGTGCTGTTCGCCGACGTAGACGGCGGTGAACCCGGCGGCGTCGGCTTCCAGTGCCTGCTCGATGCACAAGTCGAGGGCGATCCGGTCTTCGTGCGGTCCACGCACACCGGGACCGAGGAAGAGGGAGAAGTACATGTGGCTCCTGTCCGGTTACCGGGCGGGCAGCGGCGTGTGGGTGCCGAAGGTCCGGGAGTGGTAGGTCAGCGGATCGGCGGGTCGGGTCTCGGCCTCTACGACCGTGCCCATGGCGACGACGTGATCGCCGCCGGGCACGAGCCGGGTCACTTCGCAGGCCAACCAGCCCGGCGCGCCCTCGATGCGGGGGACGCCACAGTCCAGGGTCCAGGGCACTCCGTCGAATTTGTCCGCGCCTTTGCGAGCGAAGGCCGACGCGAGGGCGTGCTGACTCCGGCTGAGGACGTTCACGCCGAATCTCCCGGTGGCGCGGACCACGGCGAGTAGATCGGAGCCACGGTCCAACGAGACGAGCACCATCGGCGGCGCCATCGACAGCGACGCGAAGGCGCTCACCGTGGTGCCGTGCGGGCGCCCGCCATCCAGTGCCGTGATCACCGACACCGGCGTGCACACACCCGCCATCACCTCGCGGAACGTCTCGCTCGGACTCACCGGAACAGTGTTTCGAGCGTCGGAGCCGCACCGCTGGAATCGAGGTGCTCCGGCCGGATCCGGTCCGGTGAGGGACCCGGGATCTGCTGCGCGTTCACCAGCGGCAGGACCTTCTCGGAGAAGAGGTTGAAGCCGCGCCATGCCTCGGCGGCGTCGAAGTCCCCGTACACGAAGCGCGCGTTGATGCCCTCGATGCCGGCGTCGGCGTATTCGAGCATTTGCCGGGCGATGCTTTCGGGGCTGCCGACGAACGCCGACGCCTGGATCCACTCGGGCGCGGTGAACGAGGCGTTCGCGATGTCGACCGGGCCTTCGACGGTGGCGTCCCACAGCTCCTTCATGGAGCGGGTGTCCTCCAGGCGGCGCCGGGTGGCGACGGCGTACGTGAAGTTCATGAAGCCGCGCAGCTGGCGCTCCGCGATCTCCCAGGCCTCCTCGTCGGTCTCGCCGATCACGATCGCCTTGGTGACGCTGGAGAGCGCGAGGCATTCCGTGCGCACGTCGTCCGGGTGGCCGGCGGCGTCGAGTGCGTTGCGGTAGATCGCCATTTTGCGGGCGGCCTCGGTCAGGTTGTAGCGGCCGAGCGCTACCGGCCACCCCTGGGTGCCTGCGCGTTCGATCGTGGCGTCGGTGTTGGTCGCGAACCCGATGACAGGGTGCTCCTTGCGGTACCCGACCGGCATGACCCGCAGCGCGAGGACGCCCTCTTCGAGATCGGTCTTCCACGCCAGCGGTGCGTCGCCGGGTTCCTTGGCCCACGCCTGCAGCGCGACGTCGATCCGCTGGAGCGCTACTTCCTTGCTGTACGTCGCGGGGACGCCCCACTGGGAGGCGATGAACGGCAGGTGGCCGGTGGAGAGGCCGATGAAGCACTTGCCGCGCGTGAGCAGATCGATCAGGTTCGCGTGCTCGGCCAGCGAGATCGGATTGTGATAGGCGAGGTTGACCACCGTCGTACCGAACCAGGCGCGCTCCAGCCGGCGGGCCAGCATGGCGCCCATCATGAACGGTGAGCTGTACGGCTCGTAGTTCGTGAAGTGCTGCTCGCCGACGTTGACCAGGGCGAACCCGGCCCGGTCCGCCGCGATCGCCAGGTCGCGGCAGAAGTCGATCAGCGGCAGGTCGTCTGCCGGACCACGGCCGGTGGGGCCGAGGAAGCAACCCACGTACATCAGGACACCTTCTTTCCGAGGAGTTCTTCGCCGCGCGCGAGCACCGCGTCTACTTCGTCCGGCGCGAGGTGTTCCCGCATCGCCGCCACGACCCGGGTCGCGCTGCCCCACGGCGTGTCCGACCCGAACACGAGCCGGTCGACAGCGCCCGCCTCGCGGGCGGCGAGCGTCAGGACCGGGTCGATCGACGAGGTGTCGAACCACAGGCCGTCGAGCGCCGCGAGCACCGCCGGGGCGTCGAACTGGCTGCCGTGGGCGGCTCCCCGCTCGAGGCTCTCGGCGAGCTTCGCCCGGGCGACGAGCAGGTTCCCGCCCATGCCGCACACCAGCACGCGGATGCGGGGGAACCGGGTCAGCGCGCCGGTGAGCGCGAGCCGCGTGACCGCGATCGCCTGTTCGGCGGGGGAGCCGAAGACCGGGCCGAGCAACATCGGATACTCCGGTACGCCCACGCCCAATCCGTTCGCCACCCCTGGGTGGAGGTAGACGAGAGCCTCCCGGGCGTCCAGCTCGGACCAGAACGGGTCGAACCGCGGATCGTCGAGTGGAATGCCGTCGGCCGAACAGCCCAGGCCGATGCCGTCGAAGCCCAGTTCGTCGAGGCAGCGGATCGCCTCGGCGGTCGCGGCGTCGGGGTGGGGGAGCGGTACCGCGCCGAAAGCGCGAAACCGGTCCGGGTGGCCGGCGAGAGTGCGGGCATACAGGTCGTTGGCGAAACGCGCACCGTCGGTAGCGGCCACACGATCGGGCCAGTACGGCTGGACCGCCCCTAAACCTAGGATCTGCTGTTCGACGCCGGCCCGATCGAGGTCGGCGAGGCGCCGGGACTGGTCCTCGGAGTGCCGGAGCGGATAAGGCCGGCCCGCTAGTGCCGTGAATCGTTCGCCCAGCACAGCGGGCAAGTGATGCGCGTGCACGTCGATGGTCACCACGTCGGCCTCCTCGCCGTCGGATTGAAACAAGACTGGACTGGTCTAGTTTTGTCTGTCAACATGCGGAGACCAACTGCTGCCCCGCACCGAGGAGTTCGCACACCATGGCCGACACGCTCCGTGAGCCGCAGCAGGATCGGAGCCGGGACAAACTCGAGCGCATCTACGAGGTGAGCGTCGAGCTACTCGTCGAAGGCGGCTGGGACGCCGTCACCGTGGGCGACGTCGAGCGTCGTTCCGGTGTGAGTCGCGGTGCGTTCTACCTACGCTTTCCCACCCGGGAGGCGTTGCTCGACTACACCCAGCACCGGCTGGCCGAGACGGTCAACGCTGAGCAGGACCGGGCGTTCGAACAGGCGCGGGCGCTCACCCCGGGAACGCTCGACGAAGCGGTCCGCGCCGCCGTCGGCGCGACGGCCGAGGTCTTCCGGCAGCACGGCCGCGCTCTACTGCGGCTGGACCGGGGAGAAGTGGGCGGTGCCGGTGCGGACGCGATGAACCGGCTCAGCCGAGACTTCCGCTCCGTGCTGGAGGCCGTGCCGGGCGCTGCCCCGATGCCGCAGGCGCCTCTCGAGTTCGCGATGCAGATGGTGCTCTCGATGCTCTTGCTCGAGATCCGCCCTCGGGTCACCTTCTCCGACCACACCGAGCGGGACTGGGACGCCTTCGTCCGCGAGCTCGCCGACGCGGTCACGTACTACCTGCAAGCTCGTCCACCCCTCGACGGCTGACCGCCTACGCCGGGACGGCTCGTCCTCTTCCGATCAGGAGTCAACGATGACCACGGATCGCCCCCTGCTCAGAGACACTCCATCGCCCCCCGCTGCGGTCGGCCCCACCCGCGGCTTCGTCATCACGTTCGCCCTCGCGAGCCTCGGCCTCTGGATCGCCACGCTCACCCCCGTCATCGTGTCGCTGCCGCTGAAGGTGGACGAACTCGACCCGAACCGCGACACGCAAGGCACGACCCTGTCGGTGGTGCTCGGCATCGGAGCGGTGTTCGGCATTCTCGCCAACCCGATCTTCGGCCGGATCTCCGACCGCACGACCTGGCGGATCGGGCGTCGACGTCCCTGGCTGGTCATCGGCGCGGTGACCTCCGTGGTCGGTGCCGTCGTGCTCGGCCTCTCCTCGAGCGTCGCCGTGGCCACGATCGGATGGTCGATCAACCAGATCGGCGTCAACGCGACGATGGCCGTCCTACTCGCGCTCTTGCCCGATCAGGTCCCCACCGAGAAGCGGGGACGCATCTCCGGGCTGTTCGGGCTCACCCAGGCCGTCGGCGCGGTGCTCGGCGTCGCCCTCGTCGGCGGGCTCTCCGAGGTCTCGCTGAGCCTCGCGATCATCGTCCCCACCGTCATCGCACTCGCGCTCGTCACGCTCGCCGCAGTCGTCCTGACCGACCGGCCCGCCACCGAGCGGCTGCCCTTCGACGTGCGTGAGTTCGCCGGCAGCTTCTGGGTGAACCCTCGCCGGTTCCCCGATTTCGGCTGGGCGTGGCTCAGCCGGTTCGCGATGTTCATGGGGATCTCCGTCGCGCTGAACTACCAGGTCTTCTACCTGACGTCGCATCTCGGGCTCACCGAAGAGGAGGCGACCCGACTCGTACCGGCGGCGATCGGGATCCAGACGCTCATGGTCGTCGTGGTCAGCCTCACCCTCGGACCGCTCTCCGACCGGCTGCGCCGCCGCCGTATCTTCGTTCTGGCCGCTGCCGTGGTCGCCGCCGCGGGCCTGGCGGTGGTTGCGTTCGCGCCGCCCGACCGCGGATCGATCCCGTTGTTCCTCCTCGCGATGGCCCTCGTCGGCCTCGGGCAGGGCACGTACTTCGCGATCGACCTGGCGTTGGTCGCCGACGTGCTGCCGAACAAGGAGACCGACGCCGCCAAGGATCTCGGTGTCCTCGGCATGGCCGGGCTCATCCCGCAGTCGATCGCGCCCGCGATCGCGCCGATCTTCCTCGCGATCCCCCTGCTCTCCGGGGCGGCCGGCGACGGACAGAACTACACGGCGCTCTACCTGGCGGGCACGGTGTTCGCGGTCGTCGCCGGCCTGACCATCCTTCGGGTCCGCGGGGTGCGCTGACGTCAATCGGCGCGGGTCGCCGGGCCGAGGGCCGCCGGGCGGAGCGTCGCGGTACTACCGCGGGGAACGAGGTGGGCTGCGGCGGCCTGAACGTCGGCCGTCGCGCCCGTCGTGACGAGATCCAGCAGGCTGCGTGCGGCGTGGGTGCCGTACGCGGCGACGTCCCGGGAGAGTGCGGTGAGTGGGGGGTGGACGATGCGGCAGAGCATCGAGTCGTCCCACGCGACGATCGAGAGGTCGCCGGGGACCGCGATGCCCATCTCCTGCGCGACCGCCAGACCGGCGACGGCCATCAGGTCGTTGTCGTAGATGAGCGCGGTCGGCCGTTCCGGTGCGCTGAGGACCCGGCGAGTGGCTCGGCTGCCCTCTTCCGCGGTGTAGTCGGTCGGAACGGTCACCGCGTGCTGGACGCCGAGCCGCTCGCAGACCGCCGCGAACGCCCGGGTTCGGATCTCGGTGTGCAGGAGCTCCGGCATCCCACCGACCCGGGTGATCGTGCGGTGCCCCAGGGCGCACAGGTACTCGACGGCCTCGGTGACCGCGGCGGCGTCGTCGGACCAGACGCTCGGTAGGCCGCCGAAGTCGCCGGGCCCGGCGATCACCACCGCCGGCAGCTGGAGATCGCGGACGGCGTCCACGCGGTCGTCGTCGGTGTGCAGGTCGACGAGGAGCACGCCGTCGACCCGCCGTTCGCCTGCCCACCGGCGGTAGACCGCGATCTCCGCCGCGTGGTCAGGGACGACCTGGAGTGTCAGGCCGTAGGACCGGGCGGAGAGCTCGGCCTCCAGACCGCTGATCAGCTCCATGTAGAACGGTTCGACCCCGAGAACCCGCGCCGGCCTGCACAGCGCGAGACCGACAGCCCCCGCACTGGCGCCGTTGAGCGCCCGGGCCGCCACGTTCGGCCGGAAGCCCATCTCCGCCGCGATCGTGAGGATCCGCTCGCGGGTCGCGTCGGAGACGCCCGGCCGATTGTTCAACGCATACGACACCGCGCCCTTCGACACTCCCGCCGCGCGGGCGATGTCGGCGCTCGTGGGCCGCTTGACCACAGGACCTCTTAACGTTCAGTTGTGTCCGTTGCGTTCAGTACCGGAGGAGTGTAGCGGCGAGTGGGTTGTCCTCCCGCAGAGATGCCTTCCTCACCAGCGCGGACCTACGACGACCCGGTAAGCGCGCGAGCACCCATTGACACCGCGCGTGGCTACCCCTACGTTCTGGGACTTATCCGGTTAAGCATCACGGCGTGATCGATGGCGGCGCGCTGTCGCACCTCGTATCCCCAGGTCAACGCTGACTTCGAAGGTGGAACCCCCATGCGCAAGCGGATTGTCGCCGGGATGGTCGCGGCGCTGTTAAGTGCGGTGTCGCTCGCCGGCTGCGGCGGCAGCGATGACGACGGCAGTGGTGCGCCCTCGGGCGAGATCACGGTGCTGACCAATCGCACCGACATCATCGACACGGTCTTCCAGGACTACAAGAAGAAGTTCGAGGCGAAGTACCCCGACGTCACGGTGAAGTTCGAGGCGATCACCGACTACGAGGGCGAGGTCCGGATCCGGATGAACTCGCCCGACTACGGCGACGTCCTGCTGATCCCCAACTCCGTCACCGCCGATCAACTCCCGTCGTTCTTCGAGCCCCTCGGCTCGGTGGACGACCTGAAGAAGAAGTACCGGTTCGTCAGCAGCGAGCAGGCGTACCAGGGGCAGGTGTACGGGGTCGCGATCACCGGGAACGCCCAGGGCTTCGTCTACAACAAGCGAATCTGGGCGCAGGCCGGCATCACGCAGCCGCCGAAGACACCCGCCGAGTTCCTCGCGGCGTTGCGGGCGATCAAGTCCACGACGTCGGCGATTCCGCTCTACACCAACTACAAGGACGGCTGGCCGCTCACCCAGTGGGAGTACGACCGCGGTGCGGTGACCGCGGACCCGGACGCACTCCGGAAGCTCACGGAGGACGACAGCCCGTGGGCACCCGGCCGCGAGCACTTCGTCATCGACTCGCTGCTCTACGACGCCGTGCGCGGGAAGCTGACCGAGCCGGATCCCACCACGACCAACTGGGAAGCGTCCAAGACCGACCTCGCCACGGGGAAGATCGCCACGATGCGCCTGGGCTCGTGGGCGATCAGTCAGATCCAGGGCCTGGCGAAGACTCCGGCGGACATCGGCTACCTGCCGTTCCCGACCCAGGTCGACGGCGCGTTCCACTCGGTGATCCTGGGTGACTACAAGAACGCGGTGAACATCAACTCGGAGCACAAGGCCGCTGCCCGTGCCTGGGTGACGTGGTTCGCCGACGAGTCGGGCTACGCAGTCGATCAGGGCGGCATCTCGCCGGTGATCAGTGACGCCATGCCGAAGACGCTGGCCGACTTCGAGACCGCCGGGGTGAAGTACCTCGAGCTCAACCCGCTGCCGAAGGGCAAGGAGGGGCTCGACATGCGCATCGACGCCGCCGCGGAGATCGGGCTGCTGGACCAGAAGTACCGGCAGCGGCTGGTCGACGCCGCGCGTGGTGCCCGCAAGGAGAGCAAGGAAGCGATCTTCTCCGACCTCGACGAGCGCTGGGCCGAGGCGCGCAAGACCACTCAGTGAGCCGCGGTTCCCGGGCGCCCGCCGACGGGCGCCCGGGCACCACCCGCGCCGAAGGACGGATCCCATGGCATCGCCGCCACGCACGGAAGACCGGGCCACGGCCCCGATGACCGCGTCGCCCACCGCCCCGCCGCGCCGCCGTCGCGGAACCCTGCTGCGCACCGCGACGCCCTACCTGTACCTGCTGGTTCCGCTCGCCTTCCTGGTCGTGTTCACGTACGTGCCGGTCGTGAACATCGGCTGGTACAGCCTGACGTCCTGGGACGGTCTCGCACCGACGAAGACGTTCGTCGGCTTCGACAACTACGTCGAGATCGCGACCCGCCCGGAGCTGCTCGCGGTGTTCCGCACCAGCCTGTACTACCTCGGCGCCTCGGTGGTGCAGATCGTCCTGGCGCTGTACTTCGCGACGATCCTGAGCTTCGACGTGCGGTTCCGCAACCTGTTCAAGGGGATCATCTTCTTCCCCTACCTGGTCAACGGCGTCGCGATCGCGATGATCTTCCTCTACTTCTTCCAGCCGGGTGGGACGCTCGACTCGACGCTGCAGGCCGTTGGGCTCGAGGACCTCTCCCGCCAGTGGCTCGGGGACGCCGGGACGGTCAACTACTCGCTCGCCGGCACGTCGGTCTGGCGCTTCCTCGGGCTGAACTTCGTGTTGTTCCTCGGCGCGATCCAGTCCATCCCCGGGCAGCTCTACGAGGCGGCCGAGCTGGACGGGGCGACCCGCTGGCACCAGTTCCGCTACCTGATCCTGCCCGGTATCCGGCCGGTCGTCGGCCTCTCGGTGATCCTCGCGATCTCCGGCTCGCTCTCGGTGTTCGAGATTCCCTGGATCATGACCGCCGGTGCGAACGAGAGCGCCACGTTCGTGATCCAGACGGTCGACTTCGCGTTCAAGTTCCGCAAGTACGGCCTGGCCTCGGCGATGGCGGTCGTCCTGCTCGTGCTGATCCTGCTGGTGACGTGGGTGCAGCGGCGGGTCGTCCCGGACGAGAAGGTGGACCTGTCGTGAGAGTGGCCTCCGCCGCGCGCTATCTGTCCCTGGTCGGAGCCGGCCTGGTGGTGCTGCTGCCGATCGTCGTGCTGGTGCTCGCCGCGTTCAAGACGCGGGACGAGTACGCCTCGACCGGCCCGTTCACGCCGCCGCGCGACTGGTTCAACGTCGACAACTTCGCCACGGCGTTCACCGACGGCGGGATGCTGCGCGCCTTCCTCAACACGTCGATCATCCTGGTCGTTGCCCTGACCGGAACCATCCTGATCGGGTCGATGGCCGCCTACGCCGTGGACCGGTTCGAGTTCCGTTTCCGGCGCACGGTGGTGGGGCTGTTCCTCTTCGCCACGTTGGTGCCGAGCGTGACGACGCAGGTCGCGACGTTCAAGGTGATCACCAGCCTCGAACTGTTCAACACCCGCTGGTCGGCGATCGCCCTGTTCCTCGGTACCGACATCATCTCGATCTACATCTTCCGCCAGTTCATCCAGGGCATCCCGCGTGAGCTCGACGAGGCGGCGGAGATCGACGGCGCGAACAGCCTGAGCATCTACTGGCGGGTGATCCTCCCGCTGTGCAAGCCCGCCATCGCGACGGTCGTGATCATCAAGGGCATCACGATGTACAACGAGTTCTACATTCCGTTCCTCTACATGCCCGACCGGGACCTGGCCGTCGTGTCCACGTCCCTGTTCCGGTTCAAGGGTCCGTACGGCGCCCAGTGGGAGGTCATCTCGGCCGGTGTCCTGCTGGTCATCCTGCCCACGTTGATCGTGTTCCTCGCGCTGCAGCGGTTCATCTACAACGGCTTCACCGCCGGCGCGACGAAATAACTGTGAAGGAGCCCGCGTGAGCGTTTCCCGGCCGAGTCCCCACCTGTCCCTGCCGGCGCCGTGGGTGGGCGTCAACTACTGGTCCCGCCGCGGCGGCCCGCTGATGTGGCGCGAGTACGACGACGCGGTCGTGCGCGAGGAGCTCGCGACTCTCGCCGGTCACGGTCTCACCGTGACCCGGTCGTTCCTGTACTGGCCGGACTTCCAGCCGGCGCCGGACCGGATCGACGAGCGGTACGTCGAGCGCTACCACCAGTTCCTGCGCGCCTGTCAGGACGTCGGCATCGGCACGATCCCGACGTTCATCGTCGGGCACATGTCCGGCCAGAACTGGGACGTCGCCTGGCGCAACGGACGGGATCTGTACACGGACGGGTTCATGCTCGGCCAGCAGGCCTTCTTCATCCGGGAGATGGTCCGGCGGTTCGGGAGTGCCCCCGCGGTTCAAGGGTGGCTGATCTCCAACGAGATGCCGCTCTACGGCGGGCCGACGACCCGCGAGTACGCCCGCGCGTGGGGGTTGCTCTGCGCGCAGGCCGTGCGCGCGGGCGGATCGGAGCTGCCGGTCTCGCTCGGTGACGGCGCCTGGACGATGGAGGTCACCGGCGCGGACAACGGTTTCCGCCTCGCCGACCAGGACGACGTCGTCGACTTCGTCGGCCCGCACTCCTACCCGATGGGCGACGACCAACTCCGCCAGTTCGTGCGTGCCGCGTTCATCTGCGAGCTGTGCCACGTCGGCAAGCCGGTCGTGCTCGAGGAGTTCGGTGTCACGTCCGCGTTCGTGTCCGACCCCAACGCCGCGGACTACTACCGGCAGGTGCTCCACCACGGCCTGCTGGCCGGCGCGACCGGGTGGATCGGGTGGAACAACACCGACTTCGATCTGGCCGGCACCGATCCGTACCGGCACCACCTCTACGAGCTCAACTTCGGCGTCACCACCGCCGACGGCACGCCCAAGCCGGCGCTGGCCGAGCTGGCGGAGTTCGCCGAGATCGTGAAGGCCGTCGATCTGGCCCACTGCCGGCGGGTGGACACCGGCACCGCGATCCTCGTGCCGTCCTACCTCGACACCGACCACCCGATGATCGACGACGTCGAGCGCACGATCATTCCGGAGATCACGCTGCACGCCTACCTGGCGGCGAAGCGTGCCGACCTGGCACCCGCGCTGGTGCGCGAGTCGGCGGGCGTCCCGGCGGCCGAGCTGCTGCTGGTGCCCTCGGTGAAGGCGCTGACCGGACCGACGTTCCCGGAGCTGGTCCGGCGGGCCGAGGCCGGCGCCACCGTGTACGTCGGCTGGTTCGCCGGAGCCGGCTCCGGCCAGCGCGGGGCCTGGTGGCCGGATCCCGAGCCGCTGTTCGGCGTCCGCCACCGGCTGCGGTACGGCCTCAACGAGCTCTGCGACGCCGACGGCGTCCGGGTGACCGCGGTCGTGGATCTCGGCGACCTGAAGACAGGATCGACGCTGCGGTTCCGGCCGGCCGGCCGACGTAGCGCTCAGGCCTATCTTCCGATCGACGTCATCGACGCCGAGGTGATTCTCGCCGACGACGCCGAGCGCCCGGTTCTGGTGCGTCGACGGGTCGGGGCCGGCGCGCTCTACCTCGGCACCGTGCCGATCGAGTACTTCGGCGCCGTGCGGCCGGACGCGCATCTCGACGACGACGTCTGGCGTCTCTACCGGGCCCTGGCCGCGGAAGCGGGCGTGCGGCCGCTCGTCCGCGTCGACAGCCCGGACGTCACCGTCGACTGCGTCGTCCACGAGGACGGCACCCGGTTCGTCTGGCTGATCTCGCTCGCCCCCGAGTCGATCGCGGTCGTCCCCGACGCGCCGGGACGGCTCGTGGACGTGCGCACCGGCGAAGACCTCAGCACGCACTGCGCCGTCCCGCCGTACGGGGTGCGGGTGGCCCGCCTGGAGGACTGACTGATCAGCTCGCCGCGGGCGATCGCGCGCCGGACCACCCCGTCGGGCAGATCTCCCGATCACCAGGCGGGTGGGTAATACTTCGTGACGGGTGGGTCCGCCGATCGCCGAGGAGAGCGCACACGTGACGGGCAGGCTGCCGCGAGGGTCCCTGGACCGCGACGTCATTCTCTCCGCCGCGGAGCGGTTGGCGGCGGAGGGCGGACTGGGCGAGGTGACCATCCGGCGGGTGGCCGCGGCGCTCGGGGTGCAGCACACGGCGGTGCACTACCACTACGCCCGCCGTGACGATCTCGTCGACGCGCTGCTGGGACGCGCCGTGGAGCGGTTCAACGAGGCGCTGCCCATCGTCGAATCCGACGACTGGGAAGAGCACCTGCGCCGCTACTGGGAGGGCTTTCGGGCGGCCCTCCGGGCGGATCCGGCGCTGTTCGAGCTGGTCGTCGGCGAGTGGGCACGGATGGGCCGGTCCCAGCAGGCACTGGACTCCAGCTATCTGCGGATCGACGCTCAACTCGGGGTCCTGCTCCGGGCCGGGTTCACGCCGGAGCAGTCGGGCTACGCCTACCACCTGCTCTCGACCTACACCCGCGGCTGCCTGGTCAGCGAATACCAGTTCGCCGGCTCGCTCGGCGCGGCGGCTCCCGGCGAGCCACTCGAAGCCACGGCCGCGACACTCCCCGGAGACCTCGGGCAGTTCCCGAACCTGAGCAAGGTCGTCGCCCACAGCTGGTCCTACACGTTCGCGACCGACGCGGACTACAGCAACGGCTTGTCGATCATCGTCCAGGGCTTGCGCGCCTGGCTGACCCCCACGACCGGCTGACGATCGAACCTCTAGACATACTGACCTCCGGTCAGTAGCGTGCTTGCGTGCGCGTTACTGACCAATAGTCAGTAACGCTCCGGACGTGTCGGCCAGGAGGCAGGAAATGGGTACGTTCGAGTTCACCGACGATCACGACGCCCTCCGGGACGCGGTGCGCGGATTTGCCGCCGAGGTGTTTTCCGAGGCGGAAGTGCGGCGGCTGATGGCCGCGGACTCCCCGCTGGAGCGCCCGGTCTGGGAACGAATGGCCAGGCAGCTGGGTCTCCAGGGTTTGGTCGTGCCGGAGGAGTACGGCGGCGCCGGAGCCGGGCTGGTCGAGCTGGCGATCGTGCTCGAGGAGTTCGGCCGCCGGCTGGTGCCCGCGCCGTTCCTCTCCACGGCGCTGGCAACCCTCGCGCTACTCCAGGGAGATCGGTCGGTGACCGGCGAGCATCTCACCGCGATCGCCGACGGTCAGGTCGTGGCGACCGTCGCACTGGCCGAGGACGACGGCCGCTGGGACGCCACCGGCGTGCGCTGCGAGGCCGAGCAGGCGGCCGGCGGTTGGCGCCTCAACGGCGTCAAATCCTATGTCGCCGACGGCATGATCGCCGATCTGTTCGTGGTCGCTGCGCGCGGGCCGGCCGGTGTCGGATTGTTCGTGATCGACGGGACTGCCGACGGGCTGACCCGCACCGACCTGGAAGTCTTCGACCGGACCCGTCGGCTGGCCCGCGTCGAGCTCGTCGGCGTCACCGCGACGCTGGTCACCGCGGAGAGCGATGCCGTCGAGCGGTTCCTGGACGCTGCCCGTGCGGCGGTCGCGGCCGAGCAGGTCGGTGGGGCGAGCTTCGCGCTGGACATGGCGGTCGGCTACGCCAAGGAGCGGGTGCAGTTCGGCCGCGCGATCGGCAGCTTCCAGGCCATCAAACACATGTGCGCGGACGCCTTCGTCGACGTCGAGTCGGCCCGGTCCGCGGCCTACTACGCGGCCTGGGCGCTGGCGGACGGCAGCCCCGAGGCGCACACGGCGGCGCCGCTGGCCAAGGCGTTCTGCTCCGACACGTTCTTCGAAACCGCGGCGACGAACATGCAGGTGGCCGGTGGCATCTCGTTCACCGACGAGTACCCGGCCCACCTCTACTACCGGCGGGCGAAGTCCGGCGCGCAGCTCTGGGGCAGCCCACGTGCGCAGCGGGACCTGCTGGCGTCCCGGATCGGCCTGTGACCGTCACCGTTTCCCATCGCGTCGAGGAGGACCGATGACCACCGAAGATGAGGTCCGCGCCGAGGTCCGGGCGTGGCTCGCCGAGCACCCCCGGCCGGAGGATGACGGCGGTGAGTGGCGGGCCGCGCTGGTCGACTCCGGATGGGCCGCGCCCACCTGGCCGGTCGAGTGGTACGGACGCGGCCTCCCGCCGGAGATGCGGCGGGTCGTCGCGGAGGAGTTCGCGCGTGCCGGGGCGAAGGCACCAGCTCTGGACGTGACCCAGCTGTTCGCCAACACGGTTCTGGCGCACGGCACCGACGAACAGAAGCGTGCGTTCGTCCGCCCGCTGGCACTCGGCGAATTCCAGGGGTGCCTGCTCTACAGCGAACCGGGAGCCGGCTCGGACCTGGCCGCGCTGCAGACCAGGGCCGAGGCGGACGGCGACCGGTGGATCGTCAACGGACAGAAAGTCTGGACGTCCGGAGCCAGGGACGCGAGCCACGGTCTGCTGATCGCCCGTACCGACTGGGACGTGCCCAAGCACCGCGGTCTGACGTTCTTCCTGATCCCGATGGACCAGCCCGGCATCGACATCCGCCCGATCCACCAGGTGACCGGCGGCTCGGAGTTCAACGAGGTCTTCCTCACCGACGCGGTCGTGCCCGACGCCAACCGGCTCGGGGAGGTCAACAACGGCTGGCGGGTGCTGCAGACCGCGCTCGGCTTCGAGCGGCTGATCATGGGCGGTGCGTCCGGTGAGGCGCCCCGGGGCTTCAAGCCTAAGGACGGCGTCGACCCGGTGCTCGCGGCGCGACAGTCGCCGTGGACCCGCCAGACCGGCGGGGCGGACTACGTCGAACTGGCCAAGAAGGTCGGGAAGGCCGACGACCCGGTCACCCGGCAGGAGATCGCGCGCCTGTACACGCTGGAGAAGGTCAACGCGTGGAACTCCCTGCGGGCCCGGGCGGACTCCAGCGGCGGCTCGTCGCTGGCGTCGATCGGGAAGCTGGCGATGTCACGCATCCAGCACACCGGCGTCCGGGTCACGACGAATCTGATCGAGACCGAGTCCGTGCTCACCGGGGACACCTCACCAGTGGCCGGTGAGATCAACCGGTCGTCGTTCGCGGCGTTCGTCACCTCCATCGGCGGCGGCACCGACCAGATCCAGCGCAACATCATCGGGGAGCGGGTGCTCGGGCTGCCCAAGGAACCCGAGGTCGACAAGAACGTGCCGTTCCGTGAGGTCCGGAAGGCGCAGGGCACCCGGAGCTTCAGTTGAGCAGCCGCGTGGATCTGCCCCTGGGCGGTGTACGCGTCGTCGACCTCACCACCGGGCCGCTCGCGGCGATCGGGCGTCACCTGGTCGAGTGGGGCGCGGAGGTGGTCCGAGTCGAACCCCGCGGTGGCGCCGAGGACCGTCGCTCCGGGCGGACGGTCGCGGGCACGTCACTCGACTTCGTGGCGGCGAACCTCGGGAAGCACGCGGTCGGGCTGGACCTCGGAGACACCCGCGACCGGGCGGCCTTCGAGGAGCTGCTGTCCGGCGCGGACATCCTGCTGGAGAGCTCTGTGCCTGGCTCGGGAATGCTCGACGTCGACGACCTCCACCGGCGCTATCCCGCCCTGGTCATCCTGTCGGCCACACCGTTCGGGCGCAGTGGTTCCTACTCGGGGTGGCAGGCGACCGTTCCGGTGTTCCACGCGCTCTCCGGCGAACTGTCCCGCTCGGGCATCCCCGGCCGGACTCCGCTGCTGCCGCCCGGCGACCTGCCGTACGACTGCGCGGTGCCGCAGGCGGTGTTCGTGACGCTGCTGGCGTACCTGGAGCGGCTGCGCACCGGCGTCGGAGACCATCTCGACTTCGCCGTACTCGACGGCGCGGTCCACGCGCTGGACCCTGGCTACGGCATCGCAGGCAGCGCCACCGCCGGTGTCCCGGCGAGCAAATTGCCGCGCGGACGTCCTGACGTGGGGCACCAGTACCCGATCATCCCGTGTGCGGACGGTTACGTCCGGCTCTGCATTCTGTCGCCGCGGCAGTGGCGCGGGATGTTCGCGTGGATGGGCAGCCCGGAGGAGTTCGCCGACCCTTCCTTCGACAAGCTCGGCACCCGGTTCGCCTCCCCGACCCTCATCCCGGCGATCGCCCGGTTCTTCGCCGATCAGAAGCGGGCCCAGCTGGAGGAGGCCGGGCAGCGTCACGGCGTCCCGACGGCTGCCCTGCTCGACCTGGACGAGGCACTGCGATCAGAGCAGATCACGGCACGCCGTGCCTTCACGACCGTGGAGGTCGCGCCGGGCATCCAGGCACCGTTCCCCGACGGGGTGCTCGAGATCGACGGTAGCCGTGCCGGTCTCCGCGGCCCCGCCCCGGCGCTCGGCGAGGACCTGCCCGTCTCCTGGGCCCCGCGCCCGGTCGACGCCCCGGTCGGTGACCCCACCGGCCGTCCGCTGGCAGGCCTGCGTGTTCTCGATCTCGGTGTCATCGTCGTCGGTGCCGAGCAGGGACGGCTCTTGGCCGACCAGGGCGCCGACGTCATCAAGGTCGAGAACGACGCCTTCCCCGACGGAAGTCGGCAGACGCGGGACGGCAGCGTGATGTCGGTGACGTTCGCGGCCGGCCACCGCAACAAGAGGAGCCTCGGTCTCGACCTGCGGTCAGCGGCGGGCAAGGAGCTCTTCCTGCGTCTGGTGGCCGACACCGACGTGGTGCTGACGAACTTCCGGCCCGGCACGCTGGAGTCCCTCGGCCTCGGTTACGAGGTCTTGAAGGCAGCGAACCCCGGCGTCATCGTGGTCGACAGCTCCGCGTTCGGTCCGACCGGGCCCTGGAGCCGACGCCTCGGGTACGGCCCGCTGGTCCGCGCCTCGGCCGGTCTGACCCGCCAGTGGCGGTACGCCGACGACGAGGCGGGCTACTCCGACGCGATCACGGTCTACCCCGACCACGTCGCGGCACGGATCGGCGTCGCCGGGGTGCTCGCGCTGCTCGTCCGGCGTCGCCGCACCGGAATCGGCGGCACGATAAGCGTCAGCCAGGCCGAGGTGATGCTCGGGCACATGGCGCCGAGGATCGCTGAGGCCAGTCTCGTCCGGACCGGTCACCAGCTCGACGGTCCAGGGGGGCCGGACGGGCCGTGGGGCGTCTTTCCGGCCGAGGGTGACGACGAGTGGTGCGTCGTCACCGTCCGCGGTGACGACGATCGGCGGGCCCTCTGCCGGGTGATCGGCCGGGACGACCTCGCGGCGGATCCGGGGTCGGCCGACAGTGCTCGCCCAAGCCTGGATGCCGCTCTCACCGAGTGGCTGGCCGGCCGCACCGCCACGGAGGCGATGGAGGCGTTGCAGAGGGCCGGTGTCCCGGCTGCGGCGATGTTGCGTGTCTCGGAGCTGCCGACGTTCCCGTACTACGTGGAGCGCGACTTCTTCCGGGCGACCGGGCACCCGGCCGTCCGCCAGCCGTTCCACCTGGAGAACGCTCCGGTGCGGTCCGAGCGTCTTCCCGACCCCGATGAGCGACCGGCCCCGCTGCTCGGCGAGCACACCCGGCAGATCGCCGCCGAGCGCCTCGGGCTCGCCGACGCGGAGATCGAGACCCTGCTGGCCGAGCGCGTCTTGCAGGAATGAGGACCTCGTGGTGCGGCGCCCAGGGTCGAGACGGCAGCCGACCGGCCGGTCAGAACAGCCCGCCGTCGACGCGGATCAGCGCGCCGGTCGTGTAGCTGGACGCGTCGCTGGCCAGGTAGAGCGCCGTGGTGACGATCTCTTCCGGGCGGCCGGGCCGACCGGCCGCGCTCCGGGTCCGGCGTCGGTTCTGCTCGGGCCACGCCAGGGAGATGTCGGTGAGGAACGGTCCGGCCGAGATCGTGTTGACCCGCACGGCCGGGCCGTACTCGAGCGCGAACACCGTCGTGAGCGCGTTGAGTGCGGCTTTCGCCCCGGAGTAGGGCCCGAACGACGGCTGCGGCATCAGCGCGCCGGACGACGAGACGTTGATGATCGAGCCACCTCCCGCGTCGGCCATCCGGCGGCCCACCAGCGAACCGAGGTGGAACGGGCCCTTGAAGTTGACCCCGACGACCTTGTCGAAGAGCTCCTCCGACGTCTCCTCCGACGAGGGCGCGATCGGTGACATCCCGGCGTTGTTGACCAGGACATCGATCCGGCCGAACTCCGCGTAGGCGACGCCGACCAGCCGGTCGACGTCGGCCCAGTGGCCGACGTGGGCGGCGACGGGCAGCGCCCGGCGTCCCAGGGCCGCCACCTCGGCCGCGGTCTTTTCGCACGCGTCGAGCTTGCGGCTGGTGATCACCACGTCCGCGCCGGCCGCCGCGAACGCCAGCACCATCTCCCGGCCCAGCCCGCGGGAGCCGCCGGTGACCAGTGCGACCTTGCCGGTGAGGTCGAAGAGGTCACTCATGCGCGCTCAGCACGTCGGCGTACCGCTCGGCGGCGGCCGCGCGTTTCGGTGGGAGGTGCTCGCTGGGGAACAGCGTGTCGACCGGTTGGTAGCCACGCAGCACCTGCTTGGCGATCGAGACTTTGTGGACCTCGGTCGGCCCGTCGGCCAGCGCGAGCGACGGCACCGACATCCACCACTGGGCGAGCGGCAGCTCCAGCGTCGTGCCCAGCGACCCGTGGAGGTGCACGGCCCGCTGGACGACGTCGTGCATCACCTGCGCCATGGCGACTTTGCACGCGGCGATCCCGGTTCGGGCGGCTCCGTGCGGCTGAGTGTCGATCAGCCAGGCCGTGTGCAGCACCAGCAGCCGGAACTGCTGGAGCTGGATCCACGAGTCGGCGATGAACGCCTGGACAGCCTGCTTCTCGGCCAGGGAGGTGCCCTTGGTGCGGCGGCTCAGCGCTCGCTCGCACATCATGTCGAAGGCCCGGGAGCACAGCCCGACCGTCCGCATCGCGTGGTGCACGCGGCCCCCGCCGAGCCGGGCCTGGGCGACGGCGAACCCCTCGCCGGGCCCGCCGAGGATCGCGTCGGCAGGCACCCTGACCTCGCGGTAACGCAGGTAGCCGTGGATGCCCTCGTCCAGCTCGTCGCGCTCGCCCATCGTGGACACGTTCCGCTCGATCTCGACGCCGGGCGTGTCCGCGGGGACGACGAACATCGACATCCGCCGGTGGGGCGCGGCTTCCGGATCGGTCACGGCCATGACGATCAGGAACGCGGCGTAGCGGGCGTTGGACGTGAACCACTTCTCGCCGTCGATCACCCACTCGTCGCCGTCCCGCCACGCCCGGCAGACGAACTCCGTCGGGTCGGCACCGGCCTGCGGCTCGGTCATCGAGAACGCGGAGACGATCTCTCCGTCGAGTAACGGCCGGAGGTACTGCTTCTTCTGGTCGGCGGTGCCGAACATCGCCAGGATCTCGGCGTTCCCGGTGTCCGGCGCCGCGGTGCCGAAAACCGTGGGCGCCCAGTACGAGCGGCCGAGGATCTCGTTCATGTAGGCGAGCTTGATCTGCCCGTAGCCCTGACCGCCGAGTTCGGGTCCGAGGTGACAGGCCCAGAGACCCTGCGCGCGCACCTGCTCCTGCAGCGGACGCAGGATCCGGCGAGCCTTGGTGTTGGCCGTGTCGTACGGATCGCCGCCGTGGGGGAACAGGAGGTCGAGCGGCTCGACCTCGGCGCGGACGAAGTCGGCCATCCAGTCGAGCTTCGCCTGGAACTCCGGTTCGACGGTGAAGTCCAGCATGGCGTTCCTTTCAGGACAGGTGGTGGAGGGCGTCGTCGAGTAGCAGGCCGATGCCGACGCGCATCCGTTCGGTGTTCTCGTCGACGTCGCCTCGGCGCTCGGCGTTCTTGACCAGCAGCGCGGACGCGGCCGCTTGCTTGTACCGGACGAAAGCGTCGAACCACGGGAGCTCGGTGACCGCCGTACCCGCGGCCTGCTCGTACACCGACAGCAACTCGTCCGGTTCGAGGCTCGGCGCCTCGGGTGCTGCGGCGCTGGGGTGGGCCGGGTCGTGCATCAGCCGCATCCAGGCGAGATCCGTCCGCGGGTCGCCGACCGACCAGATCTCCCAGTCGATCACCGCGCGAATCGTCTCCGCGTCGGCTTGCATGTTGCCGAGGCGCCAGTCGCCGTGGAGGACGGCCGGCTCGGCCGGTCGGGGAAGGGAGGCGGTCAGCCTCCGGTGTACCTCGTCGGCCCTACCGGTCACCCCGGGAGCCAGTTCGACGCTGCCGAACGCCGCCCGCCAGCGCTCGACCTCGGCCTCCGTGGTGAACGCGGGCTCGTTCAGGCCGAGGTCGGCCGGGGCCGCAGCGTGCAGGGCTGCGAGCATGCGGGCGCCGGCGCGACCGCGGGCCCGGACCTGCTCGGCCGGAGGCCGGGAATCCGCTTCGGTATGGCGCGGTTCGTAGCTCTCGCCGGGCGCGAACTCCATCACGAAGAGCGGCGGGATCTCCGGCGGCGTACCGGCGTCCGTGCCCAGCACCGCCGGGACCGCGACTCCCGGCACTTCCTCGAGCGCCGTCAGCACCCTGGCCTGCCGTAACACGTCCCGGTTGCGTACCGGAGCCAGTCCGGGCGGTGCCACCTTGACGACAACCGCGGTACCCCGGTCGTCCACGGCCCGGTAGGTGAGGCTGGAGAGTCCTCCCGGGAGCCGGCTCAACTCGCGCAGCGGTCGGCCGAGTGCGTGCGAGGCGCGCCGCCGCACGTCCTCGGGGTCGGCGACGCCGACGCTCGGGCGAGGCGGGGTGGAAGTGCTGTCGGCCATGGTCGCCTTCCGTCCGTCGGGGCCGAGAACGCCATACTCATCACTGAGAATGACGTTCTCCGTATCGTGAACGGACAGTACACTCCGGCACATGACAGGTCCAGAGGTCGAGACTTCGCTGCGCGCTTCGGCGATCGAACGGCGGCTGTCGACGCAACGGGCCGGCGCCGAGGACGAGGTGCGGCGCCTGCTCGACGTCGGTCTGTCGCTGATGCGCGACCACCCCGCCGGCGACCTCCGGGTCGCGACGATCGTCCGCGCGGCCGGCGTCTCCAACAAGGCGTTCTACCGGTCGTTCGGCGGTAAGGACGAGCTGATGGCCGCGGTCGCCGACGACGGGGCGCGCCGGATGGTGCGCTACGTCCGGCACCAGCGGGACAAGTCGGCCGACCCCGGTGAGCAGGTGCGGCTGGTCGTTCGCGCCGTACTCCATCAGGCCCGCGACCAGGACGCGGCGACGACCGCGCGGGCCGTGCTGCGCCTGGCCTTCCGCACTCCGCACTTCCGCGCGGCCGGGGGTTACGACGTCCAGGAGGGCCTCGCCGGCGTCCTCACCGGGCCGCTCGCCGCACTGGGTAGCACGGATGTGGAGCGGGACGCCCTCCTGGCTGCCTGCGCGACGATCAGCCTGATGGAGCACCATCTCTGGCGTGAGCAGGCGCCGTCCGCCGCGGACGAGGACCGCCTGGCCGCCTGGATACTCGGGATAGCAACCAGCCCAGCGCGCTGATCCGGGTGCGGTTGCGGCCGGCACCGCCTGCCGCGGGGCTCTCCTCGCGGCCCGCGCTGGACAGCACGCTCGTCCGGGTCGTCCCTGATGGTCAGGTCGTGGTCAGCCCCGGGCCGCTGCGGCCCAGGTGGGCGAGCGCCTCCGGTTGGGTCCTGCGAAGAGTGATCGCCCAGGCCACGCCACCGAGGAACGCGGCGAGAATCGCGGCGGTGAGCAACCAGCCGTACGTCTCGCCCTTCGGCAACACGTCCGGCATGCGGATGAGCGCGTAGACGGTCACGAACCCGGTGGTCACCATCGCGAACCCGGCGGCGGCCACCTGGCCCTCCCAGCCGAACACGCCGGTCTCGTCGTCGTCTCGTCGCAGGAACCACATGATGGTGGCGAACGAGACCAGTGTGATCACCGCGGCGAAGCCGAGCCCGCCGCCGATCGCCAGGTACAGCGTGATCGTCGCGCCGTCCAGCGCCGAGGCGGTGAGGGCGACGAGCCCGGCGGTCACCGGGGCGATCACCCCGGCCGGCCACGACGGCCGACCGTCGGGCCCGGGCGCGAGCGTCGCCGGGAGCACGCCGTCGCGGGCCAGCCCCGACAACTGCCGTCCGATCCCCTGACAGCTCAGCGCACAGCTGGCCAGCGCTCCGACGACCAGTGCCGCGGTGATCAGCTCCGCCGCGGTCTCCACGTGGGCCGCGCCGACGAGCAGCGCCATGACGGTGAGTACGAACGGCTGGCCCGCGCCCGCGGTCTGGGACTCCAGCTGGCCCTGAGCCGCCGCGACCGCGTCCTGCGGCCCCACGGCGACCGACACGGCGAAGCCGGTGATCACCAGGACAACGGTGGTGATCAGATAGGAGGCGGTGGTCGATCGCGGAATCGTGCGGTGCGGATCGGAGACCTCGTCGGAGTACATCGGGCCCATCTCCGAGCCGACGAACGAGGTGATGGCGAAACAGAGCGCCAGCCCGAACGATCCGGTCAGCAACTCTGCCGGATCGAGTGCGTCGAACGTGATGCTGCCGACCGCCGGCGTCGCGAACGCTGCGCCGTCGAACCAGAGCAGCACGGCGGCCTGGACGACGGAGAACGCGACGAGGACCCGGAGCATCGTCGCCAGGCGTAACCGCTCCAGTGCGATCAGCGCGGCGGTCGCCAGCAGCACGCAGAGGCCGAACGGAAGATCGAGGCCGAGCACCCCCGCTACCAAGCCTTTCAGGCTTCCGGAGAGCAGGGTCGTGAGGGAGGCGAGCAACGCCAGATAGGAGAGTAGGGCGAGGACCGCTGCGCCCATCCCGGCGACCGGCCCCAGCCCGTGCGTGACGAACGCGTAGTGGCCGCCGCGGTGCAGGATCCGGCGTGCCATGCCGCCGGAGCCGATCGCGTAGGCGCTGAGCGCCAGGCCGCCGAACCCCAGCACTAAGGGGGTGGCCACGACGCCACCGAATTGGTACGAGCTCGGGATCGCGCCCCAGAGCAGGATCAGTGGTGCGTGGGACATGACCAGCAGAAGGATCAGCTGACGAGACTTCAGCCCCGACCACGGACGAGGTGGACGCGGGTGGCTGGCCCGGCCGGCCGGCGCAGGACGGTCGGACCAGCCGGGGTTCGCGGCCCCCGCTCCGTGGCGATCCTGGAGAGGCCGCTCCGGCCGTCTCCCGTCCTCCTCGAGCGCATCGTTGCGCATTACGGTCTCTCCTGGTGAAGGACGTCGACCTGGCCGAGGGTCTGCGGCCGGGTCGACGAGTAGGGGAGAGGTCAGAGACCGAGCGAGCGGCCGACGACCTCTTTCATGATTTCGGTGGTGCCGCCGTAGATCCGGGTGATCCGGGCGTCGGCGTAAGCGCGGGTGATCGCGTACTCGTTCATGTAGCCGTAGCCGCCGTGCAGCTGGACTCCCTTGTCGACCGCGCGGCCCTGCAGCTCGGTGCACCACCACTTGGCCATCGATGCCTCGGCGGCGGACAACTCGCCGGCGTTGTGCGCGGTGACGCAGTTGTCGAGGTACTGCTGGCCGATCGCGATCTCGGTGGCCAGCTCGGCGAGCACGAACTTGCTGTTCTGGAACGAGCCGATCGGTTTGCCGAACGCCTTTCGCTCCTTGACGTAGGCGAGCGTCGTCTCGAACGCCGCGGTCGCACCGGCCAGAGCGTTCACCGCGATGCCGAGCCGCTCCTGTGGCAGGTTGGTCACCAGGTGGGTGAAGCCGTTGCCCTCCTCCCCGAGGAGGTTCTCCACCGGGACGCGGACGTCGGTGAACGACAGCTCGGCCGTGTCTTGGGCGTGAAGGCCGAGCTTGTCGAGGTTGCGTCCACGTTCGAAGCCGGGCATACCGCGCTCGATCACCAGCAGGCTGATGCCGTCGTGCCGCTTCGAGGGGTCCGTCTTCACCGCGGTGATCACCAGGTCCGCGTTGATGCCGTTGGTGATGAACGTCTTGGCGCCGTTGACGACGTAGTGGTCGCCGTCGCGTACCGCGGTGGTGGTCATCCCGGCCAAGTCCGATCCGATTCCCGGCTCGGTCATCGCCACCGCGGTGATGTACTCACCGGAGGCGATACCCGGCAACCAGCGCGCCTGCTGCTCGGCGTTCGCCAGATCGAGGTAGTAGGGCAGCGTGACGTCGGTCTGCAGGGTCAGCCCCTGACAGGCCGACGCGGTGCCCGTGCGCTGGATCTCCTCGTTCAGCACGACGTTGAAGCGGAAGTCCCGGGTGCCGCCGCCGCCGAACTCCTCCGGGACCGCGAACCCGAGAAAACCGTGGCTGCCTGCCCCCGAGAACAGTTCGCGGGGAACGATGCCGGCGGCGTCCCAGTCGGCCTGGTGCGGCACGACCTCCTTCTCGAGGAAGCGCCGGACGCTTTCCCGGAAGTCCTCGTGCTCGGCCTCGAACAGGGTGCGGCGCATGCGGTCGGCCCCTTCTCGCCCGGCTCGCGGGCGCGATTCGGAAGTCAGGTGAGGGTGAAGCCGCCGTCGACGATCGTCTCGGTGCCGGTCTGGTACTTCGAGGCGTCGCCGGCCAGGTAGACGGCGAGGCCGCCGAGATCGGCGGGGACACCCCAGCGTCGGGCGGGCAGGTGCGGCATGGTTCGGGCGGTGAAGGCCTCGTTCGTGGTCAGGCCGTCGGCGAGAGCCGTCTGCACGTAACCGGGCAGGATCGCGTTGACCCGGATCTGGTAGCGGGCGAGCTCCACCGCGCAGGAGCGCACCAACCCGCCCACGCCGGCCTTCGCGGCGGCGTAGGCCTGGGCCCGGGGGAAGCCGATGTTCGTGCCCATGATGCTGGAGACGGCGATCAGGCTGCCGCCACCGTGCTCGGCCATGTGGCGTGCGGCGGCCTGGAACGTGAGGAAGACCCCGTCGAGATTGATCCGGGTGACCTGCCGCCACTCGTCAAGACTCAGGTCGATGAACTTCCGGTCGGCACCGCCGATGCCTGCGTTGGCGAAGAGAGCATGGACCCCGCCCAGCGTGGCGACCGTCTCGGCGAGCGCGTCGGCGACCTGGTCGGCATCGCCGACGTCGCACACCCGCGCCAGGACCTTCACCGGGTAGCGGCTCAGGACTTCGAGTGCGGCGTCGTTCTTGGCCGGGTTGGTACCCCAGATCGCGACGTCGGCGCCGGCTTCGGCGAGCGCTTCGGCCAGACCCAGGCCGATGCCACCGTTGCCACCGGTCACCACGGCGACGCGGCCGGACAGATCGAAGGGGGACATCGATGGCTCCCAAGTAGGCATGCTGAGTTAACTATCTTGTAGTGGTGCGGCCGAGTAAAGTCAACGGAACGACTCCAGTGGCAGGTGGTGCGGTAAACTCAGCGTTCCTAGTCAACTCAGCAACCTACGCGCTGCCGACGCAGGTCAGAGCGTGGTTGCCGGCCCGCCAAGGGCACAGGAGGACATGTGGTCACCACCACCGAGCCGGTGGGGCGCGGTATGCGCGCCGCGAAGACCGGCGAACTGATCGCCTCGTATCTGCGCGGTCGGATCGTCCGCGGCGAGCTGGTCGAGGGTGACAGCCTGCCGTCCGAGGTCGAGTTGATGGAGCAGTTCGAGGTCTCTCGGCCGACGCTTCGGGAAGCCTTCCGCATTCTCGAGGTCGAGTCACTGATCGCGATCCGGCGCGGCTCGCGCGGCGCGCGCATCGTCGCTCCGAAGGTCGATGTGGCCGCGCGGTACGTCGGTCTGCTGCTCCAGTTCTCCAAGACCACGCTCGCCGACGTGTACGAGGCGCGCACGGTCGTCGAGACCGCTGCGGCCGCCATGCTGGCCGCTCGCCGCACGGAGCAGGACGTCGCCGATCTGCGCCGATGCATCGCCGACCTGGAGGACCTGGTCGAGACGGGTGATCCGGCGACGGATGCCCCGGCCTGGTCGACGGCGACCACGGTCTTCCACGACCTCGTGCTCGACCGGTCGCGCAACCAGACGCTCGCTCTGCAGTCCGCGGTGCTCCGCGAGATCATCGCCATGCACCTGGCGATCGTGGCCCGCCGCGCCACTGATCCGGCGCGTAGCCTGCGTGACTTCCGCAAGTCGGTCCGGTCGTCCCGCAAGCTCGTCGATCTGGTCGAGGCCAAGGACGTCGAGGGCGCGGAGAAGCACTGGCGCGCGCACATGGAGGCGGCCGCGCGGGCGCTGCTCCGGGACGATCTGAGGTCCACCACCGTGCTCGATCTCTTCAACTGACAGCCGACTCGAAACGCCAGTGGCCCTGCCCGCACGGGCGGGGCCACTGGCGTTTCGTGTCATCTCGGTATTCCTACCGAGTGAAGTAAGCTAACCTTTTGAACTACCCCGTTGGCTTACGTAGGAGGAGACCATGGCGATCCAGGAGCGCCTCGCGGGACTGCTCGCGCAGGCCGCGCCGGCGACCGTCGCGGTCGTGCACGGTGACACCGCCTGGACGTGGGGGCAGCTCTCCGCGTTGGCGCAGACGCTGAACAGCAGGCTGAACAGCATCGCGCTCGGCGCCGGCTCACGCGTCGGCGTCGTGCTGGAGAACCGGCCGCAGTTCGCCGCCGTCGCGGCGTCGCTGCTCAGCACCGACCGGTGCCTGACGACGCTGAGCCCGCTGCAGCCGCCGGAGCGACTCTGCGCCGACATCGACGCGAGCGCGCTGCCGGTCGTGGTGGCGTCGCCGGCCACACTCGCGCTGCCCGGTGTACGCGAGGCGATCGCCAGGCACGGGCGGATCGTCGTCGTCGAGTGGGACGGCACGTGCGCGATGGAGCCCGTCGAGCCGGTCATCGCCACCGATCGCCCGTCGGCGTCGGGCGTCGCGATCGAGATGCTCACCTCCGGCACGACCGGCACGCCCAAGCGCGTCCAGCTGACCTACCGCCAGCTCGACACCTCGATCGGGTCGGCGAAGATGCCCGGCAAGGTCGACGCCAACGGCAAGATCGTGCTCGGTACCGGCGCCACGATCATCTCCACGCCGATGGTGCACATCGGGGGGCTCTGGCACGTCATCGCGTCGATCTACGCCGGGCGCCGGACGGTGCTCCTCGACCGGTTCACGGTCGCCGAGTGGGTCGACGCCGTCGACACCCACAAGCCACGGGCAGCCGGCCTGGTGCCCGCCGCGATGCAGATGATCGTGGACGCCGAGGTCCCGCCTCATCGCCTGGCCAGCCTCCAGGTGATCACGTCCGGAACCGCTCCGTGCCCACCCGCGCTGGCGGACACGATGCTCGAGCGCTACGGCATCCGGGTGCTGATGACCTACGGTGCCACCGAGTTCTCCGGGGCGGTCGCGGGCTGGACCAAGACTGATCACGTCCAGTGGTGGACGCGTAAGCAGGGTGCCGCTGGCCGCGCGTTCCCCGGGGTCGCGTTGCGCGTGGTCACCGACGACGGGGAAGAGCTGCCGACCGGCTCCTCCGGCATCCTCGAGATCCGCACCGCCCAGGCCGCCAACGGCGGACGCGAGTGGGTCCGCACCAGCGACCTGGCCCGTATCGACGAGGACGGGTTCCTCTGGATCGAGGGGCGGGCGGACGACGCGATCATCCGCGGTGGTTTCAAAGTCCATCCCGCGGTGGTCAAGGCAGCTCTCGAGCGGCACCCCGCCGTGCGGGAAGCGGTTGTCGTCGGTGTCCCGCACGAGCGACTGGGCGGCGTTCCGATCGCCGCGGTGATCCCGCGCGACGGCGTCGGCCGCCCGTCCGTCGACGAGTTGCTCGCAAGCTGTCGGGAGACGCTGACGCCCTACGAGGTACCGACCCGGATCACGGTTCTCGATGAGTTCCCCCGCACCGCGGCGATGAAGGTCGACCGGTTGCGGTTGCTGGAGGTACTCGGCGCGCCGCAGCCGGTGGCCGGCTGACATGACCGACTCGCTCGCAGCGGCGCGGGCGGCCTTGCGCGGACGCTGGCGCGCCGAGGGCCGGTACTCCGGTGCCACGATCGCCGAGGAGATGCGCCGGGCGGCGGCCGAGCACCCGGGCGTCCGGCTGGTCCACTCCGGGCCACGCGGAATCGTGGAGACGACGCTGGCCCAGCAGCTCGCGCGTGCCGAGGCGGTGGCGGCCGGTCTGCAGGCACTCGGCGTGCGCCACGGGGACGTCGTGGCGATCCAGGTGCCCAACCGGGTCGAGGGCGCGCTGGCGCAGCAGGCCGCCTGGCTCTGCGGCGCGGTGGTGCTGCCGATCGTTCCGATCTACGGCCCGAAGGAGCTGCGGTTCATCCTCGGCCAATCGGCGGCGGCGGTGTTCGTGGTCGCGCCGGGGAGCACACCGGTGACGGATCTGCTCGCGCGGATCGGTGCCCTACCGGCGCTGCGCGCGACCGTCGTGATCGATGGCGACGCACCACCCGGCACCGTCGCCTGGGGGAGCCTGGCCGGGCACGGCGATTTCAGCGCCGGCGACCCTGCCGACCGGGCCTTGCTCGTCTACACCTCCGGCACCACCGCGGACCCGAAGGGCGTTCAGCACTCGTCCGAGACGCTGCTGGCCGAACTCGCCGGTATGCAGGGTTTCTTCCCCGGCGGGCCGGGCGTCGTGCACCTGGCGGTGTTCCCTGCCGGGCACGTCGCGGGGGTGCTCGGTCTGCTCCGCGCGCTGGTCGGGGCGACCCCGACGGTGTCGCTGGAGAGGTGGGACGCGACGGCCGCGGCCGAAT
>Ga0190269_10000006_pt1 | contig 84928 bp, 51 predicted proteins | sample Popmic249IS_FD_133749 | JGI IMG/M metagenome (GOLD analysis project Ga0190269, IMG submission 133749) | Populus adjacent soil microbial communities from riparian zone of Blue River, Arizona, USA - 249 IS | ecosystem: Environmental > Terrestrial > Soil > Riparian zone | place: USA: Arizona... | reverse complement strand
CAGAAGCTCGGTTCGTACGTGATGGTCGATCACTTGAAGCACCGGCGCGGCCGGCGTTAGTCGGACATCACGCGACACTGTCACCGCTCGAAAATGCGCGCGAGTGTTGCCGCCAATGGCTGCAGGCATGCGCATTCGATGCGAAGATAAGAGCGCTTGAAGTGGCGACTCGCCTTCCCATGTCCGTTACCCTTGATGGCGCGCGCCGCCGGCGTATACGCTATCCATGGGGGAAGAACATCACAGAGCGCGTATGCACACAGGTAGTCCACCGTGTGCCGGTGAGGGCGCGCGCCGTGAATGTTCCTGGTGAAGCATGAGAGCAGGCGCGGATAGGGCCCGCGGCAGCAGCCCTTTGCTTCGAGCTCTGCTGCTCGCGCTGGCTTACTTCGTTGCCGGCCGTCTCAGCCTTTTGCTCGCCATCCCGCCGGGATATGCGACAGCGATCTGGCCTGGCGCCGGTATCGCCTTGGCGGCGCTGCTCATCTACGGCCCGGGCTTATGGCCTGGCGTGGCCATTGGCTCGATGCTGGTGAACTCGGGTGTCGGCGCCGACGGCGGCCTGGCGTCCATCACTTTGGAAAAGGCGACTACCGCTGCCGCTATCGGCTGCGGCGCAGCGCTCGAGGCATTGGTCGGTTACGCGCTCACGGTAGGCATCTTGCGCCGCGACCCTGAGCTCTTGCAGGTCCGCAACATCGCCGGTCTCTTGATTCTTGGCGGCCCACTCAGCTGCCTCGTCAACCCGACGTTCGGCGTGGGCGTGCTGCTCGTCGCTGATCTGATCGTACCGGACGAGTTCGGCTTCAGCTGGATGACCTGGTGGGTCGGCGACAGCATGGGCGTGCTGATCTGCTTGCCGCTGTTGCTCCTGTGGTTAGGGCCACCGAAGCGCGCGTGGGCGAAGTACTGGGCCTACGTCGCGGGACCGCTCGCGATGGTGCTCGGGCTCTCGGTGCTGGCATTCATGTACGTGAGCCGGCAGGAGCAGCGCGCGCATGCGCTGGAGTTCGAGCACAGCGGAGCGGTCGTGGCGCGCTCGCTGGACAAACAGATCGAGCGCTCGCTCGAGGCGGTGTACTCACTGCGCAGCTTTTTCCTCGCGAGCTCACAGGTCACGCGCGCGGAGTTCGGTGCGTTCGCGAGCCGCAGCCTGGCCACGCTGCCGACCGTGCATGCGCTCGCTTGGGATCGCTGGGTTCGCGACGAGGAGCGCGCGGGCGTCGAAGAGGAAGCGCACAGGGAAGGGCTGCTGCAGTTTCGCTTCACGGAGAAGAACTCCGCAGGTGAAGTGGTGCCCGCCGCGTCGCGACCCGAGTACGTGGTGGTGCAGTACATCGAGCCGTTGCTGCGCAACGCGCAAGTCTTGGGCTACGACGTATACTCGCAGGCCGAGCGGCGCGAGGCGCTGGATCGCGCGCGCGATACCGGGCAGGCGGTCGCGACGAAACGCTTGCGCCTGGTCCAGGACGTCGCAGATCAGCCTGGTCTCTTGGTGTTCGTGCCTGTGTACCGCGGGCTCAGCGCACCGCCCACGCTGGCGCAGCGCCGCTCGGAGCTGCGTGGCTACGTGGTGGGTGTGTTCTCTTCGGGCGAGCTCGTCGCAGGTGCCCTGAACGGTCTGGGCGCAACCAGCCTCGATGTCCGGCTGTACGATGATAGCGATGGCGAATCGACCTTGATGGCCGCATACCGTTTCGATGAGAACGGCGCGGGGCAGCTCACGAGCGTGCCTGAGGAGCTGCAGACACCGAGCTTCTTCCGCTACGAAACGCAGCTGAACGTAGCGGGGCGCAAGTGGCGCCTTCAGCTGTCGGCGGACAAGACGTACATGGCGAGCCGGCGGACTTGGGCCGGTTGGGGCGCGCTCGTCTTTGGACTCTTGTTCTCGAGCTTGCTCGGGCTATTGCTGCTCGCGCTCACGGCGCGTCGCATCGCGGATGCACGTCAGACCACTGAGCTCGCCGAAACCAACCGGATCTTGAGCGATGAGGTCGCGCAGCGCGTACGCATCGAAAAGGCGCTGCACGCCGAAAAAGAGCGGGTCGAGGTCACGTTGCACTCGATCGGCGACGCTGTGATCTCGACCGACGCGAAGGGCATCGTCGAGTACATGAACCCTGCCGCGGAACGACTCACGGCGTGGAGCGTGGACGAAGCGCGCGGTCGCCCCGTACATGAGGTCTTCAAGGTGCTGAACGAGGAGACGCGCCAGCCCGAGCGCAATCCCGTGGAGCGCTGCCTGGAGACCGGCGAAGTCTTGGAGTTCAAACGACCGATGATCCTGACGGGGCGCAGCGGGCAACAGTACGCGATCGCCGACTCGGTCGCGCCCATCCGCGATCAGCACGAGCGCCTGCAGGGGGCGGTGCTGGTGTTCCACGACGTGACCGAGGCGCACCGCCTCGCGCGCGCTGCGGAGTACCAGGCCAGCCACGATAGCCTGACTGGCCTCGTGAATCGCGCCGAGTTCGAAAAGCGCGTCGAGCGAGCGCTCTTGAGCTGCAAGCAATACGGCACGCAGCACGCGCTGTGCTATCTCGACCTCGATCAGTTCAAGGTCGTCAACGACACCTGCGGTCATCGTGCCGGCGACATGCTGTTGCGCGGGCTCAGCGGTTTGCTCGCGAATGCGGTGCGGGACCGCGACACCCTCGCGCGGCTCGGCGGGGATGAGTTCGGTTTGTTGCTCGAGAACTGTCCGCTGCCCAAGGCGGTGCAGATCGCGGAGACGCTGGTCGGGCTCGTGCGCGACCACGGCTTCGAGTGGGACGGTAAGCCTTTCAATGTCGGCGTGAGCATCGGGCTTGTATCCGTGGCCGGGCAGGTGGAGACCGCGGAAGTGCTGCTCTCGCACGCGGACGCCGCCTGCTACGCGGCCAAAGAGCTCGGTCGTAACCGCGTGCACGTGTACCAGGCAGACGACAGCGGCGCGGATCCGCATCATCGCGCGATCTTGCGCGTGACTGATATCCGCACCGCGATCGATCGCGATCGCTTCCAACTGTTCGGTCAGCCGATCTGGACTGTCCGCCACAACCCACCGCAGCTCGTCGCGCACGAGTTGTTGTTGCGCATGATCGATAGCACGGGGTCGCTTGTGCAGCCGGGCTACTTCATCCCGGTTGCGGAGCGCTTCGGGCTCATGGACAAGATCGATCGCTGGGTGATCGAACATGCCTTCCGCGCCTATCACAGCATGTTCCCCGGCGACTCGTCGCCTAACATCTCGATCAACCTGTCAGGTAACTTACTCGGTGAAGAGAAGCTGCTGCGTTTTCTGCACGAACAGTTCGATGCGCACCATATCGACCCCGCCAAGATTTGTTTCGAGATCACCGAGACCGCGGCCATTCGCAACATCAGCGCCGCGAAGCTGCTGATCAAAGAGCTGCGCGCGCGGGGGTGTAAGTTCGCTCTGGATGACTTCGGCAGCGGACTGTCGTCGTTCGGTTATCTCAAAGCGTTGCCAGTAGACTATTTGAAGATCGATGGCAGCTTGGTGCGGCGCGTCGCGGAAGAGAGCATCGACCGTGCGTTGGTGGAAGCGATCAACCAGCTGGCGCATCAGATGGGCATGAGCACCATCGCCGAGCACGTCGAGACCAACGACTGTCTGGAGGTGCTGCGTGAGATCGGCGTGGACCACGCGCAAGGTCATGCGCTCGGCATGCCCACGCGCGTCTACGAGGTCGCGGCCGAGCGCGTGGCCATCGCGGCTGCGTCGGAGCGCTAGCACCGGCCCAGGGCCTGCTGTGTGTCAGGCGTGGGGGCAGCGGCGCCCCGATCGTGGCGATCGCGTGTGCTGCGGAAACGCAAACTTATTGCGGTTGTAATACAAACTGCTGCACAACCGTTCCGGGGTGAGAGGCTGCGGACCGGTCCGTTAGACGCAAATGTCTCGCTTCCCGAGACCTTGATCTACAGTGAGGTGCCCGCGCTGCATTGGCATTGTTGGTGCGAGTGGTGCGCGCCGGGCATGACTGGGAGCGTTGCAATGAGCAGATGGCACATTACACAGGCGATCGTCCTGTTATGCGGCGCGCTGGCGATCAGCGCGTGTGACGACGTGCTCGAAGGCAAAGAAGATGACTACGAGCATGAAGATGATGGCTGCTGCTCCGGCGGAGGTGGACCGCAAGGCGGTGGCTCCGATCCCGACGACCCAGATCCTGACGACCCAGACCCCGACGACCCGGATCCCGACGACCCAGACCCAGACGATCCCGACCTCGATGATAGCGACCCACCGCGCGTCGAAGTGGGCCAGGGCGACTTGGTCGGCAGCTACCTCAACAGCAAGGTGCGCGGCTTCTTCGGCATCCCGTACGCGAAGCCTCCGGTCGGTGCGCTGCGCTTTCTTGCACCGCAGCCGCCTGACGGCTGGTCCAAGGCACGTGACGCCAAGAGCTTCGGTCCGAGCTGCATCCAGGCAGACGGCGACGATGTGCTCGACGACCAAGACGAGGATTGCCTGTACCTGAATATCTGGGCACCTGCGCGCACGCCGCGAACCGGTGCGCCCGTGCTCGTCTGGTTCCACGGCGGAGATCACGCGAATGGCTCTGCAGCTGAGCCAGCGAGCCGGCGCGGCAGTCGCTACGACGGGACCGAGCTCGCGCAGCGCGGCCTGGTCGTCGTGACAGTGAACTATCGCTTGGGGCCGCTAGGCTTTCTCACGCACAAGAAGATCGCTGCAGTAGAGGGCGGCACGCTCGGGAACCAAGGCCTGTGGGACCAGCAGCGTGCGCTGCAGTGGGTCAATGACAACATCGCGCGCTTCGGCGGTGATGAGGACAACGTGACGATCGCCGGTCAGGGCAGCGGCGCGACGGATGTTTGTCTGCATGTTGTGTCACCCGAGAGTCGCGGGTTGTTCGCGCGCGCGATCCAGCAGAGTGGAGGCTGCACGACCTATCAGCCGACGACGTCGGACCTGCAGGGGCGAGCTCAGCCTTGGCTCGACGGACTGTCATGTGATGACGACTCGGGCTTGCTCGAATGTCTGCAGGACAAGTCGGTCTCCGAGCTGTACGAGGATCTGCCGAGCGGTGCCTTTGTACCGAGCGTGGGCGGGGAGTTCCTGCCAGAGCAGCCGCGGCATGCATTTGATGCCGGCGAGATCGCGGACGTGAGCATCCTGTTAGGCAGCAACGCCGAAGAAGGCAGCTTGTATTACGACCGTTATCCAAATGTGACCACCGAGGATGACTATCACCTCGTGATCCAGGAGCTGTTCCCCAGCATCCCGCTGAAGGAGCTGTGCGAGGCTTATCCGCACGATCGCTTCGAGGATGCGGATGAGCCGTACCAGCGTGCGCTCGCGTACTCGCTCGGCGATGGACGCTTCACGTGCGCGACGCTGGACACTGCCATCCGCGCGCGTGAGGCGGGTGCGAACGTGTACCTCTACAACTTCGACGGGCCTTACCTCGACGAGGCCGGCGATGCGGAGCACGGCGCGGAGGTCCCGTACGTGTTCGGGACGATCGCAGCGCCGGACGACGATGAGGCGGAGCTAAGCGACCGCATACAATCGTATTGGAGCCAATTCGTGCGTGAGGGCGACCCCAACGACGACACGGATCCCACTTGGCAGCCGCTCGCCGAGGGCAAGCCCTATCGTCTCAACCTGAGCAGCGATATCACGGTGCTCAAGCAGTTCCGAGACGCAGAGTGCACGCTCTGGCGCGACTACTACGACAGCGAGTTCGGAAACTGAGAAGCTAGCTCAGGAAGGCGCGCGTGAGGTTTTGCGTGTCTTCCTGAGTTTCGCCCACGACGAGGTCGTCTTCGATCCTAACGCCGCCGAGAGCCGCAAGGCGATCGACGAGGTTCCAGTCGACTTGGTCCCTGCTCGGGCCCTCGCGAACGGGTGCCAGCAGGGATTCGATGAAGTAGATGCCCGGTTCGATCGTGAAGCACTGGCGTGCGGCGATGACCGTCGTGTTGCGGAGGAATGGGTTGTCGGGCCGGGGCTTCAGGAGCGCGCAGCCCACGTCGTGTGTTTGCAGGCCGAGCGAGTGACCGAGGCCGTGAGGGAAGAACGCGCGGGTGACTCCGCTGCTGATGGCTTCATCCTCGGAAACTCTGACGACGCCTACCTCGCGCAAGGTCCTGGCGACGTACTCGTGCGAGCGGTCGTGCAGCGCTTCGTACTTCGTGCCCACGGTGGCCTCGCGGCAGAGCTGCTGCTGCAGGTTCTCTAGCCCGACGACCAAGCCGGAAAACGCGCTTGCGGTCGCGCCCGAGCCTTTGACGTGTGTGCGCGTGATGTCCGAGCCGTAGCCGAGGAAGCTCGCTCCGGCATCGACCAGCAACGACTGATCGGCTGCTGCTTTCGGCTGCAGGCGCTGATAGGTCACGTGGTGCAGCGTCGCTGCGTTGCGGTTCAGCGCGACGATGTTCTTGTACGGCGTTTCGTGATCATCCTGCTGGGTCGCATTCAGATACAGAAGATGCAGCTCGAGCTCGCTGGCTTCGCCGCTCTGAAATGCTTTTGCGAGCGCACTGTGCCCTCGCGCTGCGAGTCGATTGGCTTCGGCCAAGCACAGCTCCTCGTAGCGGGTCTTGAGCACGCGCAGCGCGTCGAGCTGCTCGAGCAGCTTGGGCGGCGTAAAGGCCGCGTCCGCGAAGCCCCATTCGGTGGCGCACTGCCGATCTTCACCGATGAACGCGACGCGCCCGGTCGGCAGGTGCGCTTTCACCTCGGACCGGTCGGACACCACCTCGATCTCGAAGCCCGGCTGCCAGAAGTCGTGGCTCGGCTCCTCGGTTGTCTCCCAGAAGCTCCGCGCCTCTGTCCAGATCAGCTTGGGCTTTCGGCCCTGCGCGATCACCAGCGCGCAGTCTGCAGCTGACAGCGGCAGCCAGTGCTGGAAATGCGGCGTAGGGCGCAGCGGCCAATACTGATCATCGAACGCGCTCCGCTTCTTCGGCGACCCGGAGTGAATGACGACAGCATCATACCCAGTGGCAGCGAGCACCTGCCCATAGCCTCGAGCAAGCAGCGCGAGGTGCTCGACGTAGGTCGTTTCAAGCAGCTTCTGGTCCACAACCGCAGCGTGACATCACATCCGCTCTCGGTCGAGCGCCACCCGGGGTTGGCGCACGGCCAGCCCCGGGGGCCGATGGTCACTCGCCGAACGCTTGGTCGACGAGGAGCTGTTGCTCGATCTTGTGGGTCGAGAGTGAGCCGGTGGCCGGGCTGGCGCTCTCGGCGCGCGACACGCAGCTGAGCGGGAACGACTTGCCGAGCAGATCCGGTAGACGCGCGCGCATGTAGTACCAGGCGCCCATGTTCCACGGTTCTTCTTGGACCCACACCACCTGCGTCGATGCTTTGTACGGCGCGAGCACGCTCTCGATTTCTGCCTTACGCAGCGGGTAGAGCTGCTCGACGCGAATGATCGCGACGTCGTCGCGCTTCCTCTCTTCGCGTGCCGCAGCGAGGTCGTAGTAGACCTTGCCCGAGCACAAGAGCACCTTCTTGACCTTCTTCGGGTCGAGCTTGCCCTGGTCCGGAATGATGCGCTGGAAGCTGCCGTTCGCGAGATCGTCGAGCGTCGACACCGCAGCCGGCGAGCGCAGGAGGCTCTTCGGCGACATGATCACGAGCGGCTTGCGATAAGGGCGCAGCACCTGACGACGCAGCGCGTGGAAGCACTGTGCCGGCGTGGTCAGGTTGCAGACCTGCATGTTGTCTTCGGCGCACAGCGTGAGGAAGCGCTCCAAGCGCGCGCTCGAGTGCTCCGGGCCTTGGCCTTCGAAGCCGTGCGGTAAGAGCAGCACGAGCCCGCTCAGGCGGTACCACTTGTCCTCCGAGGACGAGAGGAACTGATCGATCAGCACCTGCGCGCCATTCGCGAAGTCGCCGAACTGCGCTTCCCAGATCACGAGCGCATCGGGATAGTCGAGGCTGATGCCGTACTCGAAGCCGAGCACGCCGGCTTCGCTGAGCGGGCTATCCCACACCTCGAAGCGCGCTTGCTTCGGATCCATCTTTGCGAGCGGCGTGTACAGCTTGCCGTTTTGAACGTCGTGGAGCACCGCGTTACGATGCGAGAACGTGCCGCGGCGCGAGTCTTGTCCCGACAAGCGCACGGGCCAACCTTCCATCACGAGGCTGGCATACGCGAGGCTCTCGCCGGTGCCCCAGTCGAGCGGCTTCTTCTCGTCGCGCTGCTCGCGGCGCTGCTCGAGGAAGCGCTTGATCTTGGGATGCACGTGGAAGTCGGCCGGAACCTCGGTGATCTTGGTGAGCAGCTCCTTGAGCTTCTCCTTCGGCACCGAAGTGGGCACGTCCGGGCAATCCGCATCCGGACCACCCTTGTAGCCTGCCCACAGACCTTGCATCGAATACTGCGGCGCGACGAAAGGCCCGCCTTTGCGCACGCTCTCGAGCTCGGCTTCCAAGGTGCGACGACGCGCAGCCTCGAGCTCACCCGCTTGCTCGCGCGTGAAGTGGCCGCTCTCGACCAAGCGCTGCACGTAGACTTCGCGCACGGACGGCTTCTGGTCGATCGCCGAGTACATGATCGGCTGCGTGAAGCGCGGCTCGTCCGCTTCGTTGTGACCGTAGCGGCGGTAGCCGTACAGGTCGATCACCACGTCGCGGCCGAAGCGCTGACGGTAATCCATCGACAGTCGCACCACCTGCGCGACGGCTTCGGGATCCTCGCCATTCACGTGGAACACCGGGCAGCGCAGCATGCGCGTGAGATCCGTGCAGTAGCGCGAGGAGCGCGAGTCGTTCCACACGGTGGTGAAGCCGATCTGATTGTTGATCACCACGTGCAGGGTGCCGCCGCTCGAATAGCCGCGCAGCTCCGAGAGGTTGAGCGTCTCCGCGACCACACCCTGCCCGATGAACGCCGCGTCGCCGTGGATCAAGACCGGCAGCACCTTCTTGCGCTCTTTGTCGCCGCGGCGGTCTTGCTTCGCGCGCACGCGACCTTCGACGACGGGATTCACGAACTCCAAGTGGCTCGGGTTGAACGCGAGCGTGAGGTGGATGTTGTGCCCGTCGGGCATCACGCGGTCCGACGAATAACCGAGGTGGTATTTCACGTCGCCGCGACCGAACAGCGGCTCGGGGTTGTCGTCTTCGAACGCGGCGAAGATCTCTTTGAGATTCTTCTCCATCACGTTCGCGAGCACATTCAAGCGCCCGCGGTGCGCCATGCCGATCACGAGCTCTTCGACGCGATGTTGACCGGCGCTGTCGATCACGAGCTCCATCAGCGGGATGATGCTCTCCGAGCCTTCGAGCGAGAAGCGCTTGGCGCCGACGTACTTCGTGTGCAGGAACTGCTCGAAGATCTCCGCGTCGATCAGCTTGGAGAGGATGCGCACCTTCTCTTCGTTGGTGAGCTCGATGCGGTTTTGCGTAGTCTCCATCCGCTCTTGCAGCCAGGAGCGGATCTCGGGCTCTTCGATGTTGCGATACTCGACGCCGATGCTGCGGCAGTAGGTCTGCTGCAAGCGCTTCACGAACTCTTTGAGCGGAAGCTTGGCGGGACCTGCGAAGTTGCCCGTGGCAAACAACGTGTTCGGGTCGACCTGATCCAAGCCGAAGCGCGCCAACGACAGCTCGTTGTCGTCGGGCTTGTTGATGCCGAGCGGATCGAGCTGGGCGAAGCGATGGCCCCGCAAGCGATAGCCGTTGACCAAGGCTGTGACGCGCTCCTGGTACTCCTGCTGCAGATCACCGTTCGTCAGACCGTAGCCGCCGGTGACCGTGGTCGAGAACTCGGCGCGCGCGTGGCCGTTACCATTCGCGCCGTTTGCACCGTTTGCACCGTGGCTGTGCCCGTTCTTCGCCTGCCCGTTGGTGTGTGCGTGGCCATTGCCATAGATCGGACCAGCGGCGGGCTCGCCGCGCCGCAACAAACCAGCTTGCTCGGCTTCGCTCAGGCGCTCGAAGTACTTGCGCCAGTCGCCGTCGACGGCGCTCGGGTTCTCACGAAATCGCAGGTAGAGCTCTTCTACCAAACCTTGATTGATACCGAAGTCCATAGCTCGCTCGATGAAGGGTGTCGCAGAATTTAGCCGATGATGATTCGAGTCTCGTGTCGCGATATTCGGCGTCGGACCGGGGCCGACAGGGTGCCGCGATTCGCAGCCAGGTCAACCTTTCGCTCGTCAAAAACGTCGAGCATGCGTCGATAGGCTCCGACTGTACGGCGATTGGCCGTCGAAGGTTGAGAAAACGGTAGTAGCCGCGTCAGACCGAAGCGCGCAGAAGGTGGAAACAAACTCGTAGCGCGCGCCCTGCTCACATCGGTCGTCGCATCTGCGAGCATGTTGTTCGCAGCTCTCGGCGACATGCAGTGTGCTTGCGTATTTCTGGTGCCGAGCACCTCGAAGTGCAGCCCCTTATGCACGCGTGGGCCTAACACGCACAGTTAGGTTGTGTGGGGCGTCTGTATGCGCGCGGGGTGTACGGACTGTTTGATAGCGCGCGGGGCGGTGCGACGCCGGCGCAGATGTCACCCTTTCGAAACATCGCTCAGGCTGTCGCGGACATAAGCTCGCAACACTTCTTGGGGACGCTGCCAGAGCCGCTACACGGGACATTTCGGCGGTTTGCGATTTCTTCGTGAATGGCTCGAGCCGACGAAAGAAATGGCTGGCGGCGGCGGTTCTCTCTCTTGACTGGCGTGGAAATGTGCCCAATAACCAAAGGCGAAATGCCCCAAAACCGGAAGCTTAGGCGTTTGCCTCTGCTCAGGGTCGCAGTCGGCCTTCTGAGTACGCTCGCGCTGGCGGTTTTCGTGGGGTTCTTGGGCATATTCGTACCCCCGCACGCGACGGCGTCGCATCGTGTGCTGAACGAAGCGAGCCAGGCGGCAGATGTCGATAGCTCGCTGTTTGCTGGGCACTTCAGCGCGTGTGTAGCGCATACACATGCAGTAGAAGGGGCAATGGTTCGTTCGCAGCTTGCAAAAGCACCTGCGGCAGCCATCTCCAGCACACCGATAGAGGCGCAGCACCCGGCAACTCCGATCGAGGCAGAAGGCCCGGAGACCGGCGAGGGCAGCATCGAAGCGGGCGACGATCTCAGCGATTTTGATGATTTCGCCTATCACCTGCGGGTCGTGTTCGACGGCACTGCGCAGCTGAATCGGGAAGTCGAGCGCGGCGTGTCTCTGGGGGGACGCGCTATTTCACGTTTAGAAGACAATCGTAGCGACAAGCCTCCGAGAGGCTAAGCCGCGCGCGGGTCTGTGGGCCGAGCTGCGAGCAGCGCTCGCGGTCACGGTGGCACAGGCCCTCGCTGCGTCTCGCACGAACCGCGGTGGCGACACGCCGCGGCCCTCGCGCGAGGCGTAACGCCGCGTGAGCACCGAACGTGCTCCGCCGATTTTTGTCTGCATGGCTCATGCGTCGCAGCTGATGGCTGCAGAGTCTAGCTGCAGTACTGGCTGCGCTGCGAGCCCGTGAGCCATGCACCTCGCCTACTTCGTTTCCCTGTCAGCAAATTTTAGTTGGATCGAGCCAAGAGAGAGACCATGAAAGAAATCATCGAAGGCGTGCACCGCTTCCGCACGCAGATCTTCCCTGAGAAGCGTGGACTGTTTAAGTCCCTGGCCGGCGGCCAGCGCCCGAGCGCGCTCATGATCTCCTGCGCTGACTCGCGCGTTGACATGAGCCTAGTGACCCAGTGCGACCCGGGTCATCTGTTCTTCTTTCGCAATGCAGGCAATATCGTGCCGCCCTACGGCCAAGCGTTGGGCGCAGCTTCAGCCACCATCGAGTACGCGATGGTGGCGCTGCAGATCCCCAACATCATCGTGTGCGGTCACTCTGACTGCGGCGCGATGAAGGGTCTGCTCGCGCAAGGCGTCGCCGACACGATGCCAGTCGTGGCGCAGTGGCTGAAGTACGCGGACGTGCCGCGGCAGATCGTAGTGAACGAAGGCACGACCGATCAAAAGGCGCGCGTCGATCGCTTGATTCGCCTCAACGTGCTCTCGCAGATCGAGCACCTGAAGACGCATCCTTCGGTCGCAGTGCGCGTCGCGCGCGGCGAAGTGAAGCTGCACGGCTGGGTCTACGACATCGAGCACGGCAGCGTCGATGCGTACGACCAAGCCACCGGCACGTTCAAGCCGCTCGACGGCGCCGAGGAAACGCATGCCACCACCTGGCTCGGCCTGTCGGGTGACGGTGCAAGCAAATGAAGAGCGCTCAAAACTGGAAGTTTCGAGTGGAGGACTTATCCGCCTCACTCGTCGTATTCCTGGTCGCGTTGCCGCTGTGCATGGGCATCTCGATCGCATCGGGCATGCCGCCGAGCGCCGGCTTGATCACGGGCATCGTCGGCGGCGTGATCGTCGGCTTGATCTCCGGCTCGCCTCTGCAGGTGAGCGGCCCCGCCGCGGGCTTGACCGTGGTCGTCTGGAACATCATCGAGACGCACGGCATCGAGCGTGTGGGCTACGTGGTGTTGTTCGGAGGCCTCGTCCAAGCGGTCGCAGGCCTCTTGGGTTGTGGTCGCTGGTTTCGCGCGATTTCGCCCGCAGTGGTGTACGGCATGTTGGCCGGCATCGGGGTGTTGATCGTCGCGTCGCAGTTCCACGTGATGGTGGACGCCAAGCCGCACAGCACCGGGCCGCACAACCTGATGGCGATCCCCACGCGTCTGTTTTCGGTGCTCGTGGGCAGCGAAGACGGCTCGCACCAAACCGGTCGTACAGCGCTTTCGCTCGGCACGCTCACGATCGCAGCGATCTTGGTGTGGAGTAAGTTCCGCCCCGAGAAGCTGAAGCTCATCCCTGCGCCGCTGCTCGGCGTGGGCCTGGCCGCTACCGTCGCCCACTTGAGCTCGGCAAAGGTCAGCTATGTACAGCTGCCTGACAACCTCATTGGCTCGCTCAAGGTGCCCGGCTTCGAAGCGCTGGCAGGCGCGTTCGATGGTTCGCTGATCGTCGCTGGCATCAGCCTGGCGTTGATCGCGAGCGCTGAGACGCTGCTGTGCGCTGCCGCCGTGGATCGCATGCAGCACGAAGTGCGAACCGACTACAATCGCGAGCTGTTCGCGCAAGGCATCGGCAACTCGATCTGCGGCTTACTCGGCGCCTTGCCGATGACGGGCGTCATCGTGCGCTCCTCTGCCAACGTCGAGGCGGGTGCGAAGACGCGTCTCTCCGCGATTCTCCACGGCCTTTGGCTGTTCCTGCTCGTGGCGTTCGCGCCGTTCCTGCTCCGGCTCGTGCCGACCGCCAGCTTGGCTGGCGTGCTCGTGTACACCGGCTTCAAGCTGGTGAGTCCCTCGCACCTGCGCGAGCTGCGAAACTTCGGCTGGGGTGCCGTCGGCATCTACGTCGTGACACTCGCTGGCGTGGTCGCGAAGGACCTGCTCACAGGTGTGATCGTCGGCTTGATGCTGTCAGTGCTGCGCTTGCTGCGTAAGCTCGGCAGCTTCGACATCGACGTGAAGCAGCAGCAGGGGAGTGAGCGGCTCGACGTGACGTTCCGCGGCGCGCTGACGTTCGTCGGTCTGCCGAAGCTCGCGTCGACGCTGGAGAGCTTGCCGGCGGCGAAGGACATCCACCTGCACGTCGACCAGCTGCGTTACATCGATCATGCGTGCTTGGTCGCCATCGGCGACTTCGAGCGGCAAGCGCGTCAGCGCGGACAATCTGTGGCGATCGATTGGTCGGATCTCGACTCGCGTTCCGAGAAGCGGGTTCCGCCCGCGGAGGATGTGCGTCAGCTTCAACCTTCGATGTGATACCCGTCGGTAGGTTTCGCACAATGCAAGGGGCGCGGCGAGCAATCACCGCGCCCTCTCTGCTTTAACACCTGTGGTCAGGGTTTAGGGTCAGGGTAGTGCGTGGTGTGTGAGCTGTGATGTGTCACTGTTCGTGCAATCGTACGAGAACTTTTCTCTCGCTCGCGGCGGTGTACACTAGCGAGACTGCGCACGGCGCCCGGGAAGGGGAGGGCTTGACCGCGAACGGCGGATTCGCTGCGGCGGAGCACTGCGTGGTGGCTGCAACATGGATACAAGCACTCTCGATCTGTACCAAGTTCTCCAATCTGGTCCTTACGACGAAGCGCGCCTGAACCAGGTGAAACGGCTGGTCGCGGGTCAGAGGCACTTGCTCCGGACTAAGAAAGATCTCCCGGCGCTCGAGCAGCTGATCACGATGCTGCAGGACTGGGCGTATGCAGCTGGTGGCGGCTGGCTGAGCGCGTCCGCACTGGCCGAGGCCGCGGACATCGCCGAGGTCGATCTGCGCAATCTCGCGCGAGCGGAGCAGCTGCGCAGCCATGCGATCGTGACCGGTCGCGCGGCGAGTGGGATGCCCGCGCCAGTGTCTGAGTCGGTGGCGATGGAAGGTGCGATCGATGCGAACGCCGAGCTCTTGCACGAGCTCAAGACGATGCCGCCCGGTGCGCTGACGCAGACCCTACTGACCGAGGATGTTCCAGAGGAAGCGACCGAAGAGCTCGACGTCGAAGCTGTGCGCGAGTCCAGCATTCCGCGGCCGCAGCTCGCGCCCGCACCGACGCCATCACTGCGTGTCGAGCCAGAAAGGCGTCGTCCGCGCACGTTGCACGGCTTCATTGCGCCACAACACGAGGACGGCTCTACCACCTCGCTGAGCGCCGACACTGCGCAGCCGCCGTCTGCGATCGCGGCGGAGCGCGGCGAAGCGGCGGGCTCCGAGCGTGAGTCGCATGTGGACGCTCGCTTGCCGGAGGGGCGCTCGACACCTGTGCCCACGCTGATCAGCGAGACCACAGCACAGAGTGATTTTCCCGCGCGCCTGCGTTCGACGCCACCGCCGGCGCTGCGCGCTGTGACCGAGCCGCGACGTACGTCCAGTGTGCCCGCGCAGCCACGAGCTGCGGGTGGAGGCGCTGCGGCAGCATCGCAAGCGCTGCGTCCGGCTGTGCCGACCCAGCCGATCCGGTTGACGCCACTGCCTCAACTGTCGGTCAGCGAGCAACCAGCCGAGCACACGCAGGAAGTACATACTGTCGATCTCGAGCTGCAGCCGACGCTCAGTGTCCCGCCGCTGGCAGCTGCCGAAGCGGCGAACGATGACGCGCTGTCAGCGCAGATCGCGGCGGCCGAGCAGGCGCTGGACGCCGACGCTTCGCCCGACCGGGTGCGTGAGCTGGCCGAGCTCCTCGTAGAGCGCGACGCGCAAGGCGACCGGGAGCAAGCTGCCGATCTGTACTGCACGATCGGCGAAGTGCTGGGCAATCCTGCTGGCATCCCGATGCTGGATCGCGCGCTTTCGCTCGTGCCCGACCACGCCGAAGCCAAGGCGCTCCTCACGCGCTACGCCCTGCGGCCGCGCCTGCCGATCAGCTCACCCAAGATCACTGTGCTCGGCATGCAACCGAAGCTGGCCGTGCCACAGCCGCCGCCTCCCGCAGCTGCAGGTGGGTTGCCGCCAATAGCAGCAGGGGCTGCGCCTTCGCGTGCGCCGCTGGCAGCTGCAGCGGCGCCCTCGTTGCAGCCATCGGCGTCGCTCGCGCCCCCGCGCGCGACTATGCCGGGTACGGGACCGAGGAACGACGTGTTGTCGTTGCACGGTGTGCCGCAGATCGTGACGACGCCGCCAGCCGTACCGCAGATCTCGTCGCTCACGCCGATCGTGCGCAGCGATGCATCCGAGCTGCAGGCGCGACGCTTGTCGGTCGCAAAGCATAGCTATGTCGCGCTGGGCGGTATCGCGCTGAGCGCCGCGGCTGCCCTCGCGATCTACCTGTCGGCGCGCGCTCCGAGCAACGACAGCGCGCCGCCCGCGCGGCCTAGCGTCACGAGCGAGAACACCGCGGCAGCCAGTCGAGCGATGGCGAAGGAGCCGGCAGCGCCAGAGGCGCCAGCCGCTGCGGCAGCGGCCGCTGTGGAGGCCGCTGCAGCCGAAGCGGACGAAGAGAACAAACCTGTTCCACTCGCGCCACCTGGACCCTCGCATCTCCCGTCGCTCAAGCTCGAGTCCGCTCAGCTACGCGGTGGGAAGCTCAGCGAGACGCAGCTCACGGCGGCGCTCGGCAAAGCACAGCCCAAGCTGTTGGCCTGCTACGAGCAAGCGATCGAGAAGAAGCCGCGGATCAAAGGTCGCGTGATCTACGGGTTCACCGTGCGGACCAACGGCCGCGCCACCAACATCAAGCGCGTGGGCGGCACGCTCCGGGACGATGCGCTCCTGCAGTGCAGCGTCAAAGTGCTGGAAACAGTGCGCTTCCCGAAGCCGCGCAAATCTGCCCAGATCAAGCTGCCGATCCAGTACAAGCGGACCTGAACGCGCGCAGAGTGGGGCAGGCTGGCTCGGGGTGGGAGACTGGCCTCCGGGCGTCGCGTTGAGCGACCCTGATCCATCCGCTACGCTCCGTGCGTACCTGTCAGGTGACGCCATGGAAGAACGAGCGAACGACCCCAGGTTGGACGAAGAAGCGCTCAAGGCGCGTGTGCAGCGGGACGCCAAGCACGTCACGGACGACGACGTGCGGCGCGTCGTGTCGCGTCGTCGCGAGCTGGACGAGAAGTTCAAGAAGGTCCCCGACAAGCTCAACAAGCTCGTGAACCAGGTCAAGCTGCTGTACGAGTTTATCCGCTCGTATATCGACGGCTCGTACCGGGAAATCCCGTGGATCAGCATCGCGACCGCGGTAGCAGCGGTCGTGTATTTCCTGGCCCCGGTCGACCTCATACCCGACATGATCCCGGGCATCGGATACATCGATGATCTCTTGGTCGTGCGCTTTGCGCTCACCGCGATCGGCACCGATTTGCGAGCTTACTGTGAGTTCAAGGGTTACGACGTTTCGAAGTATTTCGACTGACGAACCCGAGTGTGCGCGTTACGCGGCGTGCTGCCTGAAACTGACCACGTAGCAGCGCGCTGCGATGTGTTGATACAACCATAAGTCGTTACAGCATCGAAGCTTAGCGCTCAGATCGCCAGCGCGGTGGTTCGCACGCTTACGACGAGGTTGCATGTTTCGGTTGGCTGGCTTCGCTTGTGTCATCGGGCTGTGCCTGACGTTGGGGTTGTGCTCGCTGCCTGCGCGTGCGTACGCCGCGATCGACGATGCCGATGGGGATGGCTGGAGCGACGCGCAGGAGTGCCCAGATCCAAGCGCATGTCCTGATAACGACGGCGACGGCCTCGCGAATCAGCTCGACACCGACTCTGACAACGATGCAGTGCATGACAACCGCGAGGCGAGCGCGGCTGCGCGAGTCGATCCGTGCTTACCCACCACGATCGCCGCGGCTTGCACCACTGGCGATGCAGATGCAGACGGGCTCTCGAACGCTACGGAGTGCAGCCGTGCGTTGGCGTGCCCGGACACCGACGGCGACGGAACGAACAACTATCTCGATACCGACTCGGACAATGATGGTGTGAGCGACAATGCCGAGGCGAACGCCGCGGCTGCGATCAACCCGTGCGCTCCGTCGAACACCGGCGTGTACTGCGCGACAGGTGACTCGGATGGCGACGGAGTGAACAACGGGACGGAGTGTCAGGATCCGCTCGGAAGTTGTGCCGACTCAGATGGCGATGGCGCGTACGACTACCTGGATACCGATGCTGACAATGACGGCGTCGCTGATGGCGGCGACATCGGTCGCACGAATGCGTGCGCGCCGAGCACAGCCGTCGCGCGCTGCCTGAGCGGTGACGCTGACAGCGACGGCGTACCGAACGGCAGCGAGTGTTCGAATCCTGCTGATTGTGCAGACACGGACGCTGACGGCACATCGGACTTCCGAGACAACGACGCGGACGGCGACGGGACAGGCGACAGCAGCGATCCCGCGCGCACAGACCCGTGCGTTCCGAGCCGCGCGGCGCCGCGCTGCGCGAGCGGGGATGCGGACGGCGACAGTCTCAGTAACAGCGCCGAGTGTCCGAACGCCGGTGCATGCCGCGACAGCGATGGCGACGCGGTCCCAGACTTTCTCGACCGGGATGCAGACGCCGACGGCACCATCGATCTCTTGGACGAGGCACCCACCGACCCGTGCGTGCCGAATACGACTGTCGTCGTGTGCGCGCGTGGCGACACGGACGGCGACGGCCTCAGCAATGGCAGCGAATGTCCGCGTCCCGACGCGTGTCCTGACACGGACGGTGACGGGACGGCGGATCACCGAGACCTCGACAGTGACAATGATGGTGCGAACGATCAGACTGACAGCGCGCTGATCGATCCCTGCGCGCCTAACAATCAAGTCGCTGCTTGCAGCTCCGGCGATCCAGACCGCGACGGTGTTCAAAATGCGCGCGAGTGCACGAGCTCGTTTGCTTGCCCAGACTCGGATGGGGACGGTACGGCGGACTATCTCGACACGGACTCGGACGGCGACGGCGCTCCCGACAACGGCGACGCGGCGCGCGTGGAGCCTTGCACACCGATGACACGGGTGTTGGCGTGCGCGAGCGGTGACTTCGACTCGGATGGCTTCAGCAATGCTGTCGAGTGTCCATACAGCGCGCGCTGCCCTGACAGCGACCGGGATGGAACACCGGACTATCGCGACGTGGACTCAGACGACGACGGAGTCGCGGATGGCGGCGATCCTGGGCGGCTGGATCCCTGCCAGCCGAGCAGCGATGTGCCAGTGTGCGGCACGGGTGACGCGGACAAGGACGGAGTGCGGAACAGCAGCGAGTGTGCTGACCCAGCCCTGTGTGTGGACACAGATCGGGATGGCGCACCTGACTATCAGGACACTGACTCTGACAATGATGCCGTGTCCGACGCCGCTGATACCGGCACGGTCGACCCGTGCAGCCCGAACAGCGATGCGGCCCGCTGTGTGCGCGGCGATGCGGACCGCGACGGTGTGGGCAACGGCGCGGAGTGTCCGAACCCTGCAGCGTGCGCAGACAGTGACGGTGACGCAACGCCTGACTATCAGGATACCGATTCTGACAATGACGGGCTCGCAGATGTTGATGATGCCGCGCGCATGGACCCGTGTGCGCCGGCTGCGACCGCTGCCGCTTGCAGCGGCGGAGACAGTGATGGTGATGGCGTCGTCAACGCGGCTGAGTGCCCTGACCCGCGCGCGTGTGCAGATCATGACGAAGACGGCATGCCAGACGTTCACGACGCCGACTCGGACAACGACGGCACACCGGACGGGGCCGACGACAACAGCCGGGAGCCCTGTCTGCCGGCGCCCGACGCTGCAGCTTGTGGCGGCGGTGATGCAGACGCGGACGGCATCGGCAATGCCGCCGAGTGTCCGGATCCGCGCGCGTGCCCTGACACGGACCGAGACGGCACGCCAGACTTCCGCGACAGTGACGCGGACGGCGACGGCGCGCTCGACCGGCAGGACAGTACGCCGCTGGATCCATGTCAGCCCAGAGCCGACGCGGCAGCTTGTGGCGTCGGAGATCCGGACGACGACGGCTTGAGGAACGGTGCCGAGTGCGAGGATCCGCGAGCCTGCGCTGACACGGATGGAGACGGCACGCCGGACTACCGCGATGCCGATGCGGACGGCGACGACGTGGCGGACAGCGCTGAACCGGGCGGCGTGCGAGACGCATGCAGCCCGTCGCCTACCCATGTGCGCTGCAGCTCGGGCGATGCAGACGGCGACGGCGTGCGCAACGCGGCCGAGTGCGCGGATCCCGGTCACTGTCCGGATACGGACCTCGACAGCATGCCTGATTTCATCGACGGCGATGCTGACAACGATGGTACGCCTGACGACGCGGACGACGAGCGCACGAATCCATGCGCGCCGCGCTCGCGCGCTGCAGCGTGTGGCAGCGCCGACTCCGACCGCGACGGTTTAACCAATGGCCTGGAATGTCCGAGCTCACAGCGTTGCCCCGACACTGACCACGACGGTGATCCGGACTTCGAGGATCGAGACGCGGATGGCGACGGCGATCTGGATATGGAGGAGTGCGCGGCGCAGCCTTGCGCCGACGCCGATCATGATGGGCTCGCTGACTATCTGGAGCACACCGGCCGCGACACCGACGGGGACGGCTCGCGAGATGATGTCGACAGCGACGCGGACGGCGACGGCGCGCCGGATGGCGCGGAGTGTGGCGCCGCGCCGGCTTGCGTGGATAGCGATCGCGACGGCATCAGCGATCACCTGGACGCCGCTGACAGCGGCAGCGATGCGGGCGACTCAGACGACGATGGCTTGCTAGACCACGTCGAATGCGGCACGGCAGGCGTGTGCGTCGACTCGGATGGCGACCACGTGCCGGACTACATGGATACGGACTCCGATGCCGATGGGCGCGCTGACGACGATGATCCCGACGCGGTGAACCCGTGCAATCCTGAAAGTGGTGCCGCGTGCACGACCGGCGACGTCGACGGTGATGGCGTTGCCAATGCCGATGAGTGCGGCCCGTCCAACTGTCCTGACAGTGACGCCGACGGGTTGGCTGATCACATCGACTTCGATGCGGACAACGACGGCGTGCCGGACGGTGACGACGCGGAGCGGCTCGAGCCCTGCGCGCCGGATGGCAACGCATTGGCGTGCGCGTCCGGTGACTACGACGGTGACGGCTTGCGCAACGAACAGGATCCGGACGCGGGCGATGCATGCGTGCCGGATGGAGCTGTCGTGGCTTGTGCGAGCGGTGATTCGGACGGCGATGGCATCAAGAACAACGAAGACGAGCGGCCGAGCGATCCGTGTGCGCCGAACCTGAACGCATTGCAGTGCGGCATCGGCGACGCGGACGGCGATGGTGTTCGAAACAGCGAGGACCCACGCCCGAGCGATGTGTGTCGGCCGAGCCCGGATGCGGTGGGCTGCGCGCGCGGCGATACTGATGGCGATGGCGTTCTCAACCGCGACGATGCGAGCCCGCAGGATCCGTGTCAGCCCGAGCCAGACGCGCTGGCGTGCGCCGCTGGCGACAGCGATGGCGACGGCATTGCGAACGATCAGGACGAAGATGCGACGAACGCCTGTGTGCCCGAGCTCGACGCTGCCCCGTGTGATGAAGGCGACTTCGATGGTGACGGCGTCGCAAACGCAGAGGATGTGTCACCCGAAGACGCGTGCATGCCCGAGCCTGCCGCCCTGCGCTGCGCGAGCGGCGACGCCGATAGCGACAGCGTGTCGAACGAGATCGAATGCCCGAATCCGCTCGATTGCCAGGACAGCGACGGCGATGGTGTTGCCGACGTGCTCGACGACGATGATGACGGCGACGGCATTTTCACGATCGATGAGCCCGAGGATGCCAACGGCAACGGCGTGCCGGACTATCTCGACGATGAGCCGTTGGACAGCGACGGAGATGGCGTGTCGGACCGCGACGAGTGCACTGCCGCGGATAGCTGCAGTGACTCGGATCAGGACGGCCTGCCGGACAACGCGGACGCGGATGATGATGGCGACGGGCTAAGCACCGAAGACGAGCTGGCGGAGGCCGCGCTCCATGGTGATGATGTCGACGGTGACGGGCTGCGGAACCATCTCGACCCAGACGCTGACGGAGACGGAATCGCTGACAGCGCCGAGTCGGATGATGCTGATGAAAACGGCACACCGGATTATCTGGAGCTCTCCGGTGCGCCGCGATTTATCGATGACGATGGTTGTGGCTGCAGCGCCGGGGGTGGCGCCGGGCGCGACCTGGGCGCCCTGTGGCTCTTGCCGTTGCTCGCCCTGTTAGAGCGCAAGCGCCGAGCTGCTGCTAACGGCGGCGGCCGGTGAGATTCAGCAGGAACAGGAACATGTTCACGAAGTCGAGGTAGAGCTTCAGCGCGCCGCGCAGCGCGAGGTTGCTCGCGTAGCCTTCAGCCTGGAACATCGCCTTGAGCTGCTGCGTGTCGTACGCGGTGAGAGCAGCGAAGATCGCGATGCCCGCGAAGGTTGTAAGCCACGTCAGCGCCGAGCTGGCGAGGAAGATGTTCACGACCGAAGCGATAATGAGCCCGATCAGCGCGAACAGCGCGAAGCGTCCGACGGCTGACAGATCGCGCTTGGTGACTGCACCGTACACCGAGAGCCCAGCGAAGGTGCCCGCGGTGATAAAGAAGGTGCTGGCGATCGACGAAGCGGTGAACGCGAGGAACAGTGTGGAGAATGTCGCTCCAGTGAGCGCGGCGTAGCCGAAGAACATCGCGGCTGCGGCAAACGCGCTGACGCGTGTGACGAGCGCGCTGAACGCGATGACGAGGCCGAGCTGCGCGATCATCAGGCCGAAAAAGATGGCGCGGTTGGTGACGAGCATCTCGACGGCGGCGGGGGAGCTGGCCACCACTAAGGCCACGAGGCCCGTGATGGCTAAGCCGATGGACATCCACCGGTACGTGACCCAGAGAATGTCGTTGGCGCTCTGCGCCGGCGTGGCGTACGCGCGCGCAGACCGAGTCGCTGTGTGTAGGTGGTCCATGGCATTAACGTAGCGTCGAAACGCCGTGGCGAAAGGGGCCATCAGCGAATCCTTTGTGAAACAAGCCCGCCGCAGTGAGGCTCGCGCGCCCGCCTCAGGCAGCTTCTGAGTTTTTTGAAGAGGCCTGTCGAGCCAGCGCGACCATGTACGTCGTGCTTGCAGTCCCCTACACGGAGCTGGTCATGACATCTTGGAATCTTCGCGGTCGTCTATCGACACTGACACGTATCGGTTTGTTGTCGCTGCTCGCAGCAGCCAACGCGGCGCCGCAAGCCCATGCGCAGGCGCACGCGAACGACAAATGGACGGCCGCTTGGACAGCGAGCCCACAGGCCATCCTGCGCGCTGAAGACGGCTTCGAGGTCGAGCTGCCGGCCACCCTCTCCGATCAAACAGTTCGCCAGACGCTGCGCCTCAGCCTGGGCGGGCGGGCCGTCCGGATCGTGCTCACGAACGCATACGGCAAAGCGCCGCTGGTGATCGGAGAGGCGCGCGTCGCGCGTGTCGAGAGCGGCTCGACGATCGTGCAGGGCAGCGATCGCGCGCTGACGTTCGGCGGCGAGACGCGCGTCGTGATCCCACCAGGGGCGCCGGCGATCAGTGATCCTGTGCAGATCGATCTGCCTCTGCTGAGCGATCTCAGCGTGAGCATCTACGTGCCCGAGACGACGCCGATCGACACGTTTCACTGGTCCGGACAGCAGACGGGCTACTTGGCGAAAGGCAACGTGACGAGCGCAACCACCATCACGGCCGATGCCACCTTCACCTCACGTTTGTTCGTGTCGGCAGTGCTCAGCAGCGGCAGCGGCTCGAACCGTGTGATCGCTGCATTCGGCGACTCGATCACCGATGGCTCGTCGGTCACAGTCGACTCCAACCAGCGCTGGCCGGACATACTGTCTGAGCGCCTGGCGCCGCACCGCGTGGGCGCGATCAACGCGGGCATCTCGGGCAATCAGCTCTTGACTGACGGCATGGGCGCAAACGCGATCGCGCGCTTCGAGCGCGATGTGCTGTCGCAGCCGGGCGTTGAAGCGGTGATCGTGCTCATCGGCATCAACGACATCGGCGCATTCTCCACGATGAAGGTCCCCACGGCGGGAGAGCTGATCGCCGGTTACCGCCAGCTGATCGCACAAGCGCGCAGCCGCGGCGTTCGCATCTTCGGCGCGACGATTACGCCGTTCGAAGGTGCGCTCGAAGATTTTGCTGCTGGCTTCTATACGCCGGAAAAAGAAGCTGTGCGCGCGCAGGTCAACGCATGGATCCGCAGCGGGGGTGAGCTCGACGGCTTCGTCGATTTCGACGCGGCCCTCCGCGATCCGCAGCGACCGACGCAGATCCTCGCTGCGTACGACTCGGGCGACAAGCTGCACCCCAACGACGCAGGCTATCGCGCGATGGCTGAAGCGATCGAGCTCGCACCGCTCTTGCGCCGACGCTAAGCAGTACCAGACGCGCACACGCCCGCGTCGTCCCCAGAGCCCCAGGCACGCACTGCAGATGCTGCGAGCCTGGGGCTTCTGACGCGCAGGGGCGCATTGCGAAAGCCAACCGGCGCTGGTTTTTTCGGAAAGGGCCTGCGATGCTGCCGCCTCCTCGCCATGATGCTTCCCATCGACAGCATCCCCGGCTCCGGCAAGTTTCGCCTGCTTGTTCGGCTCGGCAGCGGCGGCATGGGTGAGGTGTACCTCGCGCTCGCTCGAGGTCCTGTCGGCTTCCAGAAGCTGCACGTGCTGAAGTTTCTGCGCGATGACCTGACGAGTGACCTGCATGACGAATCGTTGCGCATGTTCGAGGACGAGGCGCGCATCGCCGCGCGCCTGAACCACCCGAACGTCGTGCAGTGCCACGAGCTGGCGTTCGACAAGGGCAGGCCGTACCTGGCGATGGAGTATCTCGACGGTCAGCCGCTCAGTCGCATCCAACATCGCGCGCAGCTTGGCGCGGCGGGCTTTACGCTCGAGATGCGCCTGCTTGTCCTGGCGCACGTGCTCGACGCCTTGGAGTACGCGCACGAGCTGAAGGACTTCGACGGATCCTCGCTGCACGTCGTCCATCGCGATGTATCTCCTGACAATGTGTTCGTCACGTATGCAGGCCAGGTCAAGCTCGTCGATTTCGGCATCGCCAAGACGCTGCACTCGCGCCGCACGTCGACTGGAGTGGTGAAGGGCAAGCTGCGTTACATGGCGCCTGAGCAGGCGCGCGGCGAAGCTGTCGATGCACGCGCTGATCTGTACGCGGTGGGCGTCATGCTGTGGGAGGCAGTTGCGCAAGCGCCGCTGCATGAATCGAGCGTGTCGCCCTATCAGCTGATGCAGCGGGTCGCGGAAGGCAGAGTGCCGTCACTCGCCGAAGTGTGCCCTTCCGCGGATCCAGCGCTGATCGCGCTCGTGGATCGCGCGCTTGCTTTTCAGCGCGAGGACCGCTGGCAAAGCGCCGCGCAGATGCGAACCGAGCTCGGCGCGATCATGGCGCGGCTCACGCGCGTCGAAGCGCGTAGCATCGGTGCGTGGGTGGCGGATGTGTTCGCAGCCGAACGCGCGATGATCTTCGATGTGATTCGTCGCGCGAGCGCGGGCCCTGACGACACGGCCCTCTCGAACACGATGCCCAACATGTCGACGATGTCGACGTTGCTCACGCTGCCTACCATGGCGTCGGGGACCGAGAAGCCAGTGACGCGCAAGCTCCAGCGCTCTTCGTATTCGCGCAGCGATGACGCCACACAGTCGGAGGTGCAGAGCATCGCGGGCGTGGCGCCGACAGGGCAGCGCTGGCATGACCTGCCTGTTCGCGCGGGCGCGCTCGTTCTAGGCGCGGCGGCGGTAGCGTCTGTACTCATTGGTTTGCGCGGTGCTCCACCGAACAAGCGCTCAGCTGGCGCGCAGACCGATGTCTCGCCTGCGTTCGCCGTACAGGCCCCTGCCGCGCCAGCGCCGAGCACGGAGCCACCGGTACCGCCGCAGCCACCAGCGGCAGAGCTGGTGCAGCTCACGGTCAAGGTTGTGCCGAGCGGCGCGGCGCTGTCACTCAACGGCAAACCCGTCCCGAACCCATACGTCGGGCAGCATCCTCCCGCGGAAGCGCTGCGCTTCGTCGCGAGCTCCCGCGGCTACAAGAGTCAGACTTGGTCGCCCGTCATCGACGAGAAAGTTGTAAAGGAAGGTGGCATGGCTCACACGCTCCAGCTCGTGGCGCAGCCTAAGAGCCCTGCAGCTGCACCAGCGCCGCGGCCTCCGCCCAACGTGTTAGAACGCAATCCTTATGAGCGCTTCGACTTGGACCCTCACTGACAGTCTCCTGCGCTGGCTCGCGCTCGCGGCGCAGTTGTTCTTATGTCAGGTCGCGCACGCGGAAGATGCGATCGCCGCGGCCGCTGCGCATCATCAGCGCGCGCTCGAGCTGTACCGCAGCGGCCACTACCCTGAAGCGCTAGAGGAGCTCGATGCTGCGGAGCGACTGCATCCGGCGCCGCTGCTCGACTACAACCGTGGCCTGGTTTACCGCAAGATGGGGGATGCTGCGGCTGCGCTCGTGCACCTCGATCGCTATCAGGCCGCGGGTGCGGCGCTGAGCGAGCGCGAGCGGGCCGAGCTGCAGCGGGTCACTGGCGAGCTGCAAACGAAGGTCGGTCGCTTGACTGTGGATGGCGCGCCGGATGGCGCAGAGGTGAAGCTCGATGAGAAGAGCGTGGGCGTCACGCCGCTCGCACACCCGCTCTTGCTGAACCCGGGACAGCACACCGTAAGGGTGACGCTGGGAGCGGCAGAGCCTTTTGTCGAGCATTTTAATGTGAGCGCTGGCGAGCTGCGGTCGATCCGGCCGCAGTTTGCGAGCGCCGCGCCGCCCCCTGTGCCGATGCCGATGCAGGTCGAGCGCCAGGACGCTGCGGCATTCGCACCGCCGCCTCCGAAGTCATCGGACCTGCCGGTGATCTTGAGCTGGAGCGCAGCCGGCGCGATGGCATTGGGTGCAGCTGTGAGCGGCGCGCTCGCGTACGGTGAAGCGCGGCGCTTGGATGATCTCCAGTCGGAGGCCGAGCAAGATGGCGCCGAGATCGCTGAGAGCTCGCGACGCGCGCGAAACCTCGCGCTGACCTGCGACATCCTCGCGGGCGCCGCTCTCGGCGTCGCGGGGTTCTCGCTGTATTGGACGCTCACGCGCTCGCGCGACAAGGTCGAGACGACCGGCCTGCAGATCGGACCTACACATGTGCGATTGCGGGGGCAGTTTTGAAAGCGCTAAGTTGGAGCATCGCGCTCTGTGGTTTGTCAGGCTGCAGCGCGGTCCTAGACATCGATGTTCGTCACTGTCGCGCGAACGAAGCCGATCCGCGCCGCGGTGACGACTATGTCTGTGTCGATGGGTTTTGGCAGCGGAAAATGGCGGATGCAGGCATGCGCACGGATGGTGTGAGCGCGCGAGATGCTGCTGTTGTGATGGACGCTCCAGCTACAACAGACACGCAGCGCGATGCTGGCAGCGATGCGGGTGATGCTGACATCTCGGAGCCCGCCGCTGGCAGCGGCGGCAACATCGCAGGCAGGATGGCGAAGCCGAGCGGACAAGCGGGCAGCGCCGGCGCTCCCGTCATGGATAGCGAGCCCACTGAGTCCACCGCATGTCGTGGCCCGCTCGATCCGCCGGTATTTCGCGTAGACGGCAGACAGATCCTGGACGCCGCAGGCTGCCCGTTTGTGCCTTATGGCTACAACGCCGCGATGTTCTTCATCGAAGGCAAGCGCGAGGAGCACTTCGCTTCGCTGCAGCACATCGCGAGCGCATCTGCGAACGCTGTGCGCATCGTCGCGACGACGCCGGCCGAGCCCATGAAGTGGTGGAATGCGAATCCGATGGTCCAGCGGCAGCTCGTGGCGGAGGCGCTGCGTGTCGGGCTCGTCCCAATTCTCGACATGCACGACTTTGGCGCCTGTGAGGAGTACGAGGGCGATCCGAGCGTGGTTTGGTCGGGCATTCGCCAGTATTGGCTGACTGACGAGATGGTCGAGCTTGCCAAGTCGCAGCCCGCGTTGTGGCTCAACTTAGCGAGTCGCATGCCGTTCGCCGACGCCGATGGCTTTTTCACCAACTACCGAGATCTCGTGACGGCGCTGCGGGCAAAGGGCGTGAACAACCTCGTCGTCATCGACGCGGGTGCCAAGTGCGGTCAGGATGAAACGACGATCGTCGCACGTGGCCAGCAGCTGCTCGCTGCAGATCCGCGCCACAATATCGTGTTTGCGGTGCATCCATTCGCAGAGTTCGGCGACAACGCATCTCTGACGAGGAAGCTGGAAGCACTGCACGGGACCGGCCTCGCTACGATGATCGGCGCATTCTCGTGGGATACGCCTGTCGCAGAGAGCACAGGCGATCAGATCTTCTATGAGACGGAGCACCTGCTGCGCGAGACCGAGCGCTTGCGCATGGGCTGGATGTTCTGGTCCTGGTTCGAGGGTGAAAAGCAGGAGCAGCGCGCGGTCGATCTGCTCGAGCAGGGCACGCTGAACAGCAACGGCCTGCGCCTGCAAGAGCAGATGCGTGACGCGCCCCGCGCGCGCCTGACTCCTTAGCCGACTACGGCTCCTCCATGCGTCGCAAGAGCACTGCACGTGTTGCCGCTGTGAGTGTGCCGTCGACAGTCAGATGCTCCGCGTATTGAAAGGCGCGGATCGCAGCCACCGTGCGCGGGCCCATGACGCCATCGACCGGACCGGTCGCGTAACCGAGTTGCTGCAGGCCAGCCTGCAGACTCGCGATCGTGGCTTTGCTCAATGTGCTCGATGCTTCGCTCGTGACCTGTGCACTGGGTGCCTGTTCCTTGGGCGCTTCATCCGCCTCCACCTGCCCTGGAGGTTGAGGTGGCGCGACATGATGGTCTTCGCGCGATGCGCGTGGCGCCTGCGCGAGCTCGGCAGGGGTCGGCGCGACTTTCTCCGCGACCGAGATCGGCGAGATCGAAGTGGTGAGCGTGGGTGGGGTGCGCAGGACGAGCGCTGCAGCGATGCCGCCCAGCAGCACGAAACCGGCGCCAACAGCCGCGCCGCCGATCCAGCTGTTGTTCGGGGGAGCTCGATGCTGCTGGCTGTCTCCCGTATTTATCGCTGCTGGCACGCCGGTGAGCGCAGCGGTAGCCGCCGTAGGCTGCGCGGCGGCACGTGACAGAACCTCTGTAACGCTGCCAATGCTCGACGTCACCTCGGAGGCTTGTGGGAAGCGCTGCACGAGGAAGCCGAAGTCGCTGGGGCAGTGCAGCAACCTGCGAACCGCGGGTACCCCGGTGACGTCTTGCGCTTGTGCACGCACCACTTGTCCGCTCTTCAAATAGACAGCACCCAGGTGCGTACGCTCATCGTCGAAGATCTGCACGCAGGTGTACTGCCGACTGGAGCCCGCGACGTGGAGGATGCTCGCGACATCCAGCTCTCCGAGCGCACCCTGCATCACGGTGATCGGCTTCGATCCAGCGTTGGCAGGCGCGTTCACCTCGACCGCGCGGGAAAGGACGACTGGCTGCGTATCTTCGCGCGACTGCGACGCTGCACCCGCGTGCCTTGCCGCGAACGGCTGCAGCAACTGCTGAAGGCTCACGAGCGCTGGCAGCTCTGCGCTGCTCTCGATGCGCCTCACGGCGACGAAGTATCCTTTGTGCGGGCGGAGCAACTCGTGCGCCGCTGCAACCCCTGTGAGCTTGTCCGTGCTGGCAGCAATGACCATCCCGGACTTTACTTCGATGAGCCCAACCGGCGTCGCGGCATCGTCCCGCACCAACACTTCGAAGTGCTGGCGGCTCGTGCTCAACACGGTAAGCACGTGCGAGAGCGTAAACTCCTCCAGCTTGCCTTCCAACACGCGCCCCTGCGCGGAAGCAGTGGCTCCCGGCATGGTTTGGGCAGCCACAGCCGACCATGATGTTTTCTTGTGGGCGCCGTTGCTCGACCGGCTCAGCCTGTCCAGGGTAGACAGCTTGCTACGTTCGAGCACGTCTGCCACCGTCCCGAGCGGATGCAGGTGCGCGATGCTCCCGCGTTCGACGAACGCCGCGAACTGGCTGCCGTTCGGCGCCTGGCGCAGCTTCTGGAGCGCGGGTAGCGCGAGCAGGTTGCCTGCACGTGCTGACAACACTTTGTTAGCTTTTACCGCGATCTCTCCGAGCGCATTGCCGTCCGCATCGCTCACCGCCAGCGTGATGTACTGCCGCGTGATCGCGAGCCCGCGCAAGACATCGTCGAGGCTGAGCTGCTCGCTGAGCGTCCCTTGCATGACCTCTGTGCGTGCGCGGAGCATGCCGGCTTTGTTTTCAGTGCTTCGCTCGAGCTCCTGCGTGATCGCTGTGATCGTACCGAGCGGCTCGGGCGCCAGCTCCGCGGCCATTGGCTGCGGTAGCACGCGGAACTCAGACGCATCCCGACGCTCCAACAAACGCCGGACGGCTTCGATCCCCGTGTAGCCGTCGACGGATGCCGAGATGATTCGGCCCGCTTTGACTGCGACGACGCCCGTGCACTCGCCAGCAGCGTCGTACACCTCTAGCGTGAGGTATTGCCGGCCCAAGCGCATGGCGGAGAGCAGGCTGCCGAAGTCGAGCTCTTCGAGCCGGCCGCGTAGTATTGGCTCAGAGGCGAGTTCTTGTGAGCTCACAGGTCACTCTCCCGCGTGGGAGACTTCGGAGCCTGACTCAATGATATTCCGTAAGACCCTGTCGCTGTCTTCGGCTGGTTGAACGCTCATGCGACCCATCTTCATGGTCAGAGCGAGTAAGTTGTAGAGCTGTGTCCAGGCATCGCGCACCTCTGGTGTAAACGCTTTGCCGAGCCCGTAGTCGAGCGTCCATAGCAGCGCTTCACCGACCGGCTCGTAAGCGGAGTCAGGTATGCCGTACAGCTCCGAGTGGCGGCGACCGAGCGCCAGCACGATCAGAAACAAATCTTGATCTGCAGCCACTTGCTCGCGCCATGCAGAGTCGGGCCAATCGACTGCCTTGACGATGAACCCGAGCATGGCGACGAGCTTGCGCTTCTGAGCGGGCATATCGCCCTTGAAGTACTTCCGATAGTCGGGACGCAGCTCGAACAAACGCTTGTAAAATAGGTCTGACGCGGTCTCTGCGATCGGAACGACCATTCGCCAACTATCTCGCAATAGCACTTTCTGCTGCTCGTCCAGCATAGTCTCCCCGACTGCGGTTGGAAGTGGTTGGAGCTGGCGCGTGGTCTCGCGCCGAACATCGCGTTGCAGAGACGAGCGGTATCACGCCAACGCAGCCACTCCAAGGCGCTCGACTCGATGGAGCTTCACAATCGTCAGCAAGCAACGTCGACACACCTGTATTCGTGTTCGATAAAGGGGACACAATAGCCCTTGACCACATACGACTTACAAATGCGCTACAGCGAGATGGCGCCCTCGGCGGCTAAAGATGAGCTTGGCATCGCTGGCCGTGCCGCGTATGGCGGCATTGCGAGCGCGCGTCTCGATCTCCACTTCCCGAACGAGCCCGCGGCTGGCAGCGACGGAGCGCAGCGCGCTCTGACTGTCGAACGTGGTGTCAGACGAGCTCGAGCGCCTACCAAAGCCGCGTTGGTCAGCGAGCTTTCTGTGCTCAGGGCTTCGCTCCGCAAGCGAGTGCACGCAAACGCGCGCGCTGATCGGCCAGGTGCATCAACACGTACCGTCCGATGCTGGCGTCGAGCTCCCCGGTCCACTCGAATTGAGCCGCCAGCCGTGCGCACGTACGCTCCGCGTCGAAACGCCCAACGCGCTCCAGGCTCTCGAGCCATAGAGGTGCGGGATCGAGCTGCTCTACGTCGCAGTGCTCGAAGCGCAAGTTGCTGAGACCGGCGCGAAGCGCACGTCGGCGGGCGATGCCGATCGCATCCGCTGCGTTGTCGATCCTATGACCTCGCCGTCGCCGCCGACCAGGTGTGCGGCGGCGATCGGCAGGTCACCGGGGCCGACGTCGAGCACGCGCATGCCGGGCCGGAGGCCTGCTGCTCGGAGCAGCAGCTCACTCTACGTGCGGAACTGACTCGACCGGACGCTCGATCTCGTCGGGCCGAGCGGCCCATCACGCGGTCGGGCGGCTAGCTGCGGACCATGCTCGCGCCCGGCTACGTCGTTGCGCTGCACCGAGGCTGCGTGTGCGAACAAGGTGCGCGGATGTGCGCTCTATCACTGTCTAGCCGGCATAGTGTGTTGCCACGCAAAGTCCCACAGCCGGTGTTCGTGCGGCCTGCCGCTGGGTGTGCGACCTGCTGCTGACGGCAGGCCTGCGCGAAACGCAGCCACGCCGTCAGCGCGCTGTGCCGCCGTGAGCGGCAGCGCTACTCTCCGTCTCCGGCGGCTTCAGGCAGCTCGGCCTGGGTGTTTTCGACTGTTTTGTTCGGAAGCAGCGTGTGCCGGGGTGGGTGCGAGCTCGTGAGACGAGCGGGCGGCGGGAACGACGTATAAAAGTGGTTGTGACCGAGCTTGAGATCCACGGGCGTCACGTTCCAGATGTTTTTGCAGTACTCGGCGACCGCGCGATCGGACGAGAAATAGCCCACGCGCGCGATGTTCAAGATGCCCTTACGCGCGAGCAGTGTGCGGTGCGCGTATTGCTCCGCAGCCAAGCGCTGCGCTGTGAGGTACGCGTCGAAGTCTGCCAGAACCATGAACGGATCGTGATCCAACAGTGAGTTGATCAGCGGTGCGTAGCGATCGCGCTCGCCGTGCGAGAACGCGCCGGAATTGATCAAGTCGATGGTTGCGCGCAGCTCGGGGTTGTTTTCGTAGAGTGCTCGCGGTCGGTAGCCGCGGCGCCGCTTCTCCATCACTTGCTCGGCGGTGAGGCCGAACAGGAAGAAGTTCTCCGCGCCGACGCGATCGCGAATCTCGACGTTGGCGCCATCCAGCGTGCCGATCGTGACTGCGCCGTTCATCGCGAACTTCATGTTGCCCGTGCCAGAGGCTTCTTTGCCTGCCAACGATATCTGCTCGGACAGATCCGCAGCAGGGTAGATGTTCTGCGCCACTTTGACGTTGAGGTCGGGCACGAACACGACACGCAGCTGCTTGGACACCGACTCATCCAGGTTGATAAACGAGGCCACATCCGCGATCAGCTGGATGATCAGCTTGGCCATGTAGTAACCCGGCGCGGCCTTGCCGCTCAGGATCACTACGCGCGGTACCTCGGAGAGCGCGCGCTTCTCTTTGAGGTGCCGGTACAGCGTGATCACGCGCAGGATGTTGAGGTGTTGACGCTTGTATTCGTGGATGCGCTTGATCTGCACGTCGAACAATGCATCGGGATCCACGCGCACGCCCAGCTGGTGCTCGAACATCGCGCCGAGGTGTGCTTTGTTCGCGCGCCGCACGGCTTTGAAGCGCTCGACGAACGAGGCGTCGTCGGCGAAGCGCTCGAGGCCCGAGAGCGCGTCGCAATCGCGCGTCCAGCTGTCGCCGATGGCTTCTGTGATCAAGCCAGAGAGCTTGGGATTCGCGAGCAGCATGAAGCGGCGCTGCGTGACGCCGTTGGTCACGTTCGAAAAGCGCTCGGGCCACATCTCGTAGAAGTCCGGCAATACCGACTGACGTAGCAGCTGGGAGTGCAGCTCGGAGACGCCGTTCACCGCATGGCTGCACGCGCAGGCGATGTTGGCCATGCGCACGCCCTCGTGCTCTGTGCGACCGATCATCGACATGCGGGCGATGCGCTCGTTGTCGCCCGGGTAGCGTCGGCGCACCTGGTCCAAGAAGCGATGATTGATCTCGTAGATGATCTCGAGATGGCGCGGCAGGATGCGCTTGAACAGCGGCAGCGGCCATGTCTCGAGCGCCTCGGGCAGGAGCGTGTGGTTCGTGTAGCCCATGCACGAGGTCGTGATCTCGTACGCTTTGTCCCAGCCCATGTCGTGCTCATCGACGAGCAGGCGCATCAGCTCCGGGATCGCCAATACGGGATGTGTGTCGTTCAGCTGGATCGTGAACTTGTCTGCAAACGTGTCGAGCGAGCTCGCGCGCTGCAGATGCAGTCGGATCATGTCCTGCAGCGAGCACGAGACGAGGAAGTACTGCTGCTCGAGCCGCAGCGCTTTACCCGCTTCCGGCTGATCGTTGGGATACAAAACCTTGGAGATATTCTCCGAGGCGACTTTCTGGTGCACCGCGCCGGAGTAGTCACCCTTGTTGAACGCTGATAGGTCGAGCGACTCGGTGGCAGAGGCCTGCCACAAGCGCATCATGTTGGTGTTCTCGACGCCGTAGCCGGGCACTGGCGTGTCGCACGCCATGCCTTTGACCACGCGCTCGGGGATCCAGCGCACGCAATAACGATTGTGTGCATCGACGCCTGCTTCAGTGTGCCCGCCCAGCTTGACCTCGAACTCGAGGTGCGGGCGCGGCACTTCCCACGGATAAGTTAGACGCGCCCAGTGATCGATCGACTCGACCTGTCGGCCATCGACGATCTGCTGGCGAAACGTGCCGAACTCGTAGCGCAGGCCGTAGCCGATCGCTGGCACCTTCAAGGTCGCGAGCGAGTCCATGTAACAAGCAGCGAGACGACCCAAGCCGCCGTTGCCCAAGCCCGGCTCGCGCTCGTGCTCGATCAGCTCATCCACCGAGATCCCGAGCTGTGCGAGCGCCTCCTTCGCGTCGTCGTACATGCCGAGCGTGACCAAGTTGTAGCCGAGCTGAGGACCGATCAGATACTCGGCTGACAGATAGGAAACCGTGCGGCTCGCGCTTTGATAGTAGCTGTGCGCGGAGTGAATGAACTGCTGCAACATGCGGTCGCGCACGGTGTACGCGAGCGCGGTATACAGATCGTTGGTGGTGGCGATCTCTAAGAACGCGGCCTGACGCGTGAAGAGATTGAATAAGAAGTCGCGGCGCAGCTCGCGTGCGGCCTGAGACATGTTGGAGGAGGACGTCTCCGCACTCGAGCGCCGGTTGATCTCGCTAGACATCCTGGAACTATCGCCGCGGCGCGCTCGACCCGGCAAGGGAGATGGATGCGGCGTCAGACCGACATGCGCGCAGAGGTCCGCTCAATCAGGGCACTGGTGCCCTGACCGAGCGATTTGACGCCGCCCCGCATGTTCGCGAGCCGCGTGGCTATGTTGCTTCTCCTCCAAACAGGCCCTGGTATTGCTCGCCATGCGGGCCCCTCCAGCGCGCTCCAACATCACATCCACTCTGTCAGCACTATCCTGGGCGGCGACCTAAGTAGGTCGCGAGCGTGTCGGGATCGTTGGCTGCAGCGTTTGCAGCTGCCAGCGTCACCTCTCCGGCTTGCACGCGATCGGCCAGGCAGCGCTCGAGGACGAGCATGCCTTCGCGCTTGCTCGACTGCAGCACGGTCGGTAGCTGCTCGGTCTTGCCATCGCGAATCAGGCTCGCGACGGCCCGCGTCACGCGCAGCACCTCGATGGCAGGGATACGTCCGGCGCCATGCGCGCGCGGCAGGAGGCGCTGCACGATCACCGCGCGCAATGCATCGGCGAGCTGTGTGCGGATCTGCCCTTTGTGTGCTGTGGGGTAGGCGTCGATGATGCGCTCGAGCGCGGACATGGCCGAGCCGCTGTGCAGTGATGACAAGACCAGGTGACCCGTCTCTGCAGCTGTGAGCGCCAAGCTGATGCTCTCGGGGTCGCGCATCTCGCCGACCAAGAGCACCTCGGGGTCGGCACGCAGCGCGTCGCGCAGGCCGGCCGGGAAGTCGCGGACATCGCGCCCGATCTGACGCCGGCGTACGAGCGAGTGAGCGCTCGGCGAGAGGGTGTACTCGATGGGATCTTCGAGGGTCACCATCACGACCGAACGTCGCTGCAAGAGCTCTTGGGCGAGGGCGGCGAGGGTGGTGGACTTGCCAGCGCCGGCCGACCCGCACACCAGCACCAAGCCATGTGGCAAGTCGACAAGGTCGTCGAACGCGAGTGGCATGTTGAGCTCGCTGAAGCTGGGAGCGGCGCGCGGCAGCATGCGTAGCGCGGCGGCATAGCCCGTGTCGGTGCGGTACACGTGCGCGCGCAAGCGGCCGAGCTTCGGCACTTCGAGCGCGAGGTCGACTCCGCCTGTTTGCACGAGCCGTGTGTGATCGCTGCCCTCCAAACCGAGTAGCTTGGGCAGCTCGCTCACGATCATCTGGGAGAGCTGGACCAGCTTGCCGTCGACGCGCACGCGCGGAGGCTCGCCTTCGGCTACATGCACATCACTCGCATGGAGTGCCGCTGCGCTGCGTACGAGCTCCAGGAGCGCGCTCGGCGCGAGCTGGGTGCGCTCCGTAGCGAGCGTACCCGACGCCGTGCGCGCCGCGGGTGGGCGTTGGTTTGGCGCGTGGCCCACGTCGTCTGCTTGCGGCTGAACTTCGAAGCGCTGCGCGGCGGGCCCGGAGTGAGGCGGCGCCGCTCCGGTGGCGCTCTGCGCACCCACGTGCTGTGGGCTGGTCCGTGCTGGCGTGCGTGCAGCAGGTGATGGGGTTGCGCCATCGCGTGCAGCAGGTGCCGCTGTTGGTGCGATCGCCACAGGCTCGCTGCCGGCGTCATGCTCGTGGCGTGCGCTCGCCATGGGCGTGGTGCGCTTGTGTTCGGGAGCTGCCGCTGACGGCGGCGATATCGACCGACCGTGCGGCAGCGTGCGTGCCCCTTCGCGGTTTGCCCCTGTGGGAGGAGCTGAGGCCGGCGCAGCCGGAGCTGCTGGAGCCGCCGGTGCCGAAGCTGGAGCCTCGGCGTCTTCAGCGCGCCCATGCACCGCCACTTGCAGGAACGTCGCTTCGAACCCGCCCGTCTCGGCGAGCTTGAACTTCACGCGGAAAAGACCGAGCGATGCGGACTCGTAGACAGTCTCTGCGTGACCGCGCGCATGCAGCGTCTGCTCGAGCTCGGGTGAGAGGATATCCCCGAGCAAGATGCGCAGCGTCTCTTCGGAGGTGGCAGGCACCGACAGCCGCTTGGGCTGACCACGCGCAAACATCTTAGGCTCTCGTTCGACGATCAGGCGGAGCTCGTCGGCGCCCTGTTGGATGACCAAGCGCAATAGGCCGTCGATGCGTGCCACGTTCTTTCCAACGCCCTTAGCGCTCGCCATATTCCCGGTGTGCCGAGTGTACCTCCGGCTCGTACTGCGATCGAATTCCCTGGCCGCGCCATACGCCGTTATCCGTTGCCATAGGGGAGGCAATGCCCTAGGCAGGTAAAATCCTGTCTGCATTACAGGACACGAACAAGGAGCCGGTCATGAGCGATTCTGAATCATACGTGCCGCCGAAGGTCTGGACCTGGAACAAGCCCAACGGCGGCACGTTCGCCAGCATCAACCGTCCCATCTCGGGTGCCACCCATGACAAGCCGCTGCAGCGCGGCGAGCATCCGTTTCAGCTCTATTCGCTGGGCACACCCAACGGTCAGAAGGTCACGATCCTGCTCGAAGAGCTGCTCGCGCTCGGTGTCAAAGAGGCGGAATACGACGCGTGGCTGATCGATATCGGCGCGGGCGATCAGTTTGGCTCAGGCTTCGTCGAGCTCAACCCGAACTCCAAGATCCCGGCCCTGATCGACTACAGCGGGGAGCAGCCGATCAAGATCTTCGAATCCGGGGCGATCCTGCTGCACCTGGCTGAAAAGTTCGACCGCTTCATCCCGAAGGGCGCTGTCGAGCGCGCGCAGTGTTTGTCGTGGTTGTTCTGGCAGGTGGGCAGCGCGCCCTATCTCGGCGGAGGTTTCGGCCACTTCTACAAGTACGCGCCGACGAAGATCGAGTACGCGATCGATCGCTTTGCGATGGAGACGAAGCGGCAGCTGCACGTGCTGGACCAGCAGCTCAAGGGGAAGAAGTTTTTGCTCGGCGACACCTATTCGATCGCAGATATCGCCGTGTACCCCTGGTATGGCGCGCTGGTGCTGAACGGGGCTTATGGCGCGGCAGAATTCTTGAGCGCGCACGAGTACGGCGAGGTCATTCGTTGGGCCAAGGCGATCGAAGCGCGACCAGCTGTGCAGCGTGGCGTGCGAGTCAATCGCAGCGGCGACAATCCATCCGGTCTCGTGAAAGAGCGCCACAGCGCGCGCGACCTCGATCGCTAGGAAGCATTGCAGCCGCCGCGCGCGGGCACACCTGCGTGTGCCCGCAAGCCGCGCGTCTACTGCGGCTATTTGACGCCGGCGAACTCGAGAAGGTCGGCGATCGTCTTGATCGTGCGACCATCTTTCAGCTTGAGCGGCCCGCCAGTGTTAGGAATGTTCTTACTTGGATCCCAGTCCGGTTGTTTCACGAGATAGGACTCGGGGTCGGCGAGCAACACACCGATGAACGTCTCCGCGACCACGCGACTTCCCAGCGGACCGAGGCGTGTGCCGCCCGCGCGCTCGGCTTCTTTGAGGGTGTAGAACCAAAGCGGCGTGTGTTGGTCGAAGTCGTATTTCTGCAGCACATCTTTCACTTTGTCTGTGCAGCCGTCGAGGATCTCCGCGGGGGTGAGCGGCTTGATGTCCAGCGCGGTCGCGAGTGCTTGGCCAGTTGGTAAGGACAAGTGATAGCCGCGGCGCAGGTTGCGTTTCGCGAGCTGCTTCTGCAACGCGCTGATCCGCTTCTGCTCCTCGGTCTTCGCCTCGGGGTCACCTTCGTTCAGCAACTTCCCAAGCAGTGAGTCGAGGTGCGTGTCGATCAGGCGTGCAGTTCTCTCCGATCGCTTCGCAGTGCCATCGAAGCGCTGCCACTCGATGATCCAATTGTGCGGTAAGGTCGGCGCGCCCAAAAATGGATTCTCGCTCTTGCCTGTGAAGATGAACAGCAAATCGAGTGTGGCCCTGCGGGCAAGGAAGCCGTCGCTGTCGGCGTCATCGAGCAGGCGGCCGAAGTTGCGGTTGAAGTCATAAGCATCGCGGATCATGGAATGCCCAAAGCGATAGCACGCGACCGAAAACTCGACCGGCATGTAAGGCTCTTTGTGGTCACCCGCGGTCTCGAAGTAGTCCTTTGCGCGGCCCTCGCGAACCTTCTTCACTTGCTCGTCGTCGAGCAGCGTCTTCATGAAGTCGTTCACGACGAGCCACTGGAAAGTCCAGCGCACGATGCGCTGCGCGTCTTCGAACAGGTCACTCCTGCCCGGCGGATCGAAGCGCTTCTCCCTGTGTTGCAGCCAGTCGACCACGGCGTTGTGAAAGCGCAGCATGGCCAAGTGAAACTGCGCCACGATCAGGTTCTCGTCGTTGCGGGGGTCGGCGATGAACGCACGCTGGAGAAAGTTCTTCTTGCGCACCTCTGGCGTGAAGTCGTCTTCTTTCAAGACTCCAAGCTCGATGAGCGGGCCAATCCGGGGCAAGTCACGCTGCAGGTCGTTGGGATTACCAGGGATCGCGCCTCTTAGTTTCGCCTCTGGCGCCTCAGGATCCGGATCCAGCTGCAGCACCGTGTTGGTACCTACGCGCATCTTCGCGCCGTCACGCAGCTTGCGAGCAAGCTCAGCGTTGTGACCTCGCGCTAGCCGAGACTTGATGCCATGCCTGCCGGGAAGCCCATCACCGTACACGGAATCCAATTCGAGCGCAGGCGTGCGACGATTCAGGAGATCGCGCTCGACGACCTCTCGCGAGACTGGCTTCAAGTCTTTACTTTGCACTGTGATATCTGACACTGACGTCGTTCGGTCGGTGCGCGCAGTAAGCTCATGGTCGATGAACTGAGCCCAGTACGTGTAGACCGGTGACACTGTCTCGCGCTTGTCGTTCGCATTCTCAGGCGCACGTTTCTCGTCGATCATGGCTGTCGCAAGCGCGTCGAGCGCATCGACCGTGGTTTGGCTTTCAAGCAGCTGACCATCTGCACCGATGTTTTTTAGGTACTTGAACGGAGTCTTACTGTTTAGATCAAAGTCTTCAGGATCCGTAGTGCCGTGTCTTTCGTCTTTGATAAACATGCCAATGCCTTTCCAACGAGACAGCGGTGGCGCGCCGCCTCACGCACTTGATCATCCCGATCGTGATGCGCTCCGCCCTCCGAAGCGCTCTGGTTGATCAACGCGCGAAGCAGCCGTTCATTCGTGAGGTCCTTCACGCCGATGCGCGATTCGTAAGTACGCGTCGACAGTGGCGGTGATTGCTAGGAGCGGTCAGTGAGCAAGTGTCCCAGCTCTTCACGAAGCTGCGCGCGTGCACGTCGCAGCCGCGTAGCGACTGTGCCCATCGCAATTCCTAGTTGCGCTGCGATCTCTCCGTAGCGCAATCCATGCGCGTAATGCAGCTCGAAGACCTGGCGATCTTGCGCGGTGCAGCGCTCCAGCGCGGTTTGCAGCTGCCGCGACGAGATCGCGTGCCAAGCCTCGTGCGTGCTGCTGATAGCTGCAGGCATCGCTTCGTCAGGTAGCTCGGTGAGCTGCCAACGCGCTGCCGCGCGCGCGCGGTCGATGACCAGGCGCCTCACGATCGTGTATGAAAGCAGCGTGAGCGCCTCCATCGACAGCGCGGGGCTCTGCATCTGACACAGGCGCTCGAGCGCACTCTGAGCCAGGTCTTCGGCGTCATGCAACGAGCGCGTCATGTACGTCGCCTTGCGAAGCAACAGTCGGCGCAACGCGACTAGCCTTGCGATCTGGACTCTACTTGGCTCCGCTTCGTCAGATCCCACCGACAAAGTGTGGCGTCGCTCGCTCCGCCCAGCTGTTGGTGTGCTCACTTCGACGGTAAGTTTGCGTCAAACGCTCTAACAGTGACGCAAGTCGAAAAGAGGACGCGCGTGCAGGCGTCATGAATCTCATGACCGCGGCGCCACGAGGAGGGCCCTCGCACGACGCGAGCGCGCAACATCCTCGTGACGCCACCTTCCTGGAGAACCCCTTACATGCGCAACTCTCAGCCACTGCTTCCAGCTCAGCGTTTGTCGAGCGATCGCATCACTTCAGAATTCGGTCCACGTTTGGACAAGCTGTCCTATACACATGGGCCGGTCGCGCTGCGCGTCAGCATCGGCATCGTATTCTTTTGGTTCGGTGCCCTAAAATGCTTCCCTAGTGTGAGCCCTGCAGAAACCATCGCGGTCGACACCTTGACGACTCTCACATTCGGTCTCATTCCGACGCGCACGCTCGCAGTTGGTCTCGCCGCCTTTGAGATTGCAATCGGCATCTGCTTTGTCTCCGGTGTCTACCGGAAGCTCGCGCTGCCGTTGCTCATCGCCCACATGGTGGGCACCAGCCTGCCGTTCTTCATGTTCCCGAGTCAGCTGTTCGCTGACAGCCCACTCGTGCCAACCTTGCTCGGACAATACATCCTGAAGAACATCATCATCCTCAGCGCAGCCATCGTGCTTATGCGCCGTTGGCGCTAGAACCGTCATGCGGCGCAGCTCAGGGTGCTCTAGGATCGCCTTGATCCGCGCTCAAGCAGGGCGGACTGTCTTCGATGAACTGGCGGAAGCGGGCAAGGTCGCCGATCTTGCCGCCTGTGTAGTTGAGGCGGTTCCAGTCTTCTTCCAATGGCGCGAAGTATTCGAGTTTTGCGTCGTCGTCGAGATCCAGCGCCACCGGAGCGCTGTCGATGCCGTTAGCGCCGTCGAAGTCGAGTGGGCCGGGCAGTCGGCCCGATAGTTGTTGAGGAGACCGACAGCCATCTCGCCGGGGCGCACAAACGTACGGTGCCGCGTACCGCGCGAGCTCGTCCGCGTCCTTATCGTTCAGAGGACGGATCCCTTGGCTTTCGTTCAAGTTGCGTTCATCCAAGCTGACGACGGGAATCCGCGCGTAATCGAACGTGGTGCGGCCGTCTTTCGTGAGCCCGATCACCTGGTAGTGATAGTTCATGAGGCTGAAGTAGTGAGGTTTAAATACGTCATGGTCATGGCCACCATGCTTCAAACCCAGGTTGTGACCGAGCTCATGCATGAGTGTACCAGCCTGCACGGGCAATGAGCGATCGGACCACGCCCCCAGCGTGACAATGAAGTCCGAGGCGACAATGCCATTCGATTGGCCGCTCGAAGTAGTGCTGCCGTTTGAGCTACGATAGCGTTCAGCAAACAGTCCGTAGTGATAGGCGATGGTGCGCGCAGGGTCGAAGTACTTTGCCTTCAGCTCGCCGACGTATTCGAACGGTGCGAGCAGGATCGCAATCTCATCCGCTTTGTCGATCTGCTGGTCGAGATCGACGTGCAGCCGTATGCCTGTGGTGTTGTCAGGGTTTGCGACCGGCGCCAGAGCAAAGCCATCGATCACGGCTTCGATCACACCTGGTGCAGGCCGAAACGCTGCGTAGTAGTCGATCTCCAGAAATATATCTTTGTGCAGCGGATCGGCACCGAGCGCCGGGAGATCCAAGACGAGCACGCCGTTTTCGCGATAGCCCAACGCTTCGTGCCCGTCCTTCAGCGCATCGCCGTCCGTATCGGGATCGGTCGGATCCGTGCCGAGCTCGAGCTCCGCCTCGTCGCACAAGCCGTCCGAGTCATCGTCCGGCGCGTCGTTGGCGCACTCCACCGCAACCAGAGCTTGCACCGTGAGCACTGGATCTGGAGGCTCGGATCCGCCAGAAGCACAAGCGGAACACACAATCACTGCAGCAGCGATCCTTCTTCTAACAATCAGCTGGTCCATCGAGATCTCCCTCATACGCGCGAAAAAGCGCATGCCACGAACGCGCTGGGTCTAACTGTTCGATGACTGCGCTGCGCATGACCCGCCGGTGACCATGCGGTGACCGGCGGGCGACTTCGCGCGTGATTTGAGGTGGCTGCTGGGTGCGAGACAGGTTAGACCACTCGCGCACACGCTGGTCACGCAAGAAAGGAGTCGGCGAGCTCGCCTGGTGCGATGTACGAGTTCGGCAGGTACGAGCTGGATCCCGCGCGATTCGAGCTGCGCTGCCAAGGAAGGCAACTGGCGATCCAGCCCAAGGTGCTGCGCCTCCTGGTCTACTTGGTGGAGCGGCGCGACCGCTCTGTGTCGTCGGACGAGCTGATGCGCGCGCTCTGGCCGAACGAGACGGTCGCGATCGGCTCGGTCAAGCGCGCTGTGCGCGTTGCGCGCCAAGCGCTCGGGGACAGCGGCGAGAGCCAGGCTACGATCCGAACCGTGCGTGGCTTTGGCTACCGGTTCGTGCGCGAGGTCATCACGCGCGAGCCTGCGACTTGGGACAGCACCCTGCCGCTGATGGCGGCAGAGGCGCCGAGCGCGGACGTGTTCGTGGGTCGGGATGATGTGATGTTAGCGCTCTCAGGCAGCTTGCAGCGCGCGCTCGCCGCTTCTACGACCTGCGTGTTGCTCAGCGGCGCCCCTGGCATCGGCAAGACACGTACGACCGAGGAGCTGCTGACGCGGGCGCGTGCGCTCGGCGCGGACGCCTGGGTCGCGCGCTGCACCGACGTAGAAGGCGTTCCCGCCTACTGGCCCTTCACGCAGCTGATGCGTGAAGCCGCGAACAGCCGCGGCGGCGCGGAGTTTCGTGCGCTGCTCGGGCGGGAAGGTGCGGACATTCTCGATGCTATGCGCGAGCTACGGCGCGAGGTTCCCGAAATACCTGAGACTACGCGGCTGTCGAGCGCGTCTGCGCGCTTTCGTTTGTTCGATGGTGTGGCTTTGTTTCTGCAGCGCGCTGCGGAGCGCAAGCCGATCGTGATCGCGCTGGACGATCTACAGTGCGCGGACGCGGCGTCACTGCACTTACTCACGTTCTTAGTGCAGCAGATCCAGCGGGCCCGCCTGTTGTTCGTCGCCACCCATCGCTCCGAATACGCGCTGCCGCCAATGGCGGCTAGCCTGATCCAACCGCTCGCGCAGTCGAGCCGCGTGCGCGCGATCGAGCTCGCGGCTTGGAGCGAGCCCGAGCTGGGGCGCTACATCGAGGTCATGACGGGTCGCGCGCCGTCCAGCGAGCTGCGAGCGTCCTTGTTCGTAGCGACTGCGGGTAATCCGTTGTTTGTGCGACAAGCGCTCGAGCGGAGCCCCGCGCTGCCGGGCGCGAGCACGGCGAACAAGCTCCCGCAGAACGCGTTCGGTGCCATCGACCAACACTTGACGCTGGTTCCCGAAGCCTGTCGCGAGCTGCTTGCGGCTGCAGCTGTCTGCGGCGCGGAGTTCTCGGATGCGTTGCTCGCGCGCGTCGCCGAGTCGGAGCTGGAACATGTGACCGAGCAGCTCGCGCGCGCGGAGGCTTCTGGCCTGATCCAGGCGCGCGCGGTTGGCGGTCGCTACGCTTTTACGCACGGGCTGATCCGGGAGGCGCTGTACGCACGACTACCGAACGCTACACGTGCGGCGCTGCACGGTCGAGCCGCGCGAGTGATCGAGCTCCACGATACTGGTGACAGCACTCTTCGGCTCGCCGAGCTGACGCATCACTATGCCTCTGCGGCGCCGCTGCATGATGGCGGTCGCGCGCTCGAGTATGTGCTTGCTTCTGCCGAAGCGGCGCGCGCAGCGCTCGCATACGAACAGGCCGTGGTGCACTTCGAGCGCGCGCTGCAGCTTCTTCAGTATCGCGCGCCGGACCTCGTGTTGCGCGCGAAGCTGCAACTCGGTCGGGCTCACGCGCTCATGCGCTCGGGTGCGCGTGATTCGGCGCGAGCGGCGCTCCTGGAAGCGATTGGGTTCGCGCGCGAGGCGGGGGACGTCGACTTGCGCGTCTCCGCCGTGGCGCTGTTCGCGAGCTCTCCGGAGTCAGGAAGCGTCGACGAGACGCAGGTGAGTCTGCTCCAAGAAGCGCTCGAATGCGTTCCCCCCGCTGACCCGCGGCACAGCTGGCTGCAAGCGCTGCTCGCGAAGTCGCTCAGCTACGCGCCAATAGCCGCGCGGCGCGTTCAGCTCGCGCGCCAAGCGAGGGATCGAGCGCTCGAGCAAGCAGACCGAGAGCTGCAACTGGAGACGCTCACGCGCTGTCATCAAGCGCTGCTCGGGCCAGATCATCTCGGTGAGCGCGAGGAGCTCGCGGCGAGCTTGCTAGAGCTCGCGCACGAGCGTGGCGACGCGGACGCGCTCTTGTCTGCGTTCGCTGCGCGCATCGAGACCTGTGCCGCTCTCGGCGACATCGACGGCCTGGATGCTGCCGCCTCGAGCTTGGAGAGCTTAGCCGAGCAAGTGCGAGATCCCGTCGCGCGCTGGCATACGAAGCTTCTACGCTGCATGCGCGCGACCTTGCGAGGGGAGATAATGCTCGCGCGCGAGCACGCCGAAGCGGCGCTGCAAGCAGGCCTGCGGCTGGATGCCGAGCTGGCTCGCCGCATCTACAGCGTGCAATCGAACCTGCTCCTGCGCTTGTCGGGGCGCGCTGCCGAAGCGGAGGCGCTGATGCGCGCCATGGCGCTGCGTTATCCGAACGTGTACGGATGGACGGCCTCGGTGGGCGCGATCGATTGGGAGCTCGGCAGACGCGCCGAAGCTCGCAGCTGCTTAATGCGCCTGTTCGAGCCGGGGCTAGAGCGCGTGCGGCGCGAGCCGTATTTGCTCAGCGGCTTGACCGCCGTCTCCGACTTGTGCTGTCGCGTGGGCGACGCGGACGCTGCGAAAGAGATCTACGAGACGCTGCTGCCGTACGGCGACCAACACGGCATCACCCACCTCGCAGCCGTCAGCTACGGGCCCATGTCGACTTACTTGGGTCTCTTGGCGGAGTGCCGCGGCGAGTCCGAGACCGCTGAGCGCCACTTCGTCGAAGCACTCGCTGCGGCTGAACGTTCGCGCGCTCCGTTGCTCATCAACAACGTACGCATCGGCTACGCCCGAACACTGCTACGCGCCGGCGGCGCAGCACGCCGCGAGTACGCCACATCCCTGCTCTCTCTAGCCTCGAAGCTCGCCCACGAGCAAGAGCAGCATGGCGTATCCCACTTATGTGGCCGGATCGCGCGACGCCACGGACTGGCGCTCCCAGAAGCTGCCGACCTCCAGAGGATGGAAGTGCGCACCATGCGCCGCTGAGCGGCTTACAACGTGGACCACGACGAGCGCTTGGGGTCCGGACCGGTCGTCACATCGCCGCAACGAGTAGCGGGCCCATCCGCCGCTGGGGCGCGAGTAACCTCCGTCGGCTGTCGTGCTGCCCGCTCTGCGTGGCGTGAAAGATGATCCTGCTTGGGCACGCGCAGTGCAAGTGCTGCCTCACATGCACTATCCACTCATCCACGCACGCTCCAGCGTGTTCGTCAGCGCCATCGCCGCTTGCGCGCTTGCACTTCACACCACTGATGTTGTCGCGCAAATACCGCTGCCAACACCCACGGGTGAATTCGACTATCAGATCGGAGGTCGCTATGAGCCCGCCGAGGACGTCAGCGTCGTCAGCCGCGATCCAAAGATCGATCTATCCCAACCATTGAAGATCCGCGGCAGCACGACACCTCGCGATCAAGATCTCTATCGCATCTGCTATCTCAACGCGCTCCAAACGCAAGACGATGACTATGATTGGTGGATGGATAACCACCCTGAGCTCATCTTGATGGACGATGATGGTGAGCCTGTGCATGACCCTGATCCGGAATGGGCGGGTGAGATGTTGTTCGATGTCAGCACGCCCGAAAAACGCGCACAACTGCTGCTGCTGCAAGGTGATTGGATCACGAACTGTAAGCGCCAAGGATATCGTACAATCGAGCCTGACAACATCGACTCCTACACAAGATCGCAAGGGCGATTGAGCGCGGCGGATGTGCAGGCTTATATGCTTGATTTTGTCGAGGCAGCTCATCTGCAGAACCTCGCTGTGGCGCAGAAGAACGCAGTCGAATGGATCGCAGAAGGCCGGGCCAGCGCCATCGGTTTCGACTTCGCGATCGTAGAGGAATGCCAGCTCACACGAGAATGCGAGGCGCCGATCCTGCACTACGGTGCCGAAAACGTCTTCGAGATCGAATATTGGTACGATGAAGAGGACGACTCGTCAGGAGTGACCATCCCCGCGCACTCCCGTGAGCACTTCGACGAAGCCTGCTACGAACGGGGCGACTCGATCCGCATAGTCATCCGCAACCGAGACGCCCGCGCCTCCGACGAGTACGGCTGGTACCGGGACATCTGCGAAGACTAGCGGCTTGCGATAAGGCTCTGGCGCTGCAGCTGCTAGCGGCAAAGCCAAAAGCGCTGCGTGGCTGGACACTCAATGTGAATGCCGTCACAGACGCGTGTGTCCGACCGTGCTTAACAAAGGAAATGGCCGACCTCGATATCCACTCGAAGGAAGTATCCTCGTCTGTCAGTAAGATAGAGAGCAAGTTTCATGACCCTGCGGCGACGGCGGGGAAACCTGGCTCGCAGGGTCGTATGCAAGTTGTGATGGTTCCCGGCTTCGGCGGGTCCGATGCACTCGGTGGGGTCGGAGTTAATTGAGGGCAGCTCAGATGGAGCGGCGCAGGGCGGGGTAGTAGGCGCCCAGGGTGAGCGCGCGTGCGATCACGAAGATCAGGAAGGCTAGCCATAGGCCCGTGTTGCCGAGCGGCTCCGTGAGGAGCTGCGCTGCGAGCACGAACACCGCACACGAAGCGATCGATGCGTTGCGCATGTCGCGTGTGCGCGTCGCGCCGATGAAGATTCCGTCGAGCTGGAACGCTGCGACTGATAGCGCGATGTACAGCGCCGCGAGCGGTAGCTGTGCTCGGGCCGCGGCTTGAACAGCCGGCAAGTCAGTGAGTGTGCGAATGATCCACGGTCCTAAGCCAAACAAGCCGAGCGCTAGCGCAGCTGCATTGGCAAATGCGAGCTCGCTCGACCGTCTGACTGCCAGATCGAATGCACGACGCTGGCCCGCGCCGAGCGCGCTGCCGACCAAGCTCTCTGCGACATTCGCGTAGCCATCCAGAAAGAACGCGCAGAAGCTTACGAACTGTAAGAGCACGTGATTGGCGGCGAGCACCACGTCGCCGAACTGCGCGCTGGCATCCGTGAACACCGCGAACCCGAACAGGAGGAGCAGCGTGCGCACAAGGATGTCGGCGTTCGCTTGGAACAGCACGCGCAGCTCGCGCGCAGCGAACACTCCATGCCATGTCCACGGCTCTGCCGCAGGCAGCTCACGCAGCGCAGCGCGCGCGAGAAACAGCGCGAGCCCGAGCCCGAACCACTCCGCGATCGCTGTGCCGAGCGCCACGCCGGTCGCGCCCCAGCGGAGCCCAGCGACGAACCACAGGTTCAGCGCGAGGTTCAGCGCGTTCAAGCTGCCCTCGAGCCAGAGCAACGCGCGGCTATGACCTAGCCCGATCAGCACGCCTCGCACGACGTGCGTGCACAAACCTGCGGGTGCAGCCCACAGCCGCACGCCCGCGTAGGCGCGCGCGCTCTGCTCGACCGAGGTACTGCCATGGAGCAGCTGCATCGAGAGCGCGGTCACCGGTCCTTTGAGCACGAGCAGCACCCATCCGATCACTGCCGCCACGGACAAGCCGCGCGCAAACACGGCCCGCACCTCGTGAGCGTCGCGCGCGCCCGCAGCCTGAGAGACGAAACCAGTCGTGCTCATGCGCAAGAAGTTCAGCCCGACGTGGATGAAGTTGAATACCAGTCCCCCGAGCGCGACCGCGCCCAAGTCAGTCGCGCTGCCTGTGTTGCCGATCACCGCGGTGTCGACCAGCGACAGGAGCGGAACGGTCGCGTTGGCCAGGATGATCGGCCATGCCCGCCGCAGCACTTCTCCACGCGTAAGCTCCAAAGCCATCTGGCTTGCGCGCATACCACACACACGCTGGGCGAGCCGGAAACATAGCCGGCCGTCCCCAGAACTAATGACGGTAAAGCCGTGCTTTGGCACGGGAGTGCTGCTGTGGAGGCCGTGCGGAGCCCAGGAAGGGGGGCACGGTTGTTGAAACGCGCCGGCGGATGAGCACCGCGGACGTTTCACTTATTGATCAGCCCGCCGCCGTTTCAGGCCTGCTTCCAGAGCCGATCGGACACGCCTTAGCTCAACGCGAGCTCGCCCGCTGGCGAACCCGCCTGGGCTCCTTGGACCTCGACGAGTGGCAGTTCCAACCGCGCGCCGGCAGCCGTTCCTACATCCGCCTGCCGAGCCTCGGCGGCTGTGAAACATGGTTGATCCGCTGGCCGCCGGGCAGTGAAGCGCCCCTGCACGATCACGGCGATGCCAGCGCCGTCGCCCAGGTGCTTCGCGGCGAGCTGCGCGAACGCGCGAACCTCCATGACAAGTGGTTCGAGCGGGCCTGGCAACGCCAGGCTGAGGTCGAGCTGCCGAAACATATCAGGCACCACGTCTGGAACGAGAGCAAAGAGGACGCCTACTCGGTCCATGTCTATGCGCCATCTCTCGCGCGTATGACGTTCTATGAGCACACGGTTAACGGAACGTTGCGAGCTATTCGCACAGAAGAGTCGAGCCAGTGGTAGAGGAAGATGTTGCGACCGGTTCGCACATCATTGGAATGTTGCGAGCCATTCGCATGGAGGAGACGGTCTGTGGCGATACAAGCGAAAAATCCCGGCAAGCGCAGCGTGGACTCGTTGCTGGACGAAGCAAGAGCTGATATTGACCGCTACACAGTCGCGCAAGCGTTCGACTATCAACAGCAAGGGGCCTTGCTGATCGATATTCGTCCGGTCGCGCAACGTGTGGAGCACGGCGTCGTGCCGCAGGCTCTGGTCATCGAACGCAACGTGTTGGAGTGGCGTCTCGATCCGCAATGTGATCATCGTCTGCCGGAAATCAGCAGCTACGAGCGGCGTGTCGTGATCCTCTGTCAGCAGGGCTATGCGTCGAGCTTCGCGGCAGCGAGCTTGCGCGCGCTCGGTTATCAGCACGTGGGCGATGTGATCGGCGGCTTCGATGCGTGGCGCGCTGCGGGTCTGCCTGTGCAAGCCGAACAGTGATGCAGCCAACCGCTGCAACATTTGCACAGCTTCGTGGCAATCGTGAGGCAGCGCGTTGTCAATGTTTTCACTAACGGGTCTCACTAAAGCGTGACATAACCTGTCGAGCTTCGAGCCTAACGCTTCGGAGCTCGACAATATGCAGATAGTCACGAAAGCATCGGCTTCGCGCGAAGTCCTTGCGCGAACTGCCCGTCGTGTGGGTCAGCTTGGTATCGATGCGGCATCGGGCCTCTACTCGGGGGCGCAGCGCCTCACGCCGGCCGAAGCTGATGGCGTCCATCCTGGCATGCAAGCGCTGTGGAGCACACGGCTCGCGCAGGCATCGAATCGCGCACGCCTCTTGGCGTGGGCCGCACATCGCCACGACGTCGACAGCGTGGGCAGCGGCATCCCGGCGCGGGCCTTTTCGCCCGATGCTCGGCACAAGCTGCTCTTGATCACCGTCGACGATCCGATCTGCAGCAGTCAGGTATTTCCGTTTTTTTATTATCAACCCGAGCTCGCACAGCAGTTCGGAATCGAGCTGCGGGAAGTCCCGCTGAAACACTTTGAAACAGCGGCTCGGCTCACGGGTTTGGAGCATGCGGACACCGTCTGTTTCCAGACCTGGTTCGACCGCACGCCGGAGCAGCTGCACGCGCTCGTCGCGAAGATCCGCAAGCACAACCCGACTGCGCGTGTGGTCTATCTCGACTGGTTCGCGCCGACCGACCTGCGTCTTGCCGAGCCTCTGCATGGACAAGTCGATCTGTACGTGAAGAAGCACGTGTTTCGCGATCGCGCGCAGTACGCCTGCACGACCTACGGCGACACCAACTTGATGGACTTTTACGGCAAGCTCTACGAGCTCCCGCACCAGAACCAACACTTCTCAGTACCAGGTGACTTCTACGCGCGTCTGTTAGTCGGGCCGAGCTTCGCCACAGCCGACTACATGCTGCCGAAGTTTCTCTACGGCAGCGCGCCGAGCCCGAGCGCCGCCCGTCCGATCGATCTGCACGCGCGCATCTCGTACAAGGGCACCCCCTGGTACGAGCGCATGCGCCGCGAAGCCATCACATCGCTCGACCGACTGTCGGACCTCAAAGTAATCACCGGCACAGGCATCAAGCGCCGCGCGTACCTACGCGAGCTCTCCGCGTCCAAGCTCTGCTTCAGCCCGTTCGGTTACGGCGAAGTGTGCTGGCGCGACTATGAAGCCGCGATGTGCGGGAGCTTGCTGCTCAAGCCCGACATGTCGCACGTCGAGACCGAGCCCGACATCTTCCGCGCGGGTGAGACGTATGTCCCACTGCGCTGGGACTTCGCCGATCTCGAAGAGAAGACCCGCTACTACCTCGCACACCCGGAAGAGCGCGCGCGCATCACCCAGAATGCCTTTCTCGCGCTCCAGAAGTACTTCCGCGAGCAGGGCTTCATCGAGCACATGCGCAGGCTCCTAGACCGTTTGCCCCCCAACCGTCTCGGGCTCGACCGCCTGTCGGGCGTACAGCTGCGCGTGGGACCGCAAGTGAGCCCGCAGCCTAAGTCCGCCTCCGCGTGAGGCACAGGCTCGATGCGAGCGGCCAACCTCCAGACTGAGAAAAGGCGCCGGTCACTCGCCGAACGGTTGTAGTATCCAGCGCGTGTGGTTGCGCTGGCCCCATTCTCACTCGCGCGATTGCTGTGCGTCGACAGCTGACCTCCTGCGCCGAGTATGCGACGCATGAGCGAGGAAGCTGTCGCCGAGAATCCAGCCGCTCGTGCCAAGAGTGGCGGTCTGACCAAGCGTCTGGTGCGCGGCTCCGCGTTCGAGTTCGCGGGCTACGGCTCTGCGCAGCTGATCCGGCTGGTCAGCAACTTGGTGCTGACGCGCATGCTGTTCCCGGAGGCCTTTGGTCTCGCGGCGCTCGTGAACATCCTGAACCACGCGCTCAACATGCTGTCGGACGTCGGTCTGCCCAGCATGATCATCCAAAGCGCACATGGCGACGACCAGCGCTTTCTGAACACCGCGTTCACGTGGCAGGCCGCGCGTTCCGTCGTGCTGTGGGTCGTCGCGTGCCTGTTCGCGTACCCGATGTCGCTGATCTACGACGAGCCTGAGCTGCTCGGTTTGATCCCGTTCGGCTCGCTCGCGATCATCATCTTGGGCCTGCGCTCGACGGCCTATTACACCAAGCGCCGTCAGCTCGATGTGCTGCCGCTGATGGTGATCGATGTGCTCGCGCAGATCGCTTCGGTGATCGCGATGGTCATCTGGGCTGAGTTCGATCGCTCGGTGTGGGCGCTGCTCGGCGGATCGCTCGCCAATGCCTTCGTCGCGGTCGCTGGCAGTCACATGCTGAAGGTCGGCTACCGCAACAAGTTCGCGTGGGACAAAGAGCACGCGCGCTCGATGATGGCGTTCGGGAAGTGGGTCGCAGGATCTTCGTTTCTGACGTTTGTCAGTCAGCAGGGCGACAGGCTGTTGCTCGGCCGTCTACTCGGCGCCGGAACACTCGGCATTTACAGCACCGCGGCGTTCCTCAGCGCGGCGCTCGGCGAAGCGACCGGCCGTATCACGCATGGTGTTTTCTTCCCGGCCTACAGCCAGGTGAAGTCGCAGGGCATCGAGAAGCTGAAAGAAGTGTTTTATCGAACGCGGCTCGCGGTCGACGCCGGTGTGATTCCAGGGCTCGGCGTGCTGTGCGTGCTCGGCCCAACGATTGTGCACATTCTGTACGACTCGCGTTACGAAGAGGCCGGCTGGATGTTGCGGGTGCTCGTCGTACGTGTCGCGATGTCAGCGCTGATCGAGCCGTATCAGTTTTGCCTGCTGGCCATCGGCGAGAGTCGTTATGGCTTTTATCTCAACCTTTCGCGCACCGTGTCGTTGCTCGTAAGCGTGCCGCTCGCATTCGCGAGTTTCGGAGTCGTAGGCTTAGTTTGGGGAGTGGCGCTCTCCGAAGTACCTGCCTTCATCGTGGTGTACTGGGGGTTCGTCCGCCACGGTCTCGCATCACCACTGCACGAAGCACGCGTGCCCTTCTTTGCGGCAGCCGGGTTCGCTATTGGCGGCCTTTTGCTTGCGGCGTTGCGTTCACTCGGAATCGCACCTTAAGCTTTGCGGAGTAGCTCACAGCGGGTGGTGCTGCTGTGTACTATACGAAGCGACTTTCGCTGGGCGATCGGGGCAGCTCGGGCTCATTCATCAGGCAGGGATATGACTCAAACAGCGTTGCGTTGTGTGTTGATTGGCAGCGATAGCCTACTTATCGAGTGCGGTGAGATATGGCTTACGCGTGGCCACCAGATCGAAGCGGTCGTGACGGACACAGCCCGCGTCCGCACTTGGGCCGCTCAGCGCGGCATCCCAGCCATTGCCGCCGACAGCGACTATGTCAGCGCGCTCTCCGAGCACTCATTTGACTACCTGTTCGCCATCACGTTCCTGCGCGTGATACCCAAGACCGCGCTCGCGCTGCCGAAGCGTGCAGCCATCAACTTCCACGATGGCCCGCTGCCGAACTATGCCGGCTTGAACGCGCCGACCTGGGCGCTGATCAACCAGGAGCGCGAATACGGGATTACATGGCACTTGATGACCGATCGCCTCGATGGCGGCGATGTGCTCAAGCAGGCGACGTTCGAGATCAACGACGATGAGACGTCGCTCTCGCTGAACACGCGCTGCTTCGGCCTGGCCATCGAGACCTACGGGCAGCTGGTCGATGAGCTCGCGCAGGGCACCGAGCAGAAGGTGCCGCAGACGCCACCGACTGACCCGGATCGCGCCTACTTCGGCCGCTACGCGCGGCCGGCAGCGGCAGCCGTGCTCGATCTTTCGGAGCCTGCCGAGAAGCTCGCCGCGCTGGTGCGCGCGCTCGACTTCGGCCCGCGCTATCCGAACACATTGGGCGCCGCGACGATCATCGCAGGCGACCGGGCGTTTGTCGTGACGAGCGCAGAAGCTTCGCTCGAAGAGAGCTCTTCCGAGCCGGGGACCATCCTCGCTGCGGGCGGGGACTCTCTGAGTGTCGCGACCGGGCAGGGCACGCTGATCATCCGCGGCCTGCGCGAGCTGACGGGCGTAGCGGTGCCGATGCACGACGCGCTGCAGCAGCTCCGCGCGGAGGTGGGCTCGAAGCTCGTGCAGCTGTCCGCGGCACAGCGCACGGCGCTGACCGAGGCAGACGCCCAGCTCGCCAAGTCGGAGAAGTTTTGGGTCGATCGGCTCACCACGCTCGATCCAACTGAGGCTCCCTACACGAGTGGTGTACCACTCACGACGCTAGGCGCATTCGCTGAGGTGCCAGTCACGGTACCGGAGCAGTTCCGTTCTCAGCTCGGTGCCGCTGGCGACAATGCGCTCGCGGCAGCGTTCGCGAGCTACATCGGCCGCGTGACGGGTAGCCCCAAGGTCTCACTCGCGTTCAGCGACAGCACGCTCACCCATGTCGAGCCCACGTTCGCGCCGCTCTTGGCTGCGAGCGCGCCCGTGCTGATCGAGACCGAGCCTGCGCCGCGCTTCGCGGATGTCGTGGCCCGCGTCGAGACCGCGCGCGCCGAGGTGCATAAGCGGGGAACCTTCCTGCGCAACCTCGCGGCACGTTATCCGGAGCTCGGGGAATCTGCCGCGGCCCGTGATCCCGGGCTTTTGCCCGTGGGAATCGCGCTCGGCGTGGATGCCACCGCAGGCTCGGTGCTGCAGCTGCAGGTGAACCATGGCAGCTTGAAGCTGCGCTACGAGACCAGCCGCTTGAGCGCGCAGATCGCAGGGCGTATCGCGAACGAGCTGAGCGGTTACCTGCAAAACCTCGCGAGCGCGGCGGACAAGCCGGTCGAGCAGGTAGAGGTCCTCACCGAGCAAGCGCGCCGGCAGCTCCTGACCGAGTGGAACAACACCAGCAAGGCGCACGCCGCCGTTCGCTGCGTGCACCAGGAGATCGAAGCGCAGGTCGACCGCACGCCCGACGCAGTCGCGGTCGTGTGTGAGGATCGCGTGCTCACGTTCCGTGAGCTGGACCATGCAGCCAACAGCGTCGCGAAGCGTTTGCAGGCGCTGGGCGTCACGCCGGACAAGCCCGTCGGCGTGTACACAGAGCGTGGTCTCGATCTCGTGATAGGCGCCCTCGGCGTGCTCAAGTCGGGTGGCGCGTACGTGCCGCTCGACCCTGCTTACCCCGCGGATCGCATCGCGTACATGATCGAAGACGCGCACCTCGATGTGGTCGTGACGCAGAGCGCCCTGCAGCAGCACGTGCCCGGCAAAAACGTGAAGAGCGTGCTCGTCGACGCTGAAGAGACGCTGAGCAGCAAAGAGCCGCGGCCGAGCAGCGCGGTGAAGCCCGAGAACCTCGCGTACTTGATCTACACCTCGGGCTCGACCGGTAAGCCGAAGGGCGTGATGGTCGAGCACCGTCAGGTCGGTAACTTCTTCGAAGGCATGGATGAGCGCGTCGCGAACGATCCGAGTCAGGGTCGCGTGTTCCTCGCCGTCACGAGCCTGTCGTTCGACATCTCGGTCCTCGAGCTGTGGTGGACCTTGTCGCGCGGTTTCAAGGTGGTCTTGCACGCGGACCGCGCGCGCGCCACGGCGCAAAAGAGCAAGGCTGCAGCTGGCGGCGGCAGCCGGCCGGTCCAGTTCTCGCTGTTCTACTTCTCTGCGGATGCACAAGCTTCCGGCGGCGAGCGCTATCGCTTGCTGCTCGAGGGCGCGAAGTTCGCTGACGCGCACGGCTTCTCCGCCGTGTGGACGCCCGAGCGTCACTTCCATGCATTCGGTGGCTTGTACCCGAACCCAGCAGTGACCGGCGCTGCGGTGGCCGCGATCACCAAGAACGTCGAGATCCGCGCGGGCAGCGTGGTGCTTCCGCTCCATCACCCGGCGCGCGTCGCCGAGCAGTGGGCGGTGGTCGACAACATCTCGAACGGTCGCGTCGGCGTTTCGTTCGCGTCGGGCTGGCAGCCTGACGACTTCGTCTTGATGCCTGGCAACTACAAAGACGCCAAGAACATCATGATGAAGAACATCGAGGTCGTGCGGAAGCTGTGGCGCGGCGAGACCGTGACGTTCGACGGTCCTGTTGGGCCGGTGAACGTGCGCACGATGCCGGACCCGGTGCAGAAAGAGCTGCCGATCTGGATCACCACGGCTGGCAACGCGGAGACCTTCGAGATGGCCGGCAAGGCCGGAGCGAACCTGCTGACGCACTTGCTCGGTCAGACGCTCGACAAGCTCGCGCCGAAGATCGCCGCGTACCGCAAGGCGCGTGCAGCTGCTGGCTTCGATCCAAACACGGGCATCGTCAGCTTGATGCTGCACACCTTCGTCGGTGAGGACCGCGAGGAGGTCAAAGACACCGTGCGTGCGCCGCTCAAGGCGTACCTCGCCACATCGATGGACCTGATCAAAGACAAGGCCTCGGTGTTCCCGGCGTTCGCGAAGCCGAAGGGCAGCAAAGACTCGGACCTCGATGCAGGCTTTGCCACGCTCAGCGACGAGGACAAGGATGCGCTGCTCGAGGGTGCGTTCGAGCGCTACTTCGAACAGAGCGGTCTGTTTGGTACGGTCGACGATGCGCTGCAAATGGTCGAGAAAGTGCGCGCGATCGGCGTGGACGACGTCGCGTGTCTGATCGACTTTGGCGCGCCGACCGACCTGGTGTTCGAGCACCTGCCGTTCCTGGATCAGGTGCGCTCCGCCGCGATCAGCGCGACGGGTTCGCAGCCCACGGCTGCAGCTCCGGCCGCGATCGATGACTCGGGCGAGCACCCATTCCTGCGCGACGTGCGCACGCACTCGGTCACGCACCTGCAGTGCACGCCGTCGATGGCGCGTATGCTGCTCGACAACGCGGACACGAGCCGCGGCATCAGCGCGATCAAGCACTTGTTCCTCGGTGGCGAAGCGCTCGCACCCGACTTGCTGAATGATCTGCGCAAGATCACGCAAGCCACGATCACCAACATGTACGGGCCGACCGAGACGACCGTCTGGTCGAGCACGCATCGCGTTGCACCCGAAGAGAAGACCGTGTCGATCGGAAAGCCGATCGTGAACACCACGTTCTATGTCACCGACAAGCGCGGCCGGCTCGTGCCTCCCGGAGTCGATGGTGAGCTGTGGATCGGTGGCGAGGGCGTGACGCGCGGCTATTTCGAAAGACCTGAGCTGACAGCAGAGCGGTTCGTGAGAGATCCGTTCTCTACGGTGCCCGGCGCTCGCATGTACAACACGGGTGATCGCGCGCGCTTCCGGCCTGATGGCACGCTCGACTTCTTGGGGCGCGCGGACTTCCAGGTGAAGCTGCGCGGCTACCGCATCGAGCTCGGCGAGATCGAGTCGCGCGCGCGGCAGGCGCCCGGCGTGAAGGATGCGGTGGTGATCGTGCGCGAGGATCGTCCAGGCGATCAGCGCTTGGTCGGTTACGTCGTGCCCGCGGATCCGACGCAGGTCGGCAAGTTCGACACCGAGCCTGTGAAAGAGCTGCTGCGCTCGCAGCTGCCTGACTACATGGTCCCGGTCGCGTTCGTCGTGCTCGCGGAGCTGCCGCTCACGCCGAACCGCAAGACCGACCGCAAGGCATTGCCCGCGCCGGCTGTCCAAGTAGCCAGCAGCGGCGAGACCAAAGAGACGCCAGAGAGCGAGACCGATCAAGCCATCGCTGAAGTCTGGCGCGATGTGCTCGGTCGCGAGGACGTCGGTCTCGACGACAACTTCTTCGATCTGGGCGGGCACTCACTGCTCGTGGTGCGCGCCCACCGTCAGCTGCAGGACAAGCTCGGGCGTGCGCTCGCGCTCACGGACCTGTATCGCTTCCCGACGATCCGTAAGTTCTCCACGTTCTTGACTGAAGGTGCGTCGGGCGACACGAAAAAGGCGGGAGCTCGCGGCGCGAAGCGTCGTGAAGCGATGCGCCGCCGAGTGGGTTAGTAGGAGCTAAGGGGTCACGATGTCGAGTCAATCGAACGATGCAACCGGCGCGATCGCGATCGTGGGCATGGGCCTGCGGGTACCGGGGGCTCGGACGCCTGCGGAGTACTGGAAGAACTTGTGCGACGGGATCGAGATGATCCGTCCGCGCACGGACGAAGAGCTGCTCGCCGCGGGTGAAACGCAGGAGCGCTTGCAGGATCCGCGCTACGTCAAAGCGTCGTCCATCCTCGAGCAGATGGAGTACTTCGATCCGGAGTTCTTCGGGCTCTCGCAAAAAGAGGGCGGCATCATGGACCCGCAACACCGGCATTTGCTGGAGGTCGCGTGGGAGACGCTGGAAGACTCGGGGCACTTGCCTGAGTCGTTCGAAGGACCGATCGGCGTATGGGCCGGTTGCGGGATGGGCGCGTACTTCATGTACAACATCCTGTCGAACCGCGAGCTCGTGGACTCGACGGGCTTGTTTTTGCTGCGCCACACGGGCAACGACAAAGACTTCTTGCCCACGCGCATCTCGTACACGTTGAACCTGCGCGGGCCTTCCGTGGGCGTGCAGACCGCGTGCTCTACGTCACTCGTCGCGGTGCACTACGCGTGTCAGTCGCTCATATCCGGTGAGTGCGACATGGCGCTCGCCGGTGGCGTGACGATCGAGCTGCCGCACGCGCGCGGCTACATGTTCGAGCACGGCGAGATCCTCTCCCCGGACGGCCATTGCCGCGCGTTCGATCACAAGTCTGCGGGCACCGTGTTCGGCAGCGGCGCCGGCATGGTCGCGCTGCGGCGCCTGGAAGATGCAGTTGCCGATGGCGATCGCATCTATGCGGTGATCGCAGGCACTGCAGTGAACAACGATGGCTCGGGCAAGGTCGGTTACCTCGCGCCAAGCGTAGACGGTCAGTCGGCTGCGGTCGCGGAAGCGCTGGGTGTTGCTGGCGTGTCTGCCGATCACATCGGTTACGTCGAGTGCCACGGCACCGGCACGGCAGTGGGCGATCCGATCGAGATCGCTGCGCTCACTTCCGCATTTCGTGAGACCACGCAGAAGCGCGGGTACTGCGCGATCGGCTCGGTAAAGACGAACATCGGTCACTTGGATACCGCTGCTGGTGTCGCGAGCCTGATCAAAGCGAGCTTGGCCGTGTACCACGGCAAGATCCCGCCGAGCCTCAACTTCGAAAAGCCCAACCCGCTGATCGACTTCGCGGCGACACCGTTCTTCGTAAACACCAAGCTGCGCGACTTCCCGGAAGTGAAGGGCCAGCCCCGGCGCGCTTCGGTCAATTCACTGGGCGTCGGCGGCACGAACGCGCATGCGATCGTGCAAGCGCCGCCCAAGGCTGCAGCGAAGAAGAATGCAAAGGCCGCGCCCCCCGCGCAGCTGCTCGTGCTCAGCGGTCGTTCACGGGGCGTGCTCGATGAATCAGCGCAGCGCTTGCTCGCGCACTTGCGTGAAAATCCGGACCTCGATCTCTCGGATGTCGCGACGACGTTGCAGGTGCACAGAAAGCCGTTCAACGAGCGTCGCGTGTTCGCCGTGCACGACATCAAGCACGCGATCGAGATGCTCGAGCGCAACGATCCGCGCAAGATCTTCACGCACACCGCGCTCGAATCGACCTCGGTCGTGTTCATGTTCCCCGGCGGCGGCGCGCAGTATCCCGACATGGGCCGGCACCTGTACGCGCAGGAGCCTGTGTTCCGTGAGCACATGGACAAGGGCCTCAACCTGCTCAAGACGCGCGTCGACTACGACCCGCGCGACTTGCTGTTCCCGAAGCCGGAGGAGCGCGAAAAGGCGCGCGCCGCGCTGGAGAAGCCATCGCTGCAGCTGCCGCTGATCTACATGATCGAATACGCGCTCGCGCAGCTGTGGATCTCGTGGGGCGTGAAGCCTGCCGCGCTCATCGGCCACAGCGTGGGCGAGAACTCGGCGGCTGCAGTCGCCGGTGTGTTCACGTTTGAAAATGGTCTCGATCTCGTGCTCTTGCGCGGTCGCTTGTTCGACGAGACGCCAGCGGGCGGCATGTTGAGCGTGCCGCTGTCGGCGGAGGAGCTGCAGCCGTACCTGAAGGACGACCTCGATCTCGCGTGCGTGAATGCGCCCGAGCTCTCGGTGGCGTCCGGACCAAAGGCCGCGCTCGCCCGCTTGCACGAAGAGCTCGCGGCGCGCGATGTGCAGGCGCAGCCGATCCGCATCAATGTCGCCGCGCACTCGCGCATGCTCGAGCCGATCCTGGAGCGCTTCGGTGCGTTGCTCGGCACGCTCAAGCTGTCCGCGCCCAACATTCCGATCATCAGCAATCGCAGCGGCGACGTGATGACGCCCGAGCAAGCGCGCTCGCCGAAGTACTGGGTCGAGCACTTGCGCGGCACCGTGCGCTTCGGCGATGGCATCGGCAAGCTGCTCGAGCAGCCCGGCCGCGTGTTCCTGGAAGTCGGCCCCGGTCGCGCGCTGTCCTCACTCGCACGCTTGCATCCCAGCGTCGCCGATGGCCAAGCGTTTATCGGCTCGCTGCCGCATCCCGATGACGACACGCCCGACAACGAGGTGTTCCTCGCGGCGTACGGTCGGCTGTGGGCTGCGGGCGTGCAGGTTCCGCTGGAGCGCACGCGCGGTGAAGGCAAGCTGATCGGCCTGCCCACGTACGCGTGGAACCACAAGCGTTATTGGGTCGAGCCGCAAGCGCCACGCGCCGAGGCAGCATCCAAGGTCTATCCAACGCGCATCGAAGAGCTCGAGGGCATGTTCTTCGCGCCCACCTTCCGGCCGCACTATCCCGACTTCGATCCGGACACGAAGCAGCACACGTGGCTCGTGTTCTTGGATCAGACCGGGCTCGGCGCCGCGCTCGTCGAGCGCTTGCGGTCGAGCGGTCACGACGTGGTGTGCGTGCGCGAGGGCGACGCCTATGTGAAGGTGTCGGATCAAGAATATCGGCTCGCGCCCGAGCAGGACTCCGAGGCCTACGAGCAGCTCTTGCGCGACGTCCTCGCGAGCGGCAAGACGCCCGACCGCGTTGCGCACCTGTGGCTCCTCGCGGACAAGGAAGTGTTCCGTCCGGGCTCGACGTTCTTCCATCGCAACCAGGAGTGCGGTTTCTACTCGCTCTTGTACTTGGGGCAGGCGCTCTCCGCAGTCGATGTTTCGACCAATCTACACATTGCGGTGATCTCGCGCGGCATGCAGCAAGCGGGCAGCGCGCGCGGCTTGCATCCGGACCAAGCCACGATCCTCGGTCCGGTGAAGGTGATCCCGCGCGAGCTGCCGGGTGTGACTTGCATCAGCATCGATCTCGAAGGTGAGCCGCGCGACGCGAATGCGCGCGTGACGCAGCTGATCGATCAGGTGCAGCGGTTTGTGCCGTTCAAGGGCTTGGCCGTGCCTCGGCTCGACAAGCTGCGTGCCGCTGTCAGCCGCGAGCAGTCAGCCCAGGCGGAGCTCGTGGCTTCGGCCAGCGATCCGGCGCGCGAGCTCGACGCGTTGCTCGCCGAGCTGCGCTTGCCGCCCAGCAATGGCGAAGTGGTGCTGACGCGCAACGCGCGTCTGGAGCGCCGCTACGAGCGGCTGAAGCTGCCGGCGTCAGCGACGTCGGGTACAGGAGCGCTGCAGCTGCGTCATCGCGGCGTGTACCTCGTGACCGGTGGTCTCGGTGGCATCGGCCTCGCGCTCGCGCGGTCACTCGCACAAACAGAGAAGGCGCGCCTGGTGTTGGTCGCACGTACGCCGATCCCCGCGACGCCTGCCGAGCGTGAGCGCTGGCTGGAGCAGCATCCGACCGATGACACGAGCGCGCGCATTCGCTCGGTGCAGCAGCTGGAGAGCTTGGGCGCCGAGGTGCTCGTCGCCTCCGGCGATGTCGCCGACATCGATCGCATGCAGGAGATCGTGGCCGAGGCCGAGACGCAGTTCGGTCCGCTGAACGGCGTGATCCACGCGGCAGGTACGCTCGACGACGCGCCTATCGCAGTGAAGCGGCAAGCCGCGGTGGAGCAAGTGTTCGGTCCGAAGGTGTACGGCACGCAGGTGCTCGACAGCGTGCTGCGCGACAAGCAACTCGACTTCTTCGTGCTGTTTTCATCGACCAGTACAGCGATCGCTGCGGCGGGTCAGGTCGACTACGTGGCAGCGAACGCGTTCCTCGACGCCTATGCGGAGCAGGCGCGCGCCGAAGGGCGCAACGTGCTCTCGCTCGCGTGGGGCGTATGGCGCGAAGTGGGTCTCGCTGTGACTGCGGGCGAGCGGCTCGGTGGCGAGTCGGGGGCGAAACAGTCGCGCGCAACCTATCCGCTGTTTTCGAGCAAGGCCGAGACGCCGGGTGGCGCGACGGTGCTTCGTGGCACGTTCCAGGGCTCAGAGCACTGGATCCTCGACGATCACCGCACCCTGACCGGCTTGGCGGTGTTGCCAGGTACCGGATATCTCGAGCTGGCGCGCGCTGCGCTGCGCGAGGTCGGCCACGACGGTCCGTTCGTGATCGAGGATCTGTATTTCCTCCGTGCGCTGGAAGTGCCGGATCGCGAGAACGTCGACTTCCGCGTGCGCATGACGCCGACCGACGACGGCTTTACGTTCGAGGTGCACACGAAGGTGCGCCTCGCGTCGGGCCACGAGGGCTACGTGCTGCACGCGCAAGCTGTGCTGCGCCGCTTCGCGCGTGCGCGGCCGGAGAACATCGATGTGCAGGCGCTGCGTGCACGCGCCACGCTCCGCAGCGTTCCGGAAGCGGCACAGCCGCACAAGGTCGTGCAGGAGAAGCACCTGCGCTTCGGTCCGCGTTGGGCCAACATGCGCAGCTACGCGTTCGGCAAAGACGAGGCCGTCGCGACGGTGCGCCTGCCGGAGAAGTTCCAAAGTGACGTGCAGACGTTCGGGCTCCATCCAGGCCTGCTCGACATCGCGACAGGCTACGCGCTGGAGCTCGCGCCGCGCTACGGCACGGGCGACAAGCTTTGGGTGCCGGTCGCGTACGACAGTGTGGTCGTGTACAGCGACCTGGAGCCCGAGCTGTTTTCGCACATCCGCGTGTGGTCCTCGACCGACAAGGGTGGAAGCGAAGAGGGCGCGTTCGTCCGCTTCGACATCCGCCTCGCTGACAAGAACGGGCGTGTGCTCGTGGAGATCAAGGGCTTCTCCATGCAAGCGCTCGCGAGCAATACGTTCGAGACGGTGGCGCCGCGCCAGCAGGATCTCGAAGAAGACGCGTCCAAGCGTGAGCTGAGTGGGCCCGAGCGCGCGTTCTTCCACAACTTGTCGCTCGGCATCACGCCAGCGGAAGGTGCGGACGCGTTCCGGCGTGCCGTCACGAGCATGCCGCGCGCGCGCGTCATGTTCAGCTCGATCGATGTGCGTGAGCTGCAACGCCAGGCGGATGCGTTTGCACCGACGCGCGAGCAAGCGGGAGCGACGAGCTTCGAGCGGCCGAGCCTGAGCAGCGCATACGTCGCGCCGCGCAACGATGTGGAGCGCACGCTCGCCGGCATGTGGGAGAACCTCTTGGGCGTCGCCAACGTCGGCGTGCAGGACAACTTCTTCGAGCTCGGCGGTCACTCGCTGATCGCGGTCCGCTTGTTCGCGCGCATGAAGAAGACGTTCGGCGCGGACTTCCCGATCTCGACGTTGATCGCGCATCCCACCATCGAAGCGACGGCGGCGCTCTTGCCCACGTCGGCGCAAGTCAGCCAAGCTGCAGCGCCCGAGCCGAAGCGCACACACACGTTCAGGCATCTCGTGCCGATGAACGCGCCAGGCACCGAGCAGCGCGGCAAGCTGCCGTTCTTCTTGTGCGCGGGGATGTTCGGCAACGTCATGAACTTGCGTCACCTCGCGACGCTGGTCGGTGAAGACCGGCCCTTCCATGGCGTGCAGGCGCGCGGCTTGCTCGGTCAGGAAGAGCCGCACGAGAACTTCCAGGAGATGGCAAAGGACTATCTCGCGGAGATCCGCGCGGTGCAGCCGCACGGGCCATATCTCCTCGGTGGCTTCTCGGGTGGTGGTCTCGCTGCCTACGAGATGGCGCAGCAGCTGATAGAGGCGGGCGAGGAAGTGCCGCTGCTCGTCCTGCTCGACACGCCGCTCGCGCAAGACGAGCCGCTCACGCGTCAGGAGCGCCTGCTCATCCACAAGCAGAACTTCGAGAAACAAGGCGCGCGCTTCTTCCTCGAGTGGGCCACGAACAAGATCAAGTACCGAGAAGAGCTGCGCGAGCGGGAGGCGTCGCGCGCCACGCAGGCAGAGAGCAAGGAAGCCGCGAACTTCCGCTCGAACCTGATCGAAGCGGCGTTCTATCGCGCGCTCGATCGCTACCACACCAAGCCGCTGCCCTCGACCACGAAGATCTTGCTCTGCCGCCCGAAGCTGCGCCCTTCGCACGTGTTCGGACCGATGCGCGCGATCAACAAAGATCGGCGCCGCATCTACCACGACAACGGCTGGAGTCGGTATTCGGACGCGGTCGAGGTGTTCGAGTCACCGGGTAACCACGACAGCATGGTGCTCGAGCCCAACGTGCGCATTCTCGCCGCGCGTTTGCGTCCGGCGCTGAACGACGCCGAGCAGGCGTCGCGCAAAGAGGCGCTGCAAGCCAGCGTGAACACCAAGATGCGCGAGCTGAAGATCGTCCCCGGTGCTTCGCAGCCACCAGAGGCGCACGGTCGGGAACCGCGCGAGTCGCGCGAGCGCAGGAGCCGGGCGTGAAGCTATTTGGCGTGATTCTCAACTACAAGACCGCGGACATGACGCTGGGAGCGGCGACCGCGCTGGCGCGCGCATTGGAGCACGTGCCGGACTCGCGCTTTGCGATCGTCGACAACGACTCGCAGGATGGCTCGTACGAGAAGCTGAAGAGCGCCGTGGAGAAGTCGCCGTTCCGCGACCGCTGCACGGTGCTCGCCTCGGGCCACAACGGTGGCTTCGGTTCGGGCAACAACTTCGCGATTCGGCAGAATCTCCACAGCGACGACCCTGCGGATTACTACTTGCTCCTCAACTCCGACGCTGTGCCTTCGGAGCTCGCGATCAAGCGCATGTACGACTTCATGAACGCGCACGCGGATGCGGGCATCTGCGGTGCGTACATCCATGGTCCGGACGGCGAGCCTCACCACACTGCGTTCCGTTTTCCGACCGCGGTTTCGGAGCTGGAGGAGCAGGCGCAGACCGGGCCGATCAGCAAGCTGGTCTCGCAGCACATCGTGGCGCTGGACATCCCCGACCACACCACGGAAGTGCCGTGGACAGCGGCGGTATGCATGATGATCCGGCGCGAGACGGTGCAGAAGATCGGGCTGTTCGACGAGACGTTCTTTCTCTACTACGAAGAGACCGATCTCTGCCGCCGTGCGCGGCAGGCAGGTTACAAGATCTACTACGTGCGCGAGGCGGAGGTCTCGCACATCGGCTCAGTCAGCACAGGCATGAAGCGCTTCGACAAGCCCATGCCGCTGTATTGGTTCGAAGCCCGCAAGCACTACTTTCGCAAGCACCACGGCCATGGCTACTCGCTGCTCGCTGATGTCGCGTGGCTCGCCGGGCGCAGCGTGTGTGCGCTGCGCCGCGTGATCGACAGACGCGCAGAGGAGCGCCGGCCGCACCTCACGCGCGACTTCATCAAGTTCAACTTCGCGCCATCGCTCGCGCGCAAGTAACGATGGCAGACACGCTGCGAACCAGCCGCGTCGTCTTGGGCTGCATGTTTTCTCCGCGCTTGAGCCAGGCGGAGATCGAGCACATCGTGCACGCTGCGCACGATGCTGGGATCACGAGCTTCGACACTGCGCCGCTGTACGAGTTTCATCGCGGGGAAGAGCAGCTCGGCCGCGCCCTCCGTGGACGGTGGGATCGCGTGCAGATCTTGACGAAAGCGGGGCTGCGCTGGGATGGCAATCACGGACGGGAGCTGTTCTCGTTCACCGACGCGCGCGGGGAGCGGCGTGTCGTGCGGCGCGACAGTCGGCCAGCGTCGTTGCGCGAAGAGGTGCAGGCGAGCTTGGTGCGGCTCGGGTGCGAGACGCTCGATCTCCTGCAGCTTCACCAGCCCGACGAAGACACGCCGATCGCAGACAGCATTCACGCCTTGCAAGCGCTGGCGCGCGAAGGTCTGATCCGCCGCTTCGGCGTGTCCAACTTCAGCGCGCCGCAGCTGGAAGCGGCGTGCGACGCGGGCGAGGTTGCCTCGCTGCAGAGCGAATACAACTTGCTGCAGCGCTGGCCGGAGCAAGAGCTCCTGCCGATTTGCGTGCGTCGCGGTGTCGCGTTCCTCGCGTATTCGCCGCTCGCGAAAGGCGTGCTGGCCGGTCATTCGCGCCTCCGTAGCCCCGCGGGGCGGCGCTCCAGCCGCGGCTCGCACTACGACGACCTCGTGGCTCGGCTCGCGCTGCGGCCCGCGCTAGGCGGCGCGCTGGACAGGTTGGCAGATGCGAGTGGTCACGCGCCGTCGCAGCTCGCGCTTGCCTGGCTGCTCGCCCAGCCGGGCGTGACCGCAGTCGTCGCGGGTGCCAGCAGCGTCGCGCAAGTCGAGGAGCTCGCGCGCGCTGCAGAGCTTAAGCTAACTCAAGCGGATGTCGATGCGTTGTCAGTGGCGTTCGCACGTGCAGGGCTGCTCTTGAAAGTCGCCGACCGCGTACGCAGCTCACCGCTCGGCCGCGTCGCGCAACGAGTATTCGGCTGAGGGTCAAGCATGCCGCCGTCGATCGTCGCAGGGCTGTGGGGAGCGCTCGCGGGTAGCTCGCTGCTCTTGGGCGCTCTCATCGGGTACTTCGCAGATCTGCCGCAGCGTTGGGTCTCGGCGATCATGGCCATCGGTGCGGGCGTCTTGATCTCCACGCTCTCGTTCGAGCTGATGCAAGACGCGGTGGAGCGCGGCGGATTGCAGTGGACAGCGGCAGGGTTCATGACCGGCGCGCTCGTCTACAGTGTTGCCAACTTACTTGTATCGAGCTACGGCGCCAAGCACCGCAAGCGCTCGGGTGAGCAGCAGCCGAGTGAAAACGACGCAGCTGGTAGCGGCGTGGCGCTGGCTGTGGGAGCGCTGCTCGACGGCATCCCGGAGTCGATCGCGATCGGCGTCAGCTTGCTCGCTGGAGAGGGCGTAAGCGCGGTCGCGGTGATCGGCGTGTTTCTCTCGAACTTGCCGGAAGGTTTATCGTCCGCGTCGGGGATGAAGCGTGCGGGCCGCTCCTGGCGCTACATCTTCGGTGTGTGGGGCGGCATCGCGTTCCTCTGTGGGCTGGCATCGCTGCTCGGTTACACAGCCTTTGCGCGCGCCTCGGGTGGCGTCATCGCAGCGATCACCGCGACCGCGGCCGGCGCGATCTTGGCGATGCTTGCAGACACCATGATGCCGGAGGCATCCGAGGGCTCTCAGGAGCTCACCGGGATGCTCACAGTATTCGGCTTCTTGTTGGCCTTTCTGCTGCATTCCCTTGCGTGAGGGCTTTCGCCGCTAGAGCCGCGCCGAAGCTGCGCGATGCTCCTCGCGTGCCCGCATCGCTGGAGGCAGTTGCATGATGCAGCGCAGCAAGTGATCGAAGCTGATCGGCCCAGGTCCCTGGAAAAACAGCCACAGAAACGATAACGCATAGAGCGGTTCATCCAGCTCGACGAACTCGCTCAGACTGGCCACTGCTGCGAGCTTCACCGAAAGCACAGCGACGACCATGTTGATAAACAGCGGCAGGCATACTGCGCGCGTGGCCAACCCGAGAAACAACAGCGCGCCGCCGATGTGCTCGGTGTAGCCGGAGAGCGCAGCGCTCCAGCCTGGAAAAGGGATGCCCCACTCACTGAAGCGCTCGGCCATCACGTCGAGGTTCTGCACCTTTCCGATGCCGGTCTCGAAGAAGAAGTAGCCGAGGTAGAGCCGTACGAGCAGTGCGGGGAGAAACGCGCCTTGGTGCAGCTCGCGCGCGCGTCTCGCGATGGAGTCCATGTCGATCATATTGCATTAGCTCTTTGTCATCGGATTTGTGAGTCAGAGATCCAGCCTTCCGCGAACCAACTCCCGAGCGCGCGGGCAGCGCGTTCGAGCCCGTCCGTTCGCCCTTCGAACGCAGCACAGATCTCAGTGAGTGGTGCACCTGCGGCAGCGCGCTCGAGCGCGAGCGCCTCGTCGCATGCAACCACCACGTGGTACACCCGGTGCTCCTTGCGCCAGACGACCACCGTGACCGGTCCGCTGCGCGGCTCGGGGGCTGGCGCTGCCGCTTCGAGCGCCGTCCACAGCTCGCACACGTCCCACTGCAGCTGTAAGCGGCGGAGCGCCGGGATCAACTGCAGCCGTCCGCCTGGGTCGCTCGGCGCGCACATGGTTGTCGCGTCGGCTTCCTCGAAGACTTCGGCACGCGCCCACTCGAGCGCTGCCAGATCTGACAAGTCAGGTCGTTGGAGCGGACGCTGTGCCATGTAGCCTGACAGATCTCGACCCAGGCTGCACAGTGAGGGATCGCGCGATGGGTAGCGTGTGACGTAAGCCATCGTTAGCTCCCAGAACGCATCGCGTGTGAAAAGCAGCGCGAGCTTCGGAAAGTCTTCGCGCAGGCACTCGACACAGCGCGCGCGAAACATGTTTGTGTAGATCGCCAGGCGCTCCGCGGCGTTGCCCACAAACATACTGTCAGGGTCGGGGTTGTCGTGGCCCTCCATGACGGACGACCAGAAAGCTGTCTGTAATGCTGCGAGCGTCATGCTGCATGCTCGCGTGTGGCGAGGACCGCAGCTTCGATCGCGGCTGCTCTCTGACTCTCGGCCAGCAATACCGGAAGGTCTGGGATGTTGTCGTCCCACTCGATCGAGGTGGCCACAGCGCCGGCGTGCGCGATCGCAGCATGGTACAGCTCCCACACGCGCGTGCCCACAGGGCCGTCGTGCGAGTCTAACAGGTAGTGGCCCTGATCGCTGTGACCAGCGAGGTGGATCTGCTGTACGAGCCCACGTGGCAAGTGCTCGATATAGTCTTGTGGATCGAAGCCGTGGTTCTGACTGCTCACAAACACGTTGTTGACGTCGAGCAAGATGCCGCAGCCAGCGCGCCTCGCAACTTCGCTGAGAAAATCCCACTCTGGAATGTCGGAGACGCGATAAGCGACGTACGACGAGACGTTCTCCAGTAAGATCTGTCGGCCCAACTGTTCTTGGACCCGCGTGACACGTGACACAACGTGTTCCAGCGTGAGCTCGGTGTAAGGTAGCGGCCAGAGCTCATGTGCGTAGCGTCCACCGTGCTTGCTCCAAGACAGATGGTCCGACACCAGCGCGGGGTCGATACGTTCGATGAGCGCGCGCAGCTGCTGCAAGTACGCCTGATCGAGCGGGTCGACAGCGCCAATAGAGAGCGAGACCCCATGCAAGACCACGGGGAGGTCGCGCCGCACATGGTCGAGCACCGAGAGCGCACGCCCGCCGCGCGCGAAGAAGTTCTCGCTGACAGCTTCCACGAAGTCGAGCGCGGGTCGTTCGCTGACGAACTGTGAGAAGTGTTTCGGGCGTAAGCCGATGCCGTGGCCCAGTGAGCTGTTTATCTGATGCATGGATCTGTCCTGATCGGAGCGCGGGGGCCTCACCGCCCCCGCATCGGCGCTACAGCTTTGCGAGCGTTCCACCCTTGTCGCTGCAATCTTTGGCGCTCTTCTCCATCGAGAAGCTCTGGCCTTTGCAGCCGTTGTGTCCCTTGCAGTCGTTCTTCGCGCTCTTGCAGCCACCTTTGCCTTTGCAGTCGTTGGTGCCGTTGCACTTGACCGCGTTCGATGTGCTCTTGTCTGCTTTGTCTTCGGCCAGTGCCGCGCCGCTCGCGAACATCGTCACCAACGCGCTCGCGATCGCGGCGCCTTTCCATGTTCCCTGATGCATGAGTCCTTCGCTTTCGCTATGCGCCGACCGTGAGCGGTCTGCGCTGACTCCCATGTCTACGCTGGCGCGGAGCCGGCGTTACGTGCGGCGTGACGTTGCAGCGCGGCGAGCAAGCGCAACCAGCCGGTGCGGGTACGTCTGCTGGACTGCGTGACGTCTGCTCGCTCGAGCGGGCGCAAGATGGTGACGAGCCCACGCTTGAGCTCGCGCAGGAGCGTACGATTTCGGTGCGCATCGTGAGCGGCGCGGTGCGGGTCGGGCTGAGGTAACAGAGCTAGCTCGGGATGCAGCGGGAGCAACGCCGCACGGAGCTGAGGGAGGAGTTGGCATTGCAGCGGCGCCACGTATTCGCGCTCGAAGCGCTCCGCGCGCTCGCGCTCACGCTGGCGATCGTACGCGGTGGCTGTGGCTCCACGCAGCAGGGAAAATGAGAGGTTGAGCTCGAGTGCGCCCTGCATCTCGGCAACCAGCTGGAGTGCGCGCACGAGCACACCGTGGGCATGCGCCTGCGCCGCTGTCAGCTGCGGCGCGGGATCATGGACCGCGCCGATGAGCGACGCACCCTGCGCCCGTGCGACGAGCTGGTTCTGGCTGTGCGCGCGCTCGAAACCGTGGGTCGCGTCCGTGCCTGCGTAGGCGCGCAGGATCGCCGGTCCACCGGGATGGCGGTCCAGAAAGTGCGTGACGTCGTAGACTAGGTTGTGCACCACCAGCCAGTAGCCGCGCTCGCGGGTGTTGTGCGCGACGATCTCGGACCAGTGATGCCGTGGCAGATCCGCGCTCGCTGTCGGGGCTTGCACGTTGCCCGCGGCGAGCACGTCTGTTCGTTCGGCGCGGGCACGGGTGAGCGCGTCGTCGACCTCGTTCCAGGTCCGCGCCGCAAACGGGCCGCTGAAGCCTCCGATGGTGAGTGTGCGGCCGACCTTGAACGCGATCTCCAGGTACCCGTAGACCTTTCGGCGATGGCGGCCGAGAAAGCCCTGCTCACCGGCGTAGCATTCGAGCGCGTACGCGAACGCTGCTCGTAAGGCTTTGTTTTGGCCTTGCGCGATGAACGCGTGCACGGGCAGCCGCTGCAGCGCAGCGAGAAACAGCCGCCAAGCACGCGGATACGTCGCTCTCAGCTGCAAGATCTCGCGGCCGAGCTGGGAGTCGTAGCGCTTGCGCCCGAAGAAGATGTCGAGCGTGTTGAACAGCGGCGACGAGGTGCCGCTCGGGCCGATGTCTCCGCGCTGGATGGGGACGGCGAACGGCGCAACGGACTTAGCCCAACGCACTGAGTCGACGTGCGTGTGCGCGCCGGGTCGGGGATCGATCTGCTTGAGCGCGCGCGAGCAATCGCGCAGACAGCCAGCGATCCGAACGAGGGATTGCTCGAGGGCACGCTCGTCGCCGCGCGCAGCAGCGGTCTGCGCTGCTGCTGTGAGCTGCACGATGGGCGCCGCCGTGGCCAGGATCTCGAGCTGCGTCAGGTAGAATATGCGCTCTTCTTGGTTGCCGACCGTGGGCAGGAGCAGCTCGAGATTGGGCAACGCGATCGGACCGCTCGGATCGCGCAGCTGCCAGTTATAGACGATCAGATCGATGTACGAGAGCACGGCTTGCTTCCGGCCGAGCCGCGCGCGTGTTTGCTGCCAGGGCCGCCGCAGCACCTCGGGCACCGCGCGTGGAGGATCGGTCTCCACGTACCAGTACGCATGCGTCAGCATCGCGAGCACGGCGCTCGCGCGCAGCAGCTGATCGGCCGGCAAAGACGCGCTCGATGCATCTAGGAGCGGCAGGCGCTCGATGCGTGCACGCAGCCCGAGCGTGGCATGCAGGGCGGGCAGCTCTGCCGCGAGCTCATCCCAAGCAGCGAAACGCTCACTCAAGCGCGTGCGCGGAGCCATCAGCGGCAAAAACCCGCGGGCAGCAGAAAGAAAGCCGGCGTTCTCGTGCCCGACGCGCGCGTTGTGTCGCTCGACGAGGCCGATCACCTGCTCCGCATGCGCGATCTCAAAGAGCGTCGCTCCGCAGCTGCGCGCTTCCGTGTGACGCATGCTCGCAAGCCATGAGCAGCACACGTGCCAAGCTCGCACGCCACCCTACCGCCTCTGCAGGCTACATGGTCCGCAGAAGCTTGCGGTATGCGTCGCTGTTTGCAGCGCGGCTCCGTAGTGGATGGCGGTCGCGCAGCGCCGGGCGCTCTGCGTGACCCGTGTGCGGCAGCCAAGACGCGCTCGCGCTGCACGCGATGGCTGGTCTCGAGGCTGAGGCTATGAGCGGCGAGCCTGTCGCCGATGAGCTGGAGCGCGAGCTTATCTTTGCGGGCGTGCTCGGATCCTCGACCTGCCGCGTGAAGAAGCCCGAGCGGCTCGCCAAGGCACGTGCTGCTGGCATCGGACGATCATGAGCACAGGCGATCATGCCCAGTAAGTGCGAGAGACGCGCGCCACGACCTCGCTCGGGTCTCGGTCGCGGCGCGGCGCTCCCGCGCCGAGGGAGGCGCCGGTCGCGTGGTATTGGCGTCAACGGGTTCTCGCGACGACCGAGATGTTGGGCAGCAGTCTTTCAGTCAGCGCGTTGCGCGCAGCGTCGCTTGGGCCCGTGTTATGGCCTTGTCCGCGAGTCTGTGTAACTTGTGCGGTCCACAAGTGTCTGCCTTCGCAACTGTGAAACAAAGCGCGCTCGGGTACGATGCGCCTCGTTATGAGTGAGCAAGGCACTTTGGATGTGCGGCCTCAGAGCTCTGCTCTGGCGCTCGCTTTGTCTCTCGCGCTCGGCGCAGCGCTGGGTGCGAGCGTGTATGTGGTAGCAGAGCTTCGTCACCAGAAGCAGCTCGCAGAGCGTGCGGCGCACGCAGCACCGCCGCCACCAGCTGCAGCGACCGTGGCCGAGCCGATCCGGACGCCGGAGCCTCTGCCCGCCAAGGTGGCTGCCGCAGCGTCGGAGAAGGAAGAGGCCGAGCCCGCGCCAGTCGATCCCAAAGCGCAAGCGCTCGCAGCGCGCGCAGCCGCGGAACAAGCGCTGCTCGAGGAAGCCCGCACCCAGCTCGAAGCGAAGAACGGCGCGGGAGCGCTGGCCACGCTCGATCGAATGAAGAAGCGCTTTCCGCGCGGGGCGCTAGTGCAAGAGCGCGAGCTGCTCAGGGTCGAGGCGTACAAAGCAAAGGGTCAAACGGTTGCCGCCAAGCGGGCTGCTCGCAAGTTTGCGAAGTCCTATCCGGAGAACCCTCGGCTCGGCGAAATCGAATCCCTGCTCAACTGAGCTCTCTCGCCCCCCAGTGAAATCCTTAACCCTAACCTCCACGTGAAGTGCATTGAGGCTAAGGTTAGGGGCACGTGAACTTGGAGGGCCGGATGAAGTGGACGCTGCTGGTGCTTTCTATGGGGGTGGTGGCAGGAGCATGCGACCAAACCCCGACAACCAGTCGCGCCCAAGCCGAATCGGCCCCGCCCCTGCTCTCGGCGCAGGCGCCGCCGAGCAGCTCACCCAACGCTGAGAGTCAGAAGCCCGCACGCGCCGATCAAACCCGCGCTCCTCTGCCCAAGGCGCTGTCGAGTGTGCGCCTGGAGACTGTCGCTTCGGGTTTGCGGTTTCCTTGGGCCGTCGAGGCGCTCCCGGATGGGCGCTTCGTGGTCACCGAGAAAGAGGGCAACGTGCGCGTGGTCACGAAGGAAGGCAAAGTTCTCCCGAAGGTCGCTGGCGTGCCCGCCGTGGACTTCGGCGGCCAAGGTGGCTTGCTCGATGTGGCGATCACCCGCGCGGACAGCGACTTCCTCTTGTGTCTGAGCTACGCGCAAGCGCGCCAGGACAAAAAGAATCGCACGGCAGTCAGCTGCGGCCGCGCGCGCGGGACAGAGAACCTCACGCTCTTTAACTTCAAAGTGGTGTTCGAGCAGCAGCCCGCATGGGACAGCAGCTATCACTTCGGTTCGCGCGTGGTGTTTGCGCCGGACGACATGATGTACATCACCACTGGCGAGCGGTCGCTGCCCGAGACGCGCGTCTTCTCGCAGGATCTCAGCAAGACGCTCGGCAAAGTCGTGCGCTTGAAGCGCGACGGCTCCACGCCGAGCGGAAACCCCTTCGCTGACAAGGGCGGCATTGCAGCGCAGGTCTGGAGCTATGGCCACCGCAACATCCAAGCCGCTGCGCTCGATGCTAACGCACGTCTGTGGACCATCGAGCACGGCCCGCGCGGCGGCGACGAGCTCAACCTGGTTCGCCCGGGGGTGAACTACGGCTGGCCCGTGATTTCCTATGGTGAAGAATATTCAGGCAGCGCGATCGGTGCGGGCATCACGCAGCAGGCAGGCATGGAGCAGCCCGTGTACTACTGGGACCCTGTGATCGCGCCGAGCGGCATGATCGTCTACACCGGGAAGCTCCACGACACCTGGAAGGGCGACGTCTTCGTAGGCGGCCTGATCGCGCAAGCGCTCGTCCACCTGCGCATCCAAAGCGACCGCGTGGTCAGCGAAGAACGCTTCCCCATCGGGGCGCGAGTGCGCGACGTCACAGAAGGCCCCGACGGCGCGATCTACATCGTCACCGAAGAAGCCGACGGACGCTTGCTACGTCTTCGACCTAACAACTAACGGCATGCGCTGTTGGCGTTGCCCCAGCATAGCTTCAGGCCTGAAGTGTTGATGCCGGCGCGATTGAGCACAGCGACGGGATCTTCGTGGAAGCTCGCGCCACCGAAGTTGATCTCGATGTCGTACGCCGCGCCGTGGCTGTTCACGTTGCCATAGAGCATCGGGTAGATGGGAACCGTCACGTCCGTCAGATGGAGTGTGGCTGCCAACGCGCCACCGATCACCACGTATACGATCGGATAGTCACCTCGATAGTCGACCGCCATGCCGTAGTACTCGACGTTGCGCGGCGGATTGCTCTGCGCGTACATCAAGTCATGGAAGACGCTCGGGCCGGTGGTGTTGATGGAACATGATGGTGGCGTGATGTTGAACTGATATGGGTTCAACGAGACATCGCCGATCACGAGGCCGATGGCCTGGTTGTCTTCGGGCACGAGCCTATGACCTTCGACATACCAGAAGTCGCCGTAAAGGCCTTGATTCGCGCGTACGCCGAGCTTCTGGTCTCGCGTCCAGTGCGCGCGCAGCCCGTCACTGGAGATCTGGATGCCCGCGCCAGTGAGACCGGGCTCGTTCACCAGCCTGACGTCGGCGATCTGTGGCTGCGTGCCATTCGCTTCGATGACCACGGTGCGCTCGACGCGCTTGCCAGCTGCATCCGTCACGCTGATCCGAACCGGGTGTTGGCCCAGCGTGCGCGGAGTGAACGTGAAGGCCGCGCCGGTGGCATGCACGCGCTCGGGGCCGATGCCGATCGACAGCAAGTCCCACCCGATGTTTGCGTCGATCGAGCCGCTCTCGGCGTCAGTGGCCGACGCCATCAGCGTCACCGCTTCACCGACCTCGACGCGGCTCGGAGGTGTGGTGAGCAGGCTCAATGTTGGTGGCTCGTTCCAAGTGCCCGCGTGCGTCCCGCCCCAGCCCAATACCAGCGCTTGCGCGGTCTCGCTCTGTCCTGCAGCGCGCAGCACTCCGCGCGGATCGAACACGAACGGTTGGTTCACCGTATCGTTGCCCGGGTTGATCGTGACTTGATGGCCCTGCTTGCGGCGCAGACCGCTGAGATGAATAAACAGCGGCTCGCTGACAGAGCTCAGCGTCCGCGTGGCTGCGACGCGCGCGGAAGAAGCCGTGCCGGCGATCAGATACACCGTCGGATGGTCGGTGCGATAGTCGACGACGAAGCCGTATTCGCCCTGCGCCGATCTCTGAAAGGCTTGCCCGTCGCCCTGCGGCACTTCGATGACGCCGCTGACATCGATCGAGAAGCCGCCGCCACTGACTGCACTGTGGTCGAGCGCAGCGCTCGCAGGTGCCACGCCGATCGAGAACAGATCTAGGTTCGCGTACGCCTCGAAGTAGAACACGCCGCTGCGCGGACGCACCGCTGTGGTCGAGCGCACGCCGAGGTTAGCGAGGCCGAGCCATTCGGCGGACAGCCGGTCGGCAGAGATCACCACCTCCGCGCTGCTGCGGTCAGCGGCGTTCAGATACGTGGGATCGGCTGTGGGCTCAGGCTCCGGCTCTTCCTGCGTCGGCAGGCCATCCTCACCAGCTTGGCCGCCGCTGCCCGCGCCACCTTGTTCGCCGCCCGCGCCGCCCGCTCCGCCCGCGCCACCCGAGTCCGTGCCGGAACCGCCGCTGCCAGCTGCACCCTCGACCGGTTCGCCGTCGCCGCCTGCACCACCTTGGCCGCCAGGACTCTCGTCGCCCGCGCTGCCTTCGTCTTCTCCGCCGACGCCGCCGCCGCCAGCTTCGCCCTGATTGCCACGTCCAGCTACGCCGACAGGCGCGCTGCGGCCGCCCGCACCGCCCTGCGACTGACCACCCGTGCCGCCAACGGCTGCAGGGGAGCCCGCCCGAGGCGCCTGGCGACCGCCTTGCGGCTCGTCTTGTCCTGCGTCCGCCTTTGCACCCGGATCACTGGCGGATCCGCCTCCGCGTCCAGCGCGGCCGAGGATCGGACCGTCGGATTCTCCTGCATCCGGTTCGGCGAGCGGTGCTTCCTCCGTACATGCCAGCAAACTCAATGCACCGATCGCACAGGCGACCTTTACCGCATATTTCAGGGTGATAGGCGACGAGCCCGCCGCCCTACGCGAGTGGAAGAAGACCAAAGTGTATGTGCTCCTGCTGGCGGCCATGTGCGAGGGCCGCTGTCAGCAGCATAGCCGCATCTGGGATGCACCGAAAGGCGAATCATCGATCCGCTTATTACGGCAAAACATGCTTTGTTTCGCGGTGCTATCGCGCTGGTGGCGAAACGCCACGTATAGGGTGAACACTGCATCAGTGCTGACTGGCGCTTGTGCGAGCGTTTGATTCGCGTCGTATGACAGTTCGATGGCGTTTGACTGTCGGGATTTGCTGACAAATATACAGTAGACACCTGTCAAGCCGATTCGCCGCGTGTGCTAGTCGCTTCGCTCTCGCGGCGCGCGGGTGCACGCTGCCGCAGCGTTCTGCGGGAAACCAAGGGTGCTGACGGCTGCAGCTATCGGCGGCGCAATCGCATCGGACGGATGCTTGTTGCAGCTGACAGCGACGTCGCTCGGGCAAGTCATACGCTGAAATCCGCCCCGCGTGGCTGTGCACCGTCATGTTTGTTGGCATGACACGCACGTGTTGCTGATTTTCGAACAGTTTTCGTTTGACGAAAGCAGGAGAGCATTGCGGCACGGCGCAGAGCTCGTGAAGGTCGCTACGTCGTCCTGGTGACCTACGCGGTCGACAACAGATCATCGCTTGCGTGTGGGACAGCCGCAGTGTGGTCAGCGTCGCAGTCGCGAAGCTGTGAAGGCGCTCGGCAGGACGCGCGACGATCGCGACTACATTCGAGAGCAGCTGTGACGCATGGGATGCTCCATGAGCGCGCGCACAACCCGGATTTATCGTGGCGACGCTGTGCTACGAGCAACCAGGCAGCCGCTGCGCGCCGCGATGTTGTGCGCCTGCGGAGTCATCGCAACTGTCAGCGCCTGCAGCCCGGTCGCTTGCGCGCTTCTGACGTATCGGGGACGACCGCCGCGGTTCACTTCCCGTATTTGTGCTCAGACGATGCGGCCTTCAGGGAGCGCGGGCAGCGAGCGGTAGTGCTCGGCGATCCAGGCTGCGATGTCTGCGAAGGGGAAACGATGGTCGTCAGGGCGATGGACGAAGCAGACTTGTCCTGGCAGGGGTAGGCGCACATCGAGCGGCACCGCGAGCTTGCCGCTTTGCACGAGCGGTGTGGCCACGGGGAACACGGCAAAGGCGACGCCGAGCCCGTGCTCGGCCGCGCGCAGCGTGTCGTAGCAGGTCTCGAAGTGCCACGTGCGGACGGGGCGCAGGTCCGACCTTCCGTGCGCTGAGAGCAGCATCTGCAGCGCGCGTTCGCCGCTGCCGGCTGGATCGAGGAGTGTGTGATCGCACAGATCCAAAGGGCTTTTGATCGCGCGCGCGAGCTTGTGCGAGCACACTGCTGCGACGCTCGCGCCACCCAGCGCGTGCACTTGCAGATCGGGCCAGCTTTCTCCGACGCGCAGCGCGGCGTCGTAGTCGCTGACCTTGAAGTCGATCACTTCGTTCGTGGTCTCGATGCACAGCTCGATCCCAGGAAACCGCTCTTGGAACGAGCCGAGCCGCGGCACCAGAAATTCGTGCGCGGCCATGGACACCGTGCTCATGCGCAACACGGCTTCGCGGTTGCGCCGGCGCAGACGCGAGGTCGAAGTCGCGAGCTCTTGCAGCGACTTGCGTACTTCCTTGAGGTACATCTCGCCTTCGAGCGTGAGCGCTGCGGTGCGGCCCGTGCGCTCGAACAAGCTCACACCGAGCGCTTCTTCGAGGCCTCGGATCTGCTGGCTTACTGCAGAAGGTGTGAGACACAGCTCTGTCGCGGCTGCTGCGAAGCTTCCGAGCCTTCCCGCCGCTTCGAAGGTCGGCAAGAACGCCAAGGGAACGTCGCGCAGCTTCATGGCACCCCGCTCATCTGCCGTGGTCTTAGCAGAGATCGTGCTGTGCGCGTTCTCCATGTGCGGCTTGTCTTCCAAAGCTATGAGAAGCGGCTTCATGCGTTGCCCAATGCAGCGAGCGCCGCTCCCAAATCGGGGCGCGCGCGTCGCTGTGACCGTAGCGACAGGCTGTACTCAGCACAAACGACCAATTCTGCGCGATGCGTAAGTGTGGCTTTCGGTCAGTTGGCGTCCGAGCGCGTGAGCGCGGCCAGCTCGGTCTCACTGCGCCGTGCAGGCTCGTAGCGCTCGAGCGCCTCGGCTGCCCGCCGCTCAAAGCTGCGGGCGCCTTGCTCGCGCGCCACGTGCAGCGCGCGCCGGAAGTGGCTGCATGCGTCGCCGACCGCGCGTGGATCGAGCAGCAATCGTGCTTCGCCCTCCAGCCGCAGCAGCTCGGCGAGGTAATAGCGCTCGCCATTGGTCTCGAGCTGCGCGTGCGCCTGTGCGAGCGCTTCGAGCGCGCGCTTGGGCTGCTTCAGGTGCAGGTATGCTTCCGCGAGCAGGCCGAGCTGGTGCGTGCGCCACAGCTTCGAGCCGAGCAGCTCCCAGCCGCGCAGGCCTTCTTGCATGCGGGCGATGCCCTCTGCGTTGCCGTCCATCATGACTTCGGCCCAGCCTTGCACCACATCCGCGCTCGCGAGCCAGCTGGCGAGGCAATGCTGCGCTGCGACGACGCGCGTCTCTTCGGCGTACGCTCGCGCTCCAGCGTGATCGCCGAGCACTTGTGCCTGGATGCTCGCGAACACCAGCGCGTAGCCGAGGCTCTGCGGATGCTCGATCCTGCGCGCGTGCTGCAGCGCGAGGCGCGCGTGCTCCCGCGCGGCTTCGGGCTCGGCTTGGATGGCCGTGATGCCCGCGAGATAGGCATGCGCCACGACGTAGGGATCTTGCCCATACTGCGCAGCGTGGCCTGCGTGGCGCAAGTTGTCGTAGAGCTCGAGCGCGCTCTCGAATGCGCTGCGCGCCACGCCCAGTTGCCCGTACCAGAGCTCATGGCCTTGCACGATGCACAGCTCGAGCCGCATGTCGGGATCGCCCGTGTAGCGCGCGAGCCGCGCGAGCTCGCGGCCCACTCCGCGCGCCGTGACGCCGTCTCCGCGCGACGAGTGATAGAAGAACGTACCGAACAGCACGGCCCACTTACGTGCCGGATCGTCGAGTGATTGGCACAGCTGATAGGCGCGCTCGTACACGCGTTTGACCTCCGGTGCGCTGTAGCCTTGCGTCGCCACCAGCGGCGGACCGAGTGTTGTGAGCAGCGTCAGCTCGATGTCGTCGTGGGATGGGCCAGCAGGCAGCGCCGGCAGCAGGGTCAGTGCGCGCTGCAGGTGCCGCACGGCTTCCACGTTGGCAAACGCCGACAGCGCCTTGTCTGCGGCGCGCTGCCAGTGATGCACGGCTTCCTGCGCCATGCCTGCCTCGCTGAAATGATGTGCGATGAGCTCCGGCTCCGCGGCGGCGATCTGCGGGAAGCGGGTGAGCAGCAGCTTGGCCACTTCGCTGTGCGTGCTGCGCCGCACGCGCTTGAGCGTCGACGCGTACGACACATCTTGGATCAGCGCGTGTTTGAACGAGAAGATCGCCTCGGGAGGCAGGCCGCGCTGCAAGAGCAGGCCCGCTTGCACGAGGCGCGACAACTCCGTGCGCAAGCGATCTTCGGTCGCCCAGAGCGCCGCGATCAGCTCGTAGTGGAAGGTGCGCCCGATGATCGCTGCGAGCTGCGCGACTTCCTTCGCGCTCGCCAGCTGATCGAGGCGCGCCATCAGCGAGTCCTGAATCGAGCTCGGAACGCCCAGCTCGCGGCTGATGTCGCTGAGCGCGTAGTGATCGTCGTGCTCGACCACACACGGTGAATCGAGCAGCATGCGCGTCGATTCCTCGATGAACAGCGGCACGCCGTCCGTTTTCTCGAGCAGCTCCGCTTGCAGCCGTGCCGGCAAGCGCTTGCCGCGCGCGACGCGCTCGATCAACGCAGCCGCCTGTGCAGGCGTGAGCCGATCCAGCGTGATCATGGTGATGCGATCGCGCACCTGCCACTGCAGCTCGAAGCTCGGGCGAAAGCCCACAACCAGGAGCACGCGCGTCGCCGGCACCTGCTCGGACAGCACCGCGAGAAACTCCAAGGTCGAGGGATCCGACCAGTGCAAGTCGTCGAGCGCGAGCACCACCGGCTCGCGCTGCGCGCGCTCCAGGAAAAACGCCACGAACATCTCGATCAGCTTGCGCCGCTGCTGCAAGCGCGTAAGCGAGGCGACCTCGGGCGGAAGCGGGCCGATCGAGAGCAGTGACGCTAGGAGCGGCAAGGCGGTGCTGGCGTGACCTGCGTTGGCGAAGCCGCGCCGCAGCTTTTCGAGGCTCACGCGCTCGGGCTCGCCCTCGCGCAAGAAGAAGTGCCTACGGATCAGCTCCGTCAGCGGATACAGCGCTGTGCCAGTGTGGTACGGGGAGCAGCGGATCTCCCAATATGTGTGGGCGTGCTCGCGCAGCGACTCGCGAAACGCGCGCAGCACGCGGCTCTTACCGATCCCTGGCTCGCCGCTCAGAGCGACGATCTGACCTGCGCCCTTTTGCGCCTCCAGAAAGCGCGAGCGCAGCAGGGCGAGCTCAGCGTCGCGGCCGAACAGCGGCGGCTGCGGAGCGTCCGTGTGGGAGGCCTCGATGCCCGCCGCGCTCGTGCCCAGCACGCGAAACAGCGGAAGTGGCTTGGGCAAGCCTTTGAGCGCGTGCACGCCAATGGGCTCGATCATGAACTCGTCGCGCAGCAGGCTGCGCGTAACGGGCGTGATCGCGATCGAGTTGACCATCGCGGCGCTTTGCACGCGTGCGGCCACGCTCGGCACATCGCCCATCGCCATACGCTCGATGTGCTGCGCATCGCCTACATCGCCCATCACCACGGTACCAGTGTGAATGCCGATGCGAACCGAGAGCTTCGTCGCCGGCTGCGGCCCCGGGCTGCGACGCAGATGCTCCAAAATCAAAAGACCCGCATGCACCGCACGATTGGCAGCATCTTCCTGCGCCAACGGGTATCCGAAGTACGCGTGCACGCCGTCGCCCAAGTACTGCGCGATGTGGCCACCGTAACGCAGGATCGCTTCCGCACACTTGCTGTGATAGCCCGCGAGGATCTCGCCATACTCCTCGGGATCGAGGCGCGATGCCAGCTCGGTGGAGCTCACCAGATCGCAGAACATCACGGTCAACTGACGGCGCTCGCTGAGCGGGAGCGCGCTGCGAGCCTCAGGCGTTGGATGATAGCCCGCGCGCGCATCCGTCAGCGGCGGAGCCGAGCGCGGCTCACTCAGCGGTGGTGGCACGCTGCGCAGCGACTCGTGCTCTGGCTGAGGCAAGCTCGATGTTGCCGGCGTGCTCCAGCGAGGACTTGCGGCGCCCTGCGCCAACCAAACGAGCACGCGACCGTCTTCGTCCCGCGCCACGCCACGCGCCACGATCAGCTCTTCTTTGATGTCCTCGAGGTACTCGTCGTCGAGCTCGAAGCGTCGCTTGAGCGCGCGGTACGATGACCGCCCATCCCGTTCAAGCACGCGTTGAACTTCTTGCAGTAGCTCGTCGAAGGTCGGCATGAACCACCTCGCAGCGCAGGAAACACGTAAGCGGTGACGCACGCGGTGCTTTCTGAATAAGGGCCGCGGTCCAATTCAGCGTACGTACAGGTCGCAGTGACAGATGTGACGACGCTCACTGCACATGTTGAGTATGCGTTTTTCTGCTTGCGTTGGGCGAGCTGGAAAGCGGGCAGTCGCGGATGGCACAGTGTGCGGGAATCACGAGCATGCGCTGCAGCTTAGTGTGCACGGCGCGATGCTCGCGAGGGATGTAGGCGCAGTGGGTCTGTCTTCGCTCCGGCACGTCTTCGGGGTAGGCGACCGCCCACAGCGGGCGAAGAGAAGTTATTGTAACTGAGTTGCGATATTGACAGGGCATGAGGGCGGCACCATGTTGCTCCGCTGTTCGTGGGAGCCCCTGCGAGCAGGCACAAAGACGAGGAGAAACCACATGGCAACGGCCACGCTGCAAGCCACGCGTGCGCAAGCGCTGCACAATCAGGCGCTAACGACCGAGCAAGTAACACTCTTGCGCGAACGGCTCTTGGTGGAGCGCAGAGCGGTGTTGAACCGCGTGCGTGAGCGCCTAGGTTTGGCTGCTCCGCTGGAGACGCACCTGCCTGACGAAATGGACGAGGTCTCGGTCAATCAGGACTTGGCCCTCTTGTTTCGGCTCGCTGACAAGGAGCAGAAGTTGCTGCGCGAGATCGATGCGGCGCTCTTGCGCCTCGACGAGGGCAGCTACGGCTTTTGCGAGGGAACGGGTGAGCCTATCGAGTATCGCAGGCTCTTGGCGCGTCCTTGGGCGCGCTTCAGTGTGGCGTACAAGGAGGCGCTCGAGCGCGAGCAGGCACGCCCCGGCCAGTAACTATGAGTCGAAAGCTGCTGATAGGTTGTTTCTATCAGCATGATCGGAAAGAGATCTTTGCTGCGGGCCGGGCGCATGGCTACGTTCTCTTCAAGGAGAAAAGACATCATGTACAAGAGCCCGAGCACACTGCCAGCTGAGACCCGCAGCAAGATCGCCGACACGCTGAATGCGCGCCTGGCTGATGGCCTGGATCTGCACAGTCAGATCAAGGTCGCACACTGGAACATCAAAGGTCCGCAGTTCGCTGCGTTGCACCCGCTGTTCGAGACTTTCGCCGTTGGACTCGCCGCCCACAATGACGCGATCGCTGAGCGCGCGGTGACGCTCGGTGGCCGCGCGTTCGGCACCGCGCGCCATGTGGCCAAGGTGTCGAGCCTGCCGGAGTACCCGCAGGAGACGCAGCGCGATATGGAGCACGTCCGGCTCCTCGCCGAGCGCATCGAGAAGTACTTGGAAGGCGCTCGCGAGTCGCGCGGTGTCGGTGAAAAGCTGGGCGACACGGACACGGTCGACCTGCTGACCGGCATCATCACGGAGTTCGAAAAACACGCGTGGTTCCTGCGCGCATCGCTCGAAGGCTGATGCTGCCGCGCCGACCAAGCAAACGCAAAAGGGCCCGCTCAGTGCGGGCCCTTTCTGCTCGAGCGCGGAGATTGCCGAGCGCGTGGGTGGCCGAAGCGGATGGCTGCGCTGAGCACCGGGATGCAAGACCGTTGCAGCTACCAGCGGAGACGCTGACGGCTGCGTCCCTGTCGTGTCTCGTGCGCCGCGTTCATGCCATCCGAGGCTCGGTCGAGGATGCCCGACGGAGGCGAGCGCCCCGTGGGCGCCTGTGCCTCGTCGAGGCGAATTGGAGGGCCGCTCGCGCAGCTCTAGACGGCGCTACGCCGCTCTAAGCTTCGGCCCGGATGTTGCTGAAGGGGTGATGCAGATGTCGATGTTCGGTGTGCGCGGATCGTTCAGCGCCTTTCCGAGCTCTGCATCCTTGCCGACCCACTCGTGGCGCAGCTGTTTGTGCGCGACGACCGTATCCGCATGGAGGAAGCTTATGGCTCGTCGAACTGTGCACCTCATCTCTGCAGCAGCGTTGCTTTTTGGTGGTTGCATGACCGCAGAGGCCGACTTCTCACAGTCAGATCTCGAAGCTCAGGAAGTGGAAGCTGTGGAGGGCACGCGCATCGCGCTGCGGAGCGGGGCCAACGTCGAGCCAGGTGAGTTCGACGGCTACTGTGAGAACGGTATCGGCGTGTTCCTGAGCGCAGATGACAAGCAGGCGCTATTGACCGTGTATGTTGTGACGCCAGCGGAGAGCGCGGTGTTTGTTCGGCCGAAGCTCCGCCTCACCACGCAAGATGGTGACGCACAGTCGACTGTGGAGAGCGAGTTCGAGACTATCGAGCTCGGCGCGGGCGAGTCGAAGCTGTTTACCGAATCGATAGATGGACAGCTGATGGATGTCGAAGCGGTGCTCTCGGCGTACTGAGCGCGACGCGCGCACTGTGGCTACCTGACACAGGCGGTCGTAAGCCATGGGACCAGGCACGGCGCTTGCGATGCAATGAGCTCGAGTGATCAACCTGCGATGCGTAAGCGTGGAGCAGCGGTCTTGAGGGCTTCGAACAAGCGCAGGGCCGCAGGCTCGAGCTCCCGGCGATAGGCGAAGCGCCAGGGCCGACGCAATGGCCCTGCAGCGAGCCTGCGGATGACGAGCTCGCCAGGCCTGATGTGAGGGGCGGCGATCCACTCGGAGAGGACCGCGACGCCGAGGCCAGCGCGGGCAACGTCGATGATCGCTTCCGTCAGCGGCAAGCGTTCGTAGTCGAGCTTCGGCGGCTTGCGGCCAAAGGCTGCACGGTTGAACCAGCGGGCTTCCGCGTCCGGTGTGTTGGTCGAGACCAGCAGCTTGCAGCCGCGCAAGTCACTGGCGGTCAGCGTCTTCTTCGACGCGAGCGGATGACCTGGCGCGAGCACGAACACAACTTCGTCGCTGAACAAGTTGCGCTCGCGCAGCGCACCTTTGTCGATCGGGGCAGTCGTGAGCAGCGCGACATCCACATCCCCCGCACACAGCGCAGACACAGGCGCCGCAGTGTGCGCCACGTCCAGCACCACTTCGAGGTCGGGAGCGACCGTGCGCAGGCTCATGAGTGTCGATGGAAGCCAGTGGTAGGCCGTGTAGCACTCGCACACGACGCGTAAGCGCGCGGGGGGCGCCGGTGCAGCGACGCGGCTCTCGAGCTCGACCAGACTGACTAGAAGCTCGCGCGCGCCCGACAGGAGACGCTCGCCCGCAGCGGTTGGCTTGAGTCCGCGTGGGGAACGCTCGAAGAGCTGCGCCCCGAGCTTGCCCTCGAGCCCGAGCAGCGCGCGGCTGACGGCGGGCTGTGTCAGGTGCAGGAGCGCTGCGGCGCGCGCTGTGCTGCCGGCGCTGGCGAGCGCGAGCGCCACCTGTAGGTCGCGAACATCGAGCGCGGGCTTCGGCAGTTGGGCTATGTCAGTCACGCATAGAGCATATGCCGAATATGCGTTGGACGCATCCCCTGCAAATCGCCAGAGTGAGTGCGTCCGTTGCACCGCAAAACCACAGGAGAAACGCCATGGATCTCTACTTTTATCCGCTGGCCTGCTCGCTCGCGAGTCGGATCGCGCTGTACGAAGCCCAAGCGCCCGTACGTTTCATCGAGGTCGATTCGAAGACGAAGCGTACGATCGTGAACGAAGAGCCCTTTCTAGACGTGCATCCGCTCGGGCTCGTGCCGGTCTTGCGCACCGATGCGGGTGAGATCTTGACCGAAAACGCTGCCGTGCTGCAGCACATCGCGGATGCGTTTCCCAGCGCAGGGCTCGCACCTGCATCCGGGATCGAACGCAGCCGCTTGCACGAATGGTTGTGCTTCATCGGCACCGAGCTCCACAAAGGCCTGTTCGTGCCGCTGCTCGACGAGCGCGCGAGCGACGCCGCGAAGCAATACGCGCTCGAGCGCTATCGTCCGCGCATGGCCTATTT
>Ga0190269_10000005_pt1 | contig 90504 bp, 101 predicted proteins | sample Popmic249IS_FD_133749 | JGI IMG/M metagenome (GOLD analysis project Ga0190269, IMG submission 133749) | Populus adjacent soil microbial communities from riparian zone of Blue River, Arizona, USA - 249 IS | ecosystem: Environmental > Terrestrial > Soil > Riparian zone | place: USA: Arizona... | reverse complement strand
GAGATCGCCAAGGCGTGCGCCTCCTCGGCCCTGATGCTGATGGTCCAGGAGCTGGGGACGCTGCCGATCCAGCTCTTCGGCTCCGAGGAGCAGAAACAGCGCTGGCTGCCGAAGTGCGCCAGCGGCGAGTGGTCGCCGGCCTTCGCGCTCTCGGAGCCGGAGGCGGGCTCGGACCCGGCGGCGATGCGGACCAGCGCCGTGCGCGACGGCGACGAGTGGGTGATCAACGGCCAGAAGGCCTGGATCACCAACGCAGGCGTAGCCGACTTCTACGTCGTCTTCGCCACCACCGACCGCGAGAATCGGCGCACCAGCGCCTTCGTCGTCGAGAAGGACGCGCCCGGCTTCGACCCCGGCAAGCTCGAGCACAAGCTCGGGATCAAGGGCTCGCCAACGGGCTCGCCGAGCTTCACCGACGTCCGCGTCCCGCACGAGAACCTGATCGGCGAGGAGGGCAAGGGTCTGGCGGTCGCGCTGGGCACGCTCGAGCGGACCCGGCTCGGCGCCGCCGCGCAGGCGGTCGGGATCGCCCAGGGCGCGACCGACTACGCCAACGGCTACGCCGTCGAGCGGGTCGCCTTCGGCAAGCCGATCAACCAGCTGCAGGCGATCCAGTTCAAGCTCGCCGACATGGAGACCGGCACCGCCGCCGCCCGCGAGCTCCTCTACAAAGCCTGCTCCATGGCCGACCGGCCGCAGCGTCCGGCCGACCTCCCTAAGTGGACCTCGATGGCCAAGCTCTTCGCCTCCGACAACGCGATGAAGGTGACGGTCGAGGCGATCCAGGTCCTCGGCGGCTACGGCTACGTCAACGAGTACCCGGTCGAGCGAATGATGCGCGACGCCAAGATCACCCAGATCTACGAGGGCACGAACGAGATCCAGCGCGTGGTCATCGCCCGCTCGATGAGCTAGTCGTCACCTAGCGTCACCAGCAGGTTGGCGCGCCGGCGCCGCTCCTTCTCCCGCTCGTCTCGCGCCGCCGCTTCCGCCTCCATGCGCTGCTGCTCGGCGGCGGCTCCGATGGGGATCAGCGTCCCCGGCAGGTGGAACCCTGGAATGTGGCCCGGTGGGTCACTCATTGCTCAACCGGTCGCTTGAACCAGTAATCCCTGGACACCCAGTAGGCGCGATCATGCCAGATGTCGTTTGCCGCTTTGTAGGTGAAGACGGCGTTCTGGGAGGTCGGACTGCCGACCATCTCCCAGCCTTCGGAGCCGAGTTTGTTGACAGTCGACCGCGACTCCTCGAGGACGCCAAGCTTCTGCCAGCTCTCATCGCCCGGCAGGGCGAGCCAGCCTTCTACCGGCACGCCGTCCTTGCCGGGATCGCACGTCAGGCGTAGCTGCGCGTACTCCCACCTCTGCATTCCCTGGAACCTACAAGGGAGGAAAGGCCCTGCGTCGCCCCGGGCCGCCAGACGCACATCTTTCTTCTACTAGCCGGGTAGCCAGGATTAATCAGCCGCATTCCGCATGCTGATGCGATTTCGTCTGGTTGGAACAACTGTCCAATGAGACACGAAATCGCGATAAAGTTGCAGTTGGATCAAAGGCGAGTGCTTTTGGGAGAGATCTCGCAAGATCCGGGTATCCGACCACGCAGGCCGACAATCCTTCTGGAACCTCCAGACAGGAGCGAGTGACCATTTCCAAACTTAATCCGGCAGAGGTGCGACCCCGTGTCCACGGGCGCTCGGTGCTGGTCGGCGGCGAGAAGTTCCACGTGCGCGGGGTCACCTACGGGACCTTCCGCGGCGAGGGCGGATCCTCGTTCCCCGCCCCGGAGCGGGTGCGGGAGGACTTCGTGGCTATGGCGGCGGCGCGGATCAACGCCGTCCGCACCTACGTGCCGCCGCCGGCCTGGCTGCTCGACGCGGCCCTGGAGCACGGGATCCGGGTCATGGTCGGGTTCGCCTGGGAGCAGCACGTCGCCTTCCTCGACGACGAGGAGCGCGCCCGGCGGATCGAGCGCCGGCTCGCCGACGGGGTGCGGGCGCTGGAGCGGCACCCGGCGATCCTCTGCTACTCGGTCGGCAACGAGATCCCGGCGCCGATCGTGCGCTGGCACGGCAAGCGGGCGATCGAGGAGTTCCTCGAGCGGCTGCACTGGGTCACCAAATGCGTCGACCCCGATGGCCTCGTCACCTACGTCAACTTCCCCTCGACCGAGTACCTGGAGCTGCCGTTCCTCGACCTCGGCGCCTACAACGTCTTCCTCGAGGGCGAGCGGGACTTCGACGCCTACCTGGCGCGGCTGCAGAACCTCTCCGGCGACCGGCCGCTGCTGATCACCGAGCTCGGCCTCGACAGCCGCCGCAACGGGGCGGAGGCGCAGGCGCGAAGCCTCGAGTGGCAGGTCCGCAGCGCCTTCTCAACCGGCGCCGCCGGCACCTTCGTCTTCGCCTGGACCGACGAGTGGCACCGCGGCGGCCACGAGGTCCTCGACTGGGACTTCGGCCTCGTCGACCGCGAGCGGGAGCCGAAGCCGGCGCTGGCCGCGGTCAGCCGCGCCTACGCCGCCGTGCCCTTCTCCAACCGCGGCCCCTGGCCCGCGGTCTCGGTCGTCGTCTGCACCCACAAAGGCTCGGCCACGCTGGACGAGTGCCTGGCGCGGGCGGGCGAGCTGACCTATCCCGACTACGAGGTGATCGTCGTCAACGACGGCGGCGACGAGGCCTGCGCCGCGATCGCCCGCCGCCACGGCGTCGAGCTGGTCCAGACCGAGCACCGCGGCCTCGGGCACGCGCGCAACCGGGGGATCGAAGCGGCGCGGGGGGAGATCGTCGCCTTCCTCGACGACGACGCGTATCCCGACGCCGACTGGCTCCACTACGTCGCCGCCCTCCTGCGCGCCAACGGGCATGCCGGCGTCGGCGGCCCCAACATCCCGCCCGAGGACGACGGCTTCGTCGCCGAATGCGTCGCCGCCGCGCCCGGCGGGCCGATCCACGTCCTGGTCACCGATCGCGAGGCCGAGCACGTGCCCGGCTGCAACATGGCCTTCCGCAAGGATCTGCTGGAGGAGGTCGGCGGCTTCGACGAGCGCTTCCGGGTCGCCGGCGACGACGTCGACCTCTGCTGGCGGCTGCAGAAGGCGGGGCGGACCCTCGGCTTCAGCGCCGGGGCCGTGGTCATGCACCGCCGCCGCGACTCGATCCGCCGCTACCTGCGCCAGCAGTACGGCTACGGCAAGGCGGAGGCGCTGCTGGAGCGCAAGTGGCCGACGCACTACAACCGCGCCGGCGCCTCGCGCTGGTCGGGCCGGATCTACGAGGCGCCGACGGCGCAGGCGCCCCGGCGCTCGCTGGTCCGCTACGGCACCTGGGGCACCGACCTCTTCCAGTCGGTATACGACTCCCCCCGGGCGCTCTCCGGGATGCTGAAGGCGCCGGAGGGCCTGCTCCTGGTCGCGCTGCTGGGCGAGATCTCCGCCTTGGGCCTGCTCTGGTCGCCGCTGCTGGTCGCCGCCCCGGCTTTCCTCGCCGCCCTCGCCTGGATCCTCGGCGCCTCGATCGCCAGCGGCTGGCGCGCCCACCACCACGTTCCCGGCCGGCCCGGCGCCGAGACGCTGAAGCGCCGCGCGATCACCTCGCTGCTCTTCTTCCTGCAGCCCTTCGCCCGCCTCGCCGGCCGCCTCCGCAACGGGCTCTCGCCCTGGCGCCGCCGCGCCCAGGCCAGCCCGAGCCTGCCGCGGCCGCGCTCGGTCGAGGTCTGGAGCGAACGCTGGCGCGAGCCCCAGGCATGGGTCGAGCAGCTGCAGGACAACCTCGCCGCCGCCGGCGGGTTCGTCCACAGCGGCGGCCCCTTCGACCGCTGGGACCTCGACCTCCGCGCCGGCGCCCTCGGCGGCGTCAGGATCCGCACCGCGGTCGAGGAGCACGGCGAGGGCAAACAGCTCCTCCGCGCCAAGGTCTGGCCCCGCACCACCGCCGCGGGCCGCCTCGTCGTCCTGATCCTGCTCCTGCTGGCGGCGATCGCCCTCCAGCAGCACCGTCCCGAGATCGCGATTGCGATCGCGATCGGCGCCACCCTCCTGGTCACCTTCGGCGTCGAGGGGATGGCGACGGCGACGCGGCTGGCGGTGGTCGAGATCGAAGGGCTGGCGGAGGAGGGGGAGGAGGTGCCCGAGGTGAGCGACGCGCCCCCCGCCGCCACCCGCGCGGAGTCCCGGATCGGCCTGGCGGCGATGGAGGAGCGGCGATGAGCCCGAGGCTCCTGCCCTGGCGCAAGCGGGAGAAGAAGGCCGGGCCCTGGGAGCTGTGGAAGACCCTGCCGCGGGTCAAGCCCTACCTGCGGCCCTACCGCAGGTACCTGATCGGCGTGATGGCGCTGACGGTGACCACCGCGATCCTCGGCTTGGCGGAGCCGTGGCCGCTGGCGGTGATCCTCAACAGCGTCCTCAGCGGAAAGGACACGACCGGGATCCTCGCGACCGTCTTCGGCGAAGACCCGACCGTCTGGGTCGTCCTCGTCTCGATGGTCGTCGCCCGCTTCCTGATCATCGCCGTCGGCAACGCCTTCACGGTGCTCAGCCATTACCTCGGCTCGACCACCGAGCAGAACATGGTGATGGACCTGCGCAGTGACCTCTTCAGGCACGTCCAGCGGCTCTCGTTCACCTACCACGATCAGCGTCAGACCGGTGCGTTGATGAGCCAGATCAACATCCAGGCAGCCTCGGTGGGGAACATCGTCATGGTCATCCCGCCGATCGCCGAGGCGTTTCTCACCCTGCTGGGAATGCTCGCCATCGCGCTCCTGCTCGACTGGGAACTCGCCCTGCTGGCGCTGGCGGTGGTGCCGCTCCTCTACTGGTCCTTCGGCGTCTACGGCTCCCGCATCGTCCCCCGCCTGCGCAAGGTGCAGGAGCTCGAGTGGCGCTCGCTCTCGATCGTCCACGAGGCGATGGCGATGCTGCGGGTGATCGTCTCCTTCGGTCGCGAGGACTACGAGCACCAGCGCTTCCGAGAGCAGGGCAAGACCGCGGTCGACGAGCGGGTGAAGCTGACGGTCAGCCAGAGCATGTACACGCTGTTCGTGCAGACGGCGACGGCGGCCGGGACCTCGCTGGTGCTCGGCGTCGGCGCCTGGCACGTGATCCAGGGAAAAATCGAAGTCGGCGAACTGCTCGTGCTGATGACCTACATCGCCTCCGTCTACCAGCCGCTGGAGCAGATCAGCACGACCGTGGGGATGATCCACGAGGAGCTGGTCCAGTTCAACGCCTCGCTCGACCTGCTCGACATGGAGCCGGACGTCGTGGAGAGGCCCGACGCCGTCGAGCTGGGTCGATCGAGCGGGCACGTCGTCGTCGGCGGCGTCGGCTTCGCTTACAAGGGAAGGCAGGAAACCCTCGCCGACATCTCGTTCGAGGCGTTGCCGGGAGAAAAGGTCGCGATCGTCGGTCACACCGGGGCCGGCAAGAGCACCCTGATGAGCCTCCTCGTCCGCTTCTACGACCCCGTCTCGGGGGTCATCCAGATCGACGACGTCGACCTCCGCGACCTCAAGCTGAGCTCGCTGCGGGAGCAGATCAGCGTCGTCCTCCAGGAGCCGCTGCTCTTCTCCGGAACGATCGCGGAGAACATCCGCTACGGCAAGCTCGACGCAGACCACGACGACATCGTCGCGGCGGCACGCGCGGCCAACGCCCACGACTTCATCGAAGGACTGCCGGAAGGCTACGGAACGATCCTCGGCGAGCGCGGCGCCCACATCTCGGGCGGAGAGCGCCAGCGGATCTGCGTCGCCAGGGCCTTCCTCAAGGACGCGCCGATCCTGATCCTCGACGAGCCCACCTCCTCGATCGACTCAAAGACCGAGGGGGTGATCCTCGACGCCCTCGACGACCTGATGGAGGGCCGCACCTCGTTCATGATCGCCCACCGCCTCTCGACGGTGCGCCACGCGGACCAGATCATCGTCCTCAGCCAGGGGAGGATCGTGGAGCGCGGAACCCACGACGAGCTTGTCGGCCGCGAGGGGATCTACCACGGCCTCTACCTGGCGCAGACGAAGGAGCGCCAACGGCGCGGCCGCCCGGCCGTCGCAGATCCGAATCCCGCCCTGGCCGGCAACGGCGAGCCTGGATCCGTCGGCTGGCGACAGGTCTGAGCGATGGCGGCGACGACCCGGACCCGTCCCAAGATCGTCCTCCTGGGGATGATGACCAAGATGCCCGTGGCCGGCGTCGTCTGGCAGAACCTCCACTACCTGCTCGGCTTCGAGCGACTCGGCTGCGAGGCGTACTACGTGGAGACGCACGCCCGCACGCCGTCGATGCTGATGACCGACGCCGACGACGACAGCTCGGCGCTGGCGGCCGAGTTCATCGCCGCGATCATGCGCCGCTTCGGCCTCGCCGACCGCTGGGCCTTCCGGGCGCTGCACGACGACGGCAGCTGCTTCGGCATGAGCGAGGGGCAGCTGGAACGGCTTTACGGCTCGGCCGACCTGCTGATCAACCTGCACGGAGGCACGCAGCCGTTGCCGGAGCTGACCGCCGGCGGCCGGCTCGTCTACCTCGAGACCGACCCGGTTCAGCTGCAGCTGGAGCTGCGCCACGGGGTCCAGGAGACGCTCGACTTCCTCGAGCCGCACTCGGCCTTCTTCACCTTCGCCGAGAACTGGGGGCAGGACGATTGCGGCCTCCCGGTCCAGGATCGCTACCGCTTCGTGCCCACCCGCCAGCCGGTGGTGGCGGACCTCTGGCCCGATCGCTCCGCCCAGCCGGCCGACCTCTTCACGACGATCGGGAACTGGCGCCAGGACTGGCGCGACGTCACCTTCGAGGGAGAGCGCTACACCTGGAGCAAGCACTACGAGTTCCTCAAGTACCTCGACCTGCCGCGGCGGACCGGCGCCGCCTTCGAGCTGGCGCTGAGCAGCTGCGAGGACTCCGAACGGCAGATGCTGCGCGAGCGCGGCTGGCGGGTCCGCGACGGGCTCGAGATCTCGCGCGGGATCGACCGCTACCGCGACTACGTCGGCGCCTCGCGCGGCGAGTTCACCGTCGCCAAGGACCAGAACGTGCGCCTGCGGACCGGCTGGTTCAGCGACCGCACCGCCACCTACCTCGCCTCCGGCCGCCCGGCGGTGACGCAGGACACCGGCTTCGGCGTCGCCCTGCCCACGGGCGAGGGACTTTTCGCCTTCGACTCCTTCGACTCGGCTGCGGCGGCGGTGGAGGCGATCGACGCCGACTACGCCCGCCACGCCCGCGCCGCCCGCGAGCTGGCGCGCGAGCACTTCAGCCACGAGGCGGTACTGCGGCCGCTGCTCGAGCACGTCGGCATCCGCCCGGGGGCGCAGCGACCCCGTCGCTCGCCTCAGGTCTTCCCGCCGGAGATGGTCATCGAACCGGTCTCGCGCCGGCCGACGACCTTGGCGCGGGAGACGATCGAGGTCGCGCTCCGCCAACCGACCTCCCGGCACTCGGAGGCCCCGCGGATGGCCGCCGACAGCTTCAGCGTCGTCGTCGTCACCTACAACAGCCTTCCCTTCACCCGGCTCTGTCTGGAGACCGTGCTCGCCCATGGCGGCGAGGCCGACTTCGAGCTGGTGGTCGTCGACAACGGCTCCGAGGACGGCACCCCCGAGTACCTGACCCGGCTCTCGCGCTCCGACGCCCGGGTACGGGTCCTGCTCAACGGGCGCAACGCCGGCTTCGCGGTCGCCTGCAACCAGGGCCTCGGACTCGCCGCCGGCGACCACCTCGTCCTCCTCAACAACGACACGATGGTGCCGCCACGATGGCTGGAGAAGCTGCTCGCGCACCTGCGCAACCCCGAGGTCGGCCTGGTCGGCCCGGTGACCAACCGGATCGGCAACGAGGCCGAGATCGAGACCGACTATCGCACCTGGGGCGAGTACCTCGACTTCGCGGCCCGGCGCGCCGAGAGGCACGAGGGCGACTGGCTCGAGCTGCGCTCGCCGGCGATGTTCTGCCTGGCGATGCGGCGCCAGACCTACGTCCATCTCGGAGGCCTCGACGAGCGCTACGAGGTCGGACTGCTGGAGGACGACGACTACGCCGACCGCGCCCGCGAGGCCGGCTACGAGCTGCGCTGCATCGAGGACCTCGTCGTCCACCATTTCGGCGAGGCCTCCTTCGGCCGGCTCGTCTCCGATGGCGAGTACCAGCGCATCCTCCGGGCCAACCAGCAGCGCTACGCGGAGAAGTGGGGGCGCGACTGGCAGCCCTACGGGCGACGACCGAATCCGCGCTACGAACGCGAGACCCAGCACCTGCGCGAAGCCGTCTGCTCGACCGTTCCCGAGGATGCGACGGTCCTCGTCGTCAGCCGCGGCGACGAGACCCTGCTGCAGCTCGACGGCAGGGTGGCCCAGCACTTCCCGCAATCCCAGGAGGGCGGCTGGGCGGGTCACCATCCCGCCGACAGCGAAGAGGCGATCGGTCACCTCGAGGCGCTGCGCGGCAACGGCGCCCGCTACCTGGTGGTGCCGCCGACCTACCGCTGGTGGCTGAGCTACTACGAGGGCCTGCGTGAGCACCTCGAGGCTCACTATCAGTCGGTTCTCTCGGACGAGCGCTCCGGCGAGATCTACCTGCTCGAGGAGGAGGGACGGTGAGCCGTATCTCCGTCGTCGTCCCGGTCCACGACAACGCGGCGCTCACCCGGCGCTGCCTCGAGCTGGTGCTGGCGGATCTGCCGCCCGACTGCGAGGTCGTGGTCGTCGACGACGCCTCGGCGGATGAGACGCCCGAGCTGCTCGGCTCCCTCGGCGAGCGGATCCAGGTGCTGAGGATGGAGGAGAACGTCGGCTTCGCCCGTGCCTGCAACGAGGGCGCGGCGGCGGCCGGCGGCGAGCTGCTCGTCTTCCTCAACAACGACACCGAACCGCGAGCCGGCTGGCTGGAGGCGCTCGTCGCCTGCGCCGCGCGCGAGCCGGAGGCGAATGCGATCGGCGCCAAGCTCGTCTACCCGACCGGGACGGTCCAGCACGCCGGGGTCGTCTTCGGCCAGGACGGCTACCCGCACAACCTCTACGCTGGGCTGCCGGAAGACCACCCCGCCGTCAACCGCTCGCGCCGGCTGCAGGCCGTCACCGCCGCCTGCATGCTGGTCCGCCGCGCCTCCTTCGAGCGGGTCGGAGGCTTCGACGAGGGGTACGAGAACTCGCTCGAGGACGTCGACCTCTGCCTGCGGATCGGTGGCGAAGGGGGAGAGGTCCACTACTGCCACGAAGCGGTCGTGATCCACCTGGAGTCGATCTCGCGCGGCCGCCGCGATCGCTTCGAGCGCAGCGTCGACCTCTACCGGCGCCGCTGGCGCGAGCAGGTGCGGCGGGACGACCTCTCGATCTATGCCGAAGACGGCCTGCTCGAGGTCGAGTACCCGGCGTCCTATCCGCTGCGGATCGGGGTCTCGCCACAGCTCGCGAGCGTCGACGACGGCCGCGAGGCGGAGGCGGAGGAGCTGCTCGAGTCCTACGCCCGCCGCACCTCCGACCTTCTCGCCGAGGTGATGCGCCTGACCGCTCTCGCCGGCACGCCGCCGGAGTCGCCGGGGAGCGCAACCGAGACGGGTCGTGGCACCGACCACCGCGCGCTCCTCGCCGAAGCGAGCCGCCTGGAAGAGGAGGCGCGCACCCTTCAGGAGCGTTTCGCGATCGCCGCCAATGACCAGCTGGGCTACCGGCTCCTAATCGAGCGGATCCGGGACGCCGTCCTCGAGGAGGTGCCCGCCGGGTCACGGGTGCTCATGGTGAGCCGTGGCGACCGCGAGCTGATCGACCTCGGCGAGCTCGACGCCGGGCACTTCCCCCAGGACGCCGATGGCCGCTACCTCGGCCACCATCCTCGCGACAGCGAAGACGCGATCGCCCAGCTCGAGGGGCTGCGCGAGGAAGGGGCGGAGTACCTGGTCCTGCCGGCGACCTCGTTCTGGTGGCTCGACCACTACGAGGAGCTGGCCGCCCTCCTGCGCGAGCGCTGTGAGACGACCGAGCTCGGCTTCTGCACGATCTACCGGCTGGCGCCGTTGCGGACGGCGCTGGGGGAGAGGGTCGGATGAGCGGCAACGCCCATCTCAGCCAGAGCGAGTACGCCGAGCTGGTCTCGCGCGTGCAGGCGAGCGTCGCCGAGCACGTGCCGCCGGGCTCCTCCGTGCTGGTCGTCAGCAAGGGCGACGCATCCCTGGTCGAGCTGCCGGGGGTCACCGCCGCGCACTTCCCTCAGGATTCCGGGGGCGGCTACGCCGGCCACCACCCGCACGACAGCGCCACCGCAACCGCCCAACTCGAGGAGCTGCGCCGCCGCGGCGCCGAATACCTGGTCCTTCCGGCGAGCTCGCGCTGGTGGCTCGACTTCTACCGCGAGTTCGCCACCCACCTCGCCAGCCACGGGGAGCTGGTCGCCGACCTGCCCGACTCCTGCCTCATCTACGGGCTCGGTCCCAGCACCCAGCCACAGGCGGGGTCGCCGGTAGTCGACCGCCCGCGGGCGACGATGCAACAGGTCCGCGAATTCCTCGAGAGCCTGGTCCCTGAGGAGGCGAAGCTCGTGGTCCTCGAGGTCGAAGCCGGCCTCGCCCAGGCGCTGACGCCGCTGAAGGCGACGGCGCTGGGGGTCGGCCACCTCGCTGTCGGGGACACCCTGGAAAGCCTGCGCAGGTGCGCGCGGGGCGGCGCTGAATACCTGGTGGTACCGCGCGTCGCTGACGAGTGGCTGCAGGACCACGCGGGGGTCGTCGAGGAAATCGAAGAAAGCTGCCGGAAAGTCGCGGACCAACGTCATCTCTGCCGCGTCTACGAGCTGTTCGAGCTGAGAGAAGAGGCATACATGGGAGAAGAAGAGGCATGAGCGATCTACGTGTTCTGTTCGTGGCCCACAACCACCCGACGCTGCACCCGGGCGGGGCGGAGGCCTACTCGCTGGAGCTCTACGAAGCGATGCGGGAGCAGCCCGGGGTGGAACCGGTGCTGCTGGCGCGGATCGGCAGCAACGTGGCGCGCCGTCGCGTCGCCCACCCGGGAACCCCCTTCAGCTCCGTCAACGACGATCCCAACCAATACTTCCTCTTCACCGAGACCGACCACTTCGATTTCTTCACCCTCACCTCGCGGGACAAGAGCCTCTACTCGCGGCACCTGACGGACTTCCTGCTCGCCCAGCGTCCGGACGTCGTCCACCTCCAGCACACCCACTTCATCGGGGTCGACCTGCTGAGCCAGATCCGCCGCGTCCTCCCGGACGCAGCGATCGTGTACACGCTGCACGAGTTCCTCCCGATCTGCAACCACCACGGGCAGATGGTGCGAACCTTCGCCGACGAGCTCTGCCCCGAAGCCTCGCCGCGGCGCTGCAACGAATGCTTCCCGGAGATCAGCCCGCAGTCGTTCTTCCTGCGCGAACGCTTCGTCAAGGGGCACTTCGCCAATGTCGACCGCTTCCTCGCGCCGAGCGCCCAGCTGATGGACAAGTACCTGCGCTGGGGGATCGGCTCGGAGCGGATCGAAGTCGAGGAGTACGGACGGCTGATGCCCGACCGGCGCGCGGCCGATCCGCCGCAGGTGAAGTCGCCGACCAACATCGGCTTCTTCGGCCAGCTCAGCCACTTCAAGGGGGCGGAGGTGATGATGGAGGCGATGGCGACGGTCGACCCCGGGGTCGACGCCCACCTCTGGCTCAACGGCGCCAACCTGGAGCTGCAGACGCAGGAGTTCCAGGAGGAGTTCGCGCGCCTGCAGGAGGGCCTGCGCGGACGCGTCACCTTCCGCGGGCCCTACGAACACTCGGAGCTGCCGAAGCTGATGGAGGACCTGCACTGGGCGCTGATTCCGTCGATCTGGTGGGAGAACTCGCCGCTGGTGATCCAGGAGGCCTTCTTCCACCGCCGTCCGATCATCTGCAGCGACATCGGCGGCATGGCCGAGAAAGTCCGCGACGGCGTCGACGGCCTTCACTTCCGCGGCGGCGACCCGGTCAGCCTGGCGCGGACGATCGAACGGGCGACGACGAACCCGCGGCTGTGGCGCTCGCTGCGGGATGGGATTCGGGATCCCTACCCGATGGACGCCCACGTCGGCAAGCTCCTGGGCCTGTACGAGGAAACGATCGAGCAGCGGAAGGGGGTGGCCGTAAATGCCTGACGCAGTCAAAGCGAAGAACGGAACCCGGCGCCGCCCGCGCCGAGCCGCGGAGCAGACGGCGCGCCTCTCGGCAGAGGTCGAGCTGGTCGTCGGCGGCGGTGGGGTGGAGCTGCGGAGGAGTACGGCCGCGGACGAACCGCGGGGCAGCCTCAAGGGCCTGCTCCGCGACGAGCTGGCGGCGCTCGACGCCGAGCGTCGCAACGAGATCTCCGCCGAGCTGGCCGCCTCGCCCCTTGTGGCGGAGCACCCTTCGCTGGAGCTGAGTGGATCGCTGTACGGGATCCGCGAGGCGCTGCGAGAGCGTCTACCGGCCTGCGCGGTCGACGCCCGCCAGCCCGTCGGACTTGCGGTCGAACAGATCCTCGCCGTCGACGAAGGTTCGTTCTGGATCACCGGCTGGATGCACGACGAGGACGGCCAGGGCGAGGTGACCGTCGTCTCGCCCGAGGGCATCCGCATAGCGGTGACGAAGACCGCTTTTCGCTTCGAGCGACCCGACGTCGTCCAGTTCTACTCGGCCCAGCGCGGCAACTCGACAAGGAACCACGGCTTCACCGCCTTCTTCGAGCTGCCCGCGCCGAGCCTGCTGACCGACGGCTGGATCGCCGAGCTGCGGACCGGCGAGGGTGCGGCGGTGGAGATCCGCTGTCCGTCCCCCGTCCTCGATCCACTCGCGGTCAGAGCGACGATCCTCGGCGAGCTCGGCAACCGCGGCCCGGTGGGGGGTGAACTGGCTGCGGAGCACGGCCGGCGCGCGCTCACGCGCCTGCAGGAGCGGATCGTCGCGGAATCCGAGGTCGATTCGGTCGACATCTACGGCGAACCGCCCAGCGAGCCCGCGATCTCGATCGTGGTCCCGCTCTACAAGCGACTCGACTTCATCGAGCACCAGTTCCTCCAGTTCTCCACTGATCCCGACTTCGCCGAGGCGGAGCTGGTCTACGTGCTCGACTCGGTCGAGCAAAAGGACGAGCTGGCGGCGAAGGCGCGCGAACTGTTCGCCCTCTACAAGCTCCCGTTCAAGGTCGTCAACCTCACCGCCGGTGCCGGCTTCGCCGGTGCGAACCGGCACGGGATCGAGGTCTCGGCCGCACCGCAGCTCTTGCTGCTCAACTCCGACGTCGTCCCCGATCGCCCTGGCTGGATGACCGCGATGCGCGAGTTCTACCTGGCGCAGGAGGGGATCGGCGCCCTCGGGCCGAAGCTCCTCTACGAGGACGACTCGCTGCAGCACGCCGGCCTCTACTTCCACCGCGCCCCCGGCGCCGAGCTGTGGGAGAACGCCCACTGCTACAAGGGCCTGCACCGGGCCTTCCCGGCGGCAAACGTCGCCCGCCCCGTCCCCGCGGTCACGGCCGCCTGCATGCTGATCGACCGCGATCGCTACGAGGAGGTCGGCGGCCTGCCTCTCCACTACGTGCAGGGGGACTACGAGGACTCGGAGCTGTGCCTGCGTCTCTCCGGGGCGGGTTACGAGAACTGGTACCTGCCGCAGGTCGAGCTCTACCACCTCGAGGGCCAGTCCTACGTTTCCGATGCTCGCCGCGTTCCCAGCGAGTACAACATGTGGCTCCACAGCGAGATCTGGGGAGATCGGATCGAAGAGCTGATGGCGGAGTTCGAACCATTCGACGAGGGGGGAGAGCAGTGAGCAACGGGGACTTCGACCTTTCGCCCGACATCTCCAGTCGGCTCGTCTGGATGCTGGGCTCCCCCCGCACCGGCAGCACCTGGCTGATGCAGCTGTTCGCCGAGATGCCGGACATCTCGGTGATCGACGAGAGCTACATCCCCCTGCACCTGGTCCCGATCGATCATGCCCTGGTCGATGGCGAGTACTTCGAGCAGGGCCCCCGGGCGAACGATCCCCACTACTTCTTCGCCAAGCGATACCTGCCCGAAGCCTTCCCGGAGCTGCGGTCGCTGTTCATGCGGGGGCTGCTGCGCCAGCTCGAGGAGCTGGGCCAGAAAACCGATCCCCGCTGGATCGTGATCAAGGAGCCGAACGGCTCCCACGCCTCCGACTCGTTGATGTCGCTCTTCCCGGAGTCGCGCCTGCTGTTCCTGGTCCGCGACGGCAGGGACGTGATCGACTCGCTGATCGACGCGATGCTCTCGAAGGACTCCTGGTGGCAGCAGAGCCAGAGTTCGGACGAGCCGCGGATCGTCAGCGAGCGCCTGGCCTTCATCAACCACCACGCGAAGCTCTGGCTGCAGCGGACGCAGTCGACGCAGCGCGCGTTCGCGGCGCTTCCCGAGCGGCAACGCCACCGGGTCGGCTACGAGGACCTGCTTGCCGATACGACGGCGGAATTCAGCGCGATGCTCGACTGGCTGGGGATGGAGATTCCGCCCGAGCAGGTGCGGGCGGCGGTGGAGAAACGGTCTTTCAAGGCGATTCCGGATTCGCAGAAAGGTCCCGGCAAGAGGGCGCGCAGCGCCAATCCCGGTCAGTGGAAGGAGCGGTTGCGCCCGGGGGAGACCGAACTCGTCGAAAGCGTGATGGGACCGAAGCTGCGGGAGCTGGGGTATGAGGTCGAGGGGGCCCCGCGGGTTCAGTCCGGGTGAAGACGCCGCTGCCGGTCGCGGCCTCCATCGCCCAACGGCCCGGTTACGGGGGTCATGCCTGGGCCTTTCTGCAGTTCGCCCTCGGCTTCGAGGAGCTCGGCTACGAGCCGATCCTGATCGACCGGTTGACGACGGGGATGACGCCTGATCCGCAGCGGGCGCGGAGCTGGTTCGACGAGGTGACCTCCTCCGTCGGCCTGAGCGACAACTGCGCCCTCCTGCTGGACGACGGCACCTCGCTCGGGATCGACAGGGACCGCCTGCGCGAGTTGGTCGCGGCAGCTCCGTTCGTGCTCGACGTAATGGGTTTCCTTGGGGACGCCGAGCTGTACGAGGCTGCCCAGATGCTGGTCTTCCTCGACGTGGATCCGGGGTTCACCCAGATCTGGCAGGAGCAGGGGGAAGCCGACCTCTTCGGCAGCCATGACCGGCACGTCACGGTCGGGGCGAACCTCGGCTCACCCGCCTGCTCCATCCCTCTCTGCGGCCACGAGTGGATCACGATCCTGCCACCGGTCGTCCTTTCCCGCTGGGCGGCCTCGGACCCCGGGCCCGGTGGGTTTCGCAGCGTCGCCAGCTGGCGAGGGCCTTATGACCCGATCTGGATCGGCGAGCGCAGGCTCGGCCTCCGCGTCCACGAGCTGCGCCGCTTCGCCGCCTTGCCGGGCGCGGTCGACGCCGAGTTCGAGCTGGCGCTCGACATCGACCCCGCCGACGAGCCCGACGCGCGGCTCCTGCGCGACAACGGCTGGAGCCTGGTGGATCCGGCAGCGGTCGCCGGCTCGCTCGGGGCCTACGCCGAATTCCTGCGCGGGGCGGGCGCCGAGATCTCCGTGGCGAAGAACATCTACGTGGACACCGCCAGCGGCTGGTTCAGCGATCGCAGCGCCTGCTTTCTCGCCACCGGCAGGCCGGTGCTGGCCCAGGACACGGGATGGAGCGGCGACCTGCCGCCCTCCGACGGGCTGGTCGCTTTCTCGACGCCGGAGGAGGCGGTCGAGGGAGCGCGCGCGATGCAGAGCGACCTCGCCGCGCGCGGCCGGGCCGCCCGCCTGCTGGCGGAGGAAGCTTTCGATTCCAGGAAGGTGCTCGGTGGGCTTCTCGCCGACCTCGGGATCAGCTGACGGGCGAGCGGTCCAGCGCCTGAACTGGGGGTGCGGGGACCACCTCGGCGAGGGGTGGATCAACTCCGACGTCAAGGACGGCAGCGGCGTGGACCTCGTCGCCGACATCCGCCGCGGCCTGCCGCTGAGCGATGACAGCATCGACTACGCGGTCAGCGTCCACGCCCTTCCCGAGCTCTCCATCCCGGACATCGAGCACGCCCTGGCGGAACTCCTGCGAATCCTCAGGCCGGAAGGGGTGCTGCGTCTGGCCCTCCCTGACCTCCGGCTCAGCATCGCCGCCTTCGAGGAGGAAAGGGAGGAGTTCTTCAAGGTGGACCCCGATGCCGCGAGCACCCTGGACGGTCGCTTCATCCGGCACATCCTCTGGTACGGGTACACCCGAACCCTCTTCACTCCCGGCTTTGCCCGAGAACTGCTGGAAAACGCCGGTTTCGCGGACGTACGAGAGTGCCCCTACGGCTCGACGGCGAGCGACTTCCCGGCGATCGTCGAGCTCGACAACCGGCGCGACGAGAGCTTTTTCGTCGAGGGATCGAAACCTGCGGGCAAACGCCCCGCTTCCGCATACAATGCCGCTGTGGTCCAGCCGCCGCCGCCGATCACCGTCTCGGAGATCGTTCACCTGACCCCGAACGACGACCTCCGGGGTCATTTCCGGATCGAGCAATCCGGTTCGACCCTCGAATTGGTCGGCTGGGTGCTCGGTTCCAAGGCTCCCGTCGGTCAGGTCAGCGTCGTCACCGGGGGCAGAATCGTGGCGCGCTCTCCTGCCGTTCTCGAGCGGCCGGACATCGGGGAGGTCTTTCCCGAGGTCGAGGGCTCCGGTACCTGCGGCTTCAAGATGACGATAGAACCGCTTGGCGCCGGCCGTAGCAACCTCCTGGTCCAGGCCGAACTCCAGGATGGCGAGGCGGTGCCCTTGGGGGAACTGCAGGTGGAGACCGCAAGACGGCGCCGGAAGGGGCTCTTCGGATTCGGCAGGTGACTGAAGGATCGGCGTTCGCCGTCTCGGTGGTGATCCCGTGCTTCAACCAGGCGCACTATCTCGCCGAGGCGATCGAGAGCGCGCTCGCGCAGACGGCGCCGCCAGCCGAGGTCGTCGTCGTCGACGACGGCTCCGGGGACAACTCCTATGAAGTGGCAGGGCGCTACAAGGACGTGATCCGGATGCGGCAGCAGAATCGGGGTATGGCTGCCGCCCGCAACGCGGGCAGCAAGAAGGCGAGAGGCGATTGCCTCGTCTTTTTGGACGCCGACGACCGGCTGCTGCCCGAGGCGCTGGAGGTGGGGACGACCGCCCTCGCTCGCCGGCCCCAGGTGGCCTTCGTCTCTGGATTCTCGCGCGACGTCGGCGACGACGGGAAAGTCATCGAAGGAGGCGTGCGGCAGCCCCTCGTCAGACAGGATCACTTTCTGCGCCTGCTCGAAGACTGCTTCATCTGGTCGGGCTCATCCATCGTCTACAGGCGCTCGGCGTTCGAGGCCGTAGGCGGGTTCGACGAGGGCCTTGCGGCAGCCGCCGACTACGACCTCTACCTGCGACTGGTGCGGAGTTATCCCATCTACTGCCATGACACGGTGGTGACCGACTACCGTCGTCACGGGACGAACACCACCCGCGATTCGGGAGTTGTCCTCGATTCCCAGATCGAAGTTCTGCGTCAGCAGCGCCGTTACCTCCGCGATCGAAACGAGCGGGAGGCGCGGCGGCGGGGCATCCGCAAAACCCAGCGAGAGCACGGTCGGGCACTCGCCGAGCAGATAGCAGAGGATTGGCGTCGCCGGCGCAGGAGGCGGGCGCTGCGCAGGATGGTAACGCTGGTCCGCCGCGACCCCCAGGGGTTCGCCCGCCTGTTGGGGGCTGTATGAGCGATCAGGCGCCGCTGGTCAGCGTCGTCCTGCGCACCTATGCCCACGCTCCTTTTGTCGCCCAGGCGATCGAGAGCGTGCTGATCCAGCGCACCGGGTTCCCGTTCGAGCTGGTGATTGGAGAGGACTGCTCGACCGATGGAACGCGAGAGATCGTCGAGGCCTACGCCAGTCGCTACCCGGAGATCGTGCGGCCGGTGCTGCCGGAGCGCAACGTCGGTCATGGGGAGATGCTGCGGCGGGCGCTGGCAGCAACGAGGGGGGAGCTGATCGCCTATCTCGACGGCGACGACTACTGGAGCTCATGCGAAAAGCTCGCCAAGCAGGTCGAGTTCCTCGCAGCCAACCCCGAGTGCCACGACTGCTTCCACGACGTCAGCCTCGTCTACGACGAAGCGGGGGTGCCGTCGGGGACGGTCTCGCCAAGACTGGCGGAGGGGCAGTTCGGGATCGAGCAGATCCTGATGGAGTGCTTCGTTCCCGCGCCGGCGATGATGTTTCGTCGCAGGGTCTTCGAGGAACTCGATCCGGAGGTGTTCGACTCGGCCTGGCTCGACTGGCTGATCCACGTCAGAGCGGCGACGCACGGGCCATTGGGCTACCTCCCGGAAGCGATGGCTTGCTACCGGGTTCACCGTGGCGGCATGTTCTCAGCGCTCGACCGGGTCAGCCAGCTGGAGGAGGACGCCCGCTTCTACGGCCGGCTCCTGGCAGAGCTGCCTGACCAGAGGGACCTGATCGCGCGCTGCCTAGCCCACCGCCAGGCGCAGCTGGCGGTCGAGCGCCTCGGCGTTAGCTTCGACGCCTGCGTTGTCCTGGCGGATCCTCGCCGTGAGTTCAGGCCCTACTTCAATGGCCGTCACGCGCGAGCTCTGCCGCGCCGCGAGGGCCGCGAGGTGACCGAGTTGCAGGCGATCCGTGAGGCGGCCGTGTCACTGCCGCCGGCGGTGGAGGACTACGGGAGTGGCGTCGCGCCCGCAAGGGAAGGGTCGCGAGGCTGCTATCTGGTCGTTCCCCGCAGCGCGGCCGAGTGGTTCGCAGGCCACGCCGATCTTGCCGACTATCTGATCAAGCACGGGCGGGTCGCCTGGGACGATAGCTGGGTGACGATTTATGAGCTCGAGCCGCTTGCGGCGGGAGGAGACGGTCAGCGGGAACGCGGCATGAGGCGGGTCCGGGTGGGCTCGCTGCGTCGCACCTCCGAGGTGCCCGGCGCATTCCTGGAGACGCCGACCGACGGGGCGCTGCTCCCAGCTCACGCGGTGATGGTCAGCGGCTGGGTGGTCGGAGACGTGGTCCCGGTCAGGGCGATTGAGTTCGACCACGACGGTGAGATCTTCTGGCGGGGGCTGGTGACCCGAGAGCGCCCCGACGTCGCCGACGCGTTTCCGGATGCCGCCGCTGAAGTGCCCGGATTCCAGACCACCCTCAACGTCTGCGACCTGCCGCCGAACGCGCTGGTCGGCCTCACCGGAGTTTTCGCCGACGCCCGTCGGATCGCGCTCGGGGAGCTCCGCTTCGAAGCGGTCGGAGACCCCCAAAGGAGCGGCTGAGTGACCCGTTCGCCGAAGGCGACCATCTTCGTCCTCACCCATAACCACGCCGACTGGATCGGACAGGCGCTCGACAGCGCCCTCGCTCAGGAAGCGCCCTTCGAATATGAGCTGCTCGTCGCCGACGACTTCTCCAGCGATGGCACTCGGGAGCGGGTGCTGGAGTACGCCGACCGTCACCCTGGTCGGATCCGCACCTTTCTTCCCGACCGTAACCTCGGGATCGCCGGCATCTGGCTGCAGGCCGCCCGGCAGTGCCGGGGCGAGTACGTCGCGATCCTCGAGGGAGACGATTTCTGGACCTCCCCGGACAAGCTGGCCAAGCAGGTCGATCTGCTCGACCGCAATCCAGGCTGGAGCACGTGCTTTCACCGTGCCACCCTTTTCTTCGACGACGGCAGCCGACCCTCGCGCCCGGCGACGCCGGCGTTCTCGAAGGACGTCTTCGACCTAGACGACATCCTGCGCAGCTGCTTCATCCCGTTCCTGACCGTCGTCTTCCGCCGCGACGTACTGGCGACGGTTCCGGCGTGGCTCTTCGAGTACCGCTGGTTCGACTGGCTCTTCCACATCTCGTGTGCCCAGCGGGGACAGATCGGATTTCTCGATGAGGACATGGCCTCCTATCGCGTTCACGCCGCCGGTAACTGGTCGGCTCGCAGCAGGTTGACCCAGCTGCAGGAAGACCTCAATGTCTACGCGCGTCTCGCCGCGGAGATCCCGGCCCGGCGGGAGCTGATCGACCGCTGCGTCGAGGACCGCCATTACCAGCTCGCTGTCGAGTCGGCGGGGATCAGGGCCGGGACGCCGGTGGCACTCGTCGAACCAACCGGTGCGGTGGACGGGCACTCCCTCTATTTCAACGGCCGTGAGTCGGCGGCCCTGCCCGCGGGGACGGCGAACGCCGAGGTTGAGCTGGCACGACTGGTCGCACGAAAGGGCGACCCCCGGCCGCACCTTCACTATCCGGCGCCAGAGGTAGATCCGCGTCCCCACAAGCCCGGCGCCTGTGCGGTGGTGGTGCCCCGCTCGCTCGATCTTCGCCCCACCAGCCCTCTCGGCGGTTTGCTTGCAGGGGAGCCGATCTGGGCCGACGACCGGTGCCGGATCTGGGAACTCGCGGTAGATTCCAGCGCCCTAGGGGAGCGGCGAGAGGAAGCGGCGGGAGACATGGGCGCGCTGGTGGAAATCGCGGAGGTATCGTTGTTCGAGCCGCTTCCCGCAGCGCTGCGCGGTGGCTTCCTCGACGAACCGAAGGCCGGGGCGGTTCTCGACGCTAAGGCCGTTGACGTCATCGGTTGGGCGATCGGATCCGATCGGGCGGCAGTCGCGGTCGAGTTCTCCTACGACGGCAGGCCGTTCTGGCGAGCGAGCCTACGGGCGGAGCGCCCCGATCTGGCCGAAGCCTTTCCCGAGCGCGAGGAGGCTGGCCGGGCCGGGTTTCGCACCACGCTCAACCTGCTCGGGACGGCGGCGGAGTTCGAAGTCGAGGTGGCGGCGGTCCTGAAGGGGCAGCAGCGCGCCCCGATCGCGACGATCCGCGGCCGGCACAGGTGGCGCCGCGATCGCTCTCCTGCTTTCGCCGAGCTCGTCTCGGTGATCATCCCGTGCTACCAGCAGGCCGAGTACCTGGGCGAGGCGATTGAGAGTGTGCTCGCCCAGACCTACCCCCACCTGGAGATCGTCGTGGTCGATGACGGCTCAACCGATAACGCCTCCGCTATCGCCTCTCGCTATCCGGGCGTGCGCTGCATCCGTGAACCCAATTCCGGCCCGGCGGCGGCGCGCAACGCTGGCATTCGCAACAGCAATGGCGACTTCCTGGTCTTTCTCGACGCTGACGATCGGTTGCTGCCGCAAGGTGTCGAGGCCGGGGTGCGTGCCCTCGGAGAGCGGCAGGAGTGCGCGGCGGCGATCGGGACCTTTCGGCGCACCACGCACGACAACCGACCGCTGACCACGCACGAGCAGCCGGCCGTGAACGAGCGCCAGTACGAGCAGATGATGGAAGACAACTGGTCCGGCTTCCCGGCCAGGGCGATCTACCGCCGCTCGCTGCTCGAGCACGTGCGCGGGTTCGACTCGGAGATCGACGGTGCCGCCGATTTCGGCTTCAACCTCGCGGTCGCCCGTGAATTCCCGATCGCCAGCCACGAGACTATGGTTGCCGAGCATCGCGAGCACGACGGCAACCTCAGCGACAACGCGTCGGTGATGCTGACCGAGACTCTGGTGGCGCTGCGCAAGCAGCGGCCCTACATCAAGGAGGATCCCGAGCGTAAGCGGGCTTACCGCAAAGGCATGCGCAACTGGAAGCGCTACTGGGGCAATTTGCTGGCGATCCAAGTGCGGCAGGCGCTGCGGGAGGGCCGCCGAGGGGATGCCTTTCGTGGCGCCCTCACGCTTGCCCGCCACCGGCCGGGCGCGCTCGCCCGCCTGGTCGGACCCGACCGGTCGACCCCGGTGTAGCCCCGATGGCCACCGCCGTCGTCGCCGGGGCCATCGCCAACAAGCCGCGCAACGGCGGCGAGGCCTGGGTCCGCATCTCCTGGCTGCTCGGGCTGCGCCGTCTCGGCTTCGACACCCATCTCGTCGAGCGGCTGGAGGGCGGGGGGGAGGCCGGCCGCCGCCACTTCGAGGAGGTGGTCGCCGAGCTGGGCCTGGAGGAAGGGGCGACCTTGTTGGACGCCGGCGGGAAGGCGCTCTACGGGAAGGACGAAGCGAAGGTCATGGCACTCGCCGAGGAGGCGGAGGTGCTCTTCAACATCAGCGGACATCTGCGCGAAGGGCCGCTCCTCTCGGCCTTCCGGCGCCGCGTCTACGTCGACCTCGACCCGGGCTTCACCCAGGCGTGGCATGCCGATCCCAAGGTCGACTTCGAGATCCCGGCCCATGACCGCTACGTCACCGTGGGGCTGAACGTCGGCCGCGAAGGGTGCCCGATCCCGACCGCCGGGCTCGAATGGATCCCGACCCTACCGCCGGTCGTACTCGAGGAGTGGCCGGCCGCGCCGACGCCGAGCGCGCCGCTGCGCTTCACCACCGTCGCCACCTGGCGCAGTCCCTTCAGTCCGCTGCGGATCGGCGGCCGGACGATGGGTCTCAAGCACCACGAGTTCCGCCGCGTCATCGCGCTGCCGGAGGCCGTTCCCGCCGCCCGCTTCGAGCTTGCCCTCGACATCCATCCGGGCGATGCCGCGGATCTCGAGGCCCTGCGTCGGAGGGGGTGGGAGATCGCCGCGCCGCAGGAGGTCGCGGCCACTCCCGCCGCTTTCCGCTCCTATCTCCAGGGCTCGGGCGCCGAGTTCTCCGTCGCGCAGGGGGTCTACGTCGAAGCTCGCAGCGGCTGGGTCAGCGACCGCACCGCCGCCTACCTTGCGAGCGGGCGTCCGGCGCTGGTGCAGGAGACGGGTCTGGCTGAGCAGCTGCGCAGAGGGGAGGGCCTGCTCACCTTCTCGACGCCGGAGGAGGCGGCTGAAGGAGCGCGCCGTCTCTGCGAGGACCCTGTGGCCCACGCCGAGGCCGCACGCGAGATCGCCGAGCGGCACCTGGACAGCGATCGCGTCCTCGGCCGCCTGCTGGAGCGAATCGGAATCGGTGCTTAGGGTGCGGCGCTCCCCGCTCGTCGCCGTCGCCGCCCTCGCGGCGGTCGCCTCCCTTCTCGTTCTCACCACGACATCGGGAGACGGCGCCCGGGCGAGGGCGCCTCGGGCGCAGGTCTCGATCAGCGGCGCGCCGCAGGTCGTCTTCGACTGGAGCCGGGACGCCTGCGCCTCCGGAAGCTATCCTGACCAGCCGGCGAGGGCCTTCCGGGACTTCCGCGGGCGGGTCCAGCTCCTGCTCTCCCACTACGTGAACTACCGGCTGATCGGGCCTTCGCTCGGCCGGCTGCAACCCGATTGCAATCCGGTCATGAGCTCCTCGGAAGACCCTCGCCCGTCGTCGTTTGCGGATCGCGAGTGGATCTCCTCGATCTACACCCGCGACGGTCGCACGATTTGGGCCCTGGTCCACGACGAGTACCAGGGCAACCTCCACCCGGGTCGTTGCCCCAGCGGGTCCTACTACCGCTGCTGGTACAACGCCGTGACCCTGGCGCGCTCCGGTGACGGCGGCCGTACCTACCGCGCCGCCCGCCGCGTCTCGGGCCGGCTCGTTGCCGCCCCCTCCTTTCGCTACCGCCGCGACCTCGGCATGCGGGGCGTCTTCGCCCCCAGCAACATCGTCCGCGGTCGCGGCGGCTACTACGCCCTCGTCCGCGTCCGCGACCTCAGCGGCCGGGAGGGAGTCTGCGCGCTGCGCGCCCCGCGGCTCTCTTCGCCCGGCGCCTGGCGCGCCTGGGACGGAGACGGGTTCGACGTCCGGCTCCGCGACCCGTACCGCTCGCGGCAGCGCCGCCGCATTCCCTGCGAGCTGATCGAGCCCCTGGGGATCGCGGAGATGACCGAGAGCCTGACCTTCAGCACGGTCCTGGACCGCTACCTGCTCGTTGGTCTCGCTCCGCCCGGGGCCACGAGCCTCGGCGCCAAGGTGAGCGGCCTCTACTACTCGACCTCTGCCGACCTGGTGCACTGGACGGCGCGTACCCTGATCGCGCCCGCGGTGACCAAGCACGATCACCGCTGCGGCGGGCCTCCGGCGATCGCCTATCCCTCGGTGATCGACCCGGCCAGTCGCTCGCGCACCTTCGCCTCCAGCGGCGCGAGGCCGTTCCTGTACTACACCAAGCTCCGCTACGAACGCTGCCGCCTCACCGCGAACCGGGACCTGATGCGGGTCCGACTGGCGATTGCTCCATAGTGCGCGGATGGCGGAGCGATTGAGGATCCTGCTCGCCGGCATGGTCGCCGGCGATCCCCACCAGGGGGGCGCTAGCTGGGCCGTCCTGCAGTACGTCGCCGGCCTCTCGGAGCTCGGGCACGAGGTGGTGTTGGTGGAGCCGGTGCCGGTCGAGTCGCTGGAGGCGGAGGGGGAGGTGGCGCGGTACTTCCGGGCGCTGCCGCTGATCGAGGGGCGGAGCGCGCTCCTCGGCGAGGGGACCGAACGCACCCTCGGCCTGTCCTACCGGCAGCTGCTGCAGTTCGCCGGGGGCGCAGACCTGCTGCTCAACGTCTCGGGAATGCTGCGCGACGAAAGGTTGCTGGAGCCGGTGCCGGTGCGTGCCTTCCACGATCTCGACCCCGGCTTCAACCAGATCTGGCAGGCGACCGGCTCGGAGATGGGGCTCGACCTTCACACTCACTTCCTCACCGTCGGCGTCCGAATCGGGGCCGAGGATTGCCCGATCCCCAGCCTCGGACGCAACTGGATCGGGACCCTGCCGCCGGTGTCGCTCGCGCACTGGCCGATGACGGACTCCGCTCCGCAGCGCGATGCCTTCACCAGCGTCGGCCACTGGCGCAGCTACGGGTCGATCGAACACGAGGGCGTCCACTACGGACAGCGGGCCCACTCGCTACGGTCGTTGTTCGAGTTGCCCAGATGCAGCGACGCCCGCTTCGAGCTGGCGCTGGGGATTCACCCCGACGAGGTCGAGGACCTGCGCGCCCTGAGGGAGCACGGCTGGAATCTGGTCGATCCGCGTGAAGTTGCGGGGAGCCCGGCGGCCTATGCCTCCTACGTCCGCCGCTCAGAGGCGGAGCTGTCGGTGGCCAAGAGCGGATACGTCAACTCCCGCAGCGGCTGGTTCAGCGATCGCAGCGCCTGCTATCTGGCAAGCGGACGCCCGGTGGTGGCGCAGGACACCGGCTTTGGCGACTCCCTGCCGCTGGGCGAAGGACTTCTGAGCTTCGAGACCGCGACGGAGGCGAGCGAAGCGGTGGCGGAGGTGAAGGCGGACGTCGGGCGACACCGCCGCGCCGCCCGAGATCTGGCCGCGGAGCATCTCGACTCCCGCAAGGTGCTGTCGCAGTTGCTGGAGAGGCTGGCCGCGCCCACGAGGGAAGGGATCGAGGGGTGAACGACTCCATCCCCTTCAGCCGGCCGTTCGTATCCGGCAACGAGCTTGCCTACATGGCGGAGGCGATCTCGGAGCGGCGGCTGGCCGGGGGCGGCGAGTTCACCCGCCGCTGCCAGGAGTGGATGCGCGAGAGGACGGGATCCCCGCTGGCGCTGCTGTCGCACTCCGCCACCGGAGCGCTGGAGGCGGCGACGATGCTCGCGGACCTCGGTCCCGGCGACGAGGCGATCATGCCCTCCTTCGGCTACCCGACGATGGCGACGGCGGTCGTACGACAGGGGGCGACCCCGGTCTTCGTCGACATCGACCCCCTCACCCTCAACCTCGATCCCGAGCAGGTCGAGAGGACGGTCACGAAGCGGACGAAGGCGATCGTCGCCGTCCACTACGGCGGCGTCGCCTGCGAAATGGGGAGGCTCGGCGAGATCGCGAGGGCGAACGGCCTGCGCCTGATCGAGGACGCCGCCCACTGCCTCCTGGCCGAGCAGGACGGAAGGGCCCTGGGCTCGATCGGGGACCTCGGGGCGGTCAGCTTCCACGAGACCAAGAACGTGACCTGCGGTGAGGGTGGGGTGTTGCTGGTCAACGATCCGGCGCTGGTGGAGCGGGCTCAGGTGATCTGGGACAAGGGCACGAACCGCTCGCAGTTCCTGCGCGGAGAGGTGGAGCGCTACACCTGGGTCGACATCGGATCCTCCTTCGGTGCCAGCGATCTCACCGCTGCCTTCCTGCTCGCCCAGCTGGAGGAGGCGGAGACGGTGACGGCCCGCCGCCGAGCGATCTGGGACCGCTACCACGCGGCCTTCGAGGAGCTCGAGCGGGAGGGACTGTTGAGGCGACCGGAGACCCCGCCCGGCAGCCTCCACAACGGCCACGTCTATTACCTGGTGCTGCCGAGCGCGGAGGTGCGCGGGGCCTTCATCGAGCGTCTCAGCGAGCAGGGAATTGCCACCGTCTTCCACTTCGTGCCACTGCACAGCTCTCCCGCCGGAGAGCGCTTCGGTCGCGTCGACGGTGCGCTGGCGGCGACCGAAGAGCTGGGCGCCAGGTTGGTTCGCCTGCCCCTCTTCGCCGATCTCGACGCGGCCTCGGTCGAGCGAGTGATCGCCGCAACCCGGACGGCGGTTGTCGAGCTGGTCGGGTAAGTACCTATTATCAGGCACTTGTCCCAGGTGACCATTGAGCGGGTCGAGGTGGAGCTGAGCCCCGGATTCTCTGACCACGGCCGCGGTCAGATGCGAGGCTTGACCGACGTGGAGGGGCTGACGGTCCAAGGCTGGGTGCTCGGCCACAGTTCGCTGCCGCTGACGGTCGAGCTGAGCGATCGACTGGGAAGGACGATCGTCGAGTCCCCGATCGACCAGCCCCGGGAGGACATCGCCGAGGCGTTCCCGGATGTGCCGGGCGCGTCGCACTGCGGCTTCGTCGTCAACATCTCCCCCAGCGCTCCCGGCAGCGGTCGGGTTGGCGTCCGCGTCGCCTTCGAGGACGGTTCCTCGGTCGAGTTCGGGTCGCTCGACTGTGAGCTCGCGGGCGAGGGGACCGGGAGCGGCGAGGCGGCATGGTCGGTCGTGACGACGAACAACGAAAGCCAAAAGGTGTTGTTCGGCCAGGAGGGCTGGCTATACCTCCGTCGCGACACCAACGACATCCTCGGGCAGCACACGGGGCGGGTGACCCTGGGACCCGAAGAGCGGGCGGGGTGGCGCGAGGTCCTGGAAGCTCGGGTGCGGGAGAGCGAGCGCCTCGGAGTCACTTGGTCCTGTGTGGTGGCGCCGGACAAGGAGTCGGTCTACCCCGAGTACCTGCCGGAGGAGATCTCCCCGGTGGCACGCCGGCCGATCCATGAGTTCCTGGATCTAGCCGCAGGCATCGGCGCTCCGGTTTCCTACCCGCTTGAGCGACTGCTGAGCGCGAAGGACGAATGCGAGCTCTATCCGCGAACGGACACTCACTGGAACTACAGAGGGGCCTACCACGCCTACCGGGAATTTTGTGAGGTTGCTCTCGCGCGCGGGGTCGCTCTGGATCTCCTGGAGGAGGACGATGTGGAGTGGATCGACGACGTCACCGAGGGTGACCTCGGCAGCAAGATCCATCCGGACCCGATCGTCGGGCCGACCATCAGACCCTCGCTGCGACAGAACCGGGCGCGCGCTGTCGCTGACAACGGAGTCGTCAACCATGGGCACGTCGAGTGCTTCGAGCAGCCGGGCGGCGGCCCCAGCTGCGTCATGTTTGGAGAGTCGTTCGCGCTTTTCCTGCTGCCGTTCCTGAAAGAGACGTTTCGGCGGTTGGTCTTCGTGCACACCAGCATGTTCGTCTCGGAGATCCTCGAGCACGAGCGTCCAGACGTGGTCCTGAGTCTCCCGCTCGAGCGATTTCTGATCCGGGTTCCAAATGACGAGCACGCCCTCGACGAGTTGCGGGCGACCGCGCGCCGCAAGGGCGGGGACCTTCCTTGGCCCGCCCCGTCATAGGGTTTCGAGCCGATCTCGAGCGGGCGCTGGGGGAGGTCGGATGCGAGCTGCTCGAAGTAACGAGCCGCAGTTCCTCGCCCTACCGCACGAGCTTTCCGATCGAGGAGGTGCGCGTCGAGTTGAAGGAGCGGGGGGAGGTGACGCTCGCTTTCAAGCAGCTCGAGTGGGATCGGCTCGAACCCGCCGCCCGGCTCGCCAAGCCGCGCTTCCTCCACGATGCCGAGCGCGAGGCCGAGGTCTACCGGGCGCTGCTGCCGCAGGCGCCGGCCGGACCACCTGAGTTCTTCGGCTCGGTGCTGGATGCGGACCGCCACTGGCTCTTCGTCGAGTGGGTCGAGGGGCGGGAGCTGTTCCAGGTGGGGGAGAGGGAGCTATGGGAGGAGGCGGCCCGCTGGCTGGCCGGCTTCCACGTCGCCCTGGCGCCCGAGCGGGAGCGACTCCGCGACGACGCGCGGTTGCTCGACCACGACGCCGCCTTCTACCGGCGCTGGATCGAGCGGGCGCGCGAGTTCGCCGCCGACCCGGGGCCGATCGCGTGGCTGGCCGAGCGCCACGAGCGCGTGGTCGAGGCGCTCCTCGCCCAGCCCCGCACCGTGCTCCACGGCGAGTTCTACGCTTCGAACGTGCTCGTCGCTTCCGACTCCGACCCCACCCCGCTGAGGAAAGAGTCGGAAGCGCGGGTCGCTCCCGTCGACTGGGAGCTGGCGGCGATCGGCACCGGCCTCAGCGACCTCGCGGCGCTGGTCAGCGGCTGGCCGGACGGAGACCGCGCGGCGATCGCCGCCGCCTACGCCGCCGAGCCCGGCGTTCCCGCCTTCAGCCGCCGCGACCTCGACCTCGCCCGCCTCCAGGTCGCGATCCAGTGGCTCGGCTGGGCGCCGCCGGAGTGGGAGCCGCCGGAGGGGCAGCGTCACGACTGGCTCGCCGAGGCGGTCGCGCTGGCCGAGGAGCTGGAGCTGTGAGCGAGGAGCGCCTCCTCGTCGTCAACGCCGACGACCTCGGCCTCTCGGAGGCCGTCAACGAGGGCATCTTCCACGCCCACGCCGAGGGGGTCGTCACCAGCGCCAGCCTGATGGTCCGCCAGGGAGCGGCCCCGGCCGCCGCCGAGGCGGCGGCGTCGCACCCCGAGCTGGCGATCGGGCTGCACGTCGACCTCGGCGAGTGGATCTACGAGCGCGGCGAATGGATCCAGGCCTACCTGCACTGCGACACCGACGACCGCGACGCGGTCGAGGCCGAGTGCCGGGCCCAACTCGAGCGTTTCCGCGCCCTGCTCGGCGGCGACCCGACCCACCTCGACTCCCATCAGCACGTGCACGAATCCGAGCCGGTCGCCGGCGTCGCCGCGGCGCTCGCCGCCGAGCTCGGCGTCCCCCTCCGCAACCGGGCGATCCGCTACGAGGGCGGCTTCTACGGCCAGAGCGGCAAGGGCGAAGCCTTCCCCGACGGAATTTCTCTCGAGCGGCTGACCGCGATGATCCGCGCGCTGCCGCCGGGCTGGACCGAGATCGGCTGCCACCCCGCCGCCGGCCCGGTCCCGACCTCCTCCTACGACGCCGAGCGCCAAGTCGAGCTGCGGACCCTCTGCGATCCGTCGATCGGCGAGGCGCTCAATGTGACAAACGTCAAGCTGTGCTCGTTCGCACAGGTAAATCGCCGCTAGCGGCGTACCTTCGGTACATGATCCGTTCCGCCCCGCCCGCACCATTCAAAACGGCAGTGCTGACCCTGCTGATCGCCGTGGTCATCGCCTTGCTCGTCGCCGCCGGCACCGGCGTCCAGGCCTAGGAGTCGCCGAGCACCATCGCGCAGTAGCCGTCGGCGACCTCGGCCGGCGTCAGCCGCCCGCCCGGCCGCACCCACTGCGGGGTGTAGTTGACCATCCCCAGCAGGGCGAGGAGGGAGAGGCGGCGGTCGGCGAAGGTCATCGAGCCGTCGGCCTCGCCGCGGGCGAGGACGTCGTCGAGGATCTTCTCGAAGGCCTTGCGCTGGGAGCGAACGCGGCGCCAGCGCGGCTCGCGCTCGATCGCCTGCCGCTCCTGGGTGAAGACGAGCATGTGGTGGCGGTGCTCGACGACGTGGGCCACCCAGGCGCCGACCAGCTCACGCAGCTGGGTAATCGGCGGCGCCTCGGCGGCGACGATCTCGCCCGCCCGCGCCAGCAGCGGCTCCAGCAGCTCGTCGCAGATCGCGATCAGGAGGTCGTCCTTGCCCTCGATGTAGTGGTAGAGGCCGCCGGCGGCGAGGCCGGTCGCCGCGGTCAGCTCGCTCATCGAGGTCGAGTCGTAGCCGCGTTCGGCGAACAGCTCGGCGGCGGTGGCGACGACTTCGCTGCGGCGGGCGTCGTAGCGGGCGCGCAGCGCCGGGCGGGCGGGGGGAGAGGGGACCGGCATCGGGCGAGGGTAGCGCAAAAACCGAACCAACCCTCTAAATTCGAACGCTTATTCGGTATCTTGTGCCGATGGACTTCAACCTCGGCGACGAGCATCGCCTGATCCAGCGCACGGTCCGCGACTTCGCCGTGGGGGAGGTGGCCCCGGTCGCGGAGGAGCTCGACCGCGAGAAGCGGTTCCCCTACGAGATCGTGCGCAAGCTCGCCGAGCTCAACCTGATGGGGATCCCCTTCCCGCAGGAGTACGGCGGCGGGGGAGGCGACTCGCTCGCCTACGCGCTCGCGGTCGAGGAGCTGACCCGGGTCGACTCCTCGGTGGCGATCACCCTCTGCGCCCACACCTCGCTCGGCACCCAGCCGATCTACCTCTTCGGCTCCGAGGAGCAGAAACAGGAGTGGCTGCCGCGGCTCACCGCCGGCGAGGTCCTCGGGGCCTTCGGCCTGACTGAGCCCGAGGCCGGCTCCGACGCCGGCAACGTCCGCACCAAGGCGCGGCTGGAGGACGGCACTTGGGTTGTCGACGGGGCGAAGCAGTTCATCACCAACGCCGGCACCGAGATCTCCGGCGTCGTCTGCATCACCGCCCGCACCGGCGAGGGCGAGATCTCGAACCTGATCGTCCCCAACGGCACCCCCGGCTACGAGCAGGGCGAGCCCTACCGCAAGATGGGCTGGAACGCCTCCGACACCCGCCCCCTCACCTTCACCGATTGCCGGGTGCCGGAGGAGAACCTGCTCGGGCCGCGGGGGATGGGCTTCCGCCAGTTCCTCCAGGTGCTCGACATCGGCCGCATCGGCGTCGCCGCGATGGGCGTCGGGCTTGCCCAGGGCGCCCTTGACGAGGCGCTCGCCTACGCGAAGGAGCGCCAGGCCTTCGGCCAGCCGATCTCCCGCTTCCAGACGATTCAGGCCAAGCTCGCCGACATGTCGACCGAGATCGAGGCCACCCGCCTGCTCGTCTACAAATCCGCGCGGATGAAGGACCGGGGCGAAAACTTCTCCCTCACCGCCGCCCAGGCGAAGCTGAAGAGCGGCCGCCTCGCCGTCCGCTGCTGCGAGGAGGCGGTGCAGATCCACGGCGGCTACGGCTACATCGAGGAGTACCCGGTCTGCCGCTTCTACCGCGACGCGAAGATCCTCACGATCGGCGAGGGCACCGATGAGGTGCAGCAGATGGTCATCGCCCGCGCCCTGGGAGCCTAGGAGCGCCTCGTGATCCCGAAAACCGTCCGCATCCGCGAGGTCGGCCCCCGCGACGGCTTCCAGAACGAGCCGGAGACGATCGCCACCGCCGACAAGGTGCGGCTGGTGGAGATGCTCGCGCGGACCGGGCTGCGCCGGCTGGAGGTGACGAGCTTCGTCCGCGCCGACGTCGTCCCGCAGCTCGCCGACGGCCGCGAGGTTCTGGAGCGGGCCGAGATTCCGGACGAGGTCTCGGTCTCGGTTCTCGTCCCCAACATGCGCGGCCTCGAAGCGGCGCTGGAGGTGCGCGAGAAGATCGACGAGGTAAACGTCTTCCTCTCCGCCTCCGAGACCCACAACCGGCGCAACGTCAACCGCTCGGTCGAGGAGTCGCTGACCGGGCTGGAACATGTGCTGGCGCGGGCGACCGAGGAGGGGCTGCGCTGCGAGGCCGTCATCAGCACCAGCTTCGGGTGTCCCTACGAGGGCTACGTCCCCTTCGAGCGCGTCTTCGAGATCGCCAAACGCCTCTCCGCCGCCGGCGCGGTCGAGATCGGCTTCGGCGACACCACCGGGATGGCCAACCCGGTCCAGGTCGGCGAGTTCTTCCGCCGCGCCCAGGACGAGATCGTCGGAGCCGAGCTGACCGCGCACTTCCACGACACCCGGGGCCAGGCGCTGGCCAACGTGCTGGCGGCGCTCGAGACCGGCGTCGACTCCTTCGAGTCGAGCTTCGGCCAGCTCGGCGGCTGCCCCGTCCCGCCCGGCGCCACCGGCAACGTCGCCAGCGAGGACCTGGTCTCGATGCTGCACGAGATGGGGGTCGCCACCGGCATCGACCTCGGCAGGCTGTTGGAGGCGGCGGCCGCCGCGCAGGAGGTGCTCGGCCGCCCGCTCGCCTCCCACACCCTCCTCGCCGGCCCGGTCGAGTGGCACGCCGAGCGTGACCCCTTCAAGGAGAACCCGCCGCGATGAGCGTGACCAGGGGAACGGCCGAGAGCTCCCGGGAGCAGCACCTCGAGCTGATCGCCGAGCTGAACGCGGAGCTGGAGCGGGTCCGCGCCGGCGGCGGCCCCAACGCGGTCGAGCGCCACCGCGGCCGCGGCAAGATGACCGCCCGCGAGCGCGTCGCCGGCCTCTGCGACGAGGGGACCGAGTTCCTCGAGCTCTCGCCCCTGGCCGCACACGGGATGTACGCGGACGCGGCGCCCGGAGCGGGGATCGTCACCGGAGTCGGCACCGTCAGCGGCCGCCGCTGCATCGTCGTCGCCAACGACGCAACCGTCAAAGGCGGCACCTACTACCCGGTGACGGTGAAGAAGCACCTCCGCGCCCAGGAGGTGGCGCTGCAGAACCGGCTGCCCTGCATCTACCTGGTCGACTCGGGCGGCGCCTACCTGCCGCTGCAGGACGAGGTCTTTCCCGACCGCGACCACTTCGGCCGCATCTTCTTCAACCAGGCGACGATGTCGGCCCAGGAGATCCCGCAGCTGGCGGCGGTGATGGGGTCCTGCACTGCCGGCGGCGCCTATGTGCCGGCGATGAGCGACGAGACCGTGATAGTCCGCCACCAGGGGACGATCTTCCTCGGCGGGCCCCCGCTGGTGAAGGCGGCGACCGGGGAGGAGGTGACGGCGGAGGAGCTCGGCGGCGGCGACGTCCACGCCCGCAAGTCCGGCGTCGCCGACCACCTCGCCGCCGACGACGCCGAGGCGTTGCGGATCCTGCGCGAGATCGTCGCCACCCTGCCGCCCTCGCCGGCGCCCCCGTGGGCGCGGATCGAGCCGCGGCCGCCGGCCGAGGACCCGGACGGGATTCTCGACGCCGTCCCGATCGGATCCCGTGCCCCCTGGGACGTGCGCGAGGTACTGCGCCGCGTTGTCGACGCGGGTGAGCTGCGCGAGTTCAAGGAGAAGTACGGCAAGACCCTGGTCTGCGCCTTCGCCCACGTCGACGGCCACCCAGTCGGGATCCTCGCCAACAACGGCATCCTCTTCTCCGAGAGCGCGCTCAAGGGCGCCCACTTCGTCGAGCTCTGCGACAAGCGCCGGATCCCGCTCGTCTTCGTCCAGAACGTCAACGGCTTCATGGTCGGGTCCAAGTACGAGGCCGGCGGCATCGCCAAGGACGGGGCGAAGATGGTCGCCGCCGTCTCCACCGCCCGGGTCCCCAAACTGACGGTGATCGTCGGCGGCTCCTTCGGGGCGGGCAACTACGGCATGTGCGGCCGCGCCTACTCTCCCCGCTTCCTCTTCATGTGGCCCAACGCCCGCATCTCGGTGATGGGCGGCGACGTGGCGGCGGCGGTGATGAAAGAGGTCGGCCAGCCCGAGACCGCCGCCGAGCTGAAGGAGCAGTACGAGCACCAGGGCCGCCCCTTCTACTCCACCGCCCGCCTCTGGGACGACGGCGTCATCGATCCCCGCGACACCCGCCGCGTCCTCGCCCAGGCCCTCGCCGCCTGCGCCAACGCGCCCCTGGCGGAAACTGCGGCCCCCGTCTACCGCATGTAACGACACCGGAGGGGAGAACTGAGCGTCTCCCGCCCCTTAGATATGGGTGAGCCACCGCTTCCCCTCGGTGAAGGCAAGGCGCCTCCGGGCAGTGCTCGAACGCAAGCCGCTCAACTACCGAGTGGCGCGGCAAGCGGGCTCACATCGATGGCTGTTGTCACCCGACTATCCACCGCTGCTGTTTGCCTTCCACGATCGCGCGACTGTTGAGCCAGGGGTCGTGCGCAAGATCCTTCTCCGAGATGTGGGTCTTGCGGCAGACGAGGCACGGAAGCTACTGTGAGTTGGAGGAATGAGATGAAACCCGTACGAGTTATCTACCACTACGAGGAAGGCAGCTGGTGGGCGGAATCCCCCGACATCGAAGGCTGGACGGCCGTCGCCGACACCTGGGAGGAACTCGTGAAACTGGTCAAGGACGGAATCCCGTTCGCGCTTGAGTGTGAGGCCGAACTGGAGCATCTTCAGCCTGCGGGTGCAAGCCGTGCTGCTTAGGTTCTGAGCTGCTCGGTTGGTCCTAGCGTGATCGCCGGCTTCCTCTCCGGGCTCCTCGCGCTCCTGCTGGGTACCAGCGCCCCAGCGCCCTCGCACTGTCCGCCGGGGCGCCCCACCTGCCAGGAAACCGTCGGCCGGATCGTCTACGTCGAGCGGGTCGACCCCGATGGCGATGGGGACGCGCACTTCGTGATCCGCGACCCGCAGGGGATCACGCTGCCGGGGCTGACCGCGATCGACGTGCGCGCCGGGCTGCGGCCGCACCCCCTGCCCGGGCCCGGCGACCTGATCAGCGCCGCCGGCCCCGTCCAGACCGGCTCCTACGGCCAGTCGCAGATCCACGCGCTCGAGCTGCACGTGGCCGAATAGCGGTTCAGCGTTTCGATTTCGACAATTTCCGCTCGGTCTTGCGCTTGACGTCGCCGTTCTTGATCGTCCCGCGCCAGCCTTTGTCGGTGTGCTCCTCCATCTCGACGTAGGCCTTGAAGCGGTGGAGGTCGCCGCGGACGGCGCGCTTGGTGAAGCGCATGCCGCGCCCCGCTTTCTCCAGCAGCGAGTCCGGCTTCACGTCCATCGTCACCTCGATCCGGGTGAGGCGCGGTGCCAGCCGGTGGAAGGTGACGACGCCGCTGTTCATCAGCCCGTCCTCGGAGTGCCATTCGATCCGCTCGTCCGGCCGCTGTTCGACGATTTCGGCCTCGAACTCCTTGGTCACGCCCCAGACCTTGGCTGAGATGTGGACGGTCGAGTCGTCGACCTGCTGGACGCTGTCGACGCGGTGCATGAACTCCGGCCACTCTTCGAACCGGGTCCACTGGTCGTAGGCCTCGTCGATCGGGACCGCGACGTCGACCGACTGCTGAATCGGCATCCGCCGGCCGCTGCCGTGCGCCTCCGTCGCGTCCTCGCCGTCGTCGTCCGACCCCCCGTTGTTTTTGCCGAAGAGGCTGCCGAGGCCGCCCAGCTTCGAGCCGAGCTTCTCGTCGGCGACGTCGCCGACCGCTTCCTTCGCGCCCTCGGTGGCCTTGTCTTTCGCCTTCTTGCCGAGGTCGGCCGCTTTCTCCTTCGGCGAGCCGCCGACGAGCTTGGCGATTCCCTCCGCCGCGAACGGCAGCGCCATCATCGTCGCCCCGGCCGCGGCCATCTTTCCCGGGCTTTTCAGGTTCTTCAGCGGCGCGGCCGGTGACTTCCCTTTCTTGCGCGCCAGCTGCACCGCCGTGCTGGTGATGTCGCCTACGTCGGGCATGCGATCCCTCCTCCTCGGCGAGCATCCACGCTCGCCTTCGCGTTCATAGCGACCCTCTCCCTGGCTTCCCCTGCGCCAAAAAGCCAAACATTCCAATCCGGTGCGAGACTCGGGGGATGCCGCGCCGGTTTGCCCAGGTAGACGTCTTCGGCAGCGGCCCCTGCTCGGGCAACCCGGTCGCGGTGGCGCTTGGCGCGGAGGGGATGGGAGAGGAGGAGATGCAGCGGTTCTCGCGCTGGACCAACCTCTCGGAGACCACCTTCGTGCTGCCGCCGACGCAGCCGCAGGCCGATTACCGGGTGCGGATCTTCACCCCGGTGCTGGAGCTGCCCTTCGCCGGCCATCCCACGCTCGGCACCTGCCACGCCTGGCTTCAGGCCGGGGGAGAGGCGGCGAATCCGGCCGGGGTGGTCCAGGAGTGCGAGGCGGGTCTGATCCGGATCCGGCGCGAGGGCGGGCAGCTGGCGTTCGAGGCGCCGCCGCTGGTGCGATCCGGACCGGCTTCAGAGGGGGACGCGGCGAAAGCCGCCGCCGCCCTCGACCTCGATCCCGCCGAGATGCTCGCGGTCGAGTGGGTCGACAACGGGCCCGGCTGGATCGCCGTCCTGCTCGAGAGCGCCGAGCGCGTGCTCGAGCTGCAGCCCGGCGACCTCGACTTCGACCTCGGCGTCGTCGGCTTCCACCCGCCGGGTGCGGAGGCGGCGATCGAGCTGCGCGCTTTCACTCCGGTCAACGGGCTCGCCTGGGAGGACCCGGTCACCGGCAGCCTCAACGCCTCGGTCGCCCAGTGGCTGCTCGGCAGCGGCCGGCTCACCGCCCCCTATGTCGCCGCCCAGGGGGGCGCAATCGACCGCGCCGGCCGCATCGAGATCTCCCGGGACGCCGACGGCACCGTCTGGGTCGGCGGCCGCACCGAGACGGTGATCGCGGGTGAGCTCGCGAGTCCGCGATAGAGGCCGATAATCGGCTTCGTTTGCGGTCTCGCGGTTGTCAGCCGTGGACGCCGGTCCGGTGGATGACCGCGTGCCCTTTGCCCCGGCCGATCAGCCAGCGGTTGACCGGCCAGGCGACCAGCCCCGCGACCGCCAGCGCAACGGCGAGGCTGCCCCAGAAGAGGAGGCTGTCGAGGCCGGCCTCCATCGCGCCCGGGACCCCGAGGATGATCAGGTTGTCGACGATCTCCATCGTCGCGATGCTGAGGGTGTCGGAGGCGAAGGCGAGCGGCGCGACCTCTCCCAGGGCCATCCCCGAACGCAGCAGCGGCAGGCTGGTCAGCCCGTAGCCGAAGAAGAAGGCGAGGGCCACCGCCAGCGCGATCGTGCCGAGGTCGGAGAAGCCGAGCGCCGTGCCGATCGCCAGGCCCATTACCTCGCCGATCGCGCAGCCGGTGAGGCAGTGGACGGTGGCGGAGAAGGAGAGGGCGTTGAGGCTCTGACCGCTGTGGTCCATCGCTCAATCGTAGGTCCGGGCCATTTGACGGCGCCCACCGAACCCTGAAAGGGTCTAGGGCTACCAGTCAAAGCCCCCGATGGGCACCGCCACCGCGAGTCTACCGCTATGTGACACGGATCCGTGTAATAAAAGGTAGTTGCGGGCAACCTTTGGGCAAAAGAAAGGGGCGCCCGTCCTCGACGGGCGCCCCTTTCGGTTCAACTCAACCTCAGCCGAGGTACATGATCGCGATCGCCATCGCGTCGTCGATCAGGTGGTGTCCTTCCGGCACGTTGTAGATCCCGTGCAGGCGGATCGTCTGGCCTTTGCTGATCGTCGTGATCGGGTTGCCCGTGCAGACGTTCATCGAGGAGACGTGTTTACGGCCGTCGGGGGTTTCGTATCCCGCGCCGCCGTAGCCCGCCACCGAATTGCAGATCGGCGATTCGCCGGCGCTTTTGTTGGTCACTTCGATGTTGACGCCGTGGTCGTGGATGTGACCCGCGGTCGCGATCACTTTGCCGCCGATGCTGGCGTTCCAGTCGTAGTGGGTGTCGCTGGGCCCGGTCGGGACTGCGATGTAGGAGTTCATCGAGCACTGGTTGGCGTCCAGCCAGACCGGGCGCAGGGCTGCGCGGCTGCTCGAGTCGGTCCCGGTCGCGTACTTCCAGGTCATCCGGATCTTCACCGTTTTGGAGCTGGTCGCCCAATTCATCAGGTCGAAGACCATGTTCCAGGTCTCGGTGCTGTTGACCTTGTAGCCGTAGGGCAGGGACTGGAGGTCGACTTTGGTCCGCTCGTCGCCGGAGGCGAAGAACCGTTCCCCGAGCAGGCCGGGGCCGCTGCCGGCGCAGGTGACGTCGGACTTGCCGGTCGATTGAGCGGCGAACATCGCGTGGTGGAGCATCGGCCCCTGGCTGATCGTCGCCCGGGTCCCGTCGGTGTAGACAAGGTCGGGCGTGATGCCGATGATCGTGCAGCCCGTGCAGGGCTTGGCGATGTTGCTGACGATCTGGTTCTGGATCATCCCCGCGTTTTCGTGGTCGTGCGGGTCGCCGTTCCCGGCCGGAATCGTGTACGGGCCGTAGTCGATCGTTTTCGTGGTGATCGTCGCATTGGCCGTCGCCGGCAGGGCGAACAGCGCCAGCGCGCAGACGAGCAGAGGTAAGCGTTTGATCGCTTGCATCGAATTCCTCCCCTTTGAGAAAGTTGACGAGGGCGCCTCCCGTTGAGTGCCCTTTGAACGTTCAGCGAACCTAAAGCAAAAAAGCTTGGGGTGTCAAAGGGGGACACCGCACGTATCGGTGTGGCTTTCCCGCGCTCTCTTGACAGGTGACCAAAAGGTCACATATAGTCCAGGCATGGACGAGGTCTTCAAGGCGCTGGCGGATCCCACCCGTCGTGAGTTGCTCGACCGGCTCTTCGAGCGGGACGGGCAATCGCTCGGCGCCCTGGAAGAGCGATTGCCGATGTCCCGCTTCGGCGTGATGAAGCACCTCAAGGTGCTGGAGGAAGCGGGCCTGGTGACGACGCAGAAGCGCGGTCGCGAGAAGCTGCACTTCCTCAACCCCGTCCCGATCAGGCTGATCCACGACCGCTGGGTCGGCAAGTACGCGCAGCCCTGGGCCTCGGCGCTCAGCGAGCTGAAGAAAGACATGGAGAGAGAGGGAATCCGATGAACGAAGGACAGGCCTATGCCGTGATCGGCGGGCGCGGATCGATGACCGTGTTCGAGGTCTACATCAAGACGACGCCGGAGCGCCTCTGGGAGGCGATCACCAACGAGGAGATGCGCGCCCGCTACAGCTTCGGTGTCGGGACCGTCTCCGACTGGACGCCGGGCTCGGAGTACAAGGCGTCGGTGCCGGGAGTGATCGACATCGCCAGCGGCGAGAACATCGAGGTCGACCCGCCGCGGCGGCTGGTCCAGAGCTTCACCGCGCTCTGGAGCGAGGACGTGAAGAAGGAAGGCACCTCGCGGGTGACCTGGGAGATCGAGCCGGTCGGCACCTCCTGCCGCCTGCGCGTCACCCACGACCAGCTCGGCGAGGACGCCAACAACGAACTCTACGGCGGCTGGCCGATGATCCTCTCCGGCCTGAAGACGCTGCTGGAGACCGGCGAGGACCTCGACACGCCGGGCTCCCTGCGCTACGCCAGCGCCTAGCCGAAAGTAGGTGTAGTTGAGCTTTGGCGCTATCCGCGCCGAAGTTCAACCACACCGGCTGCGATCTCAGGCGCCGGCGGCTGCGGCTCCGGAGGGTCCACGGGGGGCTGCGGCTCGGGTGGCCCAGGATCCGGCCGCGGCGGCGCCGGGTCCGGGGAAGGGGGAGCGGGCGGCCCCGGGTCGGGCGTCGGCGACGGCGGCTGCGGATCCGGCTGCGGCGGGCCGGGGACGGGGGTCTCCAGAACGGGGGTGTCGAGAAAGGTCTCCATGCCCACCTCTTACCCGCCATCGGTTTTTCTTGACCGGGGGCCGGGGTAGCCGATGCGCACCCGACTCAGGAGGAGGCGTCGATGACCCAACCGACCTTGGAGGCTGCACGGGAGTTGAGCGAATGGCGCCCACCGCTGGGCGTTCTCTCCGTTTTCCTCGGGTTCGATCCGGCCGATCGCGGCGGCGCCTGGCGGACCGAGCTGCGCAACGGCCTCGATTCGATCCTCGAGACCCAGCAGGAAGCCGAGCACGACCGCCGCGTTGCCCTGCGGGCGACCGCGAAGCGGTTGACCGAGCGCTTCGAGGACGGGGACCTGCGACCGCCGCCCCGGGGCGAGGTCGGCTTCGTCGAAGTCTCCGAGAAGGAGGGGACCGAGCACTGGTTCGGGACTGCGGTGCCGCCGGTCGCCGAGGCCTGCGTCGAGTTCGGCGCCGATCCGGTGGTGGCGCCGTTGCTGGACATCTGCGGCCGCGGCGGCGCCCGTGGGGTCGCCCTGCTCTCCTCCGAGCGCGTGCGGCTGCTGCGCTGCGCCGAAGGCACCCTGGAGGAGCTGGAGGACTGGGAGCTGAGCGTGACCATGCTCGACTGGCGCGAGCGCAAATCGCAGAGCACGAACAATCCCGCCCGGGCCCAGGGGGTCAGCTCCTCCGGCCACGACCAGTTCGGGGAACGGCTCGACCACAACCGCCAGCGCTTCCTCACTGAGTGCGGCGGCCTGGCGGCGCGGCACCTCGCGGCGGACGGAATGGCCGAGTTGGTCGTCTTCGGCCCCGGCAAGGACGTGGAGAGCTTCCGGTCCGGCTTCGGCTCGCCGCAGGCGTCCCTGACCGTCGGCGGCGATCAGGACCTGATCTCAGTCCCCACCGGGAAGGTGAGCGAGCTCGTCTCCGATGTGGTCGGCCGCCTCGACGAGGAGCGGGACCGCGCCGTCGTCGAGCGGGCGCTGGGGGAAGCGAAGGGCGGCAGCCGCGGCGCCGCCGGGTTGCAGGAGGTGAAAGAGGCGCTGGGCGAAGGCCGCGTCGACCATCTCGTCTTCGACGGCGCGATCGGGCAGGAGGGCGAGTCGCTGATCCGGGCGGCGATGTCCGGCAGCGCCCGCATCACCGTCGTTCGCGACGAGCTCGCGGCGCCGCTTGCCGAGGCAGACGGGGTGGCCGCCCTGTTGCGCTACTGAGCCGGTATGTGACCTCCGTCCGGTTCGGCGTGCCGCCGGCGGGGGTAAGTGGAGCCAGACAAGTGAAGAGGACGAACCGAGAAGGAGAGCGAGCTTGAGCGAGCAAGAGAGGGTTGCCGGAGGTCCCTTGGGCAAAGTGGTCGGTAAGGCGAAGCAGATGGCCGGCGCGGTTCTCGACCGCGACGACCTGCACCGCGAGGGAAAGCTGCAGGAGGTCCAGGCCGACGCGGAGGCAGAGGCCGCCGCCAAGGCGGCGGAGGCCGAGCGCAAGGAAGAGGAAGCCGAGATCGAGGCCGAGCGGGCCGAGGCCGTGGCCGAGCGCCACGAGGTCGAACTCGAGGCGGCCGAGATCGAGGCCGAAGAGGAGGCCGAGCGCCGGCGGGCCGAAGAGGAGCGGGAAGCCGCCACCCGCGCCCAGGCGGAGAAAGCCGCCGCCGAGCGCCAGCGGCTGGCCGGCGAAGACCGCGCCGCCGCCAAACGTCAGCAGGCCGCGGCGGAGAAGGGCGAGGCAAAGCGCGAGGCAGCCGAGCTGCAGCGCGAAGCCGACCGGGCCGAAGCGGCCGCCGCCGCGATCGATCCCAAGGAGGAGAAATAGAGATGGCGATGCCGACTGTTCCGAAGACGATCTTCAACTCGTCGCTGAAGCTGGCGCGGGCGCCGTTCGACGTCGCGTTGGGTGCGCTCGGCGGCTCCGATTCCGGGGCCAGGCACCTGATCGACCGGGCCGAAGCGGGCGCTCGCAGCGCCACCGGCGTCATCTTCGCCGACCCGGAGCTGCGGGAAGAAGGCCGAGCGGCGATGCTGGCGACGAAAGAGCGCGAGCGGGCGACCGAGCTGCGCGAGAAAGCCGAGGTGCAGGAGCGCGAGGCCGAGGAGCGCCAGGCCCGAGCCTCCGAAGCGGCCGAGAAAGCGGCGGCCGAGGCGCGGCGCAACGCCGAGCACGAGAAGCGCAAAGCCGAGAAGCGCCGCCGCGAGCGCGAGGCACGGGCGAAGAAAGCCGAGGCGAAAAAGAAGGAGAAAGCGGCCAAGGTCGCGAGCAAAGCCAAACGGTCCAACGCCAAAGTCGAGAAGACCGCGAAGCTGCAGAAGCTCGAAGCCAAGGAAGAGAGCATCGAGGCCAAAGAGGAGGCGACGGCCACCGAGCGCGAGGCCGAGCGACTGGAGAAGGCTGCCGCCGCGGCCAAGGAGGCGCGGAAGAACGGTGACGGCAGCTGACCGGACCTTCTTCCACTGCTGCCCGGAGGAGGCCGACCCGGCCTCCCTGCTGGACCCCGACCGGCAGGTAACCGAACCCTGGGGCGAGCCCGAACACGGCCCCTGCGACAAGTGCGGGGGCCGTGGCACCGCTCCATACGAATGCTTCTCCTGCCTGGAGGCGGGCTCCGACCCCGACTGCCTCGCCTGTCAGGGGCGGGTCCGCTTCGAGCAGACCTGCCCCACCTGCCAGGGGAGCGGTGAGATCCACCGCACCAGGCGGCAGGGCGTCGCCGTCTTCCCCCGCCGCGAGGGCCTCTACCGCTACCTCGCCTGGAAAAACGACTCCGAGCCCAACGGCAAAGTCGTGGTCGAGCTGGCCGGGAGGCTGAGCGACGACTGCGACCTCGACGCCGACCACGGGGCGCTGCTGGTATTTCCCGAACGGGTGGTCGGGGTCGAGCCGCTCGACGCCGAGGTGGTCGAGGCGATCGGCAACCGGGTCGGCGAAGAGGACGAGTGATCGGCCACCTCACCGACGCCGTCCGGCAACGGGCGGCGCTGAGCGACGTCGGCCACCGTCCCTGGCCGCTGCCGGAGGGATCCTGGCTGATGGGGCAGACCTGGGTCGACCTCCTCTTCGCCCACTGGCGGGTGCCCGAGGAGGAGCTGCGCCGGGTGGTCCCGCCGCAGCTGTCGCTCGACACCTATGACGGCTGCGCCTGGCTCGGCATCACCCCGTTCTGCGTGCAAGGGCTGCGCCTGCGGGCGACCCTGCCGCCGCCGCTTCTCTCCAGCTTTCCGGAGCTGAACGTCCGCACCTACGTCAGCGTCGAAGGCAAGCCGGGTATCTACTTCCTCAGCCTCGACGCCGACAGCCGCGCCGCCGTCCTCGCCGCCCGTCGCAGCTACCGGCTGCCGTACTTCCGCTCCCGGATCCGCGTCGAGCGAGGGGGGGAGGGTGTCGCCTGGGACCTGCTGCGGACCTCCGACGACGGTCCGCCCGCGTACTTCGCCGGCCGCTTCGGGCCGCAGGGGGAGGAGCTGCCGGTCCATGACGGTTCGCTCGAGCGCTGGTTGGCGGAGCGCTACTGCCTCTACACGCTCGACGAGGAGGGGCGGGTACAGCGCGGAGAGATCCATCACCCGCCCTGGCCCCTTTACGAGGGCCGGGCCGAGATCGAGACCAACACGATGGCGATGCCGTTCGGGATCGACCTGGCGGGGGAGCCGTTGCTCCATTACTCGCCCCGCCAGGACGTCGTCATCTGGCCGCTGCGGCCGCTCAGCCCCCCTTGATGTCATGGCGTCACCGCGTCCTTCGCCTTGCGGAGGATCCCGCCCTCAGCCGGGATCGGGGTGCTGTGCTGCTCCGGTCGGGCCTCGGCGGGAGCCAGTTTCGGGATGTCGCCCATCGGCTCCGCCTCGCGGACGCCGAAGGTGCCCTTGGAGTCGACCGAGGTGCCGCTGGTCCAGCGGGCGTCTTTCGGCACCTCTCCGTCGGAATGGACGAAGAACTCGTAGGCGAACTCCTGCTTTTCCTGCTCCTGGGGGAAGTCCGGCGGCACCGGCAGCCCCATGTCCTTCTGCTCCTCCAGCACCGCCATCCACTGGTTCTGGTGCATGGTGTCGCGGGCGATCAGGAACGAGAGCATGTCTTTCATCCCCGGGTCGTCGGTCATCTCCCAGAGCCGGGTGGCGAGCAGGCGGCCGCTGGCCTCGGCGTGGACGTTGGCGATCATGTCGGAGCCGAGGTTGCCGGTGGCGACCACCCAGGAGCCGTTGAAGGGGTTCCCGTTGGCGTCGGCCGGCATCGCCGCCAACCCGGCGGAGAGCACGTGGCGAGGGTCCTGGCCGCCGAGGACGGCCTCCACCGCGCCGTTCTCACCGGCGATCTCCTCCTGCAGCTTCGCCGGCGCCCCCTCGAGGTTCAGCGCCACCGCGGTGGCGAGCATCTCGATGTGGCCGATCTCCTCGGTGCCGGTGTTGAGGAGCATGTCTTTATAGCGGTCGGGCCCGCGGTTGCCCCAGCCCTGGAAGAGGTACTGGAGGCAGACGCGGATCTCGCCCTCGACCCCGCCGATCGCCTGCTGCAGGTGCTTGGCGAAGATCGGGTTGGGTTCGTCGACCCTGACTTTGTAGGCCAGCTGTTTCGTGTGTCTGAACATGTCGGTCCTTTCGACTGGTTTTCTCCTGCCGCACGGCTGGAGTCCTGGAAGGGAGCAGGACTCCAGACGTGCGGCGCGGGTGAACGGGTGGCTGATGCGTGTCGTGAAGCGCTCACGGTGGAGGCGCGGTCCGTCTCAACCTCCTTGGAGGGGGTTGGTGTCTATGGAGCCGCGGCCCTGCCATCACGACCGGTGCTCGGTCGGAGGCGTTCCGTCGTGCTGGTTCGGGGCTCGAATCTCGCGATCCGGGCCTGAGGTGCGTCTACCCCCGGACCGGGGATCTCAACCCTCGCGCCCCTCGCGCTCGGGGGACACCCTCGGCTCGAGGTAGAAGACCTCGGCGCAGACGTCGACGCCCGCGTCGAGGCCGCTGATGAAGGCGCGGATCTTGCGCCCCGTCAGGCGCTCGACGATCTCCCTGAACCTTTCGTGGGTGGCCGCCTGGAAGTACATCCGGGTGTCGCGCAGGCGCTGGTGCTCGCCGAGGTCGGCGAGGCTGCGCTCGGCCGGGGTGAAGGTGTTCTCGAGCGTGCAGATGACGATGTCGGGTCCGGCGAACTCGGTCCGTGCTTTCGTCGGCCCGCGCCCGAACAGCTCCTTGTAGAGACGGACCATTTCTCGCGAGATCTCCGCCCGGATCGACTCGAAGGCGTTGTTGTGAGCGCCGCTCTGCGGCTCCAGGGTCTGTTCCTGTCCCATGCCCTTTCCCTACCCAGGGACCGCGGCGATTTATCCATCCAAACTCCGGGTAGCTGGACCGGCGGCATGCCACCAGACCAGTTGTCCCCAGCCACCATCACCCCCTATCCCGACGGCCCTTACCTGGTCCGCGGCGACTTCGCCGTCACCGACCAGGAGGGGAACCAGCTGCCGGTCGAGCGGCGGACGATCGCGCTCTGCCGCTGCGGCAAGTCCCGCATGCGCCCTTTCTGCGACGGCACCCACAAGCTGATCGGGTTCAAGGCTCCGAGCGGACAGGAGCCATGGCCGGGCGCCTGATCGAGCTGCCCCCGCCCCGGGGGCCCCTCAGCGAGCAGCTGTTCGAGGCCCTGGAGGGCCCGCCGCACACGCGCCTGGCGTGCCCCGGCCTGATCGAGCCCGGCGACCCGCTGGCCGACGACGATCTGCAGCTTGCCCTCTACGTCGCCTACGAGCTCCACTACAGCTCGATCGCCGGCGTCGACGAAGGCTGGGAGTGGTCGCCGTCGCTGCTCTCCTTCCGCGGTGCCCTGGAGCGGCCCTTCGAAGAAGCTCTCGCCGAGCTGGTGCAGCCGGCCGAAGCGACGGAGCTGGAGTCAGTCGGCGCCGCCCTGCAGGCGATCGTCGCCGAGGATCCCGGCCCGCCGCTCTCCCGCTACATGGAGACCCAGGGGACCAAGGAGCAGATGCTCGAGCACGTCGTCCACCGCTCCGCCTACCAGCTGAAGGAGGCCGACCCGCACTCCTGGGCGATCCCGCGCCTCGGAGCGGCCCCGAAGGCAGCGCTGCTCGAGGTCCAGTTCGACGAGTACGGTGGCGGCAATGCCGAGCGCATGCACTCGGCTCTCTTCGCGAAGACGATGGCGAGGCTGGGGCTCGACCCGACCTACGGCCGCTACCTCGACCGCTGGCCCGGGATCACCCTGGCGACGGTCAACCTGATCACCAACTTCGGCTTGCACCGCCGCCGCCGCGGCGCCCTCGTCGGCCACCTCGCCGGCTTCGAGATGACCTCCTCGATTCCCAACCGCCGCTACGGCAACGCCCTGCGGCGGCTCGGGTACGGCCGCGAGGTGACGCACTTCTACGACGAGCACGTCGAGGCCGACGCCGTGCACGAGAACATCGCCGCCTGGGACCTGGCCGGCGGCCTCGCCGCCGAGGAGCCCGAGGTGGCCGCCGACATCCTCTTCGGCGCCCGGGCGCTGCTGCAGGTCGAGGCCCACTGGGCCCGCCACCTGATGGGCGCCTGGGAGCGGGGGGAGACGTCGCTGCGCTCGCCCCTGGTCCCCGTCGCCGCGTGAGCGTCCCGCTCGACCTCAGCTACGTGGTGCCGGTGCGCTGGCGCGACGGCGAGCAGCGGCAGGATCTGTCCTCGTATCTGGCCGGGATCGCGCCTCGCTGCGCCGAGGTGATCGTCGTCGACGGCTCTCCGGCCGAGGTCTTCGCCGCCAACGCCGAGGCCTGGGGCGGCTTCGTCACCCACGTGCCGCCGCTGGAGGACGAGCGCTGGCTGATGGGAAAAGTCTCCGGGGTGCGCACGGGGATCCGGCTCGCCTCCCGCGAGCGGGTCGTGATCGCCGACGACGACGTCCGCTACGACCTCGATGCGCTGCGCCGTACCGCTCGCCTGCTCGACGCCTACGACCTGGTGCGGCCGCAGAACTACTTCAGCTCGCTGCCCTGGCACGCCCGCTGGGACACCGCCCGCACCCTGCTCAACCGTTGCTTCGGGCGCGACTACCCGGGAACGCTGGCGGTGCGGCGGTCGCGCCTGCTGGCGATCGGCCTCTACGACGGCGACGTCCTCTTCGAGAACCTGGAGCTGATCCGCACCGTCCGCGCCGCCGGCGGCAGCGACGTCGCTCCGCTCGACCTCTACGTGGCCCGGACCCCGCCCTCCTCTGCGCACTTCTGGGGCCAGCGCACCCGCCAGGCATACGACGACTTCGCCCTGCCGCTGCGGATGGCGCTCTGGCTCGCGGTGGTGCCGCTGCTGGCGCCCCGCCCCCGCCTCGCGCCAGCGGCGGCCCTCGCCGCCGCCGTGTTTGCCGAGCGGGGTCGCCGCCGCGCCGGCGGCGCCGCCTTCTTCCCGGCCACCTCCTCGCTGCTGGCGCCGGTCTGGGTGCTCGAGCGCGGTGTCTGCGCCTGGCTCGCGGTCCTCCAGCGCCTGCGCTTCGGCGGCGTCCGCTACGGCGATTCGGTGATCCCCCTCGCCGCCCACTCCGAGCGCAGGCTGCGCCGGGCTCGGGAGGGGCGGTCGGAGCTGGCGAGGAGCTAGGCGGCGGGCTGGATCGCCTGGTCTTCGAGCGAGGCGTAGGACAGCCTCTCCTCGAGCCCGGTGAGGCTGAGAACGCGGCGAACTCCCGGCGTCTCGCTGGGGATGAACTCGATCCGCCGCGCCTCCGGGCGTCCCAGGGCCGTCACCAGCAGAGCGATCCCGGTGGAGTCGAGGAACTCGAGCCGGCTGAGGTCGATCAGGACCGGGCGTTTTGAGTTGAGCGCCTCTTCCAGCATCAGCTCGGCGGTGCCGGCGTTCGAGAGGTCGAGCTCTCCCTCCAGGCAGCAGCGGATGCGCTGTCCTTCCTCCCGCTGCTCGACGACCAGTAACCCGTCCTGGGTTCGTGAAGCGACTATGGGCAATTGGAACCTCCGTTTCGACGTGATCGGAAGTCCCGGGGGCGCCTTGCGGTCGGGGCCTCTCGGTCTTGCCTTGAACTAGTGTCCGGCCGGCGCCGCAGGCGGCACCGGCGAACCCATCTGGCGATTCTACCGCAGTCTGGGAACCCTCGCCGGAATTGGCGAAAGCCGTTTTTGCGCAGCGCGGACGCGCTGCAGGACGTCGCGTCTCAGGGCGGGGCCGAGCTCAGGGCCGCGAATCTCGTCCCGGCGGTGGGGGGTCTGGCTGCTGGGGGCTGGGGCGGTCATTCTTTTCTTCCTCCGGCTCTGGGGAAATTGGGCGATCCAATTGGGCCTCTCCCAATCTCCGTGCGACGCCGTGAGAAGTGAGCGGTCTACCTCTCGACACAAACAGTGCTGTGACAGTTGTGCCGAGAGTCTGATTACCCAGTGACGTAGCGCACAAACCCGTTTTGACCTGGCCCGACCCGGGAAGAGGGTCCGGCAAGGGGTAGCGATATGAAACAGGCAGGTTTTCAACACGAGGCGCTGATCTACGACGGCTCCGCTGAGTACCTGGCAGGGACCGTTCCCTTCATCCAGGCTGGGCTGGAATCCAGCCAGCGGATCCTGATCGCGGTCGGGCCGGAGCAGGCCGAGTGGCTGCGGCGCGAGCTGGGCCCCGACGCCGCGGGCGTGCGCTTCGTCGACATGCGCGAGGTCGGCCGCAACCCGGCTTCGATCATCCCCCTCTGGCGGGACTTCGTCGACGGCGAAGGCGGCGGCCCGGCCCGCGGGATCGGGGAACCGGTCTGGGCCTCCCGCAGCTACGCGGCGCTGGAGGAGTGCGGGCGCCAGGAGTCACTGATCAACCTCGCCTTCGACCGCGGCCCCGCCTGGGACCTGCTCTGCCCCTACGACGCTGGCACGATCGGCGACGACATCATGGAGAAGGTGGCCCATTCGCACCCCTGCCTGCAGCGCGAGGGACGGCGCGAGCCGAGCGCCGCCTACGAGGCCGATCCCGACTGCCTCGCCGGCGAGCTGCCGCCCCCGGCGACGGCGCCGTCAGAGGCCTTTTTCTTCGACGTGACCGGGATCGGCGAGGTTCGCCGCCGGGTCGCCGGCGCGGCCGAGGAGGCTGGGATCGACCCGGGCGGGGTGGCCGACCTCGTCACCGCGACCAGCGAGCTCGCCGCCAACAGCGTCATGCACGGCGGCGGCAGCGGCTCCCTCCGCCTCTGGCGCGACGAGGGGCGGCTGCTGGTCGAGGTCGAGGACCGCGGCCGGATCGAAGACCCCCTCGTCGGCCGCATCCGGCCCGACGTCCACCAGGTGGGCGGGCGTGGCCTCTGGCTGACCAACGAGCTCTGCGACCTCGTCCAGATTCGCTCTGGCGAGGCGGGGACGACGGTCCGCCTGCACGCTCTGGCGCCGGAGATGGCCTTCGTCTGAGCGAGGCGTGGCATCCGCCCGCCACGGGTAGCTGGCGGGCATGACCGACAACGATCCTCAGAAGCAGCTCGTCAAGTATCTGACCGACGTCCACTCGATCGAGGAACAGGCGCGGGTGCAGATGGAGCGCGCCCCCAAGCTCGTCGAGGGGGCCTTCGCGGAGGCCTTCCAGCGCCACCTCGGGGAGACCGAATCCCAGGAGCGGCGGGTGCGCGAACGCCTCGAGGCCCACGATGCCTCCCCCTCGAAGGTAAAGGACCTCGCCGGGTCGGCCGGCGGATTCGGGATGGTCCTCTTCGCCCGCTCCCAGCCCGACACGCCGGGCAAGCTGGCGATGCACGCCTTCTCCTACGAGCACATGGAGGTGGCCGCCTACGAGCTGCTGGGGATCGTCGCCCGCGAAGCCGGCGACGAGGAGACCGTGGCGATGGCGGCGGCGATCGCCGACGAGGAGCGCGAGATGGCCGGCCGCATCGCCGCCAGCTGGGACGAAGCGGTCGAGCAGGCGCTGGCGCGGATCGAGCCCGACGACCTCGGCGACACGCTCAACACCTACCTCGCCGACGTCCACGCGCTCGAGGGGCTGTCGAAGAAGCTGCTGGAGAAAAGCCGAGAGCTGGACGTGCCCGAGGCGCTCCGCTCCGCTCTCGACCGACACCTGCGGGAGACCGAAGGGCACCTGGAGAAGATCGAGCGGCGGCTCGACGACCGCGGCGCCACCCCTTCGGCGATCAAGGACGCGATGCTCCGCCTCGGCGCCCTCAACTGGGGCGCCTTCTTCGCCGCCCAGCCCGACACGCCGGCAAAGCTCGCCGGCTTCGCCTACGCGGTCGAGAACCTCGAGGTAGCCGCCTACGAGCTGCTCCTACGCGTCGCCCGGCGCGCCGGCGACGGGGAGACCGTCACCCTCGCCGAATCGATCCTCGCCGAGGAGGAGGCGGCGGCCAAATCGGTCGCCGACCAGTGGCCGGTCTCGATGTCGGTGGCTTAAGGGACGCCCTGGCTGCTCGCGGCGGCGCTCGGCAGCGCCCGCTGGGCGGCGGCGAGATGTAGGTCTTCGACCTGCTGGCCCTGGCGGTCGGCGCGCTCGGCTAGGGCGTGGAAGTCGATTCCGTCCAGGCGCTCTCCGTAGCTCTGCTCGAGCGCGTTCCAGAGCTGCATCTTGCCGCCGATCCCGGAGGCGAGCAGCTCCAGCTCGAGGACGCGGCTGAGCGGGGAGTAGCCGCGCAGCTGGCCGTTCAGCTTCAACCGGCCCAGCCGCTCGCCGGCGACGGCAAGCGCCGGTTTGATGCCCTTCCGCTCGACGCCCAGCCGGTCCATAACCCGGATCAGCGTCTCCCGGTCCTCCTCGATCTCGCCGCAGATCCGCGCCAGCGGCTCGCCGAACTCGGGGTCGCCGCGATTGCTCGACCGCAGGCGGCGGGCCAGCTCGACGCCGAGCGCGGCCCCCGCCCAATGGTCGTTGAGGTAGATGGCCAGGAGTCGATCCGGGTCCGCGCTCTGGGCCATCGCAGCGGTTATGCCTCCTCGTAGGGGTCTTTCTCCCCGGCCAGCTGCAACGCGCACTCCTTGGTTTCGCTGAAGTGCCGTTCCTGGATCGGCAGAGCCCACTCGACGAGCTCAGAGACCTGCTCCTCGCCGGCCTGCTCGTTGAGTTTCCTCAGGACCGCCCAGTGGCCGACCTCGCCGGCCTCGGCCATCGTCATGAACTCGAAGCCGTCGAGCCCGTCGGCGTCGTCGCCGAGGTAGGTGTCCATCATCTCCGACGCCTCGCCTTTGGTCTCTTTGGCCTTCTCCAGGATCGCCGTCTTCTTGCCGTCGCGCTGCTCGGCGACCTCGGTGCCGCGGCGGGCGGTCTCCTCGGCCTCCTCGCGCATCTGCTGCAGTTTCCGGGCGACGCTGTCGTCGTCGACTAGGCCCTCGACCTTCTCGGTCGCCTTCTGTGCGGCTTCGGCCAGCCCGATCACCTCCGCGAGCTTCTCCTCCAAGGTCGTCAACTCGGCCATCGTCGTCCTCCTCTGGGTGGTTGGCAGGATGCCGTTTCCCTACCCGAGCCAGAGGTGTTCGAAGCGCAGGTCCGACGGGGTGGGATGGAGCAGCCCCATCGAGGCGCGGGGAGCACGGCGGCGCTCGGTCGGGCTGCCGGGGTTGAAGATCTGGAAGCCGCCGTCGGTCTCGTGCAGGGGCAGGTGGCTGTGGCCGAAGACGACCGCGTCGGCCTTGGGGAAGCGAGCGCGAAGGCGGGGGAGGCGGCCTTTGCGCGGCCCGGCATCGTGGATCACCGCGACCCTGCGGCCCTCGACGTCGATCTCGATCGACTCCGGAAGCCGGCTCCACAGCTCCGGGTCGTCGACGTTGCCGCGGACGGCGTGAACCACGGGGCAAAGAGCTTCGAGCTCGTCCAGGACGGAGGCGGCCGAGAAGTCGCCGGCATGGATCACGGCATCGGCGGCGAGGAGCTGCTCGTAGCACGCGTCCGGCAGCCGCCGCTTCCCCTTCGGCATGTGGGTGTCGGAGATCACCGCGATCACGCCTTCATCCTCCCCGACTTCGCGAGGATGGGGGAGTGCTGGAGCGCTACTTGATGTTCTTCGGGGACTCGCACACGGCCGGGTCGGGGGATCCGGCGGCGCTGGGGTGGGTCGGTCGCGCGGCGGCCGCCGCCCTTGGCGAGGGGATCCCGCTCACCCCCTACAACCTCGGCGTCGGCGGGGAGACCTCGGTCGAGGTCGCGGCACGCTGGCGCGCGGAGGCGCTGCCGCGGCTGCCGGCGGCAGGGGAGGGCGACCCGCGGGCGGTCTTCGCCTTCGGCGTCAACGACGTGACCCTGCGCAACGGGACTCCCCGCTGCTCGCAGGAGGAGTCCCTGGCATCGCTGGAGGGGGTGCTGAAGGAGGCGGAGTCCCTCGGGATGCGCGGCTTCGTCGTCGGCCCCGCGGCGATCGACGACGAAGCCGAGAACGAGCGGATCGCCGAGCTGTCCCGAGCCTTCGAGGAGCTCTGCGCCCACCGCGAGGTCCCCTTCGTCCCCTTGGCCGAGGAGTTGCGGGGCTCCGCACCCTGGCGGCGCGAACTGGCTGCCGGCGACGGTGCCCACCCCGGCGCCCGCGGCTACGGGGAGATGGCGCGCCTGGTGCTGGCCGGCGGCTGGATCGACTGGCTCAGGTCCTAGCGCGGGTACGGTGCGCTCAACCGGCGGCGGCGAGCTGGGGCTCGACCTCGTAGCCGAACTCGGCCAGGGTCTCGCCCATCACCTCGTGCATCGCGCGCTGCTCGGCCTGGTTCAGGTTCTCGCGCCAACCGCCCGGCTGGGCGCGGCGGATGAAGCGCTGGCGGCCACGGGCGGTGCGCGGCTGCTTCTCGAAGCGGTGCGCTTCCACCACCTCCGGCACCGGCTCGGGGTCGAGCTCGATCATCCCGCAGATCCGGGCCAGGCAGGTCTCGGTGTCGCCGCGCAGGTCCTCGTAGCGGATCAGGATCCGGTCCTCCTCGGCCCGCGCCTCGTAGGCCTTGCGCACCTCGCGGCTGCGGAAAGCCCAGACTTCCGAGAGCCAGCGGATCAGCGGGATGCGGCCCTCCTCGGAGACCGGGAAGGCCCCGCCGGGGATCGCCCAGGAGCCGTCGCTGTAGGCGTCGAGCCAGGAGTCGACCACGTCGCGCCCGTCGCGCAGGAGGAAGATCACCTTCGAGTCGGGGAAGAGCTCGGCGAGGAAGGGCGCGACGTGGGAGCCCGGCTCCTTGACCACGAAGGCCGCGGCGCCGGCGGGGTCCTCGACCCCCGCCTCGGTTGCCTGCGCCTCGAAACGCGCGCCGATCAGGTCGCGCAGCGGCTGTTCCCATGCCTTGCGGTAGCGCTCGGCGAAGAAGTAGCCCGGCTCCTCGGCCTTGATGTCCAGCAGGGTGCTGAGCTGGGGAGGGTCCTCGCAGGCGGCCCAGGCGAGCGGGATCGGTCGCCAGACGCCGAGGTGGTGGCCGAGGTGGGGGTCGTCGATCGGCACCACCCCCTCGAGGTCGGAGAGCATCTTCAGCAGCCAGGTACTGCCGCTGCGCGACGAGCCGAAGATCCATGCCAGGCGGTTCTCCTGCATGTTGCGCGGAGGCTACCCCCGGTGACGGTCGCGATAAACCTCAGGAGTTCTTTCTGAAAAGCCCGCGGACCGCGCCGGCGGCGGCCGCGAGGAAGGCTCGGCGCAGAGCGCCCTGGCGCCGCGCGTGCCAGCCGCCGGAGGTCGCGTAGGGCCCGCGGCTGCGAAGGACGTTGCCCGGAGCCGGCACCGCGCCGACCTGGCCCCAGCTGCCGCGGACGAAGGCCTCATGCGCGAGACGGCGGTAGAGCGCCGGCGCCAGGGAGTGGAGGATCTCCAGCGCCCGCCCTGACTGGCCGTAGTTGACTTCCCGCTTCGGGTTCTCGGCGCAGAGCTCGATTCCCCGGGCTACGTCTTCGACGTCGAGCACCGGCGGGATCGGGCGCACCTGTTTGCCGGTGTAGTTGCCGGCGTGCTCGAAGATCGGCGTGTCGACCGCCTGCGGGACCATCGTCGCGACGTGGATCTCCTCCTCGCCGGCCAGTTCGCCGGTGAGGCATTCGGAGAAGGCGCGGACCGCGTTCTTGCTGACGATGTAGGGGGTGACCTGCGGCGTGCTGACCCGCCCCCAGACCGAGGACATGTTGATCAAGACGCCGCTGCCCTGGGGGCGGAAACGCCGCAGCGCCGAGCGCGCCCCGTGCACCTGTCCCATCAGGTTGGTCTCGACGATGCCACGGAAGACCTCCGAGGGAATCTCCTCGAAGGGGCCGTAGGCGATCGCGCCGGCGTTGTTGACCCAGACGTCGATCCGGCCGAAGTTCTCCTCGACGGCCTCGGCAAAGGCCTCGACCGCGTCCTCGTCGGCGACGTCGAGCGCCCGGCAGAGCGTCGCCGCCCCCCGCCGTTCGCACTCCTCCGCGACCTCCCCGAGCGCCTCCCCCGAGCGCGCGCAGAGGGCCAGCGCCCGCGCTCGGCGGGCGAGCCGCAGCGCCGCGGCGCGGCCGATCCCGCTCGAGGCGCCGGTTATCACCACCACCGCCTCCTCCAGGGGTCGCGGCACGGCACCTCTCCTAGCCGAGCCCTTTCTCCTCGGCGGCCTTGTAGGCGATCTGGAAAAAGTCCGAGATCGTCAGCGCCGAGAAGAGAGAGGCGACGAAGCGGGTCACGCGCGGGGCGAAGATCAGCCCGACCGAGAAGCCGGCGACGACCCAGAGGCCGAGGCAGTAGGGGCAGATCAGCAGCTCCCCGATCGCCTTGCGCAGGCCGGTGCCGCGGCTGCTCTCCTCGAACTCGGCCGGGCCGCCCTTGCCTTCGAGTTCGGTGAAGGGCGCCCGCAGCGGGCTCGTCACCTTGTCCTTGGAGACCACGCGGCTGAGTTTGTGCGAGGCGGTCCCGACCAGCAGCAGCTCGCCGGGGCTCACCTTCGCCGGCAGCTCGCGGCCCTGGCGCCGGGCGAGCAGCAGGGCGGCGCTGACCAGCGTCCCGAAGATGCTCATGAAGGCGAGGTAGGGGAGGAAGGGCGGGCGTTTCCCCGGCTCGGCGTACCCGGCCACCGCCTCCTCCGGAGACTTCAGCGCCGATCCGTCCTCTGGGCTCACCGTCCCCTGCTACCCATTGCGATGGCGGTTCCAACCCTCGCTGCTGACGGCGAGATGGAAGGCGCCGTCGGGGCCGCGACGCTCGATCACGAGCCCCTGCGCCACCGCCCGGCGCAGCGCCCGCCGCAGGTCGCGCGCTTCCAGCCGGGGAAATTTCCGGGCGAGTTCGCTGCGGCGGCAGAACCCGTCGTCGGCGAGGTCGACGATCGCCGCCACGATCTCCTCCGGTTGCGGCAGCGGCTTAAGGGGCGACACGGGCGCGAGCTTAAGTTAGGATCGGGTGGATGCTCCGGACGTGGGCCGGGTGCATCGCTTCGAAAACAGAGGCACGGGGTTCGGCAGGAGAGCCGATCTGCGGACCGAACGATTCAACCTCGATCCGAACAGGGGTTTACCCATGCCTGTGGTTGAGACTACGATTTCCCCTCATGCAGCGATTTAACGTCACCTCCAAAGACCTGCAGCCCGGCCGCAGGGACATCCAGATCGAAGGAGAGCTCGACCTCGCCGTGGCCGGTCAGCTCGACGAGGTCCTGACCGCGGCCGTCGACGAGTGCAACTGCATCCTCGTCGGCCTGGAGCGGTGCGCCTTCATCGACTCCTCCGGGATCGCCGTGATCCTCCGCGCCCACAACCGGATGGAGGAGACCGGCAAGCGTCTCGCCGTCTATGGCGCGACCGATCAGGTGGAGCGAATCCTCTCGATGACCGGCCTCACCGCCAACGGCCTCGTCTTCCACAGCGCCGAGGAGGCCGTCGCCGCGATCGGCGAGCCGGCCGCGTAGCACGCCTACGGCCGGCTGGCTCCGACCAGAAGGCTGCGTTTGGGGACCAGCACGGTCGCTCGCTGCACCATCCGCTCCGGCTCGGGCGCGACCGCGCTGACGGCGACGGTTCGCATGATCGCCGGCAGCACGGTCTCGATCTCGGCGCGGGCGAGCGGTTCGCCGACGCAGCGGCGAGCGCCGCCGCCGAACGGGAAGTAGGGCCAGGAGGGAGTGATGTCTGCGAGCCAGCGCTCGGGCTGGAAGCGGTCGGGGTCGCGGAACCCGCGCGGGTCGCGGTGGACGAGCGAGGTGGGGAGGAGGACCGTGGCGCCCGCCGGCAGCTCGTGGCCCTCGACCCGCATCGGCTCGAGCAGGCGCCGCAGCGCCCCGGACGCCGGCGGGCGCAGGCGCAGGGTCTCGCGGACGACCGCGTCGGAGAAGGGCGAGCGCGGATCGGCGAGGAACTCCTCTTCCAGTCGCGTCTCCCGCCGCAGCCGTTCGAGGATCCAGGTGAGGGCGATCGAGGGCGGCTCCTGCGCCGCCATCAGCAGCGACATCAGCTCGTCGACGATCTGCTCGGTGGTGAGACGGGCCTCGGCGGCGACCATGCAGCCGAGGACGTCGACCTCGCCGGTCGCCTCGGCCCGGCGCGCTTCCACCGCCGCCGCGAGGGCGGCGACGACGGGGGCCTGACGCTGCTCGAAGAGGGTGTTGCCGAGCTCGCCCATCAGCCCGTCGCCTTTGCCAGGCAGGGTCACCGGCGGGTTGCCGGGGGTCCGCAGCATGCGGCCGACCGCCCTGGTCAGCTCAGTCGCGATGTGCTCGTCGCGAACGCCGAGGACGAGGCCGACGAAGATCTCGTCGCAGAGAGTGCGCATCCGCGAGAGCAGGCGGAAGGGCCGGCCGATCGGCCACTCCGTCGGGTGCCGCTCCGCGATCCGCGCCATCTCGGGCCGGCGGGCGTCGATCGCCTCGGCCGAGAGGGCGGGGGCGATGCGGGCGCGGGCCGAGCGGTAGGCCTCGGCGTCGCCGCCGAAGACCGAGCGGCTGGAGGCAAACGGCAGCACCGCCCGCCGCGCCTCGCCGGCGCGGGCGCGCTCGGGATCGGCCTCGAGGAGGTCTCGGACCACCTCCGGTTCGGTGACGACGAAGGTGGGGCGCGCGGTCAGCAGCCGGATCCGGAAGACGTCACCGAACCGCTCCTGCTGGCGGCGCAGGAACCCGAGGGGGTCGCGGTGGAAGGCGACCGTCTGGGCGAGGACGTTCGAGTCCGGGCCGGGCGGAGCTGGCATCACCCCTGTTTACCCAGCGGGCGCGCTGACAGAAACCGTGTGGCTCAAAGGTAGGGCTCGATCCAAGCGGTAAAGGGACCGACGAAACCAGGGGCCGACGCCGCTAATAGTTCGACGGCTTCGTGGAGTCGTCCAGCTTTGACCCGAAGGTATTCGTGCTCCACCTCGGCCCGTATTTTTTGCATTCGTTTCAGGCGCTTGCAGAGAGAGGCGTCAAGCGCTCCGGCTTCCTTCAGAGCCTCGAGGGCCCGGGCGGCCTCACTCTGGTGGATCTGCGGAAGTTCGAGATTGGCCAGCCTCGCACCATTCTGGGCGAGCTGGGCGATGTAGTTCTGGACTCGCGAGAAGGCACGTTCAACGGCTTGGACATCGTTGTAGGCCTTCATGCCCGACTTTTTCTCAAAGGCATCTTTGAAAGCTTTGAGCTCAAAGCTTCTCCCGAACTCCTCCATCGCGCTTTCCAAAGCCAAGAGCTGGTGCGGGAAATCTTCCAGGTGGGCCACGATATCTCCGCGCAGCTGCGCTTGGCTCTTGTGCTTCGACATCAGCGCTCGGCCAGGAGCCGGTCGATCCCGGCGAGGGCGAGCCGCTTCGTCGCGCGGTACTCGGCGTCGGCGCGTTGCTCGAGGCGTTCTAATTCCGCGTTGAAGCTCGGCCAGCGCCCTTCGCGATCCACGATCACCCGCCCCTCTCGTGCCGCAGCGGCCAGCAACAGAGGATTGCTCTCTGCCTCTTCCAGCGCGATCACCTCGACCGCTCTCCCAAGGAGCCTTTCGAGCTTCAGCGCGAGATCGGCGCGACGGGCCAGGGAGGGGTCCCGCATCTCCACGAGGAGGTCGATGTCGCTACCCCTGGTGTCGTCTCCCCGTGCAGCCGATCCGAAAAGCAAGGCAAACCGTACGCCGGGCTCGGTCCGAAGCGTCAGGCGAAGCCGCGCGAGCAGCTTCCAACGCTTCAGGACGTACTCCTTCTCGGCGGCGGAGAGCTTCAGGCGGCGAGGGGAGACGCGCTGCGCGCGCAAGGTCCCTTCGTTGACCGCTCGTCTCAGGGTGCGCTCGCTGGCACCCACCCGAGGTGCTAGCAGTCCAAGCTCATTCATGTGTCCATTCTAATGGACTCATGTGTCCGTTAAGAATGCAAAGGCGCTCAGCCGAAGCGCGGTTCGAGCCGCTGGAAGGTGCGCCACCAGCCGCGGTCGAGTGTCGCGTGCTCGACCTCCTGCAGCAGCGAGCCGTCGTCGTCGTGCAGCTCGTAGCTGACGACCGGGCTCTCGCCGCCGAGGTCGACGGCGACGATGCGGGCCATCATCAGGTAGGGGGGGCAGCTGAGCCAGACCTCGCCCGGTTTAGGAAGGGTTTTTACATTGGAGCCCGCCATGGATTCTCGGTACCCCTGCATTCGACGCGAAAACGCTGAACCATCCCCGAAATTGGGATAAAGGACAGGTAAACCTTTTCGCTCGCGGCGGGCCCGCTCAGGAGCCCTGGCGCTGCCCGACCCCGGTAGCGATCTCGCGCGCGCGCAGCGGTCCGCCGGCCGTGGGCTCCAGCGGCGGAGTCGGCGCCCCCTCGGCGTTGCGCATCCCCCGCAGGAGGTCGTCGAGGGCGTCCAGCGAGGTGGCGCTCGGATCCCAGCCGAGCTCGGTGCGGGCGCGGGTGGTGTCCATCATCGGCACCCCGAGCGCGAGGTCGATCCAGCCGGGGGGAGAGGGCTGGAGGCGCAGCTTCCAGGTGAGGTCGGCGGCGGCGCGGAGGGCGCCGGCGGGCAGCGGGAAGCTGCGGGCGCCGAAGAGCTGGCACAGCTCCTCGACTCCGATCTCCGGCTCGGCGGCGATGTTGAAGGGGCCGTGCACGTCACGCACGACCGCCTGGCGGTAGGCCTCGCCGACGTCGCGCGAGTGGACCGCCTGGAACCGCAGCCGCGGCACCCGCGGGATCAGCGGCACCAGCTGCTTGCGAACCAGGAAACCGGGCAGGAACGGCCCGGCGAAGAGGCGGCGGATCTCGCTCGCGGCCTCGGATTTGAAGATCAGGCCGGGGCGGAGGCGGACCACCCGGACCTCCGGCTCGCAGCGCTCGAAGGCGTCGAGGATCGATTCCACCGCCGCCTTGTGGCGGGAGTAGAACGAGGTCGGGATTCCCTCGACGGGCCAGGACTCGTCGACCTGTCGCTGCTTCGGGCCGGGGCTGTAGGCGCCGACCGAGGAGGCGTAGACGACGGTCCCGACGCCCGCCCGCGCCACCGCGTCGAAGACCCGGCGGCTGCCCTCGACGTTGATCCGCTCGGTCACCCGCTCGTCCCGGCCGGGCTGGATCGCCCAGGCGAGGTGGACGACCGCGCCGGCGCCGGCGAAGATCGGCACCAGGTCGTCCTCGGTGACGTCGGCGCCGAGCCAGCGGACCTTCGGCATCTCGACCTCGGGCACCCGCCGGGCGATTCCGACGATCTCCTCGACCCTGTCCTCCCGGCCGAGGGCCTCGAGCACGCTGGTGCCGACGTTGCCGCTGGCTCCGGTGACGACGACCCGCATCTGGCTCACCTTCCCCTCATGGCTGGATCACGAACTTGATCGCGCCGTCTTCCTTCTTCTGGAAGGTCTCGTAAGCGCCGGGGACCTCGTCCATCCCGATCTTGTGGGAGGCGAGCTCCTCGGTCCCGAGCGGGTCGGCGTCGTCGGTGACCAGGGGCATGATCTCGTCGATCCATTTCTTCACGTGGGCCTGGCCCATCCGCAGCTGCACGCCCTTGTCGAAGAGCTGCATCATCGGGATCGGGTCGACCATGCCGCCGTAGACGCCGCTGATCGAGACGGTGCCGCCGCGGCGAACGGTGTCGAAGCACGCATGCAGCGCCGACATCCGGTCGATCGCCGCCTTTTCGATCAGCTTTTCGGCGACCGCGTCGGGCAGCAGGCCCGCCGCTTTCTGGGCGAACTCGCCGATCGGGGCGCCGTGGGCCTCCATCCCGACCGCGTCGATCGCGCCGTCGGTGCCGCGGCCCTCGGTCATCTCGCGGATCGCGTCGGAGATGTCCTCGTGCTCTTCCAGGTCGAGCGTCTCGATCCCGTGCTTCCGCGCCAGCTCGAGCCGCTCGGGGACGATGTCGACGCCGATCACCCGCGCCCCTTTGTGGGCGGCGATGCGAGCGGTCATCTGGCCGATCGGGCCGAGGCCGAAGACGGCGACCGAGCCGCCCTCGGGGATCGCCGCGTAGTCGACTGCCTGCCAGGAGGTCGGCAGCACGTCGGAGAGATAGAGGAAGCGGTCGTCGGGCGGGCCCTCGGGGACCTTGATCGGGCCGAACTGGGCCTGCGGCACCCGCAGGTACTCGGCCTGACCGCCCGGCACCTGGCCGTAGAGCTTGGTGTAGCCGAACAGCGAGGCGCCTTTTTCCTCCTCGTGGTTCTGGGTCGTCTCGCACTGGGCGTAGAGCTGCCGGTCGCACATCCAGCAGTGGCCGCAGGAGATGTTGAAGGGGATCACGACGCGGTCGCCGGGGGAGATGTGGGTCACCTCCGGGCCGACCTCCTCGACGATCCCCATCGGCTCGTGGCCGAGGATGTCGCCCTCTTCCATGAACGGCGAGAGGACCTCGTAGAGGTGGAGGTCAGAGCCGCAGATCGCGCTCGAGGTGATGCGGACGATCGCGTCGGTGGCCTCCTCGATCTTCGGGTCCTCGACCTCGTCGACGCGGACGTCGCGGGGGCCGTGCCAGACAGCGGCTTTCATCTACTCGTTCCTCTCGTTCGCGGTCGCGGGCTGCGCCTGTTTGCGGTGCAGTTCGGCCTTGACCGAGTCGGGCAGGACTTTCGCCGCGGCGGCCTGGGCTTTGTTTTTCAGCGAGCCGCCGACGACCTTCTCCTTGCCGGCCATCAGCGCGTCGTACCCCTGACGGGCGACTTCGGCCGGATCGTCCTTCTCGCTCTGCCCGATCGGCGTGTCCTCCATTTCGGCCCGCTCGAAGAACTCGGTCTCGGTCGGTCCCGGCATCAGCGAGGTGACGCTGACGCCGGTGTCCTTGAGCTCGTTGCGCAGGGCGAGGGCGAAGGACTGGACGAAGGACTTGGAGGCGTTGTAGGCGGCCTGGAAGGAGCCCGGCATCGTCGAGGCGATCGACGAGGTGAAGAGGATCCGGCCCTCGTCGCGGGCGACCATGTCCTGCGCGACCAGCTTGCAGAGGTGGACGGTGGAGCGGACGTTGAGGTCGATCAGCCGCAGCACCTTGCGCAGGTCGTTTTCGCGGACGAAGTCGCCGCCGGCGCCGATCCCGGCGTTGAGGACCAGGACGTCGACGGGCGCGCGGTAGCCTGGATCCGCTCGTAGAGGCGGGCGACCTCCTCCTCGCGGGAGAGGTCGAGGCGGGTGCACTCGACGCTGGCGGTGAGTTGGTTCAGCTCGCGCTGCGCCTGCTCGATCTCCACGTCCTCGGCCGTGATCAGGAGGTCGAACCCCTCTTCGGCGAAGACCTTGGCGAGCTCGAACCCGATGCCGCTCGAAGCGCCGGTCACGACCGCGAACGGCCGCCTCTCGTGGGTGCCCATGCTGGTTTGCCTTTCCCTAGCTGCTGACGGTTTGCCAACTTCAACTCCCCGTGCCCCGGCAAGGCGAAACGGGAAGAAGCTGAGGCCGAGAGCTTCAGGAAACGAGCTCGATCACTTCCCGCTCGATCTTCAGCCGCTGCTTCGCGGTCATCCGGCCGTTGGCGCTCGGCGCCGGGCGGATCGTCGTCCCGTCGCGGTAGCGGTCGAGTACCCGCGGGTCGATGTAGGAGGCGCGGCAGACGGCGGGGGTGTTGCCGAGCGCCTCGGAGACCTGGTCGACGGCGCGGATGATCGCGCGTTTAGCGGCGGCTTCGGAGCGCGGCCGTTCCTCGCCGGCGAGGGCGACCGCGGCGAGCACGGTCCCGTGCCAGGTGCGGAAGTTCTTCGCCGTGAATTCCTCGCCGATCTTCTCGTGGATGTAATCGTTGATCTCGTCGGAGCGGACGTCGACCCATTCGCCGCCGGCGCGGTAGGCCAGCAGGTCGTCGGGGCCGCTGCGGCGCCGGTACATCGCCTCCAGGACACGGCGGGCGGCGGCGTCGCGGATCGACTGCACCCGCCGCTGACCGCTCTTGGCCGGGAAGTCGAAGACCACCTCGCCGCGCTTGATCGTCACGTGCTCGCGGCGCACGGTGGCGAGTCCAAAGCTCTCGTTTTCCTCGGCGTAGACCTCGCTGCCAATTCGGAAGAAGCCGAGGTCGAGCAGACGGACCGCGCAGGCCAGCGCCCGCTCGCGCGGCATTCCCTGGCGGCGCAGGTCGGCGGTGACGGCGCGGCGCAGCTTCGGCAGCTGGAGGGCGAATTCGCGCACCAGCTCGAACTTCCGTTCCGCCTGCCGCTGCTGCCAGCGCTCGTGGTAGAGGTACTGCTTGCGCCCTGCTTCGTCGTAGCCGGTCGCCTGGATGTGGCCGAAGGGGTCGGGGCAGATCCAGACTTCCTTCCAGGCGGGCGGGATTGCCAGCTGCCGAATTCGTTCCAGCGTCTCCTCGTCGGCGATCTTCTCGCCGCTCCCGTCCTCGTAGGAGAAGCCGCGGCCGCGGCGGACGCGCCTGATCCCGGGACCGGCGCAATCGGCCCGGCGCAGGCGACCGCGCCGGGGGGCGGTCGCGGTGGCGCTCACCGGGCGGCGCCCTGCAGCGCGCTCGCCACGCCCTCGAGGTCGGCGACGAAGCCGGCGAACTCGGCCTCGCGCTCGTCGCGCTCGCGCAGCCGCAGGATCGCCGAGGGGTGGATCGTCACCGCAGCGAGCGGCGCCAGCGGCGACTCCAGCGGCCGCCCCCGGTCCTTGGTCACCTTCACCTTCGGCCCGAACAGCGAGCGCGCCGCCGTCGCACCCATCGCCAGCACCGCCTGCGGCCTCACCGCCTCGACCTCGGCCACCAACCACGGCTTGCAGGCCTCGATCTCACCCCCCCGAGGCGTCTGATGCAGCCGCCGTTTCCCCCGCGGCTTCCACTTGAAGTGCTTGACGGCGTTGGTCACGTAAGCCGCCGAGCGGTCGATGCCCGCCTCCTCCAGCGCCTTGTCCAACAACCGCCCCGCCGGTCCCACGAACGGCTCACCCGCCTGGTCCTCTTTGTCCCCCGGCTGCTCCCCGACCAGCATCAGCTCCGCTCGCCTCCGTCCCTCCCCGAACACCGCCTGCGTCGCGTCCTTATAGAGCTCGCACCCCCGGCACCCCTGCACCGCCTCCCCGAGCACCTTCAGCGACCGGGAGGAAGGCAAAAACTCCGCAGCACTCGACATGAGCCGCAGGTACCCAAGCGCGAGCAGGGGCGAAACCGAGCCCCCAAACCCTTAGAGAGGCACCGATGTCCCCGCCCCCTCCCGCCGAGACCGCAAATGAAGTCGATAATCGACGTCTAGCACGGTTTCGCGAGCGCGAGCGAGCGATTGGGGCGCTTGCTGACTCTCAGTACGGAGTGGTGACTCGGAGTCAGTTGATTCAGCTGGGCTTTGAGGAGGGAGCGATCGCGAGACGATTGACCGGAGGGCGCCTTCACGAGGTCCGGCGAGGGGTTTATGCACCAGGGCGAAGGGCGCTCACTCGACAGGGCCGGTGGATGGCCGCTGTGCTTGCCTCGGGTCCGGATGCGGTCCTGAGTCACTGGTCGGCTGCAGCCCTCTGGATGATCCGGCCGAACTCGCGATGGGTCATCGACGTCACCACCCCGCACAAGAGCAGGACCTGGGACGGGATCAGGAGGCACCACAAAACTCTCCCGCCTGATGAGGTGACGGTGGAGGAAGGGATACCGGTCACCTCGGTCCCGCGGACGGTCCTCGACCTCGCTGCCACCGAGCCGCTCGACATGGTCGAGAACCTGATCCGGGAGATGGAATTCCGCCGGCTCTGGGATCGGCTCTCACTGCCGGACCTGATCGAGCGCTACCCCGGTCGGCGCGGCGTGCGAAAGGTGCAGCGAGCCCTAGATCGCCTTGAGGAAGACCCAGCCGGTCGCAAGCGCTCGCCCCTCGAGGAGCGCTTCAGCCCATTCCTTCGCCGGCACCGCCTCCCGCTACCCCGCTACAACGACTGGATCCTCCTCTCAAACGGCAAGCGCTACCAGGTCGACTGCCACTGGCCCGGCACCAACCAGATCGTCGAGCTGGATGGCTGGCAGGGCCACGGCACCAAGAGCGCGTTCCACGACGACCGCGCCCGAGACCGGCGCCTCGAAGTCGCCGGCTATTCCGTCACCCACATCACTTGGAGCCATCTCGATGTCGAACCCGCCGCAGTGGCCGCAGACCTCAGGGCGTTGCTGGCACAACCTGCCCCAGCCTCCTTACCTGCGTAGTACGGAGGCTGGGGCAGGTTGTGCCTAAACGCCGTCCGCCGGCTCGACCCGGAACGCCGACCGCAGCGGGTGCGCCGGCTTGAAGAACGTCGCAGTCTGAGTCGTCACCTGCCACGGATCGGGCAGGGCGCCGCCCGGGGCTCCGAGGAACCTGGTGAACAGGATCGAGCCCCGCCGGCAGCTGATCGCCGACTTGGCCGGGATGTAGATCAGGTACTGGCCCTTGGCGAAGAACAGGGGGCCGACGTCGGAGCCGGCGTTGACGGTGAAGGTGCCGGGGCAGAGCCTGCCGACGAGGTTGTTGTTCCCGTTGCCGCCGCCTTCGCTGCCGATGCGGTTGACCATGATCGTCGGCGAGCCGGCGCGGTTGAACTGCGCCCGGCCGCTGCCGCGGGCGGTCACGGTCCACGGTTTCGGCAGGTTGCCGTCCCAGTCCTGGAGGAAGCGGGCGAACAGCTTCGAGGCTTCCGAACAGCTGAAGCCGGGCTTCGTGGTGACTTCGTAGTTGCCGGCAGGGAAGCTGGCGGCGCCGATGCGGTCGTCGTGGAGGACTCGGAAGCTGGGGCAGGTCGCTGCCGCGGCGGAACCGGCGCCAAGTGAGAGCAGCGCCGCGGCCGCGACGGTCGCCGCAAAGGCGGCAGAAAAGCGGCGGCGGGAGGTTCGGACCGGGCCCACGGCGCCGAAACCTATCAGCGCCGATCCGTAGCATGGCGGCCACCGATGCCGGAACCCGTCAAGCGCAACCAGCGCTACATGCCTGGGCTGGACGGGCTACGCGCCATCGCCGTCCTCGCCGTGATACTCTTCCACCTCGGCGTCGACTGGACCCCCGGCGGCATGCTCGGGGTCGGCGTCTTCTTCACCCTCAGCGGCTACCTGATCAGCGACATCCTCCTGGGCCAGCTGAACGCCCGCGGCCGGATCAAGCTGACCGCCTTCTGGCTCGCCCGCGCCCGGCGCCTGTTGCCGGCCCTCTTCGTGATGCTCGCGATCGTCGTTGCCTGGGTGACGATCTTCGGGCCGGCTCAGCCCGACCAGTTCCGCAAGGGCGTGATCTCGGCGATCCTCTACGTCAACAACTGGGAGCAGATCTTCGCCGACGTCTCCTACTTCGCCCGCTTCGAAGCCGAAGGGCCGCTCGACCACCTCTGGTCGCTCTCGGTCGAGGAGCAGTTCTACATCGTCTGGCCGTTCCTGCTGCTGCTCGGGGTCAAGCTCGTCCACGAGCGCCCGCTGCGCTCCGGCGTCCGACCCCGCCTGGCGCTGCTGACGCTGGCCGGCGCCCTGGCCTCCTCGATCTTGATGGCGATCCTCTACGAGCCCAGCCTCGACCCCTCGCGGATCTACTTCGGCACCGACACCCGCGCCGGCGGCCTCCTCTTCGGCGCCGCCCTGGCGATGGTCTGGCCGAGCCGCAAACTCAACCGCCGGATCGCCCCCCAGGCGCGCAACACGCTCGACGCGATGGGCGCCGCCGGCCTCCTGATCATCGCGCTGATGATCTGGAGCACCGGCGAACTCTCCGCCTTCAACTACCGCGGCGGCTTCGTCCTCCTCTCGCTGGCGACGGTGATGGTGCTGATGCCGCTCACTCACCCGGCCTGTCGCCTCGGCACCTGGCTCGGGGTGCGGCCGCTGCGCTGGGTCGGCGTCCGCTCCTACGGGATCTACCTCTGGCAGACCCCTGTAATCGTCCTCACCTCGCCGCAGGGGATCCACGACGACAGCCTTGTCCGCAGCCTCCTGCAGGTGACGGCGATCTTCGCCATCGCCGCCCTCTCCTGGCGCTTCGTCGAGGAGCCGATCCGCCACGGCGCGATCGGCCGCTTCTTCGCCCGCCGCCGCGCCGTCGGCTGGAAATGGGAGACCTTCGCGCCGGGGATGCGGGTGGCGATCGTCGGCATGGGCGTCGTCCTCCTCGTCGCCACCGCCGGCATGGCCGGGCTCAACTCCAGCTCCGCCGAAGGCGAAAACATCCGCGTCGAGCAGGCGCGGGCGGAGGGGGGAGCGACGAAGCCGCCGCCGCTGACCAAGGCGCAGGCCGCGGACTCGACCAAATCGTCCTGCAAAGCCGTCATCCACATCGGCGACTCGACCTCCGAGGGCCTCGACGACGCCGAATACCTGCCGGAGGAAGGCCAGCGGATCCCCGCCCGCTACGCCGAAGTCGGCGTCAGGGAAATCCACATGGAGGTGCAGGGGGCGACCTCGATCGAAGAGCAGTTCGAAGGCAATCCCAACGCACAGGAAGTCGCCGCCGCCTGGAAGGCCGAAGGGTTCAAAGGCTGCTGGGTGCTCGCCCTCGGGACCAACGAGTCCGCCAACGTCGCCGCCGGCTCAGCCGTGACCGAGCGCGAACGGATCGAAAAAATGATGGCGATCATCGGCGAGGAACCGGTTCTCTGGGTCAACGTCCGCTCCCTGGTCGAAGCCGGCGACCCCTACTCGAAGGAGAACATGGAGAAGTGGGACGAGGAGCTCGAAGCCGCCTGCGACTCCTACCCGAACATGCGCGTCTACGACTGGGCCTCCGACGTCAAAGACGACTGGTTCATCGAAGACGGCATCCACTTCACCACGCCCGGCTACGCCGCCCGCGCCCAGCTGATCGCCCTCGCGCTAGCCCACGCCTTCCCGGAAAAAGGCGAAACCGAGGGCGGCAGCGAGAACTGCGTGGTCAGCTGAGGCCGGCGATCTCGACCGGCTCGGGATCCCCGGCCGGCTCGAAGCCCATGATCCGCCCGTAGAAGTAGAGCTCGGCTTCGAGGCAGCGGATGTTGGTCTCCGCCTTGCGGAAGCCGTGCTGCTCCCCCGCGAAGGCGAGGTAGGCGTGGGGGACGCCGTTGCGCTCGAGGGCGGCGACCATCGTCTCCGCCTGGTTCGGTGGCACGACCTTGTCCTCCAGCCCCTGGAAGAGGATCACCGGCGAGCGCAGCTGCTCCACGTGGTGGATCGGCGAGCGCTCGCGGTAGAGCTCGGCCTCCTGCGGATAGGGGCCGATCAGGCGGTCGAGGTAGCGGGACTCGAACTTGTGGGTGTCGCCGGCGAGCGCCTCGGCATCGGCGACCCCGTAGTAGCTGGCGCCGGCGGCAAAGGCGTCGTGGAAGGTGAGGGCGCAGAGGGTCGCGTAGCCCCCGGCCGAGCCGCCGCGGATCGCCAGCCGCTCACCGTCGGCCTCGCCCTCGCCGGCCAGGTACCGGGCGGCGTTGACGCAGTCCTCGGTGTCGACGACGCCCCAGGTCCCGCGCAGCTTGTTGCGGTACTCGCGCCCGTAACCGCTGGAGCCGCGGTAGTTGACGTCGACGACGCCGATCCCGCGGCTGGTCCAGTAGAGGAACTCGCGGCTGAGCGCCGGGGTGGCGTGGGAGGTTGGGCCGCCGTGGCTCTCGACGATCAGCGGCGGCGATTCCCCCTCCGGGGCCGAGAACCCCGGGTTCGCCGGCGGGTAGTAGAAGCCGTAGGCGACCTCGCCCTCTGCGGTCGGGAACTCGATCGGCCGCGGCCGCGAGACGTAGGCGGGGTCCACCGGCTCCTCGCTGGAGGGCCGCACGACCTCGCTCTCCCCCGACCCCGCGTCGAGGACCACGACGGCGGCCTCGGTCTCGGGGCTGGCGGCGGCGAAGGCGACCTTCTCGCCCTGTGCCGAGAGGGCGGGATAGCCGAAGGAGGTGAACGGCAGGCCGAGGTCGGTCGGTTCCCAACCCTCGGGCTGCAGCAGGAAGAGCCGTTCCTCGGCGCCCTCGGTGCGGACGCAAACGATCGCGCCGCCCTCGAGGAACGCGTAGGTGGCGCCGCCGAAGAGCCATTGCGGGTGGGCGAGGTCCGCCTTCTCCTCGGTCAGCTGGATCAGGGAGCCGTCCTCCCCGCTGAGCTGGCCACCGGGGTCGCGGGCGCGGTAGAGGTTCCAGAACCCGTCGCGGTCGGAGACGAAGTGCAGGCGCCCGTGGCGATCCCACTCGGGTTGGAAGACCGAGCGGTCGTGGCCGCCGGCGATCAGCCGCTCCTCGCCCGGGTCCCCGAGCGGCGCCAGCCAAAGCTCGGTCCCGTCCCACGGCATGTTCGGGTGGTCCCAGCAGGTCCAGGCGAGCCAGGCTCCGTCCGGACTGACGCGCGGGAAGGAGTAGAAATCCCGGCCGCCGGCGAGCACCTCCGGCTCGGCCGAGCCGTCAAGCGGCAGGGAGACGATCTCGTTGACGGGTTCGGGCTCCGCGTCGCGTTCGCGGACGCAGACGACGGAAGCGCCTTCCGGCGTTGGCCGCATGTCGGCGTAGCGCAGCGCCCCCGCCTCGGCCGGTTCCGGCGAGATCGGGACCGGCTCCTCTCCCGGCCGCTGGCGGTAGAGCCGCTGGTCCTCGAAGGAGACGAAGACGACGAGATCGGGCCCGACCAGGCACCAGGCGCCGCCGCCGTACTCGTGGACGCGCGTACGCACGTTGACCCCCTCCGGCGTCACCCGCTCCGGCTCGCCGCCCTCGGCTCGCCGCATCAAGCAGACGCGGCCACCCTCCTCGGGCCGCCCCTCGGCCCACCACACCGCGCCGTCGGCGGCCAGCGCCGGGAAGGCCAGCCGCCGCCCCGCCCGCGCCACCGTCTCCGCCGCGATCGGCGAGGACCAGGACCCGTAGGGGGCGACGGTCGCCATCTAATCCTCCGCCTTGACCTCGCGCAGCCGGTGGGTGTCGACGTCGTAGACGAAGCCGCGAACGACGTCGCGGTGGGGGAGGAAGGGGGAGGCGCGGACGCGGCGTATCGACTGCCGCACGTCCTCCTCGACGTCGGTGAACGACTCGATCGCGAAGGAGGGGGCGATCCCGGTCGTCTCCTGCAGCTCCATGCGGAAGCCGTCCTCGGTGATCTTTTGCATGCCGCAGTCGTCGTGGTGGATCAGCATCACCTCCCGCGTCCCCAGCCGGCGCTGCGAGAGCGCCAGCGAGCGGATCACGTCGTCGGTGATGATGCCGCCCGCGTTGCGAAGCACGTGCGCCTCGCCGTTGCCGAGGCCGAGGGCGGCGAAGACGTCGAGCCGCGAGTCCATGCAGGTGACGATCGCCAGGTGGCGCTGCGGTTCGACGTCGAGGTGTTGATCGCCGGCGCCTGCGGCGAACTCCTTGTTGTTCTCGAGCAGGGAATCGATCGTGTCCATGGCCGGGCAGCCTAACCAGCCGCCTGTTCCTTTTCGTTGCCAGAGCCCCGAAAGGAACAGACGAGCGTTTCTCGCGCTCAACCCCGGGGTAGCCGCCAGGCATGGACGACCGACCCGACCGCGACGAGACGCCGACCGGCTTTCCGGAGCCGCCCGGCAAGGATCCCGGCGATATCTCCCAAGACCGCGAGCCGCACCACGTGCTCAACAATCCCGTCGGCGAGCCCGACCCGACCGAGTGGCCCGATCCCTACGACAAGCGCGAGGACCCGCGCGACCCGCCCGACCCCGACGGTGAGATGTTCGGCGAGGACGCGCACCCGCAGACGGGGGCGCGCAGCACCAGCGAACCGCACCCCTCTCAGGACCCCGAGGCTCCCGACTGGGAGGGGCCGAAGCGGGACAAGCTCGACCAGTGACCAGACGACCAGAGGGAGAGTGAAATAGATGGAGACGAGCAGCCTCGACAAGGGGATCTTCAGCGGCGACGCTTCCGGCACCCGCGAAGAGATCGTCGAGTTGTTGACGAAGGCGTACTGGATGGAGATCGAGACGGTGATGAGCTACATCGCCGCCTCCACCAACCTCGACGGCGTCCGTGCCCAGGAGATCCGCGAGTCCCTGGCCGAAGACGTCGAAGAGGAGCTCAGCCACGCGAAGCAGTTCGCCGACCGGATCAAGGAGCTCTACGGCGTCGTCCCCGGCTCCGAAGGCTTTTCCGCCGAGCAGAGCTTCCTGCAGCCGCCCGAGCACCAGGTCGACGTCGTCCACGTGATCCGCGGCGTGATCAAAGCCGAGACCGGGGCGATCGAGCACTACACCCGGATCATCGAGGTCACCGACGGGGTCGACCCGGTCACCCAGGACATGGTGATCTCGATCCTTCGCGACGAGCAGGGTCACCGCCGCCTCTTCGAGGGCTTCCTGCGCGAGTACGAGTTCGAGGGCAAGGCCTAGGCCAGCGGACCGTCCCGGGGCGATGCGCTACCTCCATCTCTGCGCCCACGAGCAGTTCCCGCCCGAGCAGCTACTGCGCCATGCGGTCGCCGCCGAGGAGGCGGGCTTTGACGGAATCGGCTGCAGCGACCACTTGCAGCCCTGGTGGGAGCCGGGGGAGGCGGGGCACGCCTGGGTCTGGCTCGGGGCCGCTGCGCAGGCGACCGCCCGGGTCGACTTCGGCACCGCGGTGACCCCGCCCGGGCCGCGCTACCACCCGGTCCTGATCGCCCAGGCCTGGGCGACGATGGAGCTGATGTTCCCTGGCCGCCCCTACCTCGGGATCGGCTCGGGGGAGGCGCTGAACGAGATGCCGCTGGGGGCCGAGTGGCCGACGCCGGGCGAGAAGGTGGAGCGGATGGAGGAGGCGCTGGAGCAGATCCGCGCCCTCTGGGACGGTGAGCGGCTGAGCGGCGGCAGGTACTTCAAGACCGACCGCGCCTACGTCCACTCCCGCCCCGACAACCGCCGGCCGCCGATCTACGTCTCCGCCTTCGGGCCCAAGGCCGCCGGCGTCGCCGGCCGCCAGGGCGACGGGATCTGGACCCTCGCCGATCCCGAATCGGTGCCGGATATCCTCGACGCCTACCGCGGCGCCGCCGAGGACGCGGGGCGGGAGCCGGGCGAGGTGATCCTCCAGGCCGCCTTCTCCTGGGCGCCCGACGACGACGCGGCGCTGGAGGGTTGCCGCGTCTGGAAGGGCTCGCAGCCGAAAGAGTTCTACCGCGATGAGTGGCACGACCCGCAGGCGATGTACGAGGAGGGCGAGCGCCAGGTCTCCGACGAGGAGCTGAAGGAGGCGCTGATCGTCGCCGCCGATCCCGATACCCACGCCGAACGGATCCGCGAGGTGGAAGCGATGGGAGCGACCACCGTCGCCCTGATGAACAACTCCGGCGCCGACCCGCTGGGGGCGATCGACGTCTACAAGAACTCGGTGCTGCCGCGCCTGGCCTAGGGTCGACTGATGAGCGCTACCGCCAACGACGTCCAGATCCGCGCCGCGACCGAATCGGACGTCCAGGTCCTCTACGACCTGATCCTCGAGCTCGCCTCCTACGAGAAACTCGGCGATAGGGTCGCGGGAACCGTGGAGACGCTGCGGCGCTCCCTCTTCGAGGAGGGGGCGGCCGAGGCGCTGCTGCTTGAGACCTCCGACGGCGAAGCGATCGGCTACGCGATCTTCTTCACCAACTTCTCCACCTTCGAGTGCCGGCCAGGGATCTGGCTCGAGGACGTCTACGTCCGGCCCGAGCACCGCCGCGGTGGCATCGGCCTGGCGATGATGGAGCACCTGGCGAGGATCGCCGAGGAGCGCGGCTATGCCCGGCTCGAATGGTGCGCATTGGAGTGGAACGAACCGGCGCTGAACTTCTACGCCAAGCTCGGGGCGCGGCGCCTCGACGACTGGCGCATGCTGCGCCTCGAAGAGGACGGGATTAAACGGTTGGCGGGGGAGGGGGGTGGGTGACCCACTCCAGACACATCTCGCTATGGCTCGATGTTGAGTGTCTGGCGCGGGTCACCCACCCCCCTCTGCTCGCTGCTTAAGGAGTTCTCGCTCGCGGTCGTTGGTGGCCAGGGTGGCGGCTTTTCTGAATTCAGATGCTGCTTCCTCGGGGTGGCCGGCTTTCTCGAGGAGGTCGCCGCGGACGCTGGGGAGGAGGTGGTACTGCGTCAGGGCGGGGTCGTCTTCGATCCGCTCCAGCAGTTCGAGCCCGGCCTCGGGGCCGAAGGCCATGCCCAGCGCCACCGCCCGGTTCAGCTCGACGATCGGGGAGCCGGAGATCTGTGCGAGGGCGTCGTAGAGGGCGGCGATCCGCACCCAGTCGGTTTCCCCGGGGCGCAGGGCGCGGGCATGGCAGGCGGCGATCGCCGCCTGCAGGCCGTAGGGGCCGAGCGGGCCCGGCAGCGCTTCGGCCCGCTCCAGCGCCCGCCGGCCGCGGACGATCAGAAGCGGGTCCCAGAGGCTGCGGTCCTGTTCGAGGAGCAGCACCGGCTCCCCGCCTGGGCCGCGCCGGGCACCGAGCCGCGAGGCCTGGATCTCCATCAGCGCCACCAGCCCGTGCACCTCCGGCTCGGCTGGCGCCAGCTCGGCGAGGATTCGGCCCAGCCGCAGGGCTTCCTCGCAGAGGTCGCGGCGGACCCAGTCCTCACCCGAGCTCGCGGCGTAGCCCTCGTTGAAGACCAGGTAGATCACTTCGAGGACCGAGCCGATGCGCTCCTCCAGCTCGTCCCCCCGCGGCACCTCGAAAGGCACCTTGGCATCGCGCAGCGTCCGCTTCGCCCGCACCAGCCGCTGCGCCACCGTCGACTCCGGTGCGAGGAAGGCGCGGGCTATCTCCGGCGTCGCCAGCCCGCCGAGCAGCCGCAGCGTCAGTGCCACCCGCGCCTCGCGCGAGAGCAGCGGGTGGCAGCAGGTGAAGATCAGCGCCAGCAGGTCGTCGCCGATCTCGTCGTCGGCGGCCGCGTCGAAGTCGGAGCGTTCCATCGCGAACAGGGCCCCGGTGTCGCGGGCAACCTCTTCGCGCTTGCGCTCGTAGGTTTTCTCCCGCCGCAGGCGGTCGATCGCCCGGTTCTTCGCCGTCGCCATCAGCCAGGCGCCCGGGTTGTCCGGGACGCCCGACTGCGGCCACTTCTCCAGCGCTGCCACCAGCGCGTCCTGGGCCAGGTCCTCGGCGAGGCCGACGTCGCCGGTCATCCGCGCCAGGCCGGCGATGAGGCGGGCTGACTCGATCCGCCAGACCGCCTCGATCGCGCGCGTGGCCTCGCTCACTGCTGCCTCAGGGACCCTCGTAAGCGTCCTGGACGTCCTGGGGGAAATCCTCCATCTCGAAGACCCGACGAACTTCGATCCGGCAGTTGCTGTCAGGGCAGCGGCTCGCCCACTCCAGCGCCTCCTCCTTCGATCGGGCCTGGATCAACCAGTAGCCGCCGACGACCTCCTTCGTCTCCGTGAAAGGACCATCGGTGACCGTCGCCTTGCCTTCGGCGTCGAAGACGACGTTGCCGCCGTCGCTCGGGGGGCGCAGCCCGTCCAGCGCCAGCAGCATCCCGGCCTTCTGCAGCTCCTCGTTATAGCGACCCATCGCCGCCACCGCCTCCGGCGTCGGGTTCCAGTCCTGCTCCTCGATCTGCGGGTACATGAACATCATGAAGCGCATCGGATCCTCCTCTGTCGGGGGCGGCTGTTCCGCCCTTTTACCTCAACGACGAACGGGCGGCGTCGAAATCGACAGCCGCCGAGATCACTCGTCGCGGGGGGTGATGCGGAAGATCGAGACGACCTCGGCCTGATGCGCCTCCGGGTGGGCGACGTAGGCGCTGGGCCCGCCGCCGAACCAGCCGGATGCTTCGTTGTCGCCGACGAAGACGCCGGGGTGGCGGTTGCCCTCGCCGTCCTGGACCCAGACCTTGTCCCCCTCGCGGAACCCGTGCTCGATCGGCTCGTCGCTCACCGCAGGGAGTCTAGTTGGCGGTCGCCGGATCACTACCCTCCCGCGCCCCAGTTTCGCTGCAAAGGCGCTGGGTAGGAAAACGCATCGGCAAAAGAAGGAGGAGGCGCAAATCGCGATGGCGGACATGAACGAGCGTGACGCGAAGTTGGTCCAGTACCTCAGCGAGGCCTACGGCAAGGAGCGCGAACTGGAGGCTGCCCTGCAGGCCCATATCGCGATGACGGTCAAAGGCCCTTACAAGAAACGACTTCAGCAGCACCTGAAAGAGACGAAACAGCACGCCAAACAGGTCGAGCGTCGGATCAAGAAACTCGGCGGTGGCGGCCAAACCCTGCAGGGCACGGTTGGCAAACTGACCGCGGCGGCGAAGGGGCCCCTGCACGCGATCCGCGGCTCGGGCGAGCAGGAGAAAATGCTGAAGAACGCCAAGACCGAGTACTTCAACGAGCACGAGGAGATCGCCACCTACCTCGCGATCGAGACGCTGGCGGAAAAGGTCCAGGACTCCGAGACGGCCAAACTGGCGCGGGGGATCCGTCGCGAGGAGGAAAAAATGGCCAACTTCCTCCAGGGCCAGATCAAGTCGCTGACCGGCGCGGTCGCGCGGGAGGACATCCCCGCCGCCCAGCGGCGCGGCTCCGGCTCGGCGCGGAAACCCAAAAAAGCGACGGCGAGAAAAGCCGCGGTCAAACGGCCGGCTGCGAAAGCGAAACGATCGGCCGCGAAAGCCAAATCCACCGCGAAACGGTCATCGGGGTCAAAAAAATCCGGCGGTCGCAAAAGCGGCGCCGGTAAAAAAGCCGCGGCGAAAAGCTAGGCGGAGCGGCTGACCGCGAGCTCCTGGGGCGTCTCGACCTCTGAGGCGTCCCGGGGGCGGAGCGCCAGCACGACGAGGTCGTCGCGAAGCGTCCCCGAGCTGCGGCCGACCGCGTCGGCGCGCAGCCGCTCGGTCACCTCGTCGAGCTCGAGGCCGCAGAGGGATTGCGTCATCTCCGCGAAGTTGTCGGGGCCCTGGTGGGAGCCGGAGGGGCCGGCCTCGAGCCAGCCGTCGGTGCATAGGGCGAGGGTGTCGGCGGCCTTGAAGACGCATTCGTGGCGCTCGACGTTGGCCTTGCGCCAGGCGCCGAGCACCGAGCCCCCGCCGAGCAGTCGCGGCCCGTCGGGACCGGCCAGGACCGCCGGTGGATGCCCCGCCGAGGCGAGCGTCACGTGCCAGCCGTCCTCTTCGCGGCGCAGGCAGGCGAGCATCCCGGTCGCGAAGTCGTTGAGGCTTTCGCCGGTCAGCAGCAGCTCGTTGACCCGCCGCAGGACCTCGTCGGGCTCGCCGATCTCCCGGGTCAGGCCGCGGACCGAGTGGCGGAGCGCGACCGAGACCCCGGCGGCGGTGCTGCCCTTGCCGGCGACGTCGCCGACGAGGATCCAGCAGCCGTTTTCGCTCGGGATCACGTCGTAGAGGTCGCCGCCGACCTCGATTCCCTCGCCGGCCGCCTCGAAGACGACGGAGATCCCCAGGCCCGGCACCTCGGCCGGTCGCGGCGGCCGCAGGCCCCGCTGCAGGTTCTTGGCCACCCGGTCGCGCTCGCGATAAAGGCGGGCGTTGTCGAGCGCCAGCGCGGCCCGTTCCCCCAGCTCGGAGAGAAACTCGAGGTCGCCCTGGTCGTAGCGCAGGTCGCCGTGGGCGTGGAGGAAGGAGAGGGCGCCGAGGGTGCGTCCCCGGGCGGTGAGGGGGACTACCGCGGCCGAGTTGTAGCCGGCGTCGTGCATCAGCTGCAGGTGGTCGGCGTTCTGGGAGACCTTGTCGACCACCTCCGGCGCCTTCAGGTCGCGCCAGACCATCGGCTGGTTCAGCCGCAGGACCTGCGCCACCGGATGCTCTCCCGCGGGATCGAGCGGCTGCTCGCGCCGGATCCGTTCCAGCCGCGACGCCATCTCCGGGTTGGCGGAGGCGACGACGCTGTCGCCGTACCAGCCGTCGGGCCGGCGAAAGTCGATCAGGCAGAGCTCGGCCAGCTCCGGCACCGCGGTGGAGACGATCGTCCGTGCCGTCTCGACCGGGTCGAGTGAGCTGTCGAGCAGGCGGCTGGCGGCGACGAGGAACTCCTGGGCGCGCCGCCGCCGCACCTCGGCGGTGATGTCGCGGGCGACGACCGAGGCTCCGATCAATCCCCGCAGCGGACTGCGGATCGGCGAGACGGTGAGCGAGACGGCGATGCGGACCCCGTCGGAGCGGATCCGTTCGGTCTCGTAGGTCTCGAGCCGTTCCCCGCGCTTGATCCGGTCGAGGATCACCATCTCCTCGTCCTTGTGGTCGGGGGGGACGATGAAGGAGACATGGCGCCCGATCGCTTCCTCGGCGCTGTAGCCGTAGAGCCGGACCGCGGCCGGGTTCCAGGTCGTGACGATCCCGTCCAGGTCCTTGCTGAGGACCGCGTCTTGGGTCCCGCGCACGACCTCCGCCAGGTGCTGGCGGAAGCGCTCGGCCTCGGCACTCTTGGCCTCCGCCCGGCGCCTGGCGATGAAGGTGCCGAGCTGGTCGGCGAAGCTGGCCAGCAACTCCATCAGCTCTTCGGACTGCGGGTTGAAGGAGGTGGTGTGGAACTCGGCTACCGCGAGGACATTCTCCGGCGAGCCGGTGGGGACCGGAATCGCCAGCGCCGCCTCCAGCCCGAGCTCGGCCGAGACTTCGAAGCGGGGGGTCGGCGTCGGGTAGGCCTTGTAGTCGGGCGCGAGGGCGATCTGCCCGCTGCCCCAGGCGTCGCCGGGCAGGCCGGTGCCGCGCATGAAGTCGATTTCCCGGCTGCGTCGCCAGAGCGGCCGGGCGTCGAGATCCGGCGTGCTCCAGCCCGAGACAAGTCGCAGCGGGTCCCCCTGCCCGGTCACTTCCCACATCGCTCCTGCCTCCCAACGCAGGAGGTTGGCGACGATTTCGAGGAAGCGCGGAGCCACCTGGTCGAGGGAGTCGCCTTCGATCAGGCGGGCCGCCAGCTCACGTTGACTCCTCAAATAGCGCCACAGCTCCAGTTCCTGCGGCTCTGACATCGGGGTCACTCTTGCACGAGAGCACAACGGGTGCTCGTTCCGGCTTTTCCGCCCCCGGGTGACAAATTCCGCACATCGAAGTTTCTCCCCATTGGCCCAAGGGTAGTGAACCGTCCGACGGGTTTCGACGAATGGGATAGAGAGACGGGAGACGCAAGATGTTTCGGTGTGACAACTGTGGGAGCGGATACTCAGCGCAGGCGGCGTCCTCCTGGACCTCCTGTCCGCGTTGCCTCGCCAAAGAGCGGATCCAGGTCCCCCTTGCCTTCGAGCTCGGCTGGCAGCGCCAGCGGAGCCAGGCCGAAGCGGCGGCGGCGCCGACGGCCCCCACCGCTTCGCAGCCGGCCGCGCGTTAAGCCCCCGAGCGCCGGGGTACTCGTCGGGGTGACCGCAATCACCTGACGAAAACGAGGAGGGTCGCGATGTCAGACCGCCTGCAGGGAAGGAAGATCGCCTTCCTGACCGCCAACGAGGGCGTGGAGCAAGTGGAGCTGGTCGAGCCGCTGGAAGCTGTGCGGGAGGCCGGCGCAGAAGCGGAGCTGCTGGCGCCCGAAGCCGGCGAGATCCAGGCCTTCAATCACCTCGACAAGGCCGACACCTTCCCGGTCGACCGCGCGGTCGGCGAGGCCGACGCCGGCGACTACGACGGGCTCGTCCTGCCCGGCGGGGTCGCCAACCCCGATCAGCTGCGGACGAAACCGGAGGCGCTCGAGTTCGTGCGGGGGTTCTTCGCAGCGGGCAAGCCGGTCGGCGTGATCTGCCATGGACCATGGACGCTGATCGACGCCGGCGTGGCCGAGGGCCGCACCCTCACCTCCTGGCCGAGCCTGCAGACCGACCTGCGCAACGCCGGTGCCGAGTGGGTCGACGAGGAGGTCCACGTCGACCAGGGACTCGTCTCCAGCCGCAAACCGGACGACCTCGAGGCTTTCAAGGCGAAGATCGTCGAGGAGTTCGCCGAGGGCGTCCACGAGGGCCAGCGCCAGAAAGCGAGCGTGAGGTGATGCCACCGCGCGGAGTCAAGAAAGGCAGCAAGCGCGACCGCCAGTACAAACACATCAAGAAGAGCGAGAAGGAAGAAGGTCGCTCGGAGAAGCGGGCGGAGGAAATCGCCGCCCGCACGGTTAACAAGGGGAAGGCGAAATCCGGCGAGACGAAGAGCTAGCGGACCCGACCCTCGCAAGAAGTGCCTGCAAAGGGAGCAACCTCGGCAGTCATCCCGTTCGCAGGTCGCTAGTCGATAGTTTTCCTCGCAAAAGGCGCGAGACCGAAGTGTCGCGCCTAGTCGTGCGTCAGCTATAAATGCCACCCTATGTGCAGTTGAATTTGCCTTTGGTTAAGGATTTGGTCGTCACAGTAGAGGTAAGTCCAGCTGGCTTGGCGGCACCGCCTTCGCTTGTTGTGGCGGTGAGCCTATATGTAACTCCTGTGTAAACATCGTGTTCCTGCGTGGTGCCTGAGGCTGCAAATTTCTCCGTCATTTCGGTGCTTTCCGTACCGCACGGGAAGATAAGTGTCGCGATGACACTGCCGTGAACTATCGTGTTGGGGATACCTGCGCAGACTATCGTGGTTGTATCTAGTGTCCAAAGAGAGGCTGGCCCATCGCTTGTTGTGATGAAGTGTTTGACGCCGGTTGTTTTGATTGTGGTATCTAGAGGACTTCCGGTGGTACGACATTTAGCTGTGAAGCCGAAGACGGTCGTGTGGCAACCTGTGAGATCGAGGTTGAACACCTCTGTTGTTCCGCCGGCTGTGACGGCGCCTTCGACATCCTCGGATTCGCATGTGATGGTCGGCTCGCCTTCAGCGCTGAGGCTGATGGCTCCCGCGGTGCCCGAGAAGCTGATCGGCCCTTCGAGGTGAATTTCCTGCGCCGAGGCGGCTGCCGGCAGCGCGAACATCGCGACGCTGGCCACCGTAAGGGCGAACAGCATGGTCTTCTTGCTCATGATCGGACCCTTCCGTAGCTGCCCGGCAGGAGGGCTTCGACCCATGTAGCTGCCGGGCGTTATCAACCGGAGCCGCACCTGCCACTTGAACTCCGGACTTGCTCAGGTGGTCTACCGCACGGAGAATCAGCAAGTCAAATACATCTGAGCATTTTGGGAGACGAGGTTCTGCGTCCAGTCAAGCTGGGGGCATCCCTACAGTCCATCGTCTTGCCGAGGATCTCCTTCATGATCTCGTCGGTGCCGCCGCCGATCGGCCCGAGGCGGGCGTCGCGCTCGATGCCGTACTCGCCTAAGCAGGGCGCATCCGCAGCACATTCGGTGGCGCCCCCGACGCTCCGGTCTCCAAGTTCGTCCTGCAGATGTAGGGCGGCAAGAAGGGGAAAGGGCGGCGGGCGGCAGAGGCTGGCGTTGCGAAGGGGCACCGGAGGCGCCCCTTCGAGCCCATCGTCGTGGAGATGCGAGGAGCGGGTCCCGCAGCCAGTTCATTGCGCGCTCGACTGCGGATGCCTTTCGCCAGCGGTGCCACCAACGGCGGGCACCTAGCCCCCAGGAGACCGGCCGCCATGAGTCGTGTTCACAACCTCCGCTGGGTAGGACAACTAGTTCCGGCGAAGGGCCGAGCGGGAGGTGACGGCGAAGAAGTCCTCGCGGCTGCCGCGGCGGGATTCACTGTAGACGAGCTCGAGACAGCCGCACTGGATCAGGGTCTTGGCGTGGTAGGTGATCACGCCGAGGCTCGCGTCCAGCTCCCGGGAGAGTTCGACCGGGCTGGCGATCCGGCCCTGCAGCCGTTCGAGGATTTCCACCCGCAGGGGGTGCGACAGTGCCTTGATCAGTTCCTGATCGACTCGGTCCCGCCTCCTTGCCACCCGCAGAACCTCGCCGATCGGAGGGCTGTGGCCAAGCTCAATTCTTGGAGGACTCCGCAAACAGCGGCTCGAAATCGAGCTCCGCTATCGATTCGACTACCTGTGAGGCGCCCGCGTCGCGCAGCTCCGCCTCTGAGAAGCCGCCCGTGAGGACGGCAAGAGTGGGGACACCGGCGGCCTTCGCGGCCTTCACGTCCCAGACCGAGTCCCCGACCATCACCGCGGGGTTCTCGTCGCCTGCCTTCTCGAGGGCTGCGAGGACGAGGTCGGGATCGGGCTTGGTGCTCTCGACGTCGGCGGAGGTGGTCCAGCCGTCGATCAGCTCGCGTGCCTCCAGCAGGTCCAAGTAATGGTCGACCTCCTCCTGCTTGGCGGAGCTGGCGAGGATCACGTTGGCGCCGGCGTCGCGCAGCCTCTCGATCAGCTCCCGCGCCCCCTCCATCGGCTCGACTTCGCCGATCAGCTCCCCGTAGGCCTCCGCCTCGGCTTCGCGGATCGCGTCCCCCTGCTCGGCCGCGGCCTCCTCGCCGATCAGCGCGTCGAGGATCTGGTCGCCGCCCATGCCGATGTGGCGGTGGACCTTCCACATCTGGACCGGGTGGCCGTGGGCGTGCAGCGCCCGGTGCCAGGCGAGAGCGTGGTGGTAGTTGGTGTCGACGAGGGTGCCGTCGACGTCCAGGATCGCGTTCAGCGGCATGGATGGGGGGTACCCATCTGACGATGAAACATGTACGAATCGGCTGCTCGGGCTGGGTCTACGACTCCTGGCGCCACGGCATCTACAAGGGGGTGCCGCCGGCGCGCTGGCTCGAGCGCTACGCCGAGGTCTTCGACACCGTCGAGGTCAACAACACCTTCTACCGGCTGGTCAAGCGCGAGGTGGTGGAGGGGTGGGTGGAGCGCACCCCGCCGGGATTCCTCTTCGCGGTCAAGGGCAGCCGCTACCTCACCCACATGAAAAGGCTGCGTGGGATCGAGCAGGGGCTGGCCCGCTTCTGGGAGCCGCTGGAGCCGCTGCGCGAGAGCGGCAAGCTGGGACCGGTGCTGTGGCAGCTACCGGGCAACTTCCACCGCGACGAGGCGGTCCTCGCCTCGGCGCTGGAGCTGCTGCCGCCGGCCCGCCACTGCTTCGAGTTCCGCCACTCGAGCTGGTTCGTCCCGGCGGTGCGGCGGCTGCTGGAGGACCATGGGGCCTCGCTGGTGATCCCCCACGACGGCCGGCGCGAGCTGCCGGAGGCGCGGCCGGCGGGAGAGGTGGCCTACCTGCGGCTCCACCACGGCGCTCGCGGCCGCAACGGCAACTACTCGGAAGCCGAGCTCGATCACTGGCGGCGGCGGATCGCCGCCTGGCGCGCCCGCCGCGAGGTCTTCGCCTACCTCAACAACGACTGGGAGGAATTCGCGCCCCCGAACGCGATCTCGCTGCGGCGCGGCCTCTCGGTCCCGCAGCCGGTGTAGGGCGACGGGGACCCCGGGTATGGGATCTCCATGTCAGCGATGAAGAAGAGCCTCGCCAGGAAGGCGGCCAAGGCTGCCGCCAACCACACCGCTCACGGCACCGTCTCGAAGTTGAAGCGGGACCCGATGCGGACCGCCACCCTGCTCGGGCTCGGCGGGGTCGTCGGCGCCGCCGCCGGCTGGATGGCTGGCCGTACCGCATCCGTCGGCACCGGTTAAAAGCGCCGGCCCGGCGGGAGCCGGGCCGGCATATCCTTCGTGGGCATCCCTCGTTTAAGAGGCGAGGCGTGAGCGGAGGAGGTCCTTGCCTTGCTCGGCGCCCTTGCGGCTCGTCTCCTGCGCGCGACGGAAGAAGTCGGCGAGGTCGGAGTCGCCGTCGCGCTCCGCGTCTTCGATGTAGGTCTCGAGCCGGAGCACGTTGCTGAGGCACTGCTCGACGAACCAGATGACGTTGTAGTCCTTGTCCTTCGTGCCGGTGACGTTGCCGGCCTCTTGCGTCCCCATTCTCACTCCTTACGGTCGGTTTCCCGTTCACCATGGGAGTACCCCGGGGGAGGTGGGGAAAACGAAAACGCGGAGTTTCGTGCCTGGGCGGCAGGGGTACCGGCCCAGCATGTACGTCATCCCGATTGTCCTCATCGTCCTGCTGGCGCTGATCGCGGTCGCCTGGTCGCCGATCTTCGCCCTGATCATCTTCGCGATCGGCTTCGTCGCCTTCCTCGCCTACGCGGCGATGACCCGGCGCGCCGACGAGAAACTGGCCCCGCCCGAGCAGCCCGGCCGTCAGCCTCAGCACGAGGCGCAGGGCGATACCGGCATGTGGGGGGAGAGGAAGCCCTCGTGAGCGAGACCGAGAAAGACCCGATCGCCGAGGAAGAGGCCGACGCCGCGGCCGCGGAAGCCGCCCGGATCGGCGGGCCCGCCCCCGACGACCCTGTCGAGGACCCCGCCGAACGGCCGTTGGTCGAGGCGGGCGAGGGAGAGGCGGAGGGGTTCGAGCTGGCCGAGGCGGAGCTGATCGACAACGCCGAGCACGGCGACGAAAAACGGTTCCCGAACCGCGACGCGCCGCCGCCGGAGGAGCCGACCGACACCGCCTTCGGCGAAGCCGACGAAGAGATCCCGCAGGACGCCGACGAGGCGATCCGCCGCAACGACTAGGAGGCCAGCCATGCCCCGCCGAGTGATCGCGATCGTCACCGACGACCTCCACGGCACGGAGCCGCTGGAGCAGCTGCAGGCCAACGCAAACGGCGCCGGAGTGGAGGTGCGGGTGGTCGTCCCCGCGGTGGAGGCGAGCCCGCTGCGCCACACCCTCGGTGACATCGAGGGTCCGCGGGAACAGGCAGAGGACCGCCTGGAGCGGAACCTGAAGGCGCTCCGGGACGGCGGCCTCGAGGTCGAGGGCGAGGTCGGGGATCCCGACCCCGTGCAGGCCGCCCAGGACGCGCTGCTGAAATCGCCCGCCGACGAAGTCCTGATCTTCTCCCACGCCGAGGGACAGACGGAGTGGTACGAGAAGGGGCTCTACGAGCGCGCCCAGGAATCGATCGAGCCGCCGTTGCGGCTGGTGGTCCTCGAGCACGCGGAGAACGAGCCCGATCACGTCGTCGACGTCGAGAAGTCCGGCCGCGGCACCGTCAACCCGATCGCCGACCAGGAAGTCGCCGGTGGCGCCTACATACCGGGGATGACCCGCTCGGACCTAGCGGGGATGATCGCCGGAGTCCTCGGCACGATCGTCGTCGCGATCCTCGCCGCGGCGATCGCCTCCGGCAGCGGCCACGAGTCCGGCTGGGAAGCGGTGGCGATCCTGATCGCGATCGGCGTCGCCCTCGCCAACCTCGCCCACGTCGTCGGCCTCGGCATCTTCGAGAGCATCCGCTACCGGGGCGGGTTCGCCAGGTTCTTCCGCCGGGTCGCCCTGACGATCACCCCGCTGGCGCTGGCAGTCAACCTCGCGATCCTGCTCTTCGCCGGCTGAGCTTCACTCGCCCCGCCGCGTTTCCGCCGTCGTCGGTTCCGAGCGGCGCAGCGCCTCCAGCACCTCCTCCGCCAGCTGCGAGCCGTCCTCGGGGCGCAGCGGCGTCGCGGTGACGCGGAAGACGACCGCCTCGCCGTCGAGCTCCTCCAGTGAGACGCTCGGCTTGTAGCGGGTCGGGACGGTGATCGCCTGCAGCAGGCGCTGCTCGATCTCGTGCGGGCTCGCCTGTGCCGGGAAGCGGACCCGCACGTCGACCTTGTCGGGCTCGCGCAGCGGCACCACGACGAGGCTGAGGAGGACGTTGTTCGGCACCAGCAGCCGGTCGGCTCCCTGGCTCAGGGTCGTGTAGAAGAGCCCGAGCGAGGTGACGGTGCCCTCGATCGAGCCGGCGAGGGCGCCGCCGACCAGGCGCACCCGTTCGCCGACCCGGAACGGCCGCGTGCTCTGCAGGACGATGCCGGCGAAGATCCCGCCCAGCGCCTGCTGCGCCGCCAGCCCCAGCAGCACCGCGGTGAAGGCGCCGCCGACGGCGAGGGTGCTGGCACTGACGCCGGCGATCCGCAGGGCGAGGATCACCACCGCGGTCATCGCCAGCAGGCGGACGACGAACCCGGTGGTGCCGGCCGTTGCCGGGTCGAGCCGCCGGTAGAGGCGGGGCGAGAGGCCCCGCACCAGCCAGTGCACCGCTGCCGAGCCGACGACGATGAGGATGACGACGGTTCCCAGCCGGACCCACTGCCCGTAACCGGGCGCGATCTGCTGCCGGTTGTCGTAGACGAAGAGAGTGCCGGCGATCACCAGCAGCGCCAGCAGCAGGCCGCCGAACTGGCGTTTGGTGAACCGGGGCGCCAGCTCGTCGCCGAGGCCCAGCGAGTGCCAGGCGTGGCTGCGGGTCTCGAACAGCTCCCGGGGGAGCCGGGGGCGGCGCGGGGGAGGGGACATCGAGAAGCGGCTACCCGAGGGTAGTGCCGCCTATTCCCTCCCCGGTCGGCAACTCAAGCCGTGAGGGCCGCGAGGGCGTCGTCGCGCGTGAGGTGGACCGGGATCGAGAGCTCGAGGCCGGTGATCTCCAGCACCCGGCGCACTTGGTCGTTCTGGCTGCAGATGACGAGGGAGCGCCCGCCCCCGTCTCCGTCGAGCCGCTGCCAGGCGCGGACGATGAGCGCGATGCCGGTGGAATCGATGAACTCGCAGCGGGAGAGGTCGATCAGGAGCGAGCCGCCGCCGCCGTCGAGGACTTCGTCGAGCGGACCCTCGAGCTCGGGAGCAGTACTGAGGTCGAGCTCGCCGCGTACCGAGACGGTACGGACGCCGTGCTCGAGATCTCCCACTTTCACCTCGAACGGGGCTGGGTTCACGGGACGATGCTAGCGCAGGCGACCAAGATTGCCGACCGGGCGTTTTGCTGCCGGGTGGCAGGGGTAAGCAGGCTTTGTAGAGAGGCGGCAGTTATGCTCGCGCCTCTGGATGACGAGCCTCGGCGTCCCTGGGGGCAGGCTGGAACTTTGAATACCTCAACCAACGATCGAACGGGGCTCCAAATGTCCCTCCCCGCCCGGGCGGAGAACGTGGCGGTGGTCCGCCACGCATTGGCCGGCCTGGCGGAACGGCTGGGGATGGACGAGGCCTCGCTGGCTGACCTGAAGACGGTCGTCACCGAGGCCTGCATGAACGTTGTCGTACACGCTTACGCCGGCAGCGAGCCGGGCCCGCTCGAGGTCGAGGCCGAGAGCGACTTCGACGGCCTCACGGTCGTGATCCGCGACCACGGCACCGGGATCAGGCCGCGGCCCGACGTCGAGCGCCCCAGCCTGCGGATCGGGCTGACCCTGATCGCCGCTCTCTCCAGCAGCTTCGAGATCAAAGGCGGGGCCGAAAAAGGCACCGAGATCCGCATGCACCTGCCGCTGCAGGCGCGCGAGAACGGCGCCGTCACCGGCTCCACCTTCTCGGTGACGGCCGACGAGGAGACCCGGATCCGGGTCGGGCCGCCGGAGATCGTCGGCCCGGTCCTCAGCCGCGCCCTCTCCGCCCTGGCCGCGCGCCAGGACATCAGCGTCGACCGGCTCTCGGACACGATGCTCCTCAGCGACGCGATCTCGGCCCGCGCCCCGCAGGGCTTCACCGACGGCCACGTCTCGCTCAGCATCGCCGAGCTGCCGGAAGGGATCGAGCTCAAGGTGGGGCCGATGACCCACGGCGGCGCCGAGCGCCTGCGCGCCAGCTTCGAGCTCCCCGAGGTCGGCGGCTCGCTGGAGAAGCTGACCGACGAGCTGCGGGTCGAGGACGGCGACGAAGGCGAGTACCTCGTCGTCGCGATCTCCTCCTTCTCGAAGAACTAACGCTCTCGGTAGGAGGGCGTGCCGGTGGGGGGTCCCTGGGAGCACCTCCGCCGAGAGGATCGTCTTCCGGCTAACGCCCCATCGCTGCTGGCTCGGCTCCATGCTGAGTACCCAGTGACCCCCACCGGCACGCCCTGCAATCGAGCTCTGGTTGACGGTCAAGGAGAAAGGCTCCTCCTCTAAAGCTGTCGACCCTGAGCCGTCCTGCAGGTTCGTGTCGGGAGGGGAGGTGGGTGACCCCTTCGCGGTACTCAGCATGGAGCCGAGCCAGGAACCAATGCGGTCAGCCGAGAGCGCCCCTCTCGGCGGAGGTGCTCCGAGAAGGGGTCACCCACCTCCCCTCAACCGCAGACGTCTAGTGCCTATTCGGTCTCAGAGGTAGCTGCGTCGCTCTGCTCGGCGACCTCGGCGCGGATCCGCTCCAGGGTTCGGCGCAGGATCCGGGAGACGTGCATCTGCGAGTGGCCGATCCGCTCGGCGATCTGCGACTGGGTCAGGTCCTCGACGAAGCGCAGCTGCAGGACGAGGCGCTCGCGCTCGTCGAGGTGGGGGAGGGCGCCCTCGAGGGCGAGTTTGTCCTCGACCAGCTCGTAGCCGGCGTCCTCGTCCCCGACCCACTCGGAAGCCGGCGATTCCTCGGCGTCCTCGCCGCCGACCGGCCGGTCGAGCGAGAGCGGGCGGCGGTTGTGGTTCGCCTCCAGCACCTCGAGCACGTCGGTCGGGTCGACCTCCAGCCGCTCGGCGATCTCGCCGACCGACGGCGAGCGCTGCAATTGGACGGTCAGCTCCGAGATCGCTTTCTCCACTTCGGCCATGCGGTCGTGGAGGCCGCGAGGAACGCGGACGGTCCATACGCGGTCGCGGAAGTGGCGCTTCAGCTCGCCGAGGATCGTCGGCGAGGCAAAGGCGGTGAAGGGGGCGCCGCGGTCGGGGTCGAAGCGGTCGATCGCGTTGACGAGGCCGAGGCTCGCGACCTGCAGGAGGTCGTCGAAGGACTCGCTGGCGCCGCGGTAGCGCAGGGCGAGGTTTTTCGCGAAGGGCAGGTAGCGGCGGACGAGCTCCTCGCGGATCGCCGGGTCGCGGTCTTTGACGAAACGCGCCCAGAGGACGCGCTCGTTCGCCAGGCCCTCACCGGGGCCTGGGCTTGACTGGTCTGAGCTTTTCGGCGTCTCTTCGCTGTTCACAGCATCGATCGATTAGGCGGCGTTACCTGTCCAAACGTCGCTGCCCTGAGAGCGTCAGTCCGAAGCTGTGCAGCGCGACGGCAGGGAACGGCCGTCGCGGCAACGATAGCGGGAGGGGAAGATGGGCCGACGGCGGCGCCGCTCGGATGGCGAGCGGCGCCGGTCGGCGTGAGGACACTCAGGAGGCGGGGGACTCGGACTTCTCTTCGGCGTCGCTCGGCGACTTGAAGTGGAGCATCACGACTTTGGCGAGCATGCCCTCCTCGCCGCTCTCCGCGAGGCGCTCGTTTGCTTCGGCCTGGATCTCGAGGAGCCGGTTGAGCGTGTCCATCAGGAGCTCAGCCGAGTCTTTCCAGGCTTTCTCGTCAACGACCATCGGGGTCCGGCTCAGGTGGCGATCCTCGAGCTCGTCCAGGGTGCCCTTGTCGAGAGCTTCCTCGACGTCGTCGAAGGCGGACTTCAGCATCGCGCCCGACAGCCCTGGTCGCAGGCTTTTCGGCAGCCGTGACCATTCGCTGTCGGTGAGGAACTGACGGCGGGTGGCGCGGTAGAAGTGCTCGGTGGCGCCGCGTCGCTGCTTCGTGTCAACGAGCTCGATGCAGTCGTATTTCTCGAGCACGCGGACGTGGTAGGCGACGAGGTTGAGGCTCTGGTCGAGCTGCTGCGCGAGCATGTTCGGGCTCGCCACCTTCTCATTCAAAATGATCAGGATCTGCACCCGTAGCGGGTGGGCGAAGGCTTTGGCGACTATCTGTTCAACGCCATCTTGCTTTTTCTTGGTCTTCGGCATGGCCTTTTCTCGGGTTGGTTCCAGGGGTGATGGCCGATGCGAAGACTTTACATGCTGTCAATCAGGATTTTCACAACGCTCCCGCGTTTTCCGATTATTGACGAGTTTTGCTGGTCCGACCTTGATTGCTGGAATTATTTAGAGTAAACATCAATCAGTCAAATCTGACTGAAGCCGCGGGGGAGCGGCACAGCAATCGAGGGAGAGGGGAGGTGGACCCGTGAGGATCGAGATCGAGGAGCGTGTGGCGCCTACTGCCGTCACCAAGGGCTCTTAAGCCGGGAAGTTCTTTCGGGGACGGCGATCGCCAGGCGATCGCCGTCCCCGATGTTCTTGAAGGGCTAGCGGTCCAGGAGCTCGCTGCACCGCAGCGCCGCGCGGGTGGGGACGACGAATTCCCCGCCTCCGTGCAAGAGGCCGGCCGCGGTCAGTTCCCGCACCGCTCGTTCCACCGCGTCGCGCTCGGCGAAGCCGGCGAGGTCGCTTCCCAGCTCCCGCTTCAGCTCCGCCAGGGTCAGCCGGGTCGGGTGCAGGTCCAGCAGCTGCCGTAGCACCGCGGACTCCAGGCCATCGTCTTCGGCCCAAGTGGTCTGGCTCACTTCAGATTCGTTCATTCGCGCCTCCCTGGCGTCAAGTTGGAGCGCCGTCGGGTTTCTCTCCGGTTCCGCTCCGATCGCTTTCCCCTAGGCCGAGAACCTGCAGCGCCCATGGCGCCTCCACGGTGCTGCGGTAGAAGTGCTGCACCGAGCCCCTTGCAGGCCGCGTCCTGACCAGATTTATTGCACGGCACTCGGCCAGAACCCGGACGTGGTAGCTGACGTTGCTCAGCGGCCGCCGCAGGGCGCGCAGCAGGTCGGTCGCCTGGGTGCGGTGGGTGGGTGCCATGGTGCCCCAGTCTAGGAGAAAGGGAAACCTCTTGTCTGTAGGTCTTTCGTCTACGGCGCGCCGACGTCCTCGCGCACCCCGCCCATCTCCGTGAAGACGGCGGTGAAGCCGCCGTCGCCGCGCTTCTCGTCGGCGATCACGTGGGAGACGGCGTTGATCAGCGCCAGGTGGGTGAAGGCCTGGGGGAAGTTGCCGAGGTGCCGGCCGGATTCGGCGTCGAGCTCCTCGGCGAAGAGGTCGAGCAGGCCGGCCGCCTGGAGCAGCCGTTCGCAGAGTTCGCGGGCGCGGCGGGGCTCGCCGATCTCCGAGAGGGCGGAGACGAGCCAGAAGGAGCAGATCAGGAAGGTGCCCTCGCGGCCCTGGAGGCCGTCGTCGGTCTCGTCGACCTTGTAGCGGCAGACGAGCCCGTGCTCGGTCAGGTCGGCGGCGATCGCGTTGACGGTGGCGCGCACCCGCGCGTCGTCCGGGGGGAGGAAGCGGAAGAGCGGGATCAGCAGCAGCGAGGCGTCGAGGGCGTCGGTCTCGTAGTGCTGGCGGAAGACGCCGTCGCGCACCCCGCGCTCGAGGATCTCGGCCTTGAACTCGTCGGCCTGCGCCCGCCACTCGGCGGCCAGCTCCTCGAAGCCGCCGATCCGGGCGAGGCGGGCGCCGCGGTCGACGGCGACCCAGATCATCAGCTTCGAGGAGACGTAGTGCCGGGGCTCGCCCCGCGACTCCCAGATCCCCTGGTCGGGGTGGGGCCAGGCCGCGATCGCCGCTTCCACCTGGTAGCGGATCAGCTCCCGCGTCGCCTCGGTACCGCGCCCCCGCAGCGCCTTTTCGTGGATGTAGATCGAGTCCAGCAGCGAGCCCCAGACGTCGTTCTGGCGCTGGTCGTAGGCGCCGTTACCGATCCGCACCGGCTTGGCGCCGCCGTAGCCTTCGAGGTGGTCGAGCGTCTTCTCGGTGAGCTCCCGCTCGTGCCCGATCCCGTACATGATCTGCAGGTCCGGGCGGTCCCGGCAGACCTCGACTATGAAGCGCATGAAGTCGCGGGCCTCGTGGTCGAAGCCGAGCGTGTGCAGGGCCCAGAGGCTGAAGGTCGAGTCGCGGATCCAGCTGAAGCGGTAATCCCAGTTGCGTTCCCCGCCCGGGGTCTCCGGCAGCGAGGTGGTGGGGGCGGCGACGATCGCTCCGGTGGGGGTGTAGGTGAGGCCCTTGAGGACGAGGGCGGAGCGCTGCAGGTGGATCCGCCAGGGGTGGTCGGGGAACTTGCCGTCGCGTAGCCATTCGCGCCAGAACTCTTCGGTCGAGTCGATCCGCTCCAGGGCCTCGGGGGCGCTGCGGGGGCCGCCGAGGTCGCCGTCGCTCCAGGTCAGGGCGCAGAACGCCGTCTGGTCTTCGCGCAGGGTGACGCGGCCGCGGGCGACACCGTCCTCGATCTGCAGGTGCAAGTCGCTGGTCAGCATCAGCTCGGTTCCGCCGGCGCCGACGGCGGTCGCTTCGCCGAGCTCGCCGCCGCTCCACTTCGCCGCCTCGACGCCGTAGCCGAAGCGGGGCACGCACTCCATCTCCATCTCGACCTCGCCGTCGATGCAGGTCATCGTCCGCAGCAGCGAGCAGTCGTTTTCGTGGGCGGTCTCCGGGCGTCCCCGCTGGTTCGCCTCGTCGCCGTCGGCGGGGACCCAGTCGGCGATCGTCAGCGCGTCCTTGACCACGACCCAACCGGTGTCGGTGACCCAGGTGGTCTCGATCACCAGGGTGCCCGGCGCGTAGCGGCGGGCGATCGGGACGATCACGCCCTTCGGCCGCAGCAGCATGTAACCGGCGCCGCGGTCGAGCAGGGCGGCGAAGGCGCTGGGGGAGTCGAAGCGGGGGAAGCAGAGCCACTCGACGCTGCCGCCGAAGGAGACCAGGGCGGAGGTGTGGCAGTCGGAGAGGAAGCCGTAGCTCCCGATCGGGGGAAAGCGGTGGTTCTGGGAGCTCACGGAGGGAGCCAAGCTAGCAGCGGGCTACGCTGAAACCGATGAGCACGCCGTTCGCCCACGTGGACGCGGTCTTCGCCCCGCTCGAGGCGCTGCCGCTGCTGGTCGTCGCCGTCCTCTACGCCAAACGCTCCCTCTCGCTGGCCGACCGGGGTAGGCCGGTGCCGCTCTGGCGGCAGCTCTGCTTCGCCGGCGGGCTGCTGACGATGACCGTAGCGCTCGCCTCGCCGGTGTCGCACGTAGCCGAGGAGCTGGTGATCGCCCACATGGTCGAGCACCTGCTGCTCGGCGACCTCGCCACCCTGCTCCTCGTGCTCGGGCTGACCGGGCCGCTGCTGCAGCCGATCCTGGCGATCCCGGTTTTCGATCGGCTGCGCGTCCTCGCCCATCCGCTCGTCGCCTTCCCGCTCTGGGCGCTCAACTTCTACTTCTGGCACATCCCGGCCCTCTATGACGCCGCTTACGGCGGCGCCGCGGTGCATGCGCTCGAGCACGTCAGCTTCGTCTTCTTCGGCTGTCTGATGTGGATGCCGATCTTCGGGCCGCTGCCGAAGCCGAGCTGGTTCAACGCCGGCTGGAAGGTCGCCTACGTCATCGCCGTCCGCTTCGCCGGGGCGATCCTCGGCAACGTCCTGATGTGGTCTGGGACCGTGCTCTACCCGAAATACGCCGAGGGCGAGGCCTACTGGAGCATCACTCCGATCGCCGACCAGAGCACCGCCGGCGTGGTGAT